>OAWC01000448.1_pt1 | contig 30114 bp, 30 predicted proteins | sample 1495331 | NCBI WGS metagenome assembly OAWC01 (sample SAMEA2580115, study PRJEB22360) | human gut metagenome | biome: human gut; feature: human-associated habitat; material: faeces | place: Denmark | collected 2008/2010
ACCTTAGCAGGCCCGCCGCAGATGAGACAGCGGCGGCCTTCGAGGTTCAGCTCCTCTCTGTCCACTTTGAGGCCGTCCGGGCGGATGACGTCCATGTCGAACAGCCGCCCCAGCGGGGTGGCGTCCTCGATGTCGGTGGTGAATTTCTTGATGGTCAGCGGGTCGGCATCCAGCACATAGAACGCCTCGCAGCCGGTCACTTCCCGGACGGCGTCCTGATACAGCGGCGTCAGCTTTGCCCGCAGAAACTGCTGGCGCAGCAGCTGACGCCCCCGCCCAAAGCCCCGCCGGATGAGGGGCGAATCCTTTATCGGGCCGCAGATATTCATGGTAAAGCAGATGAGAGGCTTGTGGTACCGGGCCAGCAGCTCCTGCTGGTGCTGCACCCGGCGCTCCCGTGCATCCAGCATCTGGACCAGCGAAACAGTCGTTTCCATGTTTTTCTCCTCTCAGCGGTGCTTTTTGAGCATGTCCATAAAGAGCTGCACCTGCGGCAGGGCGGCTGCATCTCTCTGGCAGAAAATATAGGTGCGCCGGACGAAGGGCTCACCGTTCTCGAAGGTGCAGGGCTTGACATAGCCCTTGAAGTTATCCAGCGCCACTTCCGGCATCAGCGCCCAGCCGAGGCCCCGCTCCACCATCTCGCGGCAGACCATGATGTTGTCCACCACAAAATTGCCCGCATCGTTGGTCACGCCGTTCTCGTAGCGCCAGCGGGCCATCTGGGCGCTGATGGTGGCGTCGCTACTGTGGTCGATATAAAGGTAATCGGAGATGGGTCTGTCCTTGTTCTCCTCGCTGCAGATCAGGCAGATATTCTCCTGCGAGAGCAGGAACTGGGTGCCGTCCCACGGATACTCGCCCCGCAGCACTGCCACGTCCAGCGAGGAGTCCAGCATCTGCTGGTAGATGTTCCGGCTGTGGCCGGTGGCGATGTCGAGGCGTACCTTCGGGTAGGCTTTGTGGTATTCGGTCAGCACCTCGGGCAGACGGTAGTAGGAGAAGTTCACCGAGATGCCGGCCCGCAGGGTGCCGCAGGCTTCGCCCTGAATGGAAGCCAGCTGGCGGCGCATCTTTTCCATCTCGCGGGCAGCGGCGGCACTGTGGAGCAGCACCTGTTCGCCTGCCGGCGTGAAGCGGATGCCCTGCCGCGAGCGCAGCACGATCTCCACCCCCAGCTCCTGTTCCAGCGCCTTGATGCGCTTGGACAGTGCCGACTGGGTCATGTACAGTTTGTCCGCCGCGTGGGTGATGTTGCGCGTCTCGTCCAGTGCGTGCAGCAGCTCGTAATCTTTTTCGTCCATCGTAGCTCTCCCCCTATTGCCCTTTATTTTTCTTATCCTTCCCGTTTGCGCTTCATCGCGGCGCATTTTGCTCAGATTCCATGTCTGTTATTCATAATACAACAGATTACAGCAAATGAAAAGGGGGATATTTGCCTTGATTTTTCCGAAAGTCCATTCCAAGATGGAATAACTCAGCACTTTTCTTGCAGTTTTCTTAACCCTGCCTTAATTCCATCTTAATGCGGTGTTGTTGTCCGCAACATCTTCATTTTTTCTCTGCCGACGGGCAGTCTTCCTCCCGCAGTACTGAAAACGCAGTTCTCTTTTCATTTTTGCCCGAAAAATCAGTAAAAGTCCAGTTTATCGGACAGAATTTGCATTATCATAAAAATAAGAACCTACTCGTTTCCTTCTTCTTTGGCACATTGCAGATTTTTCCGCCTGCTTTTTGTGCAACGTCCCGGATTTTTTTGTCGAAAAGCGCGTTTTGTTGACAGCCGCTTTTTGAAAAGCGTATCCTTATTGCAAACCAGAGTCAGGAGGTCATTTGATGGAGCACTCCACACGTCTTGCCCACATCAGCGAGGACGGCACCCGCACCCAGACCGTCTACGACCATCTCGCCGGCACTGCCAGACTGGCCGGTTCCTTCGCAGCCCCCTTCGGGGCGCAGAGCGAGGCCGAATTTGCCGCGTGGCTCCACGACGTCGGGAAGTACAGCGACGCCTTCCAGCTGCGGCTCAAAGGCGGCCCCAAGGTGGACCACTCCACCGCCGGGGCGCAGGAGGCCTGGGTTCGCCAACATCTCCACACTGCCTTTGCGGTGGCCGGACACCACAGCGGCCTGCCCGACGGCGGGAGCCCCGCCGATGACCCGGGCGACGCCACCCTGTTTGGCCGGAGCAAGAAGCCGGCAGCCCCCTACGACGGCTGGCAGGAAGTAACGCTCCCCGCCTCGACGCCGCCCGCGTGGGCCTGCGCCGACCCGCTGAGCCTCGCGTTCTTTACCCGGATGCTCTACTCCTGCCTCGTGGACGCCGACTTCATCGACACCGAGACCTTCATGGACGGCAAGGCCGCACCCCGGGGCAGCGGCACGGACATCGCCGCGCTGCGGGACATCGTCTCGGCACAGGCGCAGCGCTATCTCAGGGCCGAGTCGCCCTCGCCCGTCAGCGTCCAGCGCAACACCGTCCTCCGCGCCTGCCTCGAGAAAGGCGCACACAGCCCGCAGGGGCTCTACACCCTCACCGTACCCACCGGCGGCGGCAAGACCTTCGCCTCCCTCGCCTTTGCGCTGGAGCACGCCGCCGCCCAGAAGATGAAGCGGGTCATCTACGTCATCCCTTATATGTCCATCATCGACCAGACCGCCGCCGTCTTCTCGGGCCTGCTGGGCGCAGAAAATGTTCTGGCCGACTTCTCCAACGCCGAGTACAAGACTGTTGAGCAGGACGACCTGACCCCCGCCCAGTACCGCCAGATGCTGGCCAGCGAAAACTGGGACGCCCCCGTCGTGGTGACGACGGCGGTGCAGTTCTTTGAGTCGCTCTACGCCAACCGCAGCAGCCGCTGCCGCAAGCTCCACAACATCGCCGACAGCGTCATCATCTTCGACGAGGCACAGACCCTCCCGGGCGACTACCTTGCCCCCTGCGTCAGTGCCATCGCCCAGCTCATCCAGCATTACTACTCCACGGCCGTCCTCTGCACGGCCACCCAGCCTGCCCTTGAGCCGCTGTTCCGGCGCTTTGCGCCGGAGCTTCACCCGCAGGAGATCACGCCCGACGCGGCCCGCCTCTACGAAGTGCTCCGGCGCACCACCCTGCAAGACCTCGGCACCCTGCCGCAGGAGGAGTTCGCCGCCCGGCTGGCAAATCATCCGCAGGTGCTCTGCGTGGTCAACCGCCGCAAGACGGCCCAGCAGCTCTACGCTGCTCTGCCCGCCGAGGGCAGCTACTGCCTGACCACCCTGCTCTGCGCCGCCGACCGCCGCCGTCAGCTGGACGACATCCGCCAGCGGCTGAAAGATGGTCTGCCCTGCCGGGTGGTGTCCACCTCTCTCATCGAGGCGGGCGTGGACGTGGATTTTCCCGTCGCTTACCGGGAGCAGTGCGGTCTTGACTCGCTCTTACAGACTGCCGGGCGCTGCAACCGCGAGGGGCGGCGGGGCGCAGAGGAAAGCATCGTCTACCGGTTCCGGCTGGACGAGTGTTCCACGCCCCAGATGCTCAGGCAGAACGTCAGCGCGCTGGACTACACCGCCCGGCATCAGGACACACTGGACACGCCCCGGGCCATTCAGCTCTACTTCAATGAGCTCTCCGACCTGCGCGGCCCCGACGCCGTGGACAAGCACGGCATTCTGGGTGCCTTTCTCCGGGGCATCCGGGGCTGCCAGTTCCCCTTTGCACAGGTGGCGGAGGAATTCCGCCTCATCGAGAACGCTACCCGCATGGTCTATCTGCCCGTCGGCGAGGGCGCAGCCCTCTGTGAGCAGCTGCGCAGCGGTCATGTTACCCGGACGCTGCTGCGGAAGCTGGGCGTTTACAGCGTCTCCTGTTATAAGGACCAGTTCGACAAGCTCGACGCCGCCGGGGCGCTGGAACTGCGGCCCGATGGTTCCGCCATCCTCACCGACACCGGCTGCTACAGTGAAAAGACCGGCCTTGCCATGGATGTGGAGACGGGCATCGGCCTTTACTTCTAAAAGAAAGAGGTGGTTGCAATGACCGATATTCATCTTCGTCTGAAAATTCAACTTCACCCGGAAAGGAGGCGGTGCTGATGTCCATGCTCATTGAGGTATGGGGCGACTATGCCTGTTTCACTCGCCCGGAAATGAAGACCGAGCGTGTGAGCTACGACATGATCACTCCATCCGCTGCGCGGGGCCTTGTGGAGGCCATCTACTGGCACCCCGGGCTGCGCTACACCATCGATGCCATCTATCTGCTCAAGCCCTTCGGCCTTGACCCCGAGGATGAAGCGTCCACCGAGGAATACACCCAGCAGCCCATCCGGTTCACCAACATCCGGCGCAACGAGGTCAAGTCCACCCTGCTGTCCTCCGCCGCCCTCAGTGCGGCCAAAGGCGGCACGCCGCCGGTGCTCTACACCTCGGAGGACATCCAGCAGCGGGCCGCGATGGTCCTGCAGGATGTCCACTATGTCATCAAGTGCCACTTCGATTTGACGGACAAGGCCGCCCCCAGCGACAATCCCGGCAAGTTTCAGGACATCCTGCGCCGCCGTCTGCGCAAAGGTCAGTGCTATTATACCCCTTGTTTCGGTTGCAGAGAATTCCCGGCCAACTTCCGGGAGTGGCCGGGCGGCAGCATTCCGGCGCTGAAGGTCACACAGGACCTCGGCTTCATGCTCCACAGCCTCGATTACTCTGATTCGGCCAACATCCGCAGCCAGTTCTTCCGCGCAAAGCTGGTGGACGGCGTGATGGAATGCCGGGACGTGGAGGTGTTTACATGATACTCCAAGCACTCACCGCCTATTATGAACAGCTCTTGAAGCAGGGCAAGGTGGAGGCCCCCGGCTGGGACAGCCGCTTCAAAGTCAGCTATGAACTGCGCCTCGGCCCCGACGGCCAGCTCCTCGCCCTCAACGACCTGCGGCAGGAAGTCCCCAAGGGCAAAAAGACCGTCATCGCCCCCCGTGAGCTTCCTGTCCCCCATCGGGTCAAGCGTGCCTCCGGCGTCGCCGCGAACTTTTTGTGCGACAATACGTCCTATCTGCTGGGCGCAGACGAAAAGGGCAAGCCCGAGCGCTCCCGCCAGTGCTTCGAGGCCTGTGCCGCCCTCCACCACAAGGTGCTCGACGGCGTGGACTCCCCTGCCGCCAAAGCCATCCTCGCCTTTTTTGACAGCTGGGAGCCGGATACAGCCCCCACCCACCCGCTGCTGGCAGAGCAGTGGGCCGACCTGAACAACAACGCGAACCTTGTGTTCGGCTACGAATCCCCCGACGGCGCCCACTGGCTGGCCACCACCGATAAGGACATCCGGACCGCATGGCAGTCCGCCTTTGACACCTCCGATGCCGACGCCGAGACGGCCCGCTGCCTCATCACCGGCAAAGAGGCCGGCATCGCCCGCATCCACCCCGCCATCAAAGGTGTGATGGGCGCACAGGCCGCCGGTGCGGCGCTGGTCTCCTTCAACGCACCCGCTTTCTGCTCCTATGGCCATGAGCAGGGTGCCAACGCCCCCGTCAGCGAGTACGCGGCCTTCGCCTACACCACGGCCCTCAATCTGCTGCTGGCTGACCGGAACTGCTGCCAGCGCATCGGCGACACCACCATCGTCTGCTGGGCCGAAAACGCCGCTCCCGCCTACTCAAACGCCATGCTGATGTTTTTCTGCGGCGGTGCCGAGGCGCGCGGCGTCTCGGAAAGCGACCTTGCCGCCGCACTGAAAGCCCTTTCTCAGGGACGCCCCGTCTCCTTCCTCGATGACAAGCTGGACCCGAACCAGAACTTCTATGTGCTGGGCATCTCGCCCAACGCGGCCCGGCTCTCCGTCCGGTTCTTCCTGCACAGCAGCTTCGGACAGTTTGCCAAAAATCTGCAGGACCACGCCGACCGGCTCAGCATCACCCGCCCCGCCTTCGACAAGCGGGAAAACCTGTCGGTCTGGGCGCTGGCGCAGGAGACGGTCAACCAGAAATCCCGGGACAAAAATCCATCGCCCCAGCTGGTGGGCGATCTGCTCCGGGCCATCCTCACCGGCGGACCCTATCCCGCCACCCTGCTCAACGGCGTGACCCTCCGCATCCGGGCCGAACGGGAAGTCACCCGGGGCCGCGCCGCCATCCTGAAAGCCTATTATCTCCGCAACTACCCCACCGAACTCAACAAGGAGGTATTTACCGTGAGCCTGAACGAAAGCAGCAATGTCCCCTATGTTCTGGGGCGTCTCTTCTCTGTGCTGGAGACGATCCAGAGCGTCGCCAATCCCAGCATCAACGCCACCATCAAAGACCGGTACTTCAACTCGGCCTGTGCCACCCCGGCAACGGCCTTCCCTACGCTGGTCAAGCTGGCTCAGAAGCATCTGCAGAAGATGACCACCCCCAACGAGGTGCATTTCAGCAAACAGCTCACCGAGCTGATGGCCCAGCTGCCCGAGACGGGCTTCCCGGCGCGGCTCAGCCTGCCGGAGCAGGGTGCCTTTGAGATCGGCTACTACCACCAGACCCAGAAACGCTTCGCCAAAAAGAATGAGGAGGAATAAACCATGTCTGAGCCCATCAAGAACCGCTATGATTTCGTCATCCTGTTCGACGTCGAGAACGGCAACCCCAACGGCGACCCCGACGCAGGCAATATGCCCCGCATCGACCCCGAGACGGGCTACGGTCTGGTGACCGACGTCTGCCTCAAGCGGAAGATCCGCAACTATGTCGAGACCCTGAAAGAGGACGAAAAAGGCTACCGCATCTACATCAAGGACGGCGTTCCCCTCAACCGCAGCGACGCCGAGGCCATCAAAACTCTGGGCATCGACCCCGACCTGAAAGCCGCCAAAAAGGCCGACCCCGACATCGATGCCAAGCTGCGGGACTATATGTGCGAAAACTACTTCGACATCCGCACCTTCGGTGCCGTCATGACCACCTTCGTCAAGGGTGCGCTGAACTGCGGTCAGGTGCGCGGCCCCGTCCAGCTGAGCTTTGCCCGGTCGGTGGACCCCATCGTCCCGCAGGAAGTCACCATCACCCGCGTGGCCATCACCACCGAGGCCGACGCCGAGAAGAAGGGTACTGAGATGGGCCGCAAGCACATCGTGCCTTACGCCCTCTACCGCGCCGAGGGCTATGTCTCGGCCAACCTCGCCCGGAAGACCACCGGCTTCTCCGAGGATGATTTGAAACTTCTGTGGACTGCCATCCTGAATATGTTCGAGAACGACCACAGCGCCGCCCGGGGCAAGATGGCCGTGCGGGAGCTCATCGTGTTCAAGCACGATTCTGAGCTGGGCAATGCCCCGGCCTATAAGCTCTTCGACTCCGTCGCCGTCCAGCGCAAGCCCGATGTGGACGCCGCCCGCAGCTACCGCGACTACACCGTCACGGTGGCAGACACTCTGCCGGAAGGAGTCACCTGCGAGAGGCTGTCCTGATGGCCGGCCCGGACGACTGGCTGCCCCTGTCGGGCATCCAGCACTTCTGCTTCTGCCGCTATCCCGGCGCAAGCCCTGCCCTGATGGGCAAATGCGCCCGCCTCGGGGTCGATTTGAGCTTTTTCAGCCCGCAGGGCCGCTTTCTGGCCCGGGCCGTAGGCGAAGAGCGGGGCAACGTCCTGCTGCGGCAGACCCAGTACCGCATCGCAGACAGCGAGGCAGAGAGCTGTCTCTATGCGCGCAATTTCATTCTGGGCAAAGTCTATAACGCCCGCTGGGTGCTGGAACGGGCCACCCGCGACCACACCCCCAGCGGGTGCCGGTGGAACAGCTCAAGCGCACCAGCGCTCAGCTGGCGGCAGCGCGGACCCTTATCGAGCAGTGCGACGACCTCGACCAGCTTCGCGGCCTGGAGGGCGAGGCGGCACAGCGGTATTTCGACTGCTTTGATTCGCTCATCCTGCAGCAGCACGATGATTTTTCTTTCGCTGGCCGGAGCCGCCGCCCGCCTCTGGACAACACCAATGCCCTGCTCTCCTTCGCTTATTCGCTTCTGGCCTCCGACTGCACAGCGGCTCTTCAAAGTGTGGGCCTCGACCCCTACGTCGGTTTTCTCCACCGTGCCCGGCCCGGGCGCAGGAGCCTCGCCCTCGACCTCATGGAAGAGCTGCGCACTGTTTACGCCGACCGTTTTGTGCTCTCCTGCATCAACCAGAAAATCATGACGCCGAAGCATTTCCAGAAGCAGGAAAACGGGGCTGTCCTTCTCACCGATGAGGGCCGCCGCGCCTTTCTGAGCGGGTGGCAGACCCGCAAGCAGGAGACCATCACCCACCCGTTCCTGAACGAAAAGCTTCCGTGGGGCCTCGTGCCTGATGTGCAGGCTCTGCTTCTGGCCCGCACCCTGCGGGGCGATATGGAGCTTTACCCGCCATTTTTCTGGAAGTAAGGGATGTGTATGCTGGTCCTTATCACCTACGACGTCAACACCGAAACTCCTGCCGGGCGCAAACGTCTGCGCAAAGTCGCCAAGCGCTGTGTGGACCACGGCCAGCGGGTGCAGAACTCCGTGTTCGAGTGTCTGCTGGATGCCGCGCAGTATGCCGTTCTCAAGGCGGAGCTGACGGCCCTCATCGACCCCGCGCTGGACAGCCTGCGCTTCTACCAGCTGGGCAACAACTATAAGAGCAAGGTGGAGCATATCGGCGTTCATCCGCCCTTCGAGCAGGACGGCCTGCTGTTGTTCTGAGTTTTGCGCCCCGGTGCGAAGGGTGAGTTCTCAGCATTTTTCCGGCACCTTCGCACCGGATTTTTGTGTCATTTTGCATGATTTGGATAGTTCTTTGACCCGTTGTAAATCAAAGCTCTTCTAAATTCGTGCAGAATGTTGTATAATTTATAAGAAAATAGAGATTTTGTCTCTGTTTTTGCTGTCGCCCTCCTCGCGGAGGGCGTGGATAGAAATGTGGAGCGCGGGCTCCTTGAGATCTATCGTTTTGTGTCGCCCTCCTCGCGGAGGGCGTGGATAGAAATAGCGGCAAGCTCCCCGCCGGGTGCATCTGCTGCGGCGTCGCCCTCCTCGCGGAGGGCGTGGATAGAAATTCTCGTGGCACGGGAGGTTAAGCGTGCAGCTTTGGTCGCCCTCCTCGCGGAGGGCGTGGATAGAAATCACGAAGACAATATGCTTTTCGTGGTTGACGAAGGTCGCCCTCCTCGCGGAGGGTGTGGATAGAAATTGACCCATGCCTCCGTAGCAATGGCTGCCGGGTCGTCGCCCTCCTCGCGGAGGGCGTGGATAGAAACAAGTTTTCACCGCGAATCGGGCATCGCCACAATTTTTCCAAAAAGGAGTTTTCCATGCATACAGTTTCCCTCACCCATCAGCTCGTCGCCATTCAGGACGACTTTGACCTCGACAAGATCATCGAAAGCGGCCAGTGCTTCCGGCCACAAAAGTTGTCCGACGGGCGTTACCGTTTTCTTTCCGGCGGCGCACTTCTTTATCTGACTCCGCTGGGCGATGGGCAATACGACGCCGCATGGTATGGCTCAGATCGGGAGTACTGGGCCGACTACTTTGATTTGGGCCGGAACTATGCCGCGCTGCGGTGCAGCTTGGCGGGACAGAGCAGCTATCTGGACAAATCGCTCGATTTCGGGCAGGGTATCCGAATCCTGCATCAGGACCCATGGGAAATGCTCATCACCTTTCTCATCTCCCAGCGCAAGAGCATTCCGGCTATCCGCACCGCCGTGGAACACCTTGCCCGGTGCTGCGGCGAACCGCTCAGTGCCGAAGGCGATGAAGTTTTCCTCTTCCCCACCCCGCAGCAGCTCTGCGGCCTCTCTGAGTCGCAGCTGATGGGCTGTGGTCTGGGCTACCGCACCCGTTACATCCAGAACGCTGCCGCTCAGGCTTCCAGCGGCACACTCGACCTCGGTGCTCTGGCGGCGCTGCCCGACGACGCGCTCTTTTCCCGCCTCCTCGAGCTGGACGGCGTCGGCAAAAAGGTAGCAAACTGCGTCTGCCTCTTTGGCTATGGCCGTACCGCGATGGCTCCCATTGATGTCTGGATACAGCGACTCATTGATGAGGAATTCGGCGGCCGCGACCCTTTTCCTTCCTATGATCAGCAGGCTGGCATCGTACAACAGTACTTGTTCTACTACAAACGCAGCACCAGCCGCAGCGTCGCTCACAAAAAATGGCGGGATTTATCTATCAGCGCGAACTCTTTCCTACCGAGGAAGGAACTCCGCAAGGTGGTATTATCTCCCCCATTCTGGCGAATATGACGCTGGATGGTATCGAGAAGAAGCTGGTCGAACGTTTTCACACAAACGCGCTCGGCAAGGTCGATTCAAGATTTAAGAATGCCCACAAAGTAAACTTCGTCCGCTATGCAGACGATTTTGTGGTCACAGCGGCAACACCTGAATTGGCTCTTGAAGCAAAGGAGCTGATTCGAGAGTTTCTCGCTGAACGCGGATTGGAGCTTTCTGACGAAAAGACCGTTGTCACCAACATTGACGATGGTTTTGACTTCCTCGGCTGGAACTTCAGAAAGTATAACGAAAAGCTGATTATCAAGCCTTCCAAAAAGGCGGTCAAGGCTATCGTTTCCAATATCTCTGACACGATTCTCCGCAGAGGAAAAGCGTGGCGGCAAGATGTTCTGATTATGAAGTTGAATGAACAAATTCGAGGTTGGACTAATTACCACCAGTCCGTATGCTCAAGTGATGCGTTCGCGCATCTGGACTATGTCCTATACGAACTGCTGTGGCGATGGGCTAAAAGACGGCACCCAAAGAAGAACAAGTGGTGGATTTCCACGAGATACTGGCATCGGGTCGGTAATCGGAACTGGGTGTTCTCTACGGAAAACAAGGAGCTGATACGGGTAGACAGCACAGCCATTGTGCGACATACCAAGATAAAAGCGACTGCAAATCCGTTCCTCGATGAGGCGTATTTCCAAAAAAGGAAATTCGATAAAGGAATGCACCGGCTGACTGGAAAATTCAAGACGATTTGGAAAAAACAGAACGGGCTGTGCTACCACTGCGGAATGCCGATGGATGTAACGGAAGAAAGAGAAATCTTCTATCTTGCACCAAAGGCAAAGACTGGCGGGGAAGATGTTCGCAATATGCGCTACGTTCATTGCGCCTGTCAGAGAATTTATGCTGAGAACCGCTTGAAGAAGTGATGAAATGCTTGAGCCGTATGACGGGAAACTGTCACGTACGGTTCTTAGGCGGGAAGGCGGTGGTAACACCGCTGACCCAGCCGATTACTCACCGCTGGTGAATCGTTTGAAGGGTCAGGTCATTAAAATCAGCCCCAACAGTACCCAGTTCATCAATCCCATGGACATCAATGCCAACTACTCCGAGGAAGATAACCCGCTTTCCCTGAAAGCTGACTTTATTCTTTCTTTGTGTGAACTGGTGGTGGGTGGCAAGGAAGGGCTTCTGCCGGTGGAGAAAACCGTCATTGACCGCTGTGTGCATCTGATCTACCGCAAATATTTTGCGGACCCCTGCCCGGAGAATATGCCCATCCTTGAGGACTTGTACAATGCCCTGCTCCAACAGGACGAGAAAGAAGCCCACCATGTTGCCACGGCTCTGGAAATCTATGTGAAAGGCTCCCTGAACCTGTTCAACCACCGCACCAACGTGAACGTCAATAACCGCATTGTCTGCTATGACATCAAGGAACTGGGCAAGCAGATGAAGAAACTCGGTATGCTCATTGTGCAGGATCAGGTGTGGGGGCGTGTCACGGCAAACCGCAGCAGCGGAAAGTCCACACGGTATTATATGGACGAGATGCACCTGCTTCTGAAAGAGGAGCAGACTGCGGCCTATTCCGTGGAGATCTGGAAGCGTTTCCGCAAGTGGGGCGGTATCCCCACAGGGCTGACCCAGAACGTGAAAGACCTTCTTTCTTCGCGTGAGGTCGAGAATATTTTTGAAAATTCAGACATGGTGGCAACGATCCAGCGCATCACCCGCAAGGAAAAATCTGAAAATCCGCCGCCGCTGTACGATCTGACCACCCTTCAGCGAGACGCAAACCGCCTGATGGGGTACAGCGCACAGCAGACGCTGGACTATGTGCAAAGCCTTTATGAGAAGAAACTTACCACTTATCCCAGAACTGATAGCTGCTATATCACCGACGATGACGAGGAAATCACCAGCCGCTATGCGAAGGAAGCTGCGGAGCGCAAGAACCATCTGCAAGCCCTTCAAGCAGAACGCGACAAGGCCGAAAAAGACCTGCTCGCCTTAAAAGCTGAGATTCTGGCTGTAATCAAAGGGGAGAGTGCTTTTCCAAAAGATACTCTTGCCGAAATGATCGCAGCACAGGAAAAGAAGCACACGGAGTTGGAAGCGCTTTGTGAAGAAGCCAGTGCAGAACTGGAGCGAAACGCTGAATTGATGGCAAACGTATCGCAGCTGTACGAAGAATTGATTTCTTATGCAGACCTGTACGATAGTGCCAACTTTGAAGCAAAAAAGATGATTGTCAGCCAGCTTATCCGCAGGGTAGACGTTTATCGCAGATACCAAATCCATGTGGACTTCAACTTTGATCTTGCACAGTATTTGGAGAATAGCGATGAACTTGCTTGCTGACAAACACAAAAACACCGTTGACTTCGATTGAAATCAACGGTGTTTGTAACTCTCATTTGAGCCGATGGTGGAGAATACCGGGATCGAACCGGTGACCTCTTGCATGCCATGCAAGCGCTCTCCCGAACTACGCACTCACGCACCCCCCCACGCAAAGGTGCGAGGATGAGTAATATTTCGCGTTGATTCGTTCCATTCTAAAGAATCCCATAATACACTTATGAATTGACAAAGTACTATGATATTGATTTCTTAACAGAAGCAGGATAAATAGTATATTGCAATCAGATTTGCCTGTTGTCAAGATGTTCTGTGGTTTTCATGTAGTTGAAGCAAGGCAATATTCTCCATCTCTAATTACATAGCGCAATTTCGACCCTCAAAATCGAAGCTGCGCTTTTTTCATTTCTCAATAAAATACTTTTCACTGGAGGTGCTTACAATGTTTCTGTATCACTGTCGATTTCAGCCCTTGACACACTCGTATGACTCTTGATTACTTCTACGGACAAGCCGGAGAGCTTTTCTCATTCTACCGCATTCCCAAAGCACTGTTTCAGGAGTCACGATTCCAAGACCTGTCAACTGATGCCAAAACACTGTACGGCATCCTGCTTGATCGCATGAGCCTGTCCGTGAAAAATGGCTGGCTGGACAAGCAGAACCGGGTGTTCATCCTCTTCACGATCGAGGATGTCAAGAGGGCATTGTGTTGCGCAGACAACAAAGCGACCAAGCTGCTCCGGGAACTTGAAAAGTTTGGTCTGATTGAACGAAAACGCCGAGGGCAGGGCAAGCCAAGTTTGGTGTATGTGAAAAATTTTTCGGCAGAATCGTCAAAATCAATGTTCCAGAATCGTGATTTTCACGATTCTGGAGGCTTCAAAAGCGCAAGTCAAGACCCTGCAAAATCACGATGTAATAAGACTAAAGAAAGTAATACTGAATCGAGTGAACCTTATCCCTTCTATTCGGAAGAAGAGAACAGGATGAGCAAGCGCGAACAGTTGGAAGAATATTTTTCACAGTCTTTGGAGGTAGACACCCTGCTCCGGCTCTGCCCGGACGATGAGGACACCATCTATCAAATCGTGTATCTGCTGGTGGACACCTGCGCCACCAACCGCCAGATGCTGCGCATTGCCGGGGACGATAAACCCGCCGAGGTGGTGCGTAGTTGTTTCATGAAGCTGAATGCTGACCACATCCGCTTTGTGCTGATGTGCCTTGCAGAGAACAGCAGCCCAATCAGAAATATGAAACAATACCTGCTCGCATCTCTGTACAACGCACCAACCACAATGCAGCTTTATTACCAGAACAAGACGAACCATGAATTTACGCATGGCTCACCGAGGGGGGTGATTTTATCGCAAAGAAATGTACTACGATTCTACAGCCGGAGATGTTGTGCTGTTTAGATGAGTTTGAGTTTTTTCTGCGGAGTGGATCACCTGATAATAGTCCTGCATGAGCTTTTGGTACTCCTGCTTCACAGTTTCCACACTGCGCAGGGCGGCATTGTCCGGCGCGTGGTCCATCGTCCATTGGACGACGCGTTGGAATGCGCTTGACTCCAAAATCTGTGCAACAAAGAGGTCACAGCTTTCGGATTCGGCAAGTCGCTTTTGGTCACAGTTGAAAGGAGAAATAATGGCGTTGCAGTGTGAAAAACTGCTGCACATGACACCAGCCGGAAGCCTGGATACACACAGATTGGGATAATCGGCAAGTCCGGAAATCGCCCGGCGGCGGGGAGAATGTTCTTCGTCGTCAAAAATAGTGCGCGAGATTAGTGTCCGTTCGCCGAGGGATCTCAAAAGGAGTTCTCTGGTCTCCGCATCCACCTGCAGACCAACAGGAAAAAGCGAAATCTGGTAGAGGAAGAGGCCGTTTGCTCTTCGGATAAACGCTTTGTGACAGTTGGAAGCTGCGCGAATCAAGCGCTCATCCAACGGAAGGATAATTTTTTGGAGGTCTGGGGCTTTTTCAGCAGCTGCGGTCAGCTTTTTGCAGACATCATCAATGCGGTCATAGTCCAGACCATCAGCGGTCTTAAACATGGAGCCGTGGACAAAAAAGAGATTATCGTCAAAGGGGAGGATGCTGCCAAGCCTGACCTGCTGGATCTTGAAGGAATCGTTTACATACTGCAGTACAAAAACAGTTTCCGTCAGAGTTTTCAAATGATCTGTTTTGATTTCGGCTTTTTGCCTTGGCAGGCAGGCAGGCAAGCCAGAAATGGAACAAGTTGAACTGCTTACTTTGCAAAAGAGCGATGTCCTGTTTGTCAGCACCATTCAGACGTGCGAGAACGGCCTCGATGTAGCAATCGTGGAGTTCGAGCATCAGGTCACTCAGAATACGGTTTCCTTCTTTTGTCAGTTCAGAGCGGTTCAGCCGCAGACAGCTCTTGGTATCAAAACCATAAATGTCGATCACGGCACCTAGGCACTGCTCGTGGAAGAGGAGATTGTCCTTTACCCGGACGCCCTTAAAACGCACCTCCGAGAGACTTCTGGATTCCGGATGGAGAGACAACTCCGCGTAGACGGCGTTCGTTTCGTTCCAGAGCTTTGCGGTGGAGCAATCGTTTTCAAACTGGATTAGGTAATTGTCACGGCGTTCCCATTTGTCTGCTGCAAAATTCTCGCAGATGGGAATCAGGTGTGTGATCGTCTGGCTCCCCACCGAAGGATTATTGCTTGAAACATGGACCGTGAAAAGCGATGTTCAGTAGTTTTTGCTGACTTCGTCCAAAATCTGAAGTTCTCCCAGACAGTTTTGTGCTTCCATAGGGTCGTACTGGAAGTACCAGTAGTAAAAGGACTTGCCAGCAAACGTAAACGAAGGAGCAATGGGGACCTTGAGTGCGATGCGAATCGTTGTACCCCGGAAAGGTCTGCTGCCCTCTTTTTTGATTTGCAGGTAGCCGCCGTTTTGGTTGGAGTGTGCGATTGCAGTGAGAACTTCGGCGCCGTTGTTCGTCACAATCTCAAAGCGGTCGGCCACGAGGAAAATCGACTGAAGTCCGATGCCAAAACCTGCGGTAGGCCGCAGCCATTTTGGCATACACTGAATCTCCTTTTTCAGTTCGTCGGAGCCAGAAGGGCTGGCACCGACATTGCACATACGCTTGAAGGTATCAAGGGTGATGCCAGTACCCCGGTCTTCGATTTCGATTTGTGTCACCTGATCCTCGTCGGTGCTCAAATGAATCTTGATGGGGTAGCTATGATAAATCTCTGCCTGCAGGCTGTAAGGTTGCAGGGCTTGCAGCTTCTTGCTGTCCTTTTCACCGATCCACGCCTGGTAGGTGCCGGCACAAAGATCCCGCCAGAGCTGAATTTTGGAAGCATCCATGGCGTTCTGCAGCAGTTCACGGATGAACACCAACTTGTTTTCGTAAATGTTGGAGCCTTCAATGATCTCAAATGCCTTTTTCTGTGAGATCTCAAAGTGGAGCCCGGCCAGCCCTTCTGCATCGGGTACGCCCTTGATACACAGCTTAGGCTTTTCAAAGCGCGGTGCAAATCCCCCAAAGCCTTTTGGAACAAGAATGACCCAATTCATGGTCAAAAAACGGATCTCAGCTTCCAGCCAGTTCACAAAGCGGCGGGCTTCCAGGTAGGAAGGCTCGTCGGGACCGTCGCTTGCAAATTCGATCCGCTCAGGCGTGATCAAAAGATGCTTGGTGGCTTCATGCTTTTCCTTGTGTGCAACGGAACTTTCCGGCAGCCCACCGATCACCTCTTCGGCAGCGGCGTTAAAGCGTCCGTTATCCACATCCAGCAGATCACCCAGCCGGAGCAGCATGGCAACAAAGCGGGGATGCGCATAGTCAGAGCCAAAACCGTTGGTCTCATACGGAAGCTCCAACACCTGGTCTTCCGGGGCGGTGTGACAGGCGCAGATCTCGCCCAGCAGTTGCAGCAGGCGGCTGCGCACCAAGCCGCTGTGTCCAAGGTCGATCTGCAACCCTTGGGCGATGCGCTCAATGTAGCTTTTGGACATGGCGGCATGTTGGCTGCGGAAATAGGCAGCGTTGATGAGCTGGACGCTGCGGACGATATGGAGGGGCCACAGTGCATCATCCTTCTTGCCTGCCTCCATTTTGCGCAGCCACTGTACTGCATTGCGCAGATCTTTGTCTTCGCCCTCGGCAAGCGAAGTGAGATAGTTTTGAAACGCCGGGTCAGACCAGGCGTTTTGTAAATCGCGCCACTGCACCACCATGCCAAGGTCGTGTGCGTAGGCGGCGTGAAGCACCAGCCATGTGTCCGTAGGGGACAGCTGGCTCACGCGGCTGCCCAGAAGCATTTCGATTTTCGATAAAATGGCTTCGGCGTGGCTGGCATCATGCAGGCTGTAATGCGGGTAGCGCAGAAGAACCGTTTTCAGCATTTCAGAGCAGCTTTTCCGGTTCAGGCTCCATGTCGCATACAGATTCTGATATTCCTCGTGGGCATCGCAGTAGGATTTAAGGTGTCGGTCTAAACTGTATTCTTCCATAGTTCCCTCCTTGTTGTGGTATTAAAACAAAAAGGGCATTGCAGACTTCTGTACAATGCTCTTGCTTGGGCAGAGAATACCGGGACATTCCAAATTACGGTGAACGATTGCAATCCATGCACAGCGTACTCCCGATCGAACTGATTTCCTCACGCATTTATACATTGATGAGAAAAGACGATGCTAATATTGTTTATGCATCATAAGCATTTTTAACAAGTTCAAGTACAACCGTACATATCGAAAATCAGATGACCCAAATCGGGACAACGTAGTTATCCCGGTCCACGACCCCAACCTTGGGCTTCATGCAGACGATAGCACCTTTCCCACGCGGGACAGAAGCTTTATCCAGCAAAGAGAATACCTTCGTCAGCTCAGTGCCGGGGTTCGAGGTCTTTTTGATTTCGATGGGATTTAGAACACCATCTTGCTCCAAAATAATATCGATTTCTTTTGCATCTTTGTCGCGGTAATAGTACAGAAACGGCTCTCTGCCGGTATTCAAATAGGTTTTCGCAATTTCAGAAACAACATAGTTTTCGAGGATTGCACCGTTCATTGCACCATACTCCAGAACCTCTGCACTGCTCCACTTGGTCAGATAGCAGACCAACCCGGTATCATAAAAATAGAGTTTTGGGGTCTTTACCAACCGCTTCAGCAGATTATTGGAATAGGGGTGCAGATAGAAGATGATGCCCAGCGTTTCCAGAATGTGCAGCCAATCTTTTGCCTGCTTCTGATTGATGTCCGCATCCTGTGCAATTTCGGCAATATTTAGCATCTGTGAGCAGCGAGCCGCAACCGCTGTCATGAAACGCAGAAATTTCAGCGCATCGATGGCATCTGAAAGCTCTTTTACGTCACGTTCAATATAGGTGGAAAGGTAGCTACTGTAAAAAATCTGACTATTAGTATTTTTTTCGCTTGCAATAGCGGGCATGGAACCCCTATAGATACGCTCAAAGATACCTTTGGTATCTGCGGGCACAGCTTTTTCCTCACGTTTCAGCAGAGCATCCAAATCCACACGGAAGGGTTCGGTATCTGCACCGTTTATTTCTGACTGTGAAAGAGAAGTCATTGACAGTACTGCAACACGTCCGGCGAGCGACTCCTGTACCCCACGCATCAGCTTGAACACCTGTGAACCAGTCAGCCAAAAAGCGCCCGGTTCGTGGTGAGTATCTGCATAGACTTTGATATAGGTAAATAGTTCCGGTGCATACTGAACCTCGTCAATCAGAACCGGTGGCTTATGCAGCTGTAAAAACAGTTCTGGGTCATTTTTGGCGAGTGCACGCTCATTCAGGTCATCCAGCGAGACGTACCCACGGGAACTTCCCTCCATGAGCTTTTGCAGCATGGTCGTCTTTCCCACCTGCCGGGGGCCGGTCACAAGCACAACTGGATACTCCTGCGTAACTTGTTGAACAACCTTTTCAAGGCTTCTTGTAATGTAACTCATATTGGTTACCCACTTTCGGCTAATTTTCCTTGCAATTCCATTATAGCCGAAAGATTTGTTTTTTCAAGTACATTCAGACGAATCTTTTACAGGTAGATGTTTCTTCACGACATATAAAAAGGAGGCTCCTATGTTTAGGAACCTCCTTCCGGGCTGTGGGCCTCACAAGTATCCACAGCACGATCACTGCATACAGTGTATTCTCGATTTGCAAAAAAGTCAACTGGCTGGTGGACGGCAAAAGCGAAAAAATCTTTCAGTACACGTACCAGCCTACGGCAGCTTGTGGAAGAAGCCAAACACCATGTTCATCTTCGTACCCGTGGATAGTGCAGTTGGATGAATGCATCCCCCAAAAATCGGCTTCAGCAAAAAGAAAAGCACCATACTTCCTACGAAGTACAGTGCTTTTTTGGTGGAGAATAGCGGGATCGAACCGCTGACCTCTTGCATGCCATGCAAGCGCTCTCCCGAACCACGCACTCACGCACCCCCACGCAAAGGTGCGAGGATGGACGATATTTGGCGTTAGAACGCTTTATTTCGAGAAAGACACATTCTCACCCAAAAGCAACGCTGTTGCTTAAACGAGTTTCATTGACGATGTATAGTTTACATCCTGTTTCTAGGTGTTGTCAAGATGTTTTATCCCCCTTTCGACACCAAACAGGTTAAATTCTTCTTATTTATTAAGCTAAAAAGCGCAATTTTGATTTTCAAAAATCGGAATTGCGCTTTTTTATTTCAAAAAATCTATTGCGAGGAGATTTTCTACAATGTCAACATCTTACCAACACTATTTCAGAGCACAGCCGTATGGCCCTTGATTACTTCTACGGACAAGTCGGAGAGCTTTTCTCATTCTACCGCATCCCGAAAGCACTCTTTTTAGAGTCACGCTTCCAAAACCTGTCAACCGATGCCAAAACACTGTACGGTATCCTGCTCGACCGCATGAGCCTGTCTGCTAAAAATGGCTGGCTGGACGAGCAGGGCCGGGTGTTTATCATCTTCACAATTGAGGATGTCAAGAGGGCATTGTGTTGCGCAGACAACAAAGCGACCAAGCTGCTGCGGGAACTTGAAGAATTTGGTCTGATTGAACGAAAACGTCGAGGCTTGGGCAGGCCAAGTTTGGTGTATGTGAAAAACTTTTCGGCAGAATCGTCAAAATCAATATTCCAGAATCGTGATTTTCACGATTCTGGAGGCTTCAAAAGCGCAAGTCAAGACCCTGCAAAATCACGATGTAATAAGACTGAGGAGAATAGTACTGAAAAGAGTGAAACTTATCCCTTCTATTCCGAAGAAGATGATGGGATGAGCAAACACGAACAACTGGAAGAATATTTTTCGCAGTCTTTGGAGTTAGACATCCTGCTCCGGCTCTGCCCGGACGATGAGGACACAATCTATCAAATCGTGGATCTGCTGGTTGACACCTGCGCCACCAATCGCAAGATGCTGCGCATTGCCGGGGACGACAAGCCCGCCGAAGTGGTGCGCAGCCGGTTTATGAAGCTGAATGCCGACCATATCCGCTTTGTGCTGAAGTGCCTTGCAGAGAACAGCAGCCCGATCCGAAACATGAAACAATATCTGCTCGCTTCTCTGTACAACGCACCCACCACGATGCAGCTTTCCTACCAGAACCAAACCAACCACGACTTAGCGAATCGGAGGTGATAAAAATTTCAAAGAAAGCAACCACGATTGCCATCGTCAACCAGAAAGGCGGCACCGGCAAGACCACCACCTGTGAAAATCTGGGCATCGGTCTGGCGATGGAGGGCAAGAAAGTTCTGCTGGTGGACGCTGACCCGCAGGGCAGCTTGACCATCAGCATGGGCTGGCAGCAGCCCGATGAACTGCCCACCACCCTTTCCACCCTGATGCAGAAAGCCATAAACGACCAGAGCATTCCACCCGGCGAGGGTGTTCTGCACCATGCAGAAGGTGTTGACCTAATTCCGGCAAACATCGAACTGGCAGGGATGGAAGTTTCCCTTGTGAACTGCATGAACCGGGAAAAGATGCTCAAGCAGGTGTTGGACGGTGCAAAGCGAGAATACGACTTTATCCTGTTGGACTGCACCCCCTCCCTTGGGATGTTGACCGTCAACGCATTAGCCGCAGCGGATACTACGCTGATCCCTGTACAGGCGCAGTATCTGTCTGCAAAAGGCTTGGAACAGCTTTTGCAGACCGTGCAGAAGGTCCGGCGGCAGATCAACCCGAAATTGAAAATTGAGGGCATCCTGCTGACCATGACCGACAGCCGCACCAACTATGGACAGCAGATCGACAATTTGATTCGGGGTGCTTACGGCAGCAAGATCAAAGTGTTTGACCAGACCATTCCCCGATCTGTCCGTGCTGCGGAAATCAGTGCTGTGGGCAAGAGCATTTTCCAGCACGACCCCAAGGGCAAGGTGGCAGAAGCCTATAAATCTCTGACCGAGACTAACTATTAAAAGTCAAGCCCTAAAATGAAAAAATCCGCCAACCATCCGCTGCCCATGACAAACATCATTCAAATGCTGGCCTTGGAGTAGCGAGGGTGACGGAGAGAACAGCAAAGCAAGCCCAGCCAACCCTCGCAAAAACAGAATAGCATTTGAATGCTTCGGTTTGTCAAGGGTTCGCTGCGCCAGCTAAGTTGTTCTTAGGTTTAACTCAGGCTCTGGAGAAAATCAAGTGACGGCAAGATATGCTTTACCGGACTTCTGCAAAGCGTAAATCAGTCGTACGAGTTTCTTTGTGGCATGAGATAGGGCAACATTGTAGTGCTTGCCTTCAGCTTGCTTTTTGGTAAGGTATTCAGTAAAAACAGGATTCCAGTAACAGACGTATTTGGTTGCAGTGTAAAGAGCGTATCGAAGATAACGAGAGCCACGCTTTTCCATGTGTGCATAGCAGTTTGTGAGTTTTCCTGACTGGTATGTGGAGGGAGAACATCCAGCATAAGCCAAAACTTTGTCAGGAGAGTTAAAATTCGAAAAATCCCCTACCTCTGCAAGAATCATCGCAGCAGAATGAAATCCCATTCCGGGAATCGAAAGGATCGGCGGTTTCAATTCATCCATGATTTTCCGAATGGCATCTTCAATTTCATTGATTTCGGAGGTAAGTTCTTGAATGAGCTTAATAGTGTGCTTTAATTCCAAAGACTTAGCAGGCATAACAGAACCAATGGATGTTCTGGCTGTATCTCGGATATGAGTAGCTTTATCTTTTCGGTAATGGCCTCTGGATGTTTTCACGAGAATATTAGCTAATCTGGTCAGATGAGCTTCTGAAATCTGCTTTGCACCGGGATACTCACTGAGAAGTGCGTAGATTGAAGTGCCGTGGATAGACGAAACAAGCTGTTCCAATTCCGGAAACAGGATTGTAACCAATCTGGACACCGACTGCTTTAGTTTAGCGCGTTCCTGAACTTTATCAAATCGGTATCTCGTGAGTGACTTTAGTTCTTCGTTGTGATATGCTGTATCTGTGTAGGACTTGAGGTCTACATCGGACAACAGCATAGTTGCAATCGTTTTTGCATCCACACGATCGGTTTTAGTTTTGCGAAGACTGAGGCTCTTTCGATACAGGTTGGTATGCAAGGGATTCATGACATAGACGGGCAGATCATTGTCAAGAAGAAACCCAAGGATGTTGTAGCTATAATGTCCGGTAGCCTCAAGCCCTACTTTTATTTTGTCTGATTTTTGAGAACAGTCTTGGATTGTTTGTAGCAGACTTTTGAAACCATCCATGTTGTTGGGAATGGTAAAGCAATCGACAAGGGTCGTTCCTTCCGAATCGAGAATGCAACAGTCATGCTTATCTTTGGCAACATCAATTCCGACACAGACCATTTTATACCTCCGTTATATTATTCAATGCTGCTTAGGACCACAGACTTCTTTGCTCTTGTAACCTCGTTCTAAATAAACCGTCTGGCGGTATCTAACTGATTAACATTTCAACAAAGAAGCTGTGGTTGGAGCCTTCGTCAAACCGTCTTTGCGGTAGGAGGTGTTCACCAATCCACAGCATCCCATACAGTGTAGCATACCGCTGGAGAGCGGTCTATAAATACTACTCTTTTATAATACGAGGAGGTGATGGCGAATGCCGAAAGGCAGCTTAAACGTGTCGCTGAAAGGGGCAGATGACATTTTCTCCACGGAAGAATCTCGGCAGGAACAGCAGCGAGAGCAGGTGCAGCAAATTCCCATTGGGGAATTGTTTCCCTTCAAAAACCATCCCTTTAAGGTTTTGGATGATGAATCCATGCAACGCACGGTGGAAAGTGTGGAACAATACGGTGTGCTTTCTCCGCTGATTGCCCGTCCTCGCGCGGAAGGTGGCTACGAGATCATCTCCGGGCACCGCCGCCAGCACGCTGCACAGCTTGCCGGGCTGGATGCTCTGCCTGTTATCGTCCGTCAGATGGATGATGATGCCGCAGTTTTGCTCATGGTGGACTCGAATCTCCAACGTGAAAACATCTTGCCCAGTGAAAGGGCTTTCGCCTACAAAATGAAGCTGGAAGCTCTAAAAAATCAAGGTGCTAGGTCAGATTTAACTTCGTGCCAAGTTGGCACGAAGTTCCGGGCAGACGAATTGCTTGCGGAAAACTCCAGCGAAAGTGCCCGAAATGTCCAAAGGTTTATCCGCCTGACCAGCCTTATCCCGGAACTGCTGGACATGGTAGACGAAAAGAAAATTGCCTTTAATCCCGCTGTGGAGTTGTCGTATCTGGACGAAGCCCAACAGCGGGATTTTTTAGAAGCGATGAACGACACCCAGAATGCACCGTCCCTTTCCCAAGCGCAGCGGCTTAAAAAGCTGGCGCAGGAAGGGCACTTCTCGTATGACGTTGCCTTTGCGGTCATGGGAGAAGAAAAAAAGGACGAGCTGGACAAGGTTGTCATCAAAAACGACACCCTGCGGAAATACTTTCCCCGCAGCTACACCCCGAAACAGATGGAGGACACCATCATCAAGCTGCTGGAACAGTGGCAGCGCAAACAACAGAGGCAGAACGAACGCTGACTTATACCGTAACGAAAGACCCGATGGGGTCTTTTTCTTTTGCAAACAAAAGGAGAACAGCCTATGAAAAACAACGCTACCCGTACCATCCGCTCCGAAGAGATCACCATTGATGTGCGTATCTGTGCTGCACTGGCGGCAAACCGAGGCGGCGAGGTCTACCTTGCAGCCATTGCCCCGGATATGGAGCTGACCGTCATCACGCTGGACGAGGCTCCCGGCCTCCTGCCCTGCTTTGAGGAGGACGATGCCTGCCTGAACCTCCCTGACACCTCGCTGCTGCTCTGCTACAACCCGGCGCAGGTGCTGAAGATGGGCGGCAAGCACTACCTGACCGGCCCGGTGATTCTTGTCCGCACCAACATGGACGGCAGGGTCATCTCTCTGAGCATTGATGAGGTCTACCTGTTCCAGAAGTATCTGGAAAGCCACAGCATCACCCTGATGGCTGACGACCAGAAGCTGCCCTGCATCTGCATCGACTGAGGTGCCGCTATGTCAACGAGAGCGGAATTTTTTCAGAGTATGTATCCGGGTCTGTCCGATGGTGAAGTTATTGATGAACTTATCAAAGCCAGCATATACGGTTTTGAACACGGCCCGGAAGTTGTGACCATCAGTGCCGCAGAGGGCATTCATTATGTGCCTTACGATGCGGAAATGCAGAAAAAGCTTCCGTATTATGGAGGCACCTACGAGGTCTGCAATATTCCTTTTACGGATTTTCAGATCCGCTATCAGCCGGAGCAGATTCGTATTGTGGATAGCAAACGCATCCTAGAGGATACTGCCTTTCTCTGTCGGAAAGATAATGACCACTTCCTTATTCTGCCGAGCGTTTATGAGAAGCTGGATTTGGACGACTGGCTTCTGGCCCACCTGTTTTTCTACGACAAAGACGGAAAACGGTGTATCGGTGTGGAACTGTCGGAGGTTGACTGATGCGAGTTGTCTTTGAGTTTATGCTGTTTGAAGCCGGCGCTTTTTTCGGCTTCTTTGTGGCAGCTCTGTTGAACGCCGCCCGTGCTGGGCAGGAAATCACTATCAAATTCGAGGAGGAAGATAATGAAACAGAACGAGAATACTCTGTCGGTGCTGAAAATTGCACCGGGACAGTATCCGCAGCAGGTCGAGATCGATAACGACCTGAAAGCCTTGCAGCAGGCGGTGGGCGGCTCCATCGGCGCAAGCTACCCTTTTGAAGATCCGGTCGCCATCGTTTATAACGATGACGGCAAGCTTATGGGTCTGCCGCTGAACCGGGCCTTATGGGACGAGGATGGGCTGATGTACGATGTTATTGCCGGAACCTTTTTGGTGGTAGGTCTGGGTGAGGAGGATTTTGTATCGCTCTCCCCGGAGCTGGCGCAGAAGTATGAAGAAGAATTTCATCAACCCGAAGCCTTTCTCCCTCTGGGGCGTCGCCTGATGGTCATTCCGGTGCCGGATGAATCGATTCGGAGTGATGCAGAAAAGGCTGTGAGCAAGCCCTCGGTGGAACATGACCGTTAAGCTGAGTTTCTCTCAGGGAGGTGGTAACGATGCAGGAAGAAATCGAGCATAAGACGGTCAACTTTGCCATCTCGACCACAAAATTGTCTACCCGCACCCTGCTGCGCGGGATGCAGTTTCTGTTGCGGCAGTACGACAAGCACGCTTCACAGGGTAAGCAGTCCATGAAGCGGCTGGTGCGGCAGAACCGCGGCGTGACCAATGTGGAGATTCAGAAAACCGGCATCAAGGACTTTGACCGCTTCGCCAAACGGTATCACATCGACTACTCCATCCAGAAAGATCTGTCCTGCGCGCCGCCCCGGTATCTAATCTACTTCAAGGCGCAGGACACGGATGCCTTGAACGCAGCTTTCAAGGAATATTCGGCAGCGGTGCTGGATAAAACCAAGCGTCCTTCCGTGCTGGCAAAGCTGCATAATCTGGCACAGTCCGTTGCAAACCTACCGGACAAGGTGCGGCACAAGCAGGAGGAACGCGGCCTATGAGCAAAAAGAAGCTTTCCAAGCTGCTGGCGCTCTATCTGCCCTATGTGGTAATTTGCTTGCTGGCAACCAATCTGGGCGAGGCGTGGCGGCTGGCTGCGGGTAAGGAACTGGGCGATAAAATCGTATCGCTGATGGATACGCTCCCGGCTGCATTTTCCAATCCGCTGCCCAGCCTGCATCCGTTTGACCTGTTCATTGGTCTGTGCTGCGGTGCAGGGATGCGGCTGGCGGTGTACCTGAAAGGCAAAAACGCCAAGAAGTACCGTCACGGCATGGAGTACGGCTCTGCCCGGTGGGGCGGGCCTAAAGATATCGAACCTTTCATGGCTCCGAAATTTGAGGACAACATCATCCTCACCAAAACAGAACGCCTGATGATGAGCAATCGCCCACCGGACCCCAAGAATGCCCGGAATAAAAATGTGCTGGTGGTGGGCGGTTCCGGCAGCGGTAAGACAAGGTTCTTTATCAAGCCGAATCTGCTGCAATGTGATTCCAAGAATTTTCCGGTATCATTCGTGGTTACAGATCCGAAAGGTAGTATCGGCGTGGAATGTGGAGAAGCCCTGTTAAAGCACGGCTACAAGCTAAAATTCTTCAACACGATCAACTTTTCCAAGAGTATGCGCTATAACCCTATGGCGTACATCCATAGTGAAAAGGATGTGCTGAAACTCGTGACTGCACTGATGACCAACACCAAAGGTGAAGGTCAGGGCGGCGACCCATTCTGGGACAAAGCGGAACGGCTTTTGCTGGTTTCATTGATTGCCTATCTGCATTATGAAGCCCCGGTTGAGGAGCAAAACTTCGCAACACTGTTGGAAATGTTGAATACTATGCAGGTTTCGGAAGATGATGAAACTTATCAGAATCCGGTAGACCTGTTGTTTGAGGATCTGGGTAAGAAAAAACCAAAATCCTTTGCAGTGCGGCAGTACAAACTTTATAAGCTGGCTGCCGGCAAAACGGCTAAGTCCATCCTTATTTCCTGCGGTGTCCGGCTCGCACCCTTTGATATTCAGGAAGTCCGGGATGCCACCATGTACGATGAGCTGGAACTGGACAAGCTGGGTGACCGGAAAACGGCGCTGTTCCTTATCATGAGCGATACGGACAGTACATTTAACTTCCTGATCTCCATGATCTACACCCAGCTTTTCAATCTGCTCTGTGATAAGGCAGATGACCAATACGGCGGCAAACTGCCAGTCCATGTGCGGTGCCTGATTGATGAGTGTGCTAACATCGGTCAGATTCCGCAGCTGGAAAAGCTGGTGGCTACCATCCGCAGCCGTGAGATCTCGGCGTGTCTGGTCTTGCAGACCCGCAGCCAGCTGAAAGCCATCTACAAAGATAATGCGGATACCATCGTGGGCAATATGGACAGCCAGATTTTCCTCGGCGGCAGTGAGCCTACCACCCTGAAAGATCTTGCCGAAGCACTCGGCAAGGAGACCATCGACAGCTACAACAATTCAGATACCCGTGGCAATAGCCCAAGCTATGGCACCAACTATCAAAAACTCGGCCACGAACTTATGAGCCGGGATGAACTGGCGGTGCTGGATGGCGGCAAGTGCATCCTGCAATTGCGGGGTGTGCGCCCGTTTATGAGCGACAAGTACGACCTGACCCAGCACCCGAACTACAAGTACACCTCCGACTATGACCCCAAGAACGCACTCGATATCGAGAAGTTCTTGAACCGAAAAGAAAAAATCCACCCAGACGATACCTTTGTCATGGTGGATGCTGATTCACTCCCGCCCGCCTGATAAGACGAGCGGTTATTTTTTACCCATTGACCCAACAGGTACACCGGAAAATCAGCCTTCGCCGTGGTTTTCGGCTTTTTGCAAACGGATTTCAGGTGTGTGCAGGGTCACTTTTTCAAAACAAAGGAGATTTTTCTATGGAATTCTTTAACAGCGCAGTGGACGTTCTGAAGACTCTGGTCGTGGCATTGGGTGCCGGTCTGGGCGTGTGGGGTGCCGTCAACCTGATGGAGGGTTACGGCGGCGATAACCCCTCCGCAAAAAGTCAGGGTATGAAGCAGCTCATGGCTGGCGGCGGTGTTGCCCTGATTGGCATCACCCTGATCCCCCTGCTGAGCGGTCTGTTCGGCTAATCTTTTCCGGGCGGCGTCTGCCGCCCCGTACATATTTACTTGCAAGTGTTTCCAGCCCCTCCGTGGCAAACGGATTCTTATCACAAGAGGAAACGCATTGCAAATCGAATATTCACCTTTATACTGAAAGGACGGTGCTATTATGCAGATTCTGACTCACCTTATTTTTCTGCTCAACCTGCTCAAGACCCTTATCAACCATTTTTCTTGATAGGTGGTGGCGCTGAGTGGAAACAGTTCTCAAAGCGATCTCAGATTGGATCAAGTCGCTGCTGACAGCGGCGATCATGTCCAATCTTTCCGGCTTGTTTGATGATGTGAACACCCAAGTGGGCAACATCGCACAACAGGTCGGCACCAAACCATCCAGTTTTGAACCGAGAGTTTTTGCCATGATTGAAGCCCTCTCTCGAAATGTGGTGCTGCCCATTGCAGGCGTGATTTTGACCTTCATTGCCTGTTATGAATTGATTGAGATGATCACCCAGCATAACAACATGGCACAATTTGAACCTGCGCTGCTGATGAAATGGATCTTCAAAACTGCCATTTCGGTCTGGATGATCTCCAACACTTTCGACATCATCATGGCGGTGTTCGATGTGACGCAGCAGGTGGTGGCAAATTCCAGCGGCATCATCAGCGGCAACACACGGGTGAACGACATCGGGCTTTCCATGTTGCAATCCAGCATGATGCAGATGGACGTAGGACCCTTGTTCGGACTGTTCTTGCAGTCCTTCTTCATCGGTATCACCATGCGCATCCTGTCCATCGTGATTTTCGTCATCGTCTACGGAAGAATGATTGAAATCTACATGATGGTCAGTCTGGCTCCAGTGCCCATGGCAACATGGGGCAACCACGAGCAATCCCTTGTTGGACAGAACTATCTCCGTTCTCTGTTTGCGCTGGGATTTCAGGGCTTCCTGATCCTGATCTGCGTGGCGATCTATGCCGTTCTGCTTCAGAATGTTGCCATATCCGGGGATGCCATCAACTCGATCTGGAGCATCGTGGGGTACACGGTGCTGCTATGCTTTACGCTGTTCAAGACTGGTTCCGTCGCCCGAAGCATTCTGGGCGCACACTAAGGAGGTGGAATTTTGGCAGCTTATATTTCCGTGCCGCGCGATTTCAGCAAGGTGAAGTCCAAAGTAGCCTTCAACCTGACCGCCCGGCAGCTTATCTGTTTTGGTGCAGCGGCAGTCGTAGGGGTGCCGCTGTTTTTTGTTCTGCGGGACACCGCTGGCAATTCCGGTGCTACCCTCGGCATGATGGCGGTCATGCTGCCCATGTTCTTTCTGGCCATGTATCAGAAGAACGGTCAGCCGGCTGAAAAGATCCTGCGGTACTACTTTCAGGCGCGCTTTGTTCGCCCGAAGGTGCGTCCGTACCAGACCCGCAATTACTATGCACTGCTTGTGAAGGGAGATGACGCCCATGATTCCGTTTCTGAAAAAGAATAAGGACGGCAGGAAGCTGCCCAAGTCCACGGTGCCCCGCACGGCACAGGAGAGCATTCCGTTCCAGCGGATGTTTGAGGACGGTACCTGCCGTGTCCGTCCCGGCTACTACACCCGCACCATCCAGTATCAGGATATCAACTATCAGTTGGCGCAGCAGGAGGACAAGACCGCCATCTTTGAGGAATGGTGCTCTTTTCTCAACTTTTTCGACAGCTCTATCCACTTTGAACTGTCTTTCGTGAATACCGCCACCGATTCGGCAGACTTCGAGAAGTCCATCCGCATCCCGTACCAGCAGGATGGCTTTGATGATGTGCGAGCCGAGTACAGCCAGATGTTGCGGCAGCAGCTTTCCAAGGGCAACAACGGTCTGACCAAAACGAAGTTTCTGACCTACGGCATCGAGGGCGACAGCATGGCGCAGGTCAAACCTCGGCTGGAGCACATCCAGAACGACCTGATGAACAATTTCCACCGGCTTGGCGTTCTGGCAAAGCCGCTGGACGGTACGGAACGTCTGCGGCTGATGCACGGGATGTTGAACATGGATGGAGCCAACAAGTTCCACTTCAACTGGAAAGACCTTGTGCCCAGTGGTCTGTCCGTAAAGGATGCCATTGCCCCCACTGCGCTGGCGTTTAAGAACAGCCGCACCTTTCAGATGGGCGGCATCTTCGGAGCGGTCAGCTTTCTGAATATCACGGCTTCTGACTTGAGCGACCAGTTGCTGAAGGATTTTCTGGACATGGATTCCAGCCAAATCGTTACCATGCACATCCAGTCCGTTGACCAGAACAAGGCCATCAAAACCATCAAGCACACCATTACCGAACTCGACCGCAGCAAAATCGAAGAGGTGCGCCCAGATAGGGCATTGTGTAGTGTAGCGTAAGGGACTACCCCGTAGG
>OAWC01000506.1_pt1 | contig 25700 bp, 26 predicted proteins | sample 1495331 | NCBI WGS metagenome assembly OAWC01 (sample SAMEA2580115, study PRJEB22360) | human gut metagenome | biome: human gut; feature: human-associated habitat; material: faeces | place: Denmark | collected 2008/2010
TTACATTAAAATTTATATATAAATTTTAATGTAATTATTGATATTTATTTGCATTATGAATATAATAAAAGAAAAAAGCAGGAGGTGTTCTTATGGCAATTGCAACAAATATTTTACAATGTCTGGTTCCAATTTCACAATTCAACAAAGGCCAGGCTTCAAAAATATTTGACCGTTTACGTTCCGAAAAAGAATTAATCGTACTAAAGAACAATCAACCATCAGCAATCATCCTGTCTCCCGAAGAATACACCAGACTCACAGAGATAGAAGAAGATTATTTCTTATTGCTGGAAGCCAACAAACGACTCGAAGAAAACGGTTCAAAACCGACAGTTCCATTATCCTCTGTTTTAGATGAACTTGGAATAACCGAAAAAGAATTAGAAGAAACGGAGGATGTTGCTATCGAATGACATGGAATATAGAATTTCTCGAAGAAGCTAAAAAGGATCTGAAAAAACTGGATCATTCCGTACAGCTCCAAGTTGTAAAGGGAATTGAAAAAGTCAGAAAAAATCCTCTTCCCACAGATAAAGGAGGATATGGAAAACCTCTCGGAAATAAAAACGGAATCAATCTTACAAATCTTTTAAAAATAAAATTCCGGGATTTAGGTATCCGAGTAGTTTACAAACTGGAATATGTAGATGACATTATGAAAATAATCGTCATCTCAGCACGAACAGATGAAGCAGTATACAAAGAAGCTGCTAAAAGACGAGAGAAAAATAAATTCTGATTTCATAAGAATAGTACATCCAAAAGCATTGTAACAATATCTCATCCGCATTGTTACAATGCTTTTTTAGGTTTTACTAACCTCTATAAATAATTGACCATTCCAGTCATCTACGTTATCATAATAGTATCACACCTTTTAAGGAGGAAATTCCAATGAAAAAATTCATGGAAGAATTCAAAGCATTTGCCCTGCGTGGCAATGTCATGGACATGGCAGTCGGTGTTATTATCGGAGGTGCTTTTTCCGGAATCGTAACCTCTCTGACCGACAACTAAGAAATGTCCATTCTGTATGAGTGAAATTGACATCAAAGCAACACGCTGTCCACACTGTACTTCACAGTTACCGGAAGAGAATGCGGAATAATCCGTAACCGTCCAGTATGTTCGAAAAATGCTTTACACAAGATGTGCGTCACAATTTGTTGGAATGATTTTTCAAACACGAACGACCTTTTGACCCTGACGTTTTTCGCCAATGTGCCAGTCCTTTTTACTGTATTATATTTTGCATACACACTATTCTGCTGTCTCTATTCCTTTTCTCGCTCCTGCTCCAGCAGCCTGAATGACAATTCCAGATAAAAAATTTCCTCCGGATCATCCAGCTCAGACTGCAGGATTTCCTTAATCCTGTCCAGCCTGTAAAGAAACGTACTGCGGTGGATAAACAATTCCCTTGCCGCCTGAGTTGCACTGAGATGCTGCTCCAGATACACTCTCAATGTCTCCATATACTGAGTCTGATTCTCCTCATCATGCTTCTTCAATTCCAGCAGCCCTTCATGACAGATCATTGTTCCCGGCAGTCTTCTTGTTGCCTGTTCCAGAATATAAGTCAATGCCACCTGACCGAAATAATGAATCCACAGATAAGGCTTCTTACGGCTTCCTACATCCAGAGCCGTCTTCGCCTGCACATACTGCCGTCTCAGACTCATATGTCCTGTCATCACCCTGCTGTATCCGGCTTTCAGATAAGTATCCCTGATAAAATAAACCAGTTTTCCGGCTACTTCCTCCTGACTTTTTCCAAGTCTGGTAAGGTCAAAAAACGCCACAATTTCATCCTGATAAAGAAAACTCACAGAATCCTCAAATTTCTTCTTAATATATCGGCAGATTGCCTTTGTGGAAAGATTCTGCTGATTCAGATAGGTAATCTGCAGGATCAGGCACATATATTCATGATTTCCACTCCATCCCAGTTCACTCAGTTCTCTACTCACCTGCATATAATCCGCAGTTCTGTCCGACAAAATCCTGACAAAAATCTGCTCCATATCCCTGTCCGGATCCTCTTCCTCCGCTTCATGCGCAAGCAAATACTCCAGTTTCTCCACCAGAATATCCAGTACACAGATAACTCTCAGTGTAATCTCTGATCTGCACTCAGTCAAAACCAGCCTGTGAGTTGCTTTCCCATCCACAAACAGATTTCTGTTCATCGAACGACATCCACTGATGTAAGCCGGAAACATCACATATTCATGCGTATCTGCCATATCTCGATAAGTCTCATTCTGCAGAAGCGCATTTACATATTCCATATTCAACCCGTCATCTGTATACAGCCGCGCCCTCGGCGGCAGATACTCGCTTCCCGCTTCCGCCACGAAGGTAAAATCCAGTCCTGTTACAGTCATCGGATTCTGCAGAAATTCCGATGTCACCTGCAAAAGCCTGTCCATTCCGGCGTGTTCTAACATCAAATTATGGAGCTTCCGTTCCCATTCATCAGCCGCATCAAAAATCTCCTGCACATCATTCATAAATTCTGCTATTTCTTCCAGACTATCAAGTGCAATATGAATATACGGAATCTGCTGAAGCTCTTCTGATGCAGCATCAATTTCCTCTCTCCCACAAAATACCCAGAGTATATTTTCAGCAGTCAGAACTGCCGATTCCCACTCTTTGTCATATCTCTGTACCACATAAACATGCCCATGTCGAAATGTTTCTTTTTTTTCATAACACAAAAAGGGGCGCAGATATCCGTCTGAACCGGATAAAGTTCCCCTTTCCGTAATTTCATATTTCTCTTTTATTTTTTCATATAAATAAACTGATGACAGCTGCAAGTCTACAATCCTCCTGTCACATAATTGAAGCACCTATTTTACCAGTCAATTCTATAGCAATTTAACTCACATTATGTCTTTCTTATACGTACCTGTCAGCCCGGTTCTCACACAATAAACGTCTTCGCAACTTCCACAGCCTCAATACAGTTCTCTGTATAGGCATCTGCTCCCATATTCTTCGCCAGCTGCTCCGTTACTGCACCTCCACCAACCATAATCTTAAATTTATGCTTACTACTGCTTCGTTTCAGAGACTTCACCACCTGCTCCATCTCCGGGATTGAAGTACTCAAAAGCGAGGAGATACACACGATCGACACATCAGGATTCTGCTTCACTGCACGCAGAAACTGCTTCTCAGAAATATCCACTCCCAGATCGATCACCTTAAATCCGGCACTACGAAACATGATCGCAACCAGATTCTTACCTACATCATGCAGATCACCTTCCACCGTTCCAAGGATCACAGTTCCGATATTCCTCCTGCCAAACTGCGAGTCCTGTTCCTCCAACAATTCAAAACCCTTGCGCACACTTCGGGCTGCTGCCAGAATTTTAATAATATCCGCACCATTGGATTTGTAATTCTCCCCCACTGTTCGCATAGCCGGAGTCATGGCCTCTTCCACAATCCGCCCTGCAGGAATATGCTGCTTCAATGCCTCCCTCACCAGCTTCTCTGTCTCCCCCGGATGTCCGTCTTCAATTGTTTTTCTTAACTGTTCCAGTACTGTCATATCCTCAAGCCACCCTTAATACCTTCTGCCAAAAATCCCCCGCCCTGCGGCGAAGGATTTTTTGTTTTTTCAAACACGCTCTGCGCTTTCAATATCTGTATTTTATCATAGCTCACTGTTATTTACAACGAAAACTGACTTCCCCTTCCGCAACCTCCACAGAGAATGTTACTGTTCACTCCGTTCTCAGTAACACGCTTCGCGATGCAGGAAATATGAACCTCCTTGTGCAATGCCCAAGGAGTATCGTTTGCTTCGCAAACTTAATTTATGCTAATCGCATAAATTCGCGCGGTATATCTCGGGTTTTCTGTGACCTTCGCTCACAAAAAACACCTCGCGGGATATTACCAGTGAACAGTAACCAGAGAATTTACTTGATTTAAATCAAGCAGATATTCGTAATCCGCTTCGCTACACCAAATAACTGCTCCGCAGGGGACTTACCTGATTCGGCTAAAATGTTATTCCAGAAGGTAACAGCTCGTATAAGCAATCGTACAATCCCCATAATAATACTGTAGCTCATTGGCCTGGCAGACCTGTGTTACCAGCATCCCGTAAGCCTCCATCGATGAGAAAGCCTGTTTCGGAAACCTGCATGGAGCATCCGGATAAGTACAGACCTTACATTTCGTACAGCATCCCGCACCAATCGCCAGCATATCCGGATAAATCTCCCGAAGTTTCTTCTCAAATTCCACAAAATACTCCTTATGTCTGGCTTCCGTTTCCATCATTCCCTCGCCATCAAAAACATCCTCCAATTCACCAACTGTCTGAACAATAATCCCATACTTATACTGCCGGACTTTCGCTTCACATTCCTCAAGAGAGCCACATCCCGGAGGACAGCTCCAGCACTTATCATACTTATGACAGGTATCCGCTGCACACATCTGTCGAACCTCCGGCTTCAGCTCAATCGTATCACAATCCAGCAACACCACATGCGAAAACCCCTGCTCCATTCCCATTTGCTCTATTTTTTTTATATCCATAATCTAACCCCTTACTCTCTTGTATAATCTATAGCAACCTCATCAGGCAGATAAAATTATCCTCTTCGCGCCTCAGTTCTGCACCGAATAACTGCTCCGCAGTTTATCAGAAGAAATCTACACTTCTCAATAATTCAATCAGGCGGATAAAGTCATTCACCTGTCTCAAATCCCAGTTCATCAATAAAATGATCCTGAAAATCAGCCGAAGCAGCCAGCTCAACGAATTCAATCTTTCTCACCAGCTCATCCATCTCCAGCATTTCCTTCTCATTCACAAGTGCGATCTTCGCACCCTCACCAGCAGCGTTTCCCACTGGTTTCACTTTCTTCACAAGCGTCGCCGGAAGCAAGCCAATTTTCCCTGCACTGACCGGATCCATATAGTTGCCAAAAGCACCTGCAATATATACCGAACTGATGTCATCTTCTGTAATCCCAAGTCTCTCCATAAGCATCCGGATTCCCGCTGCAATGGCAGCCTTGGCAAGCTGTACTTCTCCAATGTCCTTCTGAGTCAGGTAAACTCCTCTTTCATTTCCGGCCTGCTCCGGGGGTACCAGAATAAACACACCTTGCTTCTCCTGTCCGCCGCTCAGCATACCATTCTCATCCAGCATTCCAGCATCCAGAAGCCCTGCCACCAGATCGATCAATCCCGAACCACACAAACCAACCGCTGGCTTATTTCCAACAGTTGTATAGCTCCACTTTCCATCCTCATACTTCACATGATCCACAGCCCCAGCCGCGCCACGCATTCCACATTCAATCTTCGCACCCTCAAAAGCAGGTCCGGCCGCAGTAGAACAGGTCACCATCCGCTGCCTGTTTCCCAGAACCATCTCCCCATTCGTTCCGATATCGATCATAAGGGAAATCTCCTCCTTCTGATCCTGTCTGATCGCCAGCAGACAACCACAGGTATCCGCTCCCACATATCCTGCAATATCCGGAAGCATGATCAGCTCTGCACGCTCCTGCACAGCCAGACCATAATCCCCCGCATTCAGCACCAGCCTCTCACTCACAGCCGGAGTATAGGGTGCATGCACCAGCGAAGCCGGAGAAATCCCCAGAAACAGATGATGCATGCAGGTATTTCCCACAATACACACCTGAAAAACATCCTCTCTTCTTATCCCTGCATCCTCTGCCAGACTTCCCAGCATTTCATTAACCGCATCCCGAACACACATACTCAACGCTTCTGTTCCATGCTCCAGCCCATAATTGGCCCTCATGATCACATCCGCACCATACTGTGCCTGGGGATTCATCCTGCTCTCAACTGCCAGAGTCCTACCATCCCCACCATCCAGCAAATACCCTGCGATGGTAGTCGTCCCAATATCAAACGCTGCCAGACACCTCCGACCAGCTTCCTTCCTCATTTCCAGAATTCGCCGTCTATTGTAAATCACATACCACTCATCAGAATCCCTGCGCATCCCATACAATTCACCCGCAAGCTTCAGATCCACCTCCATCTGCCCCGGCTCAACCTCACCATCTGTCTCCGCCAGCGTATCCAGCAGCCTCTGCCAGTCCGACCGCTTCTCCCCGGGTTTCGCCTTCCCCAGCTCAACCCGAGCCATCCGTAGCCCCGGTTCAAACACAACCTCTCTGTTAAATCCATCCGTCAAAATCTTCTCATTACCAGCCCTGTCCAATGTCTCCACTACACAAGTCTCACCCTCACCAATCCGCATCTGACAGGCCTTAACAACTTCACCATTTATCTTAACCAGACACTTCCCACATTTCCCCAGCCCGCCACAAGGCGCATCCGGCCTCAGACCTGCCTGAATCTCCGCCTCCAGTACCGATGTCCCATCCTCCACCTCTATCTCAACATCCTCACGCACAAACTTAACCCAAGCCATAAAAACCTCCCACATATCCAATCCCAACATTATAACAGCCAACGAACAGCTCAGAAAAATATTTTATTTCATGTGCATTTGCAGGGGTCTTAGATATTCTTAGTCCTCAGAAATCTGCGTTATGAGCAGACTGTATCACTGTCTGAGCGAAGTCGAAGACGGAGCGAGTTTGAGAAGTCTGCTCATGCCCTTAGCAGATTTCTAAGCGCTTAGAATATCTTAGACCCCGAAACCGCACATGAAATAAAATATTTTTCTGTGCGTCCCTTTTCCATTATAACACGTTCTAAAAAATTCCAAAATACAGGAAAGGACCACTCCACAGAGCAGTCCCTCCCCCATTATGTTTTCATGTTATATCTATACCTGCACAAAGCAATCAGATCAGGCCACCAACTTTTTAGCCAGTGAAGCCGCACTAGCCGCATCATCTGAATAACCATCTGCCCCAATCTCCTCGGCAAAGGCCTCTGTGATTGGTGCACCACCAACCATAACCTTAATATTTCCTCTGAAATCAGCTGTATTTAATGCCTCAACGGTCTCCTTCAGTGCCGGCATAGTAGTTGTCAGCAGAGCTGAAAGAGCAATGATCTTAACATCCGGATTCTCTTTATAACACTCAATGATCTTGGCAGCCGGAACATCAACGCCCAGGTCGATCACTTCAAATCCAGCACTTTCGATCATCATGGCAACCAGGTTCTTGCCGATATCATGAAGGTCACCGGAAACAGTGGCAATGATCACCTTTCCAAGTGCTCCTGTAGAGCCGGATGCCAGATGTGGTTTCAGAACATCAACGCCTTTTTTCATTGCACGTGCTGCAACCAGCATTTCCGGAACAAAAATCTCACCGTTTTTAAATTTCTCACCAACTATGGACATTGCGCTGATCATACCATCATTCAGGATCGCAACCGGATCATCACCTTCATCAATGGCTTCCTGTACAGCCGCACCTACTAATTTTGCTTTTCCTTTTTCAACTAATTCCGCAACTTCATTTATTTTAGACATAATCAAAACCTCCTGTTATTTCTTAAGTTCAGATTCTAACCATTTCATTCATTTACACAGTTTCTGCAGATTCAGCTTATTTCTTCTTTGCTGTACCAATTAAGCCTTCTCTGTAAGCTCCTATATATTCCATACAATAATCATCCAGACCAAGTAATGCTTCTGTTGCATAAACAAGTCCAAGCATATCCTTATTTGTCGGATCCATAATTCCACTGTCCAGTCCTGCATTCATTGCAAGTACCAGGAACCCGTAATTAATCAGCTTACGAACCGGCAAATTAAAGGAAATATTACTGATCGCAGCTGTAATATGAATGGTTGGATACTGTTTCCGAACACTTGTGATCGTTTCAATATTTGTATCAATACCATCCTCAGAAGTACAGAGCATCTCAACCAGGGGATCAATATGAATCCTGTCAGGAGCAATTCCGTATTCCTTTGCTTTTGCCATAATCTTATCAAAAACCTTCAGACGATCCGCTGTGCACTTGGGAATTCCTGTATTATCACTAAGCAGCGCGATTACCTGCCAGCCCTCATTTCCAGGTTCCGCCATAATCGGGAAGATCGTATCGATTTTATGTCCCTCTCCTGATACAGAGTTAAAGATTCCGGGTTTTTTGCAGAATTTATAAGCCTGTGCCAAAACATCCGGACTCGGGCTATCAATAGAAATCGGGAGATCTGTAACCTCCTGTATACAGTCGATCATCCATTTCAATGTTTCCACTTCTTCCGCTTCCGGAACAGAAGCACAACAGTCAATAAAGGTAGCTCCGCTTTCTGCCTGAAGCTTTGCTCTTGCCTTGATAAATTCAGAGTCTCTTTTCGCGATTGCTTCTGCAACAATCGGGATAGAACCGTTAATTTTCTCACCAATAATAATCATTTCTCAAACACCTCCGTAGCATCATCCTCTGTGACACCTGAAATTTCATCCAAGTGTCAGACAGATATTTGTATTCCGTTTTACCATTGGCAAATACCTGAAGTCAGAACATAATCTGCCATGGAAGTCTTGTGGATTCAGATGCCTTGATGCCAAATTTTTCTTCATTTAATCTGTCAATAGAATCGCAGAGTGATTTGTAAACACCCGGATAAACAGAACCAGGACCACCCTGGGCAATACACGGAATAAAGTATTTATTTCCACACTCTTCGCATACACGGCGTACCACTGCATCACAGTTCTCATCTGTCCAGCCTTCAAAATCAACTGCACGGTTCTCAATACCACCCATAAAACTGATCTTTCCACCGTATTTCTTGATCAGTTCCGGAATGTTATTGGTTTCCATACATCCCTGCCACACATCAATTCCCATCTCGATCATAGAAGGAACCAGAGTTGCAGCATAACTGTCAGAATGATGGACTACCAGTTCTACTCCATGGCTGTGATAATAACCATAAATTTCCTTATATGGCTCAAGTAAAAATTCATCAAACATTGCCGGGCTCATAAATGTGCTGTCCAGTCCACCCCAGTCATCATGATGGAACAGCATATCCGGATGAAGGTTAGAACAAATTCCCTCAGCCAGTTCCAGCTCCCACTCTGTCAGATACTTGATCAGATCATGCATCTCATCTGGATTGGTAATATAATAAACCAGTGCATTGCTGATCTCACACAGATGATGAGTCTGTTCAAATAATCCAGGTGCAACGAAAGCTGCCTTAAAAGCCTGCTCACCGTCAACTGCATCATACTGGGCTTTCACCATATCCCACTGATCCTGAGTAAATTTCAGTGATGGTGCATGTACATAATCCTTCCAGTCTTCAATATCCTTTACTACAATTTTATCAGGGGTATGTACAGGAAATGCTCCCGGTACTCCCTTTGGAAAAGTGTTGGTTACACCCCATGCATTCACCACATTTTCCTGTCCCGGCTGAAGAAGCGGGCTCGCAAACATAAATGGATGAAACAGAAGCTGTATTGCCTCATACTGATTGACAAATCTGTCAGGATTACCGCCTCTTATAACTTCCAGCATATTTTGTTTTGGTGTTAACATATGATCTACCTCCTCATATCATACCGAAAATGCCCCCACATTTCCGTGTTTCTTTGTTTATTTTGTCGCTCTTTATCTTGCTTTCGATAATTCCATTGTATCATTTGTATAGTTTAAAATATATAATCAGATATGTGGATTTTTCACACCTGTATTCCTACAATTTGTATGAATCGGATTCTCCATCTTTATGTTACGTACCACTCCACAAAAAACATTTTCCACAGCCCCTTCTATTGCGGTTTTTCTGTAAACTCGTTATAATTTGCATATAAATATAACGTAGGCGGTGATTTAAATGTACAAAAAACTCTTTCTCCCTTTTCTGGTTTCTGTCAGTCTGATGAGTGCTTCTCTATGTTATGCCTCAGAGGGCCAGGGAATGCTTTCTCCCTCTACAGGCTCCTCTGACAGTGTGTTTGGCGGCTCCTCCTCCGATGAGTCCGAACCGGTGACAGATGCCAAACTTCAAGCCCTTTTAAACAAGCTTCAAGTACAGCTTCCCACAGACAACGGAAGCTGGTCTGTATATATATGTGACCTTCCGGGAGAATCAGAAGGCGGCCTGAATGCAGGTTCTATGCAGGCCGCCAGTCTGATCAAGCTCTATATTATGGGAGCTGTTTACGAACAATACGACACCATTACCAGCCAATATGGTAAAGAGGCTGTGGATTCTGCTCTGTATTCTATGATCACTGTCAGCGATAATGACTGCGCCAATACGCTGGTAAATGATCTGGGCAACGGCAATTCCTCTGCAGGCATGCAGGCTATCAACAGCTTTTGCCAGACTCACGGATATACAGACACAAGCATGGGACGCCTTCTCCTTGCAGATACCTCCACAGGTGATAACTATACCTCTGCAGAGGATTGTGCTGATTTTCTGAAGGAGATTTATGACGAAGAGGATTCTGATTTCTCCCATGCATCAGACATGTATGCTCTTTTGAAGGCTCAGACAAGACGCAACAAAATCCCCGCACAGCTGCCCCAGGGAGTAAAGGTAGCCAACAAAACAGGAGAACTTTCAGATGTAGAAAATGATGCAGGTATTCTCTATGATTCCGAAAATGACCTGGTGATCGTGTTCCTGTCCCAGAATCTGGTCAATGCTTCTGCCGCCCAGAACACAATTGCTTCTCTCAGCAAGGAAATCTATACTTATTACAACCAATAAAATATCATGTCAAAAACTCAAACTTTCGACCTGACACCAAAAAAATTCAAAGGAGGTTTTTACTATGAAGAAGAAAAAATTTTACTTACCGGTTATTGCCACCGCAGCACTTGCACTGTCTTTTTCCGCCACTGCCCATGATGTCCAGGCTTCTGTCAATACTTATCAGGTAAATGTGCCAACCGGATACCTGGCTCTGCGAAACGCAGCCAACGCAGATGACAGTAACATTTTCGGACAGCTTTACACCGGAGATCTGGTAGAAGTTTCCGATTACGCAATCGCTACCGGATACTGGTATGTTTATTCTCCCAAATATGATGCTTTCGGTTATGTAAACAATGACTATCTGAATGCTATCAATTCCTCCTCCGGATATTACTATGATTCCCAGTGGACTGTCAGCGTAAGCACTGGTTATCTGGCCCTTCGCACTGACAAGGCTTATAATTCCTCCAATGAAATCGGGCAGCTTTATACCGGGGATACTGTAAGCGTCTTCAATAGCAGCGATCCCGCTTACTGGTATGTATATTCACCCAGACTTAACCAATATGGTTATGTAAACAAAGATTATCTGACCGGCGGAGTTGTTGGAGCCGTAGGTACTGTCTCTCTTTACGCAGGGGAAACAAGGGTTGTCAATGTTGCTACAGGATATCTGGCTCTCCGCAATATGAAGGCTTATGATTCCTCCAATGAAATCGGACAGCTTTATACCGGGGATACTGTTCAGATTCTGGATACCAGCGATGCACAATACTGGTATGTATATTCGCCCAAATATGATCTCAACGGATTCGTAAACAAAGACTATCTCAGCGGCACAGCTTCCTATTCATCCAGAACTGTACGCGTTTCCAAAGGATATCTGGCTCTCCGTTCCTCCAAGGCTTATACCACAGCCAACGAAACCGGGGAACTTTATACCGGAGATACTGTAGAAATTATAGATACCAGCGATCCAACCTATTGGTATGTATATGCCCCCAAATTGAATAATTACGGTTATGTAAACAAGGATTATTTGTATTGATCTGACAGCTTGATACAGTTTGATTCGACCAAAAAAGAAACTGCATATTCTGTGATGTCTGCCAATTTCGCAAACATCATCTGAACATGCAGTTTCTTTTATTTCCACACACTGATAAGCGGGCGTCTCAAAAAAAGTTATTTTATAAATTTTATATTCTATAATTAATAGTTATCAGCATGATGGTTTCTATTTCATTTTCATCAGTAATTTCCGCCAAAAAACTTACTGTCTTTTGGCAGCTCATAATCTTTAAAATAAGCTCCAAAATCAATTTTCAAATAATTACAGAGATTGGCAAGCTCTACCATAGTATTGTCATTGACCGGAATGCCATTCTCTCTGCGTTCTTTCTCTGCCAGCACTTCTTTCTCACCATGAGTATAAATCTGCTCTGCGCCCTCAGCCTTGGGACTCTGGCGAAGAGTTTCCAGATATTCTGAGAAATGCGCCTTGATATCATCTGCATTGCCGAAGATTGCAGGGTCGATCGCTGCAAATCCATGGCAGATACCTGTCTTGTCTTTAAATGTACAGCATTTATCAGAAGTAACACCCATAGAAAGAATAGAACTGAAAATCTCACAGAGCATTCCATATCCATAACCTTTATGGCTTCCGTTTACCTCTTTGTTGCCGCCAAGTGGCATAATTCCGCCGCCTTTCTTGCCGACAATGTTTGCAAGTACAGCCGGTGCATCCGTACTTTCATGTCCGTCTGCTCCCAGAGCCCAGCCCTCAGGAAGCTGTTTACCTGATTTATTATACATTTCCAGTTTTCCCCTGGTTACAACTGTTGTGGAACAGTCAAAAAGGAAAGGATAGGGTTCTGCAGGCATTGCTACTGCAATCGGGTTGGAACCCAACATTGCCTTACGTCCAAAGGTAGGAACCATAATTGCCTCTGAGTTGGTACATGCCATACCAAGTAATCCTTGTTTAGAAGCCATCTCTGCATAGTATCCGGCAATACCAAAATGATTTGAATTTCTTACAGAAACAAAACCAACCCCTGTTTTCTTTGCTTTCTCAATGGCTTTCTCCATTGCAAAATGAGAGATCAACTGTCCCATACCGTCATGTCCGTCAATCACTGCAGATACAGGTGTCTCAAATACAATCTCCGGTTTCGCATCCGGATGGATGGTTCCTTTCTCAATTCCTTTATCATATCTTACCATTCTCTGCATTCCGTGGCTCTCAATCCCGTACAGGTCTGCGGTAAGCAAAACATCTTTGATAATATTGGTCTGTTCCTCATTGAAGCCAAACTTCCGAAATACATCGTGGCAAAAAGTATTTAATGTGTCATAACTCCATTTTACATATCCCATAACTGCAAAGCCCCTCCTTGTAGTATTACCTCTTCCTGTATTGGTTATACCAATTAATTTGTTGAAATGATTATATTACCATTGCTTTTAAAAATCAACTGTTTTTTCTGATTTTTTTACAGATTTCATTATAAATATTGCTTGATTTGATCAAATCGTAATCTCTTGTTTTTACAAAGTTCTCGTAATATACTGTAAACAGGCATTGACTTTTTATTGCCTGCACAATTTTATTAAAAGAAAAGGAACGATTGCTATGATTCAGGACATCGCACCACATACTTATCACAACGAATACAAACCTTCTGCCCCGGATAAAGACAGCTTTATCCTTGCATACGAAAAAGGCAGTATACTTCTTCCCCGCCAGGAACGGGATGCAGATATTACTTTCCCACGTTTCCGGGAGTTGGAGGAAAAGATTGCTGATCTTTACAGCAATTATATTTATCTGTTTTCCATAGATGATCAGCGTTTCTACCTGATCCCGGAGCTGGATACCTCTCTGCTTCCGGACTATGAATTTCAGGATGTACGGATTCTTCGGACCGCTCAGCCACAGCATCTTGCATTTGCAGGAATTACAGGACATCAGCTCTTCCAGTGGTACAGCAAGCGCAGATACTGTGGCTGCTGTGGAAAACCAATGGTTCACAGCCAGAAAGAACGTATGATGGAATGCCCTTCCTGCGGCAATCAGGAATATCCTGTTCTGTGTCCTGCAGTTATTGTAGGGATCACAAACGGAAATAAAATCATCCTGTCCAAATATGAAGGACGTCGATTCAAACGCTACGCTCTCATTGCAGGCTTCGCAGAGATCGGAGAAACAATTGAGGAGACTGTTCACAGAGAAGTGATGGAAGAAGTGGGACTGAAGGTCAAAAATCTCCGCTACTACAAGAGCCAGCCCTGGTCCTTCAGCAGTACCTTGCTTTTTGGATTTTTCTGCGACGTAGACGGTGATGATACCCTGACCATAGACCATGAAGAACTCTCTATGGCACAGTGGGTAGAACGAGACAAAATCCCGGATCAGGGCAATAATATCAGCCTGACCAAGGAAATGATGATGCTCTTCCGTGATGGGAAAGAACCCAGATAAATACTAACAGGCTGTATGTTTTCACACATACAGCCTGCTGTTATTATAACCTTTTCACAGTTACTTCAGATAAAATTTTTTCACATATTTCAGGTTTGAAATCACCCGTATTCGGAGAAAGAGCATTGGCAGACGCTACTGCTACCGCGAACTTCAGTGCTTCCTGAGAAGTATAATTCCTCTCCAGTGCAACAGCCAAGCCTCCTACCATGGAATCCCCGCATCCTACAGTATTCACAACTTCCAGTTTCGGCGGTTTTCCCTGGAAAACGCCTTCCTCACATACCATAAGTGCGCCTTCTCCACCAAGAGAGATTACTACATAAGGAATACCCTGTTCATAAATCTTTCTTGCATATTTGATCACATCTTCTATGGTATGTATCTTCACCCCATAAAGCAGTTCTATTTCATCCTGATTAGGTTTTACTACTGTAGGCTTTGCCTTTATTCCCTCTTTCAGAAGCTCACCACTGGTATCCAGTATAACCTTTTTTCCCATTTCCTTTGCCTTGGAAATCATTTTCGCATAAATATTTTTACTTATTCCTCTGGGAACGCTTCCTGAAATTGTAATTATTTTACTTTTTTGAATAATCTCCGGAAAACGTTGCAAAAATCTATCTTCTTCCTCAGCAGCAACCTCACAACCTGGTTCCAGATATTCCGTTGAACCATAGCATTCATCCAGAATATTGATGCAGCATCTGGTCTCCCCGGCAATATGCAGAAACTGATATTGCACCTCATCTTTTTCCAGCAGAGATTCCAGATATTTCCCATTAAATCCTCCCGCAAGACCTGTAGCCTGCACCTTTTCTCCACAAAGCTTTACAGCCCGGGCTACATTCAGACCTTTTCCGCCAGCAGAATTCCTGCATCTGGAAACTCTCATGACAGTCCCATTTTGTACCTCATGATCCATAAAATAAGCTTTATCTATGGATGTATTCATTGTTACTGTCGTTATCATTTCAGCCACCCTCTCATTTCAGATTCATGCTTTATCAACACTTCCGCAAACTTTTATCTTTGACATTACATACTGCTTTACTTCTTCTCTTCCCGCACTATTATACTTTTTAGGATCAAAGGCATCCGGATTCTTTTCCATATATTCTTTTACCCCTTTTGTAAATGCGATTCGAAGATCTGTAGCATAATTTACCTTGCAAATCCCTCTGCTTACGCAGTCTTTTACTGCCTCATCCGGCACGCCGGAAGTTCCGTGAAGCACTAACGGAATAGACACAACCTCTCTAATTTCACTGAGGCGTTCTACATCCAGCTTCGGAATTCCTTTATATACACCGTGTGCTGTACCAATCGCAACTGCCAAAGAATCCACACCTGTTGCATTGACAAATTCTACAGCTTCTGACGGAACTGTATACGGATTTCCCTCTCCGCCTTCCAGATCATCTTCTTTACCACCGACTTTTCCAAGTTCTGCTTCTACAGGAACACCTGCTGCATGACACGCATCCACTACAGATTTCGTCAATCTGATATTTTCATCAAACAATTCATGAGATCCATCAATCATAATAGAAGTATATCCTGCACGATATGCTTTCATTGCCAAGCCAAAGCTATTTCCATGATCCAGATGCATTACAACCGGAACCTTCGCTTTCTGCGCTGCTGTTTTTACATTCGCATAAAAATAATCCGCATCTGCATATTTCAATGTAGAAGGTGTGGTCTGCATAATAACCGGAGCATTTAATTCCTCTGCTGCAGCAACTACCGCCTGAACCATTTCCATATTCTCTACATTAAATGCGCCAACTGCATAATGGCCTTCCTGAGCTTTTAATAATAATTCTTTTGTTGTAACTAACGGCATAATATCATTTCCTCCTAATAATTTATTATGTTAAGCAAATATTTCTAATCCGCTTTGCTATTCGGTAAAAAATAGAGCTTTCACTCTAAAATATAGCAGTTCAAGTTAGATTAGCTACGACTTAGTGAAAGCTCTATTTATTCACATAATTCTATAAATCATTCTAAATAATCATCTACATTATCAGCAGTAATTAACTGGAATGGTACATTATATCTTGATTCTACTTCTTCACCAACACCAACTTTTACTGCAACATCAATTACTGCACTTGCCTGTCCATTAGCATCCTGAAGCACACTTGCGGAAAGCCTTCCGTCTTTTACAGCCTGAAGTGCATCACTAATTCCATCTACACCTATGATAACAAGATTTTTATCTCCTGCTTCTGCTGCCTGCAATGCACCCATAGCCATATCATCGTTTTCGCAGATAACAGCTTTCAGATCCTGATATTTTCCAAGCAAGTCTTCCGTAGTAGACATTGCCTTATCACGCTGCCAGCTTGCAGACAATGTACCAACACACTCAAATTTATCATTTTTTAAGATAGTATCCTCTAATCCCTGATAACGAAGTAGCTGCGCACTCTGACCCATTTCACCTTCAAGAATCGCAAACTGACCGCCATCCTCTCCCAACTGTTCCATTACATAATCCCCCATCATTTCTCCTGCTTCAGAATCATTGGAACCAATATAAGATACATAATCCGTACTTGTTGTTTCTGTATTAACTTCTACCACCGGAATATTTGCATCTGCTGCCAAAGTAAGTACCTGTGCAGAACCATCAGCATCCTGTGGATTCAGAATAATTACATCTACCTGTTTTGCAATAATATCTTCTGCCTGAGAAATCTGTTTTGCAATATCTGCCTGTCCATCCATCAGATATAATTCTGCATTCGGATAGTTCTTTTCTACATAATCCTGGATTGCAGTTCCTAATTTGTTAGAATAAGCATCAGACATTGTCTTCATAAGAACACCAATTTTCACGCTGGAGTCTTCTGCTGCTTTTTCAATTGTAGATGGATCTACGCCAGTATTCTCTTCTGCCGCACTCACTACACCTGCCATAGATACGCTCATACATACCGCTGTTAAAACTGCCATTACCTTTTTTGCCTTCATTGCTTTTCCCTCTTTCTTTCATTTTATTTATTTTGATTTTTTTTTGGATACGATGTCGAAGCATACTGCACCCAGAATAATAATTCCTTTAATAATCTGCTGATAATAGGATGATACATTTAAAAGATTTAAGCTATTATTTAATGTTCCAATAATCAGGATACCTACCAGAGTTCCCGGTATCGTTCCAATTCCACCAGTCATACTTGTTCCACCGATTACAGCTGCTGCGATAGCATCTGTCTCAAAACCGGTTCCAACTGCAGGCTGACCCGAATTTGTTCTTGATGCAAGAACAATACCTGCAATACCCGAAAGAATGCCTGCCAGAACATATACTTTTATGAGTATTTTTCTTGTATTCACACCAGATGCTTCTGCCGCTTTTATATTACCTCCAGTCGCATAAATATAACGTCCAAATTTCATTTTTGAAAGCATAATATGACAAATCAATAAGATTACCAGAAAAATAATAATCGGTGCCATCCCCTGGCCAATAATTCTGAAATTCGGAGAATTTAATGTATACGGCTTTCCATCTGAATAAACATAAGCAAAACCTCTCGCAATTGTCATTCCTGCCAAAGTTGCCACAAACGCAGGAACCTCCATATATGCCACAAAAAATCCATTCATCGCGCCAAACAAACCACAGACTACAATTCCCGCAAGTACAGCAACAATCACCTGATCCGGATGTGCAACCAGTATGCTTCCGCTGATAACACCGGCAACAGCAACCAGCGAACCCACTGTCAGATCAATACCACCTGTCATGATAACAAACGTCATTCCAATAGCCAGTATTCCATTTACCGCAACCTGACGAAGAATATTAATTGCATTAGATACAGTTCTGAATGTAGGAGATACTGCCAGCATAACTACCCACATAATGACCAGAACCATCAATATTCCATATTTTCTTACAAATTCCGCATCGAAAACTTTACGTTTCATTTTTTACCTCCTACACCTCCTGCAGCGCACTGCTAAGCAGATTGTTTTGTGTGACAGCACCTACGTCAATTTCTTCTTTTGTATAAGTTCCGGTGATTCTGCCTTTTGACACTACCATAATTCTGTCACTCATTCCCATTACTTCAGGAAGCTCTGATGAAATCATGATAATCGCAATACCTTTTTTTGCTAATTCCACCATCATTTTATAAATTTCAAATTTCGCACCTACATCAATTCCTCTTGTCGGCTCATCTAATATCAGTAATTTAGGTTCTGACTGGAGCCATTTTGCTAAAACCACTTTCTGTTGATTTCCTCCAGATAAAGTGCCTACAGCAACATTTGTCGTTGCACATTTGATCCCTAATGATTTTCTGTAATCCTCTACTGCATTTTTTTCTTTTGCAGAGTTAATAAACAATTTTTTATGTAATTTCGGCAAGTTAGGAAGCGATATGTTTTCTTTTATAGATCTGCACAGTACTAGTCCGTAAATTTTTCTATCTTCACTTACTAATGCAATTTTGTTCTTTATAGCATCCTGTGGCGATCTTACTTTTATTTCCTGTCCATCCATAAAAATCTGTCCACTGTCTAGTTTATCCAAGCCAAAGATGGCATTCATAATCTCACTTCGTCCAGCACCTACCAAACCCGAAAATCCAAGAATTTCCCCTGCATGAACCTGAAAGCTAATATTATTGAAAACATCTTTTCGACAGAGATTCCTGGCTTCGAACACAACATCTCCTATACCGACTTTTTCCTTTGGATAAATCTGATCCAGACTTCGTCCTACCATCATCTCTACCAGCTCATTCTGTGTGACACCTTTTGCATCAACAGTCTTAATGTACTCACCATCTCGTAAAACAGTAATCCTGTCTGTGAGTTTCAATATTTCTTCCAAACGATGCGAAATATAAATAATAGAAACTCCTTTATCCGTCAGCTCTTTAATTATTCTAAAAAGCTTCTGAGATTCTTCATCTGATAAAGAGGATGTAGGTTCATCCATGATAATAATATCAGCATTTTTTCTCACCGCTTTAATAATTTCAAGCATCTGAATCTGTGCTACGCTTAGTCTTCCAACCTTTAATCTAGGATCGAAATCCATTCCATATTCCCGTAGAATATCTTTGGTCTGTTCAATCATTTCGTGATCATTCAGAAATTTCCCATTCATAATCTCCTGACCAAGAAATATATTATCTGCAATCGTCATATCTGGTAAAGGTGCCAGTTCCTGATGAATCATTGATATGCCTTTTTTCTGTGAATCAGCAATTGATTTCGGTTTTATCTGTTCTCCATTATGAAAAATTTCTCCTTCATCAGGAGTATACTCACCTGTAATCATCTTCATCAAAGTAGATTTTCCAGCACCATTTTCTCCTACCAAAGCATGAACTTCGCCCGGTGCGACTTGAAAACTCACACCTTTAATTGCATATACTCCAGGAAAACGTTTATGTAAATTTCGCACTTCCAAGCGATAATTTTTCATGTTATCCCTCCTATTTTTCATGCAACTTAATCATTTCTTTAACTGTAACTCTGGAAATATTACCCTCCATTGGTCCAAATGCTGCTGCATTCAATGCTCCGGCGGCGGCTCCCATCTGAGCTGCTTCCTTTACATTTTTTCCTTCTGCAAGTCCACAAATAAATGCTGCATCATAACTGTCTCCTGCGCCTGTGGCATCTACCTGCTCCACAGGATATACTCCAACTTTTTCCAGAAGTCCGTCAGATCCGTAAATTTCAGAACCTTTGGAACCATTTTTCAGGACTAAGAGTTCCATATTTTTATTATCATCAAATACTTTTTTGATTGCTTTTTCCAGGTTATCTTCTCCAGTGATCATTTTCAGTTCAGATACTCCAGGCATAAAGATGTTTGATTCTCTGTATACCTGTTTCACTACCTCCATTGCCTCCGGGTCTTTCAGCATTTCCAATCTGACATTCGGATCGAAGCTTACTTTTACACCTTTTTCCTTCAACATGTGCATTGTTTTTACAACTTCTTTTCCAAAATCCACAGATGCCATCAAAGAACAGCCCATAACATGGAAATATTTTGTATCATTAAAATCATCTGTCTTTTCCGGAGCCTTGGCTGCCACAGCCGGTGTATGATTAATATGGAAAATAAATTTTCTATCACCATTCTTGAAATATGTTACAAATGCAGCTCCTGTAGAAGCTTCATCACTTACCAGAACTCTACTGCAATCGACTCCAACCTCTTTCAGGCGATCCAGGATGTTTTTTCCGAAATCATCATTTCCTACTCCAGAAATGATTGCCGCGCTGTGTCCAAGCCTTGCAGCTGTACTGATAAAAATTCCAGGTGCTCCACTTGGGAACGGTCCTCTGAAATATTTCCCGGTTTCATATAACTGTACATCTTCTTCTGCCCGCATGATCTCTACGAGCAGTTCTCCCATAATTACTATTTCAGCCATATTTTTTCCTCTTTATCTATTATCCAACAAATTTTTCTTTTAAGAATTTCATGGATTCTGTAAGGTATTTGTCCATCTGCTCATCATCTGCCCCATTGCTCAGATCTCTCCAGACTTTAATATCTGCTCCGACTTTTCCGCCAGCCAGAAGGAATGGCTCTGCAACAACACATTTATTGTAATTGATTTCTCTTAAGGCTTCTCCCATTTCAGCCCATGGCATAGAACCTTTGCTCATTCCAGGCAGTTTTCTATTTCCTTCTCCTACATGAAGATGTCCTAAAAGATCTCCTGCTTTTCGAATAGCATCCGGAAGATTATCTTCTTCGATATTCATATGGAAAGTATCCAGAAGAATATTTACATTCTTGCTTCCAACTCTCTTACAATATTCGATTGCTTCATCGCAGTTTGTCATAATATATGTTTCGAATCTATTCAAGACTTCAAGACAGCACTCAATGTTGAGTTCTTCTGCAACCTTGGCAACTTCCTTCATAGCTTCAATACTTCTGTCCCACGCTCCAGCCTTGTCATCATATTTGAAGTCTGTACATGGCCAGTAGGAATACATTGCTCCGACTAAGGATTTAGATCCGATCTTACTCATAGCTCTTAAGATATCTGTAAGGAACTTCACGCCGTTTGCTCTGATTTCCGGATTTTCGGATGCAAGATCATATTCCTTAGATGGTCCTATATTAGAAGTAATTTCCATTCCAAGTTCATCACATGTTGCCTTTAATTCTTTTAACTGCTCATCTGTCATGTCCAGAAGGTGAGGTGCACCTACTTCCAGAACTTCACATCCGCATTTCTTCATTCTCTTTGCTGTTTCAATATAATCACATTTCCATTCATGTCCCCAATAAGAATATAATGTTCCAAACTTCATAACTCATATACCTCTTTTCTTAATATGTTTTAAAAGTTGTTCGTGCACGTTTTTATTATTTTAATTGTGACATATTGCTATGTCACACCTTATTACTTTATCTTCTTTTATTTTTGTGCTCGTGCTCTTTTTGATGGTTTAATATTATCACACTTATATATTGTTCGCAATAGTCAATATCGCACAGGATTTTCATTTTTATTTTGTGCATATATTCTAATCTATCCTCATCCTCACCACTATCGCCTCCCATTTTGTGTGCTCGTGCAATTTTTATTCAAACACTATGGACAAATAAGACAATTCATGATAAACTCTTTTATACAGATGATATATACTGAAGTTAGGGTCAAAAAATATTTTGCCCCTAACTTGATATCTATGAATAGAATATTATAATGTTTTATATCTTAATAAAGTCAATTGCTTCCTTGTATTTCCGGCCGAATTTTATTTGACTTTAACAGAAACAGAAGGAGTATATGTATGGCCGTAACTATTAAAGAAATTGCCGCATTAGCAAATGTATCCCGAGGAACTGTAGATAAAGTTCTTAACAACCGTCCAGGGGTTAAAGACTCTACCAGAGAAAAAGTCCTTAAAATCGCAACTGAACTGCACTACCAGCCTAATTTCATCGGAAAAGCTCTTGTTCACAGCAATAACCCTATTAAAATCGGGATTATTCTTACTCCCGACTATAACCCATTTATTCAGGAACTCCTGGAAGGAATCCAGAACGCGCAGAATGAATTCTCAGCTTTTGGCATTGAAGTAATCACCAAAATGATGACCTCTTTGGAGCCTGCCGAACAATTAAGCATTATTAATGAACTTGTGGATATGAATGTCAGTGGTATGGCTGTATTTCCCTTGGACAATCCTCATATTTTCTCCAGGGTCAATCATCTGATTGAAAATCAGATGGCAGTCATTACTTTTAATTCAAAAGTAGAAGGCATTCATCATTTATCCTTCATAGGACAGAATCATTACAAAGGCGGCCGCACCGCTGCAAGTCTTATAAGCAAAATCTGTCCACCAAACACCAATATTGGCGTTATTATCAGTTCTCATAACCTTTCCTGCCATCAGGATCGTTTACGAGGATTTGAAGATAAACTTGCTGAGCTTAATTCTGATTTTAAAATTCTCGATATACAGGAAAATCAGGATAGAAAAGATGACGCTTTCCGCATCACATTAGAATATTGTAATAATTATCCGGAACTCGGTGCCATTTATCTGACCAGCGGTGGTATCACAGGGGTTGCAAGTGCACTGGAAATTGCAGAAAAAACACAGCAGATAAAAGTAATCTGTCATGATATTACCACTGACACTGTCCCGCTTCTCAAGAAAGGTGTAGTTGACTTTGCACTTGGGCAGAGTCCAGTTCTGCAAGGCTATCAATTAGTTAAAACTTTATTTGAATATCTGGTCAAAAATATCTGTCCGCCAGACAATATCGAAATCCCTATTACGATAGCTACAGATGAATCTTTGTAAACATTATTTATAAACAAAAAATATCCTGTAAAAGCATTTTATATTTGCTTTTACAGGATACTTTTTTAAGTTCATTCACGCCGCACTCCCGCTGCCAAATCCACGGCTTCTGCGGCTTCCATTACATTCCTGTTCGAATTCTTTCAGTTTCCGTCTTGCATCCGGTGTCAGGTTTGTCGGAACTTCAATCTGTACAGTTGCATATTCATCGCCATGTACAGACGGATTGTTCATGGTAACAATACCTTTACCTCTCAGACGTATCTTCGTTCCGGACTGAGTACCCGGTTTGATGTTACAGAGAACATCACCGTAAATGGTGTGAACCTTTGCCTCACCGCCAAATACTGCTGTTGTAAATGGGATATTTACAGTTGTGTACACATCTCTGCCTTCCCGTTTATATCCCGGTTTATCCTGAACATTTACTTTCAGAAGCAGGTCACCGGCTTCTCCTCCGCCCACTCCCGGATAGCCTTTTCCTTTAAGCCTGATGGATTTACCGGATTCAATACCAGCCGGAATATTGACTTCGTAATTCTGGACGCCACCGTTGCTGCTCTGCAGGCGGATAACCTTCTTGCCACCAAAAGCAGCTTCATCAAAGCTGACAGTAACCTCTGCATGAAGATCCTCACCTTTACTGCTGTAAGAACCACCAAAGCCACTTCCGAAGCCATCCGTTCCGTTACTTCCGAATCCGCCAAAACCACTTCCATGAAATCCACTGCCACCGAAGCCGCTGCTTCCAAAACCACCGGATGATTTACTCTTCTTAAATCCACCACCAAAGATGTTCTTTAAGATATCATCCATATCTTCGCCATTTTCAAAATGATATTCATGATAACCATTGCCATCACTGTACGAGCCATGGAAACCGCCGCCAAAAGGATTGCCCTGTGCTCCGCCAAAGCCACTGCCAAACGGGCTGCCCTGTGCGTTTCCATAATTACCGGCACCTTCTTCAAAAGCAGCGTGGCCAAACTGGTCATACAGTTTACGCTTCTTCTCATCACTCAGAACATCATAGGCTTCATTTACCTCCTTAAAATGCTCTGCTGCCGAAGCATTTCCCTCATTGCTGTCCGGATGATATTTCTTGGCCAGTTTTCGGTATGCTTTCTTAATCGTTGCTGCATCCGCGTTTTTGTTCACGCCCAGCACTTCATAGTAGTCTCTTTTCAATATCATCACCTTCCCTCATAAACACATTCTAACACAATCATTCCTGACTTCATATTTCTGCGATCCTCATTATGCAAACAACGGGAAGCCAAAAGATTTGACCTCCCGTTGCTGTAACTTAACATCTATTATCCTTCAATGGAGATGCTGTGCTTCTGTTCCACTGCTGGCTTTGCTTCTTTCTTCGGAACAAATAATGTCAGGATACCATGTTTAAATTCTGCTTTGATGTCGTCCTGATGTACTTCCTTACCTACATAAAAGCTACGACTGCAGGCACCTGCATAACGTTCTCTGCGGATATAACGTCCTGTCTCTTTTTCTTTCTCGTCTTTATCCAGACCTTTCTCTGCACTGATGGTCAGATAACCATTTTCAAGTGCTGCATGAACTTCATCTTTCTTAAATCCTGGAAGATCTACAACCAGTTCGTATCCGTTATTCATTTCCTTGATATCAGTTTTCATTACATGATTTGCTTTATGTCCATAAAGTTTCTTCTCTGCATCCTTCATTGCTCTGTCATCATAATAGAATGGGAAATCTCCAAAAAAGTCATCAAATAAATTTTCTCCAAAAATACTAGGCATTAACATAAGTCATATCTCCTTTTCTAATATATTTTATATATGTCAAATCTGTTCGCCAGATTTACTTTCCAAATCTATCTTTACAGGCTTTTTCAACCTTTTATCTTCAATCTTTTATTAGTGTAAGCTTTTATTTTTATATCTGTTTTTAATCTCTGGCTGACCCTTAACGGGTCAGTCAGAATATTTATTCATCAGCCTTCAATGGCAATTGTTTTCTTCTGTTCTACTGCTGGTTTTGCTTCTTTCTTTGGTACAAATAATGTGAGGATACCATGTTTGAATTCTGCTTTAATGTCTTCTTTCTCAACTTCTTTACCTACATAGAAGCTACGGCTGCAGGCACCTGCGTAACGTTCCTTACGGATATAATGTCCTGTCTCTTTCTCCTGCTCATCTTTGTCCAGACCTTTCTCTGCACTGATAGTCAGATAACCATTCTCCAGGTCAGCCTTTACTTCATCTTTGGTAAATCCCGGAAGATCTACGACCAGTTCATAGCCTTTATCAGTTTCCTTGATATCGGTTTTCATTATATGGCTGGCTCTGCGTCCGTAAAGTTTCTTCTCTGTATCTTTCATTGCTCTGTCATCATAATAAAATGGAAAATCTCCAAAAAAGTCATCAAATAAATTTTCTCCAAAAATACTAGGCATCAACATAAGTCATCTCTCCTTTTCTATACCGTCCATCTGTATATGATGGACTCTCAGTTATGCATCTTTACCTTGTTTCTTTGGAACTTAGGTTATCAGGAATCTCATAGAACTTATTTCTTTGTTCTCTTTTTGTTCCCCTTCCTTTGTTCTAGCTGTAATATAACACTTATTATTAGCACTGTCAATAGGTGAGTGCTAATTTTTTGAGATTTTTTTTGCAAACCCTTTAAAATCAATGGTTTGCAGTATCTTATTTCTTTTGAAA
>OAWC01000507.1_pt1 | contig 25700 bp, 17 predicted proteins | sample 1495331 | NCBI WGS metagenome assembly OAWC01 (sample SAMEA2580115, study PRJEB22360) | human gut metagenome | biome: human gut; feature: human-associated habitat; material: faeces | place: Denmark | collected 2008/2010
CGGAATATCTGAAGGATGTGAAACCTGTGATCGAAGAAAACCATATGTATATCCGTATTGCGTCAAATGACTTTTTTTCCATTTCTAGGGATGTGGTGTCTAAGATGATCTCAGGAGAATATAATGCAGAGCAGGCTTATCAGTCATTTAATTCCCAGCTTCTTGAAGAAAAATCCACTTCTGAGGATATTGTGTTGGATTCAAAGAAAACTTATTCCAATCGTTTCCATACCAGCGGAGGCAATGAAGCCTATTCTGTTATGGCAAACACTTTGCGTGGTATTTATGGGACGGATGTGCTGATTGCAACAGGAAACAGCTTTACAGGAAATGTACTGAAGGCCGGTTATACAGAAAAAATGGCAGGCAACATGATTATGCCAAACGAGCTTTCCGCTTACAGCAGTGAGATGAGCGGGGCAGAACTGAAGGAAACGGTCAGAAACTTCGTAGAAGGCTACCAGGGAGGCTTTATCCCCTTTAACCGTGGCTCTCTGCCTGTGTTCAGTGGTATTTCTGTAGAAATCAGGGAAACGGATAATGGTTATACATTGAGTAAAGTTTCAAAGAATGGAAAACAGATTCAGGACAAGGATACTTTTACTGTGACCTGCCTTGCAGCACCACAATATATGGAAGCTTATCCGGCAGAGGAAAATATTGTATTTGATGGAGGGGATACCTCTGTGGAAGATACCTGGACAACATATGTTTCAGATGGTAATGCCATTCTTGCAGAGCCTGAAGACTACATTACTCTGAGGTGAGAAGAATGGATGTTAAGAATCATAATACAAACAGAAAGAAACGGGTTGTGAGAAAACGATGGAATGCAGCAGTTCTTATTGCCCTATTTGTTGGAATCCTTTTGACTGTTTTCCAATATTTGGGGTTTGTATCGAAGACTGTTTATGAGGAAAGTGTTTCTCACCTGACAGAAATTTTTCATCAGTCTGATAATATGCTAAGTGAGCTGACAAATAAGAATCTGACTTATCTCCATATATGGGGGGAATATTTGCAGAACACTTCCGATGAAAGTGAAATTCGTGAGTATATAGAGAAAGCACAGGAAGATGCAGGATTTTTAGATTTTTATTTCCTGTCAGCGGACGGGAACTATAAGATGGCAACAGGTGAAACCGGGTATCTGGGATTGCAGGAAAATATTGAAGATGAGATCCGGCAGGGAAATGATGTGATAACCAATGCAACGGTTCCCGGAAAATCCCAGCTCCTTGTTTTTGCTACTCCCAGGCCTCATGGAAGTTATCAGGGCTTTGAATATGATGCCATTGCCATTGCCTATGAAAACTCTGATATCGTAAATGTGCTGAATATTTCTGCTTTCAATGGAAATGCCCAGAGTTATGTGGTTCATCCGGATGGCCGTGTTGTTGTGGATCATTCTTCTGAGGCATGGGGAGAGGTGTATAATTTCTTTGGGATTCTGAGAGAACATTCCAATATGTCTGAAAAAGAGATCCTTAAACTTTCAGAAGAGTTTAAGGAAGGACATACAGATGCAATGCTGATAAATCTGGATGGAGAGGATTACTATCTGGTCTATGAGAAATCCAAACCTCAGGACTGGATCTTTCTGGGACTTGTCCAGGCTGATATCGTCAATGCAAGTATGAATGTTCTGCAGCGTAGCACTGTGCTGCTTGTAAGTGCAGTAGCGGTGTGTATTGCCGGTCTTTTTATTGGAATTATTCTCCGGAAAAACAGGGTAAACCTGAAGAGAAAGGATACGGAGATCCTGTACAGGGACGAATTGTTTCAAAAGCTGTCAATGAATGTAGATGACGTTTTCCTGATGCTGGATGCAAAAACATATCAGGCAGATTACGTCAGTCCCAATGTGGAAAAACTGCTGGGAATTACAGTAGAACAGATTCGTAAAGATATTTGTGTCCTTGGAAAACTGCATCCCGGGGACGTTGAAGATCCGGAGAAGAAGTATTTGGAAGAAATCCAGGTTCATGAGCAGCAGGAATGGGATCTTGAATATGTTCATCAGAAAACAGGAGAACACCGCTGGTTTCATAACGTTGCAATGGGCAGCGAGGTAAACGGGAAAAAGAAATATATCCTGGTTCTGTCAGATCGTACCTCTGACAGAAAAATGAATCAGGCCCTTTCTGAGGCGGTCCGCGCTGCGGAGACTGCAAACAAGGCAAAGAGCACCTTCCTTTCCAATATGTCTCACGATATCCGTACACCAATGAATGCGATCATTGGTTTTACCACACTGGCTGTAAGCAACATTGATGATAAAGAAAGGGTTCGGGATTATCTGGGTAAGATTCTTTCCTCCAGTAATCATCTGCTCTCACTGATCAATGATATCCTGGATATGAGCCGTATTGAGAGCGGGAAAATCCATCTGGAAGAGACGGAAGTCAGTCTGTCAGAGGTTCTTCATGATCTGAAAACCATTATCAGCGGACAGATCCATGCGAAACAGTTAGAGCTTTACATGGATGTCATGGATGTTATCAATGAGGATGTTTATTGTGACAAGACCAGGCTGAATCAGGTACTGCTGAATCTTTTGTCCAATGCGATCAAGTTTACTCCTGCAGGCGGAACCGTTTCTGTCCGGCTGAGAGAGTATCCGGGTATACAGAGAGGCTGTGAACTGTACGAAATCCGGGTAAAGGATAACGGAATCGGCATGAGTCAAAAATTTGTACAGAAGATATTTTCTCCTTTTGAGAGAGAGCGGACTTCCACTGTAAGCAGGACTCAGGGTACAGGACTGGGCATGGCTATCACCAAGAACATCGTGGATATGATGGGCGGAACCATTGAGGTTCAAACAGAACAGGGCAAAGGTACTGAATTTATTATCCGTCTGCCATTGCGGATTCAGCCTGAGAACCACCGTATAGAGAAAATCGCAGAACTGGAAGGTCTGAAGGCATTGGTAGTAGACGATGATTTCAATACCTGTGACAGTGTGACTAAGATGCTTGTAAAGGTTGGAATGCGTTCGGAATGGACACTTTCCGGTAAGGAGGCTGTTCTCCGTGCACGACAGTCTATGGAAATGGGGGATGCATTCCACGCTTATATCATTGACTGGCGTCTGCCTGATATGAATGGCATTGAAGTTACCCGTCAGATCCGCAGTCTTGGTGATGATACGCCAATCATTATCCTGACTGCTTACGACTGGTCAGATATTGAAGTGGAAGCCAGGGCAGCAGGGGTGACTGCGTTCTGTGCCAAACCTATGTTTATGTCAGATATCAGAGAGACTCTGATGGCTGCTATCGGTCAGAAGCAGGCCGGGGCAGAGGATAATATTCTTCCGGCAGCAGATTCAGATTTCAGAGGCAGGCAAATACTGCTTGTGGAAGATAATGAACTGAACAGAGAAATTGCAGTAGCACTCCTTAGTGAATATGGTTTTCAGGTTGATACAGCGGAAGATGGAGCAGAGGCTGTGGAGAAGGTTAAGAATTCAAGACCAGGTGATTATGATCTGGTGCTTATGGATGTGCAGATGCCTGTAATGAACGGATATGAGGCTACTGAGCAGATCCGTTCACTGGATGATCCGGCACTGGCGGGAATTACGATCCTTGCCATGACTGCCAATGCTTTTGACGAAGACAGAAAGAAAGCACTGGCATGTGGTATGGATGGATTTCTATCCAAACCAATTGTTATAGAGGAATTGATCAGTACATTACAAAACAGTCTGGGGTAAGTTTTCTGTTTGAACTGTGATAATGGGATATGAAAAGTGGTTTGATGAAAGCAAGGAGGAGCAACGAATGATTTGTGGAATGACGTATTTTCAGATATGTCTGTATTTTCTTATTTATTCTTTTGGCGGCTGGGTTGTTGAAGTTATTTTTCATGCAGTAGCGTTGGGAAAAGTTATAAACAGAGGTTTCCTGAATGGACCGGTCTGCCCGGTATATGGATTTGGGGTGCTTTCTGTTTTTGCTTTGCTCAATACAATTCAGGGCAGCGGGCGTCAGATGAGTGATGGAATGATTTTTGTGTTTGGAATTGTTCTGGCAACTGCGGTGGAGTTGGTTGCAGGCTGGCTGCTGGATGTGTGTTTCCACGCAAGATGGTGGGATTATTCAGATAAACCCTTTAATTTTCATGGCTACATTTGCCTGGAGTTTTCTCTGATCTGGGGACTGGCTATCGTTATGGTAGTAAAAGTTTTCCAGAAGTATGTAGAGGCACATGCGTTACATACACCTGCAACCTGGGAGTGGATTGTGATAGCAGTTTTGTATGCTGTGTATCTGACAGATTTTATTGTGACGGTAGCAGTGATCCAGGGACTGAATAAAAAGCTTACCAGACTGGATAAGGTTCGCTCAGATTTGAGAATTGTAAGTGATAAACTGAGTGATACACTGGCTACGACTACGATTGGCACAGCACAGAAAGTGGGAGAAGGAAAGGTTCAGGCAACTCTTGCAGCAGCAGAACTGCGTGATGCAACTGCCGCACAGCGAGAAAAATCTATCGAAATGCTTCGTATAAAAAGAGCGGAGCTTCAGGCTCAGTTTGAGGAACTGTCCAGCTCTATTACCAATCATACCGTTGTCGGTCAGGGGCGTATCATCAAGGCATTTCCGAAGATGCAGCACAGAGACTATTCCGAACTGATTCAGGAGCTGAAAAAGAGATTAAAATAGATTAAAATGCAGAGGGAGGCTTCAGGTGAACAGACAGGCAGTACAGACCTTAAAGACTTATTTTGGATATGATACATTCAGAGAAGGGCAGGAGAGTGTTGTGGAGTCCATTCTGGAACACCGGGATGTGCTTGCAATCATGCCGACAGGAGCCGGAAAATCCATCTGTTATCAGGTACCGGCACTGATGCTGTCAGGAATTACGATTGTAATTTCTCCTCTGATCTCACTGATGCAGGATCAGGTAAAGGCTTTGAATGAAGCGGGAATACATGCCGCATTTATCAATTCTTCACTGTCGGAAAGTCAGATTAGCAAGGCGTTGTACCTGGCAGCAGGAGGAAGATACAAAATTATTTATGTTGCACCGGAACGTCTGGAAAATTATGAGTTTCTGGAATTTGCCAGACAGGTGGAGATTTCCATGGTGACAGTGGATGAGGCACATTGTATTTCACAGTGGGGCCAGGATTTCAGACCAAGCTATGTCAAAATCGTAGACTTTGTAAAAAATCTTCCCGGTCGTCCGATCGTCAGTGCTTTTACCGCAACTGCAACAGAGGAAGTAAAGAACGACATTCTCTGTACTTTAAAGCTGGAAGATCCGAAAGTAGTGATTACCGGGTTTGATAGAAAGAATTTATATTACAGCGTGGAAAATATCCGGCGAAAAGACGATTTTGTGATGGATTACATAGACAGACATCCAACAGAGAGCGGGATTATTTACTGCTCTACAAGAAAAAATGTGGACAATCTTTTTGAACTGCTTTTCCAAAAAGGAGTTGCTGTTACCAGATATCATGCAGGACTGAATAATGAAACCAGAAAAAAGAATCAGGATGATTTCATTTACGACAGAACCCCCGTTATTATTGCAACAAATGCATTTGGAATGGGGATTGATAAATCCAATGTGAGATATGTGATCCATTACAATATGCCGCAGAGTATGGAGAATTATTATCAGGAGGCAGGACGTGCAGGGCGTGACGGAGAGAATTCCCAGTGCGTTCTATTGTTTTCTGCACAGGATGTTATGATCGACCGAATGCTTCTGGATAACAAAGATTTTTCCGATGTGGATGAAGAGGATGAATTTCTCATTCGTCAGCGGGATATACGAAGGCTTCAGATCATGGAAGGATATTGTAAAACAACAGGATGTCTGCGAAATTATATTCTGGAGTATTTCGGTGAAAAGACCTTCGGTCCCTGTGATAATTGTGGAAATTGCCACAGAGAATACCATGAGACAGATATGACCAGAGAGGCGAAGTGGGTAGTGAACTGTGTAGCTGAGACGAGAGGAAGGTATGGACTGACAATTGTGCTTGGTACTTTGCTGGGGGCTAAGAGAGCCCGGTTGAGGGAGCTTGGAGCAGATAAGTATAAATCTTATGGAGCATTGAATGATCACAGTGAGGCAGAACTCAGGGCACTGATCAGCCAGATGACTGAGATGGGATATCTCTATCAGACACAGGAACGTTACAGTGTGCTGAAACTGGGCGATATTTCTCCGCTAAGAGATGAAAATACTCACGTGATCATGCGTACTTACGAGGAAAAAGAACCGGATAAAAAGAAAAAGCCCCAGAAATCTGTCAGAAAACGCAGTACAGATGCGCTTACGGCAGCAGGTTACGATTTATTTGAAGCCCTGCGGAAACTTCGTCTGCAAATTGCAAAAGAGGAAGCCATGCCTCCATATATCGTGTTCAGTGATAAGACGCTGATAGATATGTGCATCAAATGTCCGTCAAATGAAGAAGAAATGCTGGAGGTTTCCGGTGTGGGCGAGAATAAGCTAAAGAAATACGGTCAGAGATTTCTGGAAGAGATACAGAAGTTCTGCCTGGAACGTCCGAATGCGGTTTTGAGTATGTCGGAAGATGAAAATGGTAATCCCTGAGAACAAAGGTTGGAAAACAGATGAATATAGAAAAATATACGGAAGAATTAATCACATTGAGACATTACTTTCATCAACATCCGGAGCTGGCACTTCAGGAAGTGGAGACGTCTGCATATATCCGGAAATATCTGGAGAAACTGGGATATGAGATTGTGCCGATAGAACCTACAGGATTGATCGCGGAACTTCCATCTCTGAGAAACAGGGAGAAACTGGTTGTACTCAGGGCGGAGATGGATGCATTGCCCATACAGGAGCAGACAAATCTACCATATGCATCAGTAAATCAGGGATGTATGCATGCCTGCGGTCACGATATGATCCTGGCAGCAGCACTGATCCTTGCAAAAATTGTGGCAGAAGAGCAAAGAATGCAGGAAAGTTTTCCGGTCAGGCTCCGGTTCCTTTTTGAACCTGCAGAGGAGATTGGTGAAGGTGCAAAAAGAATGCTTCAGGCCGGAGCATTAGAGAATCCGAAAGCAGATGCATTTCTGATGTTTCATTACGCAGCGGATATGACATTTGGGATGGCAGTGCATCGGGGACAGGCATCTTCCATGATCAACAGTATGCAGATTCATGTTCATGGAAAATCCAGTCACTGGTGTGAAGCGGATAAGGGGATTGATGCAATTTATGCAGCTGCTCAAGTGATAAGTGCCATTCATAATCTGAATGAAAGTTTTGGAAAACAGCATCCGGATGCAGGAAAATATATTGTGGGTACGGGTACGATCCATGGCGGTGAATATACGAATATTATTGCAGACCATGTGGTATTAAACGGAAATATACGCGCAGTTCATGAAGAAACTTACATGGCACTTGAGCACGAGCTGGAGAGAAATCTGCAGGAAATTGAAAAGCAGACTGGCACACAGATCCGTATGGAATTTCCAAAAGATCCGGTATATGCGTTTGCCAATGATGAGGAACTTACAGAGACAGCAAAGGCAGTGGGTGAAGAAGTATTCGGGGATAAGTTTGTCCTGGAAGGAGAAGATGAGCTGTTTCTTTCAGGTGATAATGCATACAGATATTTCAGAGAAACCAGAGGACTTTTCACAGTATTTCTTGCAGGAATACCAGGAGAAAATCATCCTCTGCATCATCCGAAATTTCAATTGGATGAGAGGATACTGCCGTACAGCGTGGAAGCATTGTATAAGATTATAACTACATTATGAGTATTGCAATTTTGGAAAATAATGAATGGTGATGTGGTTCAGCAGAGCGTGAAATTCTACTGAACTGGATCAATGTATTATTTACGCAGATTGCTATGGAAGGAACGTCAGCAGGATGGATAATTTGTATCTGTTCTGCTGTTTTTTGAGTATACTCGTAATAATTTCAGAGAATACTGTAAATTGACCAAATTAAGTAAGCCCTGCTTCAATTGAGGATATCCACCTGACTCTATAAAAAATCTCATAAATAAATGAAAAAAATTACCAAAAGGACTTGAAAATTGGATTAAAATAGTATAATATAAAAACATAAACAAATTAAGAATGCATAGCAACTATAACTTATTAACGTTGAGTGACAGCAGATTGCTGAATAGTAACGGACAGACGATATACTATAAAGAAAGAATTGAGGGCAGAAATATGAAGATTACAGATACCATTAAATATGTCGGAGTTAATGACCATCAGGTAGATTTGTTTGAGGGACAGTATGCAGTGCCAAACGGAATGGCATATAATTCCTATGTGATTCTGGATGACAAGGTTGCAGTTATGGATACTGTAGATGCCAATTTCAAACATGAATGGCTGGATAATCTTGAACAGGCACTGGGTGGACGTAAGCCGGACTATCTGATCGTTCAGCATATGGAGCCTGACCATGCAGCAAATGTAGCGAACTTTCTGGAAGTATATCCCGGCACTACAGTAGTAGCCAATGCGAAGACATTTGTAATGATCAAGAATTTCTTCGGACTGGATCTGGAAGGGCAGAAACTGGAAGTAGAGAATGGTTCTACACTGAGTCTGGGAAATCATAATCTTACTTTTGTATTTGCGCCAATGGTACACTGGCCGGAGGTTATGGTGACTTATGACAGCACAGATAAAGTTCTTTTTTCGGCAGATGGATTTGGTAAGTTCGGTGCTCTGGATGTGGAAGAAAACTGGGATGATGAAGCAAGAAGATACTTTATCGGTATTGTTGGTAAATATGGCGCACAGGTACAGAGACTTCTGAAAGTAGCAGTTACTCTGGATATTCAGATCATCTGTCCGTTACATGGTCCGGTACTTACAGAAAATCTGGGACATTATATCAGCCTCTATGATACCTGGTCCTCTTACACACCGGAGGAAGAAGGAATCGTAGTTGTATATACTTCTGTATACGGACATACCAAAGAAGCAGTCAATCAGTTTGTGGAGAAATTAAAGAGCAAGGGATGTCCGAAAGTAGTTGTTTATGATCTGGCAAGAGATGATATGTCTCAGGCACTCAGTGATGCATTCCGTTACAGTAAGCTGGTACTGGCAACAACTACCTACAATGCAGGAATCTATCCGTTTATGAATGACTTTATTACCCGTCTGGCAGAGCATAATTTCCAGAACCGCACAGTGGGCCTTATTGAAAACGGTTCCTGGGCACCTCTGGCAGCAAAAGTAATGAAAAATATGCTTTCTGAATGCAAGAAGATCAACTGGCTGGACACCACAGTGAAGATTATGTCCGCAGTAAATCAGGAAAACAGAGATCAGATGGAAGCGATGGCTTCCGAGCTTTGTAAGGAATATATTGCAAAGAATGATGAACTGGCAAATAAAAATGATATGACAGCATTATTCCGCATTGGTTATGGTCTCTATGTAGTGACATCAAATGACGGTAAAAAGGATAACGGACTGATCGTCAATACAGTTACCCAGCTGACAGACTCTCCGTTCCGCGTTGCAGTTAATATCAATAAGACAAATTATTCTCACCATGTTATCAAGCAGACAGGGGTGATGAATGTAAACTGTCTCTCTGTAGAAGCTCCGTTCTCTGTATTTGAACAGTTTGGTTTCCAGAGTGGAAGAAGCGTGGATAAATTTGCGGGACAGAAGGTGAATCGTTCTGATAACGGACTGATATTCCTGGACAAATATATCAATGCATTTATGTCCCTGAAAGTAGAGCAGTATGTAGATCTGGGAACTCACGGAATGTTCATCTGCAGTGTGACAGAAGCTCGCGTGGTAAGTGACCAGGAGACAATGAGCTACACCTATTATCAGAAAAATGTAAAACCGAAACCTGAAACAGAAGGTAAGAAAGGATTTGTATGTAAAGTCTGCGGATATATCTACGAAGGTGATGAACTTCCGGAAGATTATATCTGCCCACTGTGTAAACATGGTGCTGTAGACTTCGAACCGATTGGATGAAAGATTTCTTTTGTTAAACTGCTAAAGAGTGACATTCTGTCATATGAATAGTTGTCGAGATTTCAGAGGAATCTGATTGATAAAATAAAAAATAGAGATTGTCAGTGGTTATTAAATAGCTGGCAATCTCTATTTTGCTCCAGTATTAATGTTACTGTTCACACACCACTATTCCGCGAGGTGTTTTGGCATGAATATGCCAAAATCCCGAGACATACAAGCCAAAATTCCATTGCCGCAGGCAATCTGGAATGAATTTTGGCTACGTTACTGTGAACGGAGTGAACAGTAACGTATTAATAGAAACATTATGGAATGTAAAGAAATTTTGATAGACGAATTCAATAACAATATGTTACACTTTATGAAAGTTAGAGTTTAATATATCAAATATAAAGGGAAGTGTGTCTATTGAAACAAATTAAAAAGAAACTTCCAATAGGAATAGAAAATTTCGCAAAGCTTCAGGCGGAAGATTTCTACTATGTAGATAAAACGATGTTTATCAAAGAACTTCTGGATAATTGGGCGGAGGTGAATCTGTTTACACGTCCGAGAAGATTTGGTAAAACATTGAATATGAGTATGCTGAAAGCATTCTTTGAATTAAACGGTGATAAGAACTGCTTTAAAGGAACAAGAATTTCCAGAGAAGTTTATCTTTGCGAACAATACATGGGAAAATTCCCTGTGATTTTTATTTCCCTGAAGAGTATCAGCGCGCAAACTTATGAAAAAGCCTGTGATATGGCAATACAGATTGTAAATGGTGAGGCGCGTAGATTCCAGTATTTATTGGACAGTGAACGTTTGACGGAATATGATAAGGATGCGTTCAAATCATTGCTTCTGCCGGATATGAAGGAATCTGTTCTGTGCAGCAGTCTGAGGATTCTGTCAGAACTTCTGGAGAAACATCATGGTCAGAAAGTTATCTTATTGATTGATGAATATGATGTGCCTCTGGCGAAAGCATTTGAATTGGGATATTACAATTCAATGACTCTGCTGATCCGTAACTTGTTTGAAAATGCATTAAAAACAAATGACAGTCTGAAGTTTGCTGTGCTTACAGGCTGCATGCGTATCTCAAAGGAGAGTATTTTTACAGGATTAAATAATCTGAAAGTTTTGTCAGTGGCAGATGTACAGTTTGATGAATATTTTGGATTTACGGACAGTGATGTAAAGAATATATTGGAATATTATGAACTTTCTGAGCATTATGATGAAATAAAAATGTGGTATGACGGATATCGGTTTGGAAATGTAGAGGTTTACTGTCCCTGGGATGTGATAAATTATTGTGATGAATTGCGTATAAACAATATGGCGCAGCCACAGAATTACTGGTCTAATACCAGCAGTAATGAAGCGGTGAAACGCTTTATTCAGGAGACTGATAAGGGAACGGTCAGAAAGGAAATTGAGAAACTGATAGCAGGAGAAACAATTGTAAAGGAGATTCATCAGGAACTGACATATCAGGATATGTATGCTTCGATTGAACACCTGTGGAGTGTTCTTTTTACTACGGGATATCTCACACAGACCGGAAGAAAAGATGCAAATACATTCATGCTTACCATTCCTAATATGGAAATACGTAATATTTTTCTGACGCAGATTATGGAATATTTTAAGAAAACTGTTTCTGAGAATGGAGAAGCACTTGAAAAATTCTGTAATGCACTAAAAGATGGAAATTCTGAAGTGGTAGAACAAAGTTTGAACAATTATCTGAAAAGGACCATCAGTATTCGGGATACCTTTGTAAAAAAACAGATGAAAGAGAATTTTTATCATGGGATTTTACTTGGAATTCTTGGATTTCAGCAGAACTGGAGTGTGTCATCAAATAAAGAATCAGGTGATGGATACAGTGATATTCTGATAGAAACAGAAGATCAGGAAACAGGAATCATTATAGAAATAAAATATGCCGAAACAGGGAATCTGGAAGCTGTCAGTGAAGACGCATTAAAACAGATAGAAGACAGACGATACGAGGAGCAGCTGCTGGAAGAGGGAGTAGAGCATATTTTGAAATATGGTATTGCATTTTACAAAAAGAAATGCAGAGTAATGACAGTTAAATAAATGAAAAATAAATACACAAAAGCAGCAGAACCATTGAGGGATGTGATTCAATGGTTTTGCTTTTTACTGTCTGTATTGATGAAGCTGCTTAATGTAACTGGAACACAACAGTTTCGTAAGGTTTGAGTACAAGTGTTCCAATTCCGTATTCAACTTCGTTTTCGCCGTAATTGGAAACGATTATTGGAGTGTTGCACGGTAATTCAATATCTTCAGCGCCATAATGGAATTTCTGCATGGATGCAGAGAAATTATGCACTGCCAGCCATGTTTCATCCTGGTAACTTCTGGTGTAGGCAATAATCGGTCCATCTTCCGGGCAGCAGAGTTTGAAATCTCCATGAGCCATTACCGGATGTTTTTTACGCAGTGCGATGAGATTCTGATAGAATCTGAAAACGGAAGAGTCATCATTCATCTGGCTTTCTGCGTTAATGAGTTTATAGTTTGGATTGACACCAAGCCATGGAGTATGCTCAGAAAATCCGCCGTTTGGACTGTCGTTCCACTGCATAGGAGTTCTTGCATTATCACGGCTGATACTTCTGGATTCTGCCAGTGCTTCTTCAGGAGAAGCTCCCTGTTCGATCATGGTTTTATAGTAATTGCGGGTATCAATGTCATCGTAATCATCAATAGATGGGAAGGCAACATTGGTCATTCCCAATTCTTCGCCCTGGAAAACAAAGGGGGTACCGGGAAGTGTGTGCAGATAACATGCCAGCATTTTTGCAGATTCTGACCAGAATTCTCTGTCATTTCCGTAAAGGGAAACCTGACGCGGTTTGTCGTGATTGCTTAAAAATCTTGCCCACCATCCGTCTTTTTTCAGGATTTCATAATCTTTCTTAAGATCATGTTTCATTTTCTCTGGTGACCATGTCTGGATTTCAACAATCGGAGGGACAAATGGAATAGCCATGTTAAATTCTTTGCTTGCTGCGCTGGAATAGTTGATGGCATCCTGTTCATTGTTGATATTAACTTCTCCTACACTCATCAGATTGTCGGGAGTCATTGTTTCTGCAACCATTTCACGGATGTAGCGGTGGGTTCCCTCCAGATTTACACACGCTACAGTACCAATGGGTTCATTCATATCTGCACGTCCGTCCAGTCCTTTGTCAAGATAACTGATGGCATCAATGCGATATCCGTCAACACCTTTCTCATTCCAGAAACGGATAATATCAAAAATTTTCTCTTTAGTTTCCGGATTATCCCAGTTCAGATCCGGCTGTTCTTTGGCAAAGAAATGGAGATAGTATTGTCCACGTTCCGGAACATATTCCCAGGCGCTTCCGCCAAATACGGACATCCAGCAGTTGGGTGCGCCTCCGTCTGGTGCAGGATCACGCCAGATATAGTAATCACTGTAAGGATTATTGCGGGATTTCTTTGATTCTAGGAACCATTTATGTTTATCTGAAGAATGGTTCAGGACCAGATCCATGATAATGGCGATGCCTCGTTCATGTGCACCGTCGCGGAAAGCATCCCAGTCTTCCATAGTTCCGAATTCTTCCATAATCGCGAAGTAATCAGAAATATCGTAACCGTTATCCACATTCGGAGAAGCATAGACAGGAGACATCCATACTGCATTGATGCCAAGCTCCTTCAGATAATCCAGCTTCTCAATCATTCCCTTCAGATCACCGATTCCATCATTGTTGCCATCCTTAAAACTTCTTGGGTAAATCTGGTAGATCACCAGATCTTTATACCAGTCTTTTTTGTGTTTCATATGTGCATCCTTTCGTCTTTTTGCATAAATAAAATCTAAAATTATTATATTGTATTGTGCAAAAAAACGCAATGAAGAAAATGAGATTCTTTTTGAGAATAGTAACACACGTGCTACTGTTCACATTCCACTATCCCACGAGGTGTTTTGGTATGAATATGCCAAAATACCGAGACATACAAGCCAAAATTCCATTGCCGCAGGCAATCTGGAATGAATTTTGGAGTGAACAGCAACTAACACACTGGTTGCTATTCATTACGTTCTCAGTTTCTGGTATGTAGAGGAATGATTTGTAAATATTAACTTGAGGGTTTGATGGAAAAGAAATATAATAATATCGATAGTAATCCTCGTAAATAATGTATATTGATTAAGCGGCTTGCTATAGAATAAACGATGTTACTGGGAACTAACCAGTACGGATATGGGGGTACAAATGAATCTGATACAATTTTTAAAGAAAATAGATGAATGTATGGATAAAATGAAAAAAGAACAGCTGGCATATTTTATTCATGAACAGGCGAGAAACTTAAACGAAGAGAAAAGGGAAATTTTTCTCGGAAATCTTTTAAAATCTTCGAATAGAGAGAAAAGTGCAAAAGAAACAGAGAGGAATGAAGAAAACAGAGTATTAAAAAAAGAAATTAAGGAAAGAGCAGCGGATGTCAGAAAAAAAGTTACAGAGATTAATGCGGGAAAGGTGAGCCTGACCAGTGCGATAAATGAAGAATATGATGATTGGTATAATAGTAGTGCTCCTGAATTTCTGTTTGAAGATCCAGAGCATATTTTTGAAACAATCAAAGAAGCATGCAAACTTGTGCATTTGTGTATAGATGCAGAGTTGTATTCAGATGGTTATAAACTGGCAGATGATTTAATAGCTACAGAAATAAATACGCTGGGAGATTATGCGGAATATTGTGATGAATGGGTTTCTATTTATGAACTTGTGACAGAACAATTTCTGGAAATTAATTACAAACAGCTTATTTTAGATGCTTTATATGCAGCGTATCAGGGAAATGCGCTGGAAAACAGACCACAGGCTTTATATGATATTATCAGTAATTCTCAATATTCAGCTGTTACAATAGAAGAAGTAATGCAGCAGGGAGTCAGAGAACCCGACCAGTGTTCTGAATTTCTACGTCTGTGGATAGAATTTTTGAAAAAACAAGATAGTAGAATTTCGACGAAATTGTTGGAAGAAGCGATTGATCTTGCAGGTGATGCCTCATATTTACTGGAAGAAGCAAGAGAATCTGCAAAAATGCATCCGGAAATGTACTTACATTTACTGGAGAAATGTAAACAGAAGAAAGAATGGAAAAAAGGAATTGAAATCGGACAGGAAGCAATAGAAAGGATACCTTCCATATATAAAATCAGAGGAAAATGTGCGGTTATGACCTCTGTGTTTGCACAGCAGCTGAAAATGACAGAACTGGCAGAAGAATATTGGAGAAAAGCATTTGAATCGGATACAACAGTTGTGAATTACCTGCGGTTGATTACAGAAAGTAAAGATTCGTCAAAATATACAGATGCAGCAAAAAGAATCTGCAGAGATGTTTACAGCAGAAATGGAACTTCATCCGATATTTATGGAAGATATAATGGACCGGATTTAAATGTTCTGTCTAAAACAATGTATTTTAGCCTGGCTTTTCTGAGCAGAGACTGGGATACTGTTTTGCAGAAGGGAATGCAGGTACAGGAAGGCGTTGGCTGGACAGGAACTTTTATGAAGCAGGGAATTGCACTGTTTTGTCTTGCGCTTTATTCGAAAGATGAATTGCAGTCAGGATGTAGGGAAATGTTAAGACAACTTACCTGTTATATGAATTTCAATAGTGATGAATACTCATCAGGCTTAATTCAAGATATGAAAATGAAAGATTTGGAATTGTTATGGAAATGCCTTCTTAAATGGAAGGAAAATTTGTCAGTATCAGAAACAGAACAGAAGAAAATCATTGCAAATCTGGAAAGATGGGTAAAACTGCGCGTGCAAGGGATAATGGATGGGAATCATAGAAAGTATTATAATGAATGTGCTGCTTTTATTGCTGCGGTGGGAGAAGTAAAGGAGATATGTGGGGAGAAAAATGCGAAAGCTGACCTCATGGAAAAATATAGAAGCCTTTATTCAAGACGAAGAGCATTTCATGAAGAATTGAGGGCATATGGAATGAAAGACACCGGAAAACACAGATAGTGTTTTATGCGGCGCCATGTTATGATGGAATTGCTGTAAATCATAGAAATGATTTATCAAGAGGGAGGTTTTTGAAATGAATACAACAAAACTGGAGAAAAAGAAACTACCAGTCGAATTAGCACAAATTCAGTACATTACGAATCATGCGGATGGCCATGGAGAGAACAATAACTGGTGATTTTCACGAAAAAAAGTTGTTACGAAAATTATATTGCAATTTGCACAAAAAATAAGTATAATAAAAAAAACAATTGCGCATAAGGTATATAAAATACTGCTTATAGCAACGTTGATACCAGATTTTGGATCAATTGGAGAAATATAAGCGGTAAGAGTGAAAAATCACGAAGGAGACAAGAATCATGGGAAAAAGAGCAGCAGGAATATTAATGCCGATCAGCAGTCTTCCATCAGACTATGGCATCGGATGTTTTTCCAAAAGTGCATATGAATTTGTAGACTGGTTAAAGGAAGCCGGACAGACTTACTGGCAGATTCTGCCATTGGGACCGACCAGCTATGGAGATTCTCCATATCAGTCTTTCTCTACATTTGCAGGTAATCCATATTTTATTGATCTGGATACACTTGTGGAAGAAGGAGTTCTTGATAAGAAAGACTGCGAGAAAGTTAACTGGGGAAAGAAGCCTGATGAGGTAGATTATGAAAAAATCTACAAAGGCCGTTATCCTCTTCTGAGAAAAGCATACGAGAACAGTGATATCAGCAAGAATCCTGACTATCAGAAATTCGTAGCAGAAAACAGCTGGTGGCTGTCAGATTATGCTCTGTTTATGGCAGTAAAAGACCGTTTCGAAGGTGTAGAATGGACCAAATGGGCTGAGGATATCAGACTCCGCTGGAACAATGCCATGGATTATTATCGTGAAGAACTTTATTTTGATATTGAATTCCAGCAGTATATGCAGTTTAAGTTCTATGAGCAGTGGATGAAACTGAAATCCTATGCAAACTCAAAAGGAATCCAGATCATTGGAGATATTCCGATTTATGTTGCAATGGACAGTGCTGATGCATGGGCGCATCCGGAGCTGTTCCAGTTGGATCAGGATAATGTACCACTGGCAGTAGCAGGATGCCCTCCGGATGGATTTTCTGCAACCGGTCAGTTATGGGGAAATCCGTTATATCGCTGGGATTATCACAGAAATACAGGATATCAGTGGTGGATTTCCAGAATGAGTTATTGCTTCAGACTGTATGATGTTGTAAGAATCGATCATTTCCGCGGATTTGATGAATATTTCTCTATTCCATACGGAGATAAAGATGCAAGAGGCGGACACTGGGAAAAGGGTCCCGGAATTGATCTGTTCCGTAAGATTGAACAGGCGCTTGGATGGAAGCAGGTTATCGCAGAGGACTTGGGATATATGACAGATTCTGTACGTCATCTGGTATATGAGAGCGGATTCCCGGGAATGAAGGTTCTGGAATTTGCGTTTGACTCCAGAGATTCCGGATGTGCCAGTGATTATCTGCCACATAACTATCCGGAGAACTGCGTGGCGTATACAGGAACCCATGATAATGAAACTATTGTGGGATGGTGGAAGAGCATCACAGTAGCTGAGAGAAAACTGGCGAGAGATTATCTGTGTGATCATGCAACACCGGAAGAAGAACTGTATAAGTGTTTCATCAGTCTGATCATGCGCAGTGCTGCGCGTGTCTGCGTTATCCCAATGCAGGACTATATGGGACTGGACAACAGATTCCGAATGAATAAACCATCTACAGTTGGTATGAACTGGAAGTGGAGAATTAAGAAGAGAGATCTTACAAAGAAACTCCAGAAGGAAATACATGATGTGACACTTCGTTATGGACGTAAGAACTGGGATTAAATACATAATGGAATAATTGGAATAATGACAGCGTTTCGGATACAAATAATATCCGGAACGCTGTTTTTTTAACCGAATCAAGCAGTTATTTGGTTAAAAAAGCAACGAAGTGGTTGGTCTTATCTGTTTTGTTTTATCCAGTCAGAGTCATTTGTCAGAGGGAGAAAAAAAGGACAGTTTCGCAAGCTCTTTATTTTTGCATGAAAAAGAAAACATTGAAATTGTTTTGGCGGGCGTACAATTAAAAAAGAAATGCATTGATTTTCGGGCAATGTCTGATAAAATATTAACCAGAAAAAGCAAAAGGACAGATTTTCAGGAGGGAAATAAATGAACTATAACAGATTAGAAACCAGTCTGATTGATGTGATCAAAGAGGAACAGGCGAAGCTTGGATATATGAAGGAGAAGATCAGCCTTTATTATCCGCTCAGTTCCCTGAATCATTTCTTTAGCTGTGAGACGGATGCTGCAGGCATGATGGAGATTTTAAAAGATTTTCCTTCTTATATAGAAGAGAAATTTGGTGAAGTAGCAGTATCACACAGAGGAGATCGTTTCTGCTTCACTGTTTCGGAAAAAGCTTCCGAATATGTACATAATAATATGAAAGAGAATGAATTTATCAAGGCATTGATCGAACTGATTGGCAGACATGGATGTACGATAGAGGAAATTAAAGAACTGTTCCATTCTTATTCAGATAAAATCATTACTGAACCAATGGATAACGAGGAGTTTGATGTGATGATCCGCTTTGATGGCGGGTCAGATCCTTATTATTATTGTTTTAAAGATGAAGGATGCCATATCATTTATCACAGATTTCTGCCGGAAGATTATGCAGATTTTGGTTTTTGATAAGAATGGGTGAAAAATTTTCCAACTGTTGGATCGGCAAAAATATATGTGACATTTGCAACAAAAGTATGTTATTTTTTTGTCAAATATCAACAAAAATAAGTCGAAATTCTATATTGACAGATAGTCTCAATAATGGTAATTTTTATTTGGATTAATGTTTTCATTTATATATAGAAACAGGTAATATTTTATTGCATTATTTTACAGGAATGAAATAGATAGATAAAATTGAGTTGACAGTTGGAGGGAAAGATTAAATGAGAAAAACCAAAATTATCTGTACAATGGGACCGTCTACTGATAAGGGCGATGTTATGGAGCAGCTTGTGAGAGAGGGAATGGACGTAGCACGTTTCAACTTCTCACATGGACCTCACGATGAGCAGAGAGGCCGTATCCAGAAACTGAGAGAACTTCGCAAAAAATATGACAGACCTGTTGCAGCACTTCTTGATACAAAGGGACCGGAGATCAGACTTGGATGCTTCAAGGAGGGCAAGGTTTCTCTGGAAGAAGGACAGATTTTTACATTTACAAATAAAGACATTGAAGGAACTAATGAGCGCGTAAGCATTACTTATAAGGACCTTTATAAGGATGTACAGCCGGGCGGACATATTCTGGTTGATGATGGTCTTGTAGATCTGGAAGTTCAGGATATTCAGGGAAGAGATATTGTATGTAAAGTTATTAACGCAGGCGTGATCGGTGATAGGAAAGGTGTTAATGTTCCAGGGGCAGACCTGAAGATGCCATTTATCAGCAAGAAAGACCATGATGATCTTCTCTTCGGTATCCAGGAAGGATTTGACTTTGTTGCAGCATCCTTTACACGTACTGCAAACGATATCCGAGAAGTAAGAAAAATTCTGAAAGAAAATGGCGGTGAAGAGATTCAGATTATTGCAAAGATTGAGAACCAGCAGGGTGTTGACAATATCGACGAGATTATTGAAGCAGCAGATGGCATCATGATTGCCAGAGGTGACATGGGTGTTGAGATTCCGCCGGAATATGTACCTGTTATCCAGCAGAAGATCATCCAGAAAGTTTACACAGCAGGAAAACCGGTTATTACAGCAACACAGATGCTTGACTCCATGATCTCTCATCCGAGACCAACACGTGCAGAGGCTACGGACGTTGCCAATGCGATTTTCCAGGGAACAAGTGCTACCATGCTTTCCGGAGAAACAGCAGCAGGTAAATATCCGGTACAGGCACTTCAGATGATGAGCCGCATTGCAGAACATATGGAACAGAATATTGATTACAATACAATCTTTAAGAAAACAGACAGAAATGAGAATCCGGATATTACAAATGCGATCGCACATGCAACCTGCCTGACAGCAATCGACCTGAAGGCCAGTGCAATCCTTTCAGTGACAAAATCCGGAAGCACAGCTCATATGATGTCCAAACACAGACCAGGATGTCTGATCGGTGCATGTACAAGCTCTGAGAGAGTTCTTCGCCAGCTGAATCTGTCCTGGGGTGTTTACCCGATGCTGATCAGGGAAGAGTACAGTTCTGAGATCCTTTGCCTGAGAGCAATCGAAGCAGCACAGAAGCATAAACTTGTAAAAATTGGTGACACTATTGTATTTGCCGGTGGTGTACCGCTTGGAATTCCGGGAAGAACAAACCTGATCCGCGTCTGCACAGTAGAATAGTGGAGCAGATTATGAAACGGTTAGTCATAAAAAATAAAAGAAAAATCTGGCTCTGGTTTCTGTTTATCGTGCTTCTGATCCTGGCATGCAGAGCTGCGTATGTTACGGGAAATAAGAATATGCAGATAAGAGACGAGGCAGTAGAGGAACAGCAGGTAGAGAATGTAGTGGGACAGGATAAAGTGGAGAGATTATGCTGAATCAATTTTCGAGAACTGAGCTTCTTCTTGGAAAAGAAGCGATGGATAAACTGGAGAATGCCCGTGTGGCAGTATTTGGAATCGGAGGAGTTGGAGGTTATGTATGTGAAGCATTGGTCAGAAGCGGCGTAGGGGCCTTTGATCTGATCGATGATGACAAGGTATGCCTGACGAATCTTAACAGACAGATTATTGCCACCAGGAAAACTGTTGGTCAATATAAAACAGAGGTGATGCGGGACAGGATCCTGGACATTAATCCGAAAGCAGATGTGAGAATCCATAACTGTTTTTATCTTCCGGAGAATGCTGCTGATTTCGATTTTAGTGAGTATGATTATGTGGTAGATGCTGTGGACACAGTGACTGCGAAGATTGAACTGATCATGCGTGCAAAGGAGACAGGGACTCCTGTTATCAGCAGTATGGGTGCCGGAAATAAGCTGGATGCCAGTGCGTTTCGGGTGGCAGATATCTATAAGACAAAGGTGTGTCCGTTGGCGAAGGTTATGCGCAGAGAGCTGAAGAAGCGTGGTGTGAAGAAACTGAAGGTTGTTTATTCAGAGGAACAGCCGATCAGACCAATTGAAGATATGGCAATCAGCTGCAGGTCGCATTGTATTTGTCCTCCGGGTGCCGCGCATAAGTGTACGGAGCGCAGAGATATTCCGGGGAGTGTGGCGTTTGTGCCGTCTGTCGCCGGGCTGATTATTGCAGGAGAGGTTATTAAAGACCTGACTGCGGAGTACAGAAGATAAGAAGTGTTTATTTTGAGATGTGTATGGTGTCAGAAATGGTATGGTACACATCTTTTTTTGCGGGAAATATTTGGAATCGGACTGTTGGATTACCTGTTAGATCGTATAGAATTGTTATATGAGAAAAAGTCAAAATAACATAAAAATTTATAGGATTTTCAAAATATAATGAAAGAAAAAAGAAAGAATCTGTGATACACTGTCGTTATTGACAGATTGAACTGTGAAGGTGCAGAATTTGATGAATGAGAATGCCTGAACGATATTTGCATAATAAATGTTACTGTTCACTCCGTTCTCAGTAACTAATAAATTTCAGATTGGAGGATATCATCTCGAATGAAAACAAATTACAACAGAACAGTGCAGGCCTGTTTTATCGGATATGTAGTGCAGGCCATTGTGAACAATTTCGTTCCTCTGCTGTTTCTGACATTTCAGGGCAGTTACGGGATTTCGCTGCAGAAGATCACACTTCTGGTTACCTTTAATTTCGGGATCCAGTTGCTGGTAGATCTGGCATCGATTGGATTTGTGGACAGAATAGGTTATCGTGCATCTATGATCCTGGCACATGCAATGGCGGCTGCAGGTCTGATTTTGCTCACAGTATTGCCGGAGTGCCTGGGAGATCCGTTTGTGGGACTTCTCATTGCAGTTATGATCTATGCCATCGGAGGCGGATTGCTGGAGGTGCTGGTAAGTCCTGTGGTGGAAGCCTGCCCTACAGATAATAAGGAAAAAGCAATGAGTCTCCTTCATTCCTTTTACTGTTGGGGACATGTGGGAGTGGTACTTCTTTCTACATTATTCTTTCGAATTTTCGGGATTGCAAACTGGAAATATATGGCACTGGTGTGGGCATTGATTCCCATTGCAAATGGAATCCTTTTTACCAGAGTTCCCATTGCTCCACTGTTGGATGAGGGGGAAAAGGGACTGACTATGGGGGAGCTTTTTAAGAAAAAAATCTTCTGGGTTCTGATGTTAATGATGCTCTGTGCAGGAGCCAGTGAGCAGGCGGTAAGCCAGTGGGCTTCTACTCTGGCTGAGAAAAGCTTTGGAATCAATAAAACCATAGGAGATCTGGCAGGTCCCATGGCGTTTGCAATTCTCATGGGAAGCTCAAGGGCATTTTATGGGAAATTTGGAGATAAGATCAATCTGGAGCGCTTTATGCAATACAGTGCAGTTTTGTGCATGGTTTCCTATCTGATGATCGCATTTATCCCGGTACCTGCGTTGGGAATCCTTGGATGTGCGGTTTGCGGTCTGTCTGTAGGTATTATGTGGCCGGGAACCTTCAGCATGGCGGCTGCCTCGGTAAAGCGTGGCGGAACAGCCCTGTTTGCCCTCCTTGCTCTTGCGGGAGATGTAGGATGCTCATCCGGACCAACCTATGTGGGAATGATTTCAGGAGCACTGAATGATAATCTGAAACTTGGAATCTTCGCAGCACTGATTTTCCCTGTGTTGATGATACTGGGGATTAAGATGATTGGAAGTCTGCGAAAATATGATTGAGATATATTAAAAAGTATGGAACGATTAATTTTTCATATTGATGTAAACAGCGTATTTCTTTCCTGGGAGTCAGCCAGAAGGGTAAGCCAGGGGCTGCCGGATCTCAGGGAGATTCCCTCCTGTGTGGGAGGAGATCCAAAAAAACGGACAGAGTACACACGCTGTTCCCGGACGAAATACCGGAGAAAATGTGGCCACTTCCTGTCCGTAATCTGTTATTTCTGGGAAAAGCCTTCGAGCAGAAGCTTCTGAATCAGAGAATCCGTACTATTGGTGATATGGCAAGGGAACGGGAAGCAAATGTACAGCTCTGGCTTGGAGAAAAACCAGAGCACAGATGAAAAATGAAGACAGACAGGAAGAATAAAAGCGCAGAGATGATACTTTTTCTCTGCGCTTTTATAGCGGACTGTTATACATATTTCAAAAATTCTTCATCCGGGATCCGGGAAGTATGGATGGCATTCTGGATAGCCTGAGCCATGACTTCTGCGGCGAGAGTTCCAGCCATGTTGATATCCACAGAAACATTGCCAATGCTGGCAGCATAGATGGAATCACCGTCAGCCATAGTTGCTACAGGATTGATGCATCTGGCATAGGCACAGCGGGTCATAGAGGCAATTTTGTTCAGTTCAGCCTTTGAAAATGCCCCATTGGTGATCACAGCTCCGATGGTGGTATTGCCGGTAAACTGGTCATGAGGTGTCATAAAGCGGTATAATTCGTGGACACTATCCAGAAACCCGCTTCTGTCAGGTGTTTTCAGCCCTGCAATTTTCTGACCATTTTGTGGACTGAAGATATCTCCCAGTGCATTGACAACGACAATTGCAGCCATCTGGAAATTTTTCACAGATACAGCGGCAATACCAAGACCTGACTTCATGGATTGTTTCATACCGTAAAGTTTTCCCACAGTTGCACCGGTACCTGCACCGATATTTCCGGTTCTGGTATCTGTTCCTGCAAATGCCTGACGGCAGGCTTCTTCGCCCATTTTTGCAGTTGGACGTATTTTAGGATCTCCGTAAGAGAGGTCATAGATACAGGACTGGCATACAAGAGGAACCAGGGCTGCACCGGTGTTATAACCGATATTTTGTGATTCCAGATAGTTCATCACACCGTCAGCAGCAGCCAGTCCATAGGCAGAACCTCCGGACAAGACAATGGCGTTGATGGGATTGTCGGCAGTGACAGGAGAGGTGAGAGGAGTTTCTCTGGAAGCAGGGCCGCCTCCGCTTATATCGCAGCCTGCTTTTGCTCCATTTGGAAAATAAAGAACAGTTACACCGGTCTTCGCATCATGGTCAGAAGTATGACCGATGCGTAAATTTGAAAGCTCTGTAATAGAAATCTCTTTTAGTAATGACATAAAAATCTCCTTTATTATGTGATAGCAATTCTATGAAATACTGAGAGCAATCCAGCCCATCAGAATGTGAAGTACTGCGTCAGATATTTTCCTTGTCTTTCGCACTCTGCTGAACTGTCTTGATTGCATTATTTTGTGAGATTGCTATAGATATTAATTGAATCAGGTAGGATTCCTGTTTTAAATGTGCCAGACAAAAAGACCTGACTACGGTGACAATGTAGTCAGGTTTTTTGGAAAAGGCTGTTCTTTTAAAGATTATGCACGTTTCAGTGCCACAGAAAGTGCCTTGGAAACGATACTTCCCACTACAAAGCAGAAGCCCGCTTCGATCAGTCCCTGAATGCCCACAAAAGCAGCAACGAAGACAACAGGATTGCTTACTCCAAGACTGGAAACAATACCCTGAATGTAATCTGTGTTGTAGAAGAAGAGACATAAAAAGCCCATGAAGAAGAAAGTATTCAGTAACGGGCATGCCAGTGAAGCAACATAATAGGAAAATTTCTTCGCCGGTGATTTATATAATGCTGCGAAAATAAGTCCTGTGATCCATCCTTCCAGCACACGTGCCACAATACATACAATAAAAGTGCCAAATGGATTAATGTTAAAAAGTGCGGCAGCGAAAGCTGAACTTCCTGTGACAGCCATATAGAAGCTGGTTGCACCGAAAGCAAGTCCGCATACAGCGCCACCTTTCGGTCCGAGGATGATAGCTCCTACAGCTACCGGGATGGTGAGAAGAGTGATGGATAAGCCGGGAGTACGAAGGTAGCCCAGCGGGGTAAAGGACATGAGCAGAATAATGGCAATCATCATAGCCAGCTCTACCATGTAAAGAGTGCTGCTTCTTTTTGCTGCAGCTGTTGTAGTAGTTGTTGTTGTGTTCATATGAATTCTCCTTTTGGTCTGATAAAACGGCGCAATGCGTCCCCTGCTTTTCAGACAGTTTAGAGTATGGGGATCAGGCGTTATGAAAAATATGCATCAGAACAAAAGATATGAAACAAGAAATATCTTCCGGTAAAAGTTTCCGGTGTGTAGACGCCTTGCAGGTCGCCTCACAAATTTAACCAGACTGTGAAGTGGATGGCTTTATCCACCAGACTGTCAGATGTGGAAAACAGATGCATTTTCTTTCGAATAACGCTCTCATAAACAATAACACATTTGATTAAAAACTGCAATATTTTATAGTATGTTTGAAAATAAATACAGGATATAGAGACGTTTCTATATCCTGCAAAAAATATTGATTATGAGATTTAGCGTTCCATCATGCTGATGGATTCAATTCCCACACTTCCACCACGTACTACTTCGATTCTGTGGAATTCTTCCTTGATCAGTTTGA
>OAWC01000535.1_pt1 | contig 24649 bp, 25 predicted proteins | sample 1495331 | NCBI WGS metagenome assembly OAWC01 (sample SAMEA2580115, study PRJEB22360) | human gut metagenome | biome: human gut; feature: human-associated habitat; material: faeces | place: Denmark | collected 2008/2010
GTTTGTGGATGAACTCACGATAAATCCGGCATCGTGGGTAATCTACCACTTGTTTGATTTGAAGTTGGTATTCTGGCATAGTTAACCTCCTAGTTTTTTATGCAGACAAGTAGTTCGCTGAAAAATGTTGACTTGAATAACTGATGGGGGTATACTCATATTTATATGAGCTGCAAATAAGCAGTTTGTGCATTGCTGGTTTCCGCAGTTTTAGCATTGATACCTTATAATATAGGCTAAAAGCGATAAAGAAACAGTATCAGGGATGTTCTTCATGGCTCTACAATGTGCCAGTCCTTTTCATGGAAAATTTATCCAATTTTTGACATTTTGGAGCTGACACACTTTTTCACAAAAAAATATGCCTACAAACAACTACAATTTTTATACAACTTTTCGAGTGAAGCGGACGGTCAAATAGGACACAGGACGAATGATAAATAGTTTCAAAAACCCAGCAATTATGCGGATTTTGCGCACTACGGAGCGGCATGGGGCGGGATGGAGAGAGCAAAATTTTATTCCCGACAATGAAGACCCTCGGTGGTATAAAATCCGAAAATGGTGTAAGTTCTAAAGAGGTTTCTACACCAAATTCAGAGCCGGAAAAGATTGATTTCTCTAATGTAAAGATTGAGCCAATCTTTGAAGAAATGGTAGATTTCGATACATTTGCAAAATCTGATTTCCGTGCAGTTAAGATTTTAGCTTGCGAAGCAGTACCGAAGTCAAAGAAGCTTCTGAAGTTTACATTAGATGACGGAGAACGCAAAGACCGTGTGATTTTAAGCGGTATTCATGAGTATTACGAGCCGGAAGAGCTGGTTGGTAAGACAGCAATCGCTATCGTAAACCTGCCGCCGAGAAAGATGATGGGAATTGATTCCGAGGGTATGCTGATTTCAGCAGTACACGAGGAAGACGGTCACGAAGGACTGAACCTTCTGATGGTAGATAACAGAATACCGGCAGGTGCAAAGCTCTATTAAGAAGTACCGTTTTACCCTACAAAACGGGATGTACTTCATTTGTGAAAAAGCTCTGAAAATACACAAATACACCAAATTTACACCAAATGGTGCTTGAAACGGTGCGGAGCCTTAAAAATCGCATAATTTTCAAGATATATGGGCAGTTCCATTGCGGAATTGCCCATTTTCAAAATGAGAGAAAAACAAACCTGAATTTATCATTTGTTAAGGAGGAATAGTAAATGGTTGGAAGAATATATCATGTAGGATTGACGGTTTCAGATTTAGATAAGTCAATTGCATTTTATAGAGATGTGCTTGGACTTAAATTTCAAGGAGAAATTATGATGGTTGGCGAAGAGACAGATAAAATGTTTCAAAAGAAAAATTGTAAGGCAAGAGTTGCATATTTGAACGGTTCTGAAAATATTGAAACACCACCTGTTGAATTGATTCAATTTGTAGATAATGACTTCAAAAAGGTTCAATCAAATTTATTTGAGACATCTATTTCAGAATTATGTTTTTACACGGATGACATTGATACAATTTATAAAGAACTTATTGAAAATAATGTGGAGTGTTTATCTGAACCACAGTATTTTGATTTTAGTTTACAAGGATTTGGTAAAAGCAAAGCATTTTACTTTAAGGACCCTGATGGAATTATACTTGAAATGATGCAACCTTTGTAAAATAATAAATAAATTTCAGTTGTTGAGCCCTTTGAGAGAGGAGAAATCTTTTCTCAAAGGGCTTTTTTATTTATTTTTACTGATATTCGCAAACTACAAGAAAAAGCCGAAACTTCATATACTTTAATCACAGAGGAAGTGGAGGTTTTGATATGAGTAACAGTTTAGCGGCAGTACATCCCGAATTGATTGTCGAATGGTCGGATAGGAATTTACCGCTGACACCGGACAGTGTGACTTTCGGCTCGAATAAGAAAGTGGATCTATGTCAATACTTTGGACACAAAAAGTTGAACTTTTCTCCCAGCATAACATATGCCGAGAGAATTATTTCTTAGGCTGCTAGAGCCTCATCTTCAACCTGTTGTGGTGTCTTGTAATCAAGAGCACTATGGCGCCTTTTTCGGTTGTAGAATGACTCTATATATTCAAAGAGTGCTGATTTAGCCTCCTCAAATGTGTAATATGTAGTTGTGTATACTTCTTCCTTTTTTAATACAGAATGGAAGGATTCGATGCAGGCATTATCATAGGGGTTACCCTTCCTGCTGAATGAATGTAACATTCCCTGATCCTGTAAGTATTTCTCGAATTCTTCACTGGTATACTGGCTTCCTAGATCACTATGAAGCACTATTCCCGTTGTATCAGGGATACTAAGTGTCCAAAAGACTAAGGGATGTAAGCAGATGCAACCGATGAAGCGAGCAGCGAATTATTAAAACAGAATAACATGAGGAATCAGAGGAACCGTTGAATTTGGCCGAGAACCATCAAGGTCGGTACTGATTACCAAGAGTTTGTAACGAGTTGGATTTAGCATAGAACTATCAGGAGCCTACAAAACGGAAATAACGCCAGGTGGCATATAATTGTCGCTACCTGTCTTATTGTCATACGTTTTGTAGACTCCTTTTCTTGTGCTTATTTTCGTTTTGGACTCCGGAAATGGAGAGAAAAATGGAAATGACAATGGGAATGAAAATTAGAGAATGCAGAGTGAAGATGGGAATGACACAGGAGGAATTGGCAGAGGCTATATATACAAAGAAATGTACGATTTCTGCTTATGAGACAGGAAAAATTGATATCAAGGTAAGCATTCTCAGAGATATTGCAAAGGTACTGAATACTACAGCAGGATATTTGATGGATGGAGATGAGATGGGATTTGATGCTGATGTGATGCAGCTTGCTATGATGCTGCAGGAGATGAAGAATGAGGATGTGAGAAAAGTGGCGATTGAGCAGGTGAAGGTGCTGGCGAGGTTAAATAAAGAGGCATAGGTCAAAAAATAAAAAAAAGTTTACTTTCTCGCTTTTAAATAATATAATTAAAGCGTAGAGGTAAAGTAAAGAGGTGAATAGAATGACTAAAAAGGAAAAAATTGAAAATTTCATTGAAAAATATAACGGTTATCTTATTACCTCTTTGGTGTGTAATGAAGATATTTCTAAGACCTATGTTGCACAATATATTAAGGAACACGGCATGGAGAAGGTCTCAAGAGGTTTATATATAATGGATGATGTGTGGCCGGATGAGTTGTTCATTTTGCAACAAAGAAATGGTGCGATTATTTATTCCGGAGAAACAGCACTATATTTGCACGGTTTGACAGATAGAGAGTATTCATCTGTGTGTGTTACTGTGCCACAGGGATATAATGCGAGCCATCTTAAGGATAATGATTTTGATGTTTCGGTGAAATATGCGGCACCGGATTTATACAAAATAGGAATTTGTGAGATTGCATCCAGCAGTGGAAATTTAGTTAAGGTTTACGATAAGGAGCGTTGCATTTGCGATTTGATAATGAATCGTAATAAGTATGAAGTACAAGTATTTCAAACGGCTATCAAGGAATATATGTCATCGAAGGACAAAAAGCTATCGCAGTTGATTGTATATGCGGATATGATGGGAATTCGAGATGAAGTGATGAAGTACGTGGAGGTGTTAGTGTGATTAGTTCATCAAGACAATTAAAAGATAAGGTGAGAAATATTTCGGATGGGAACAGTAATAAAGCGACTACGCTAATTCGAAATTTTATGATGGAAAGATTTCTGGAAAGAGTATCTATATCGTCATATCGAGATAATTTTATTCTTAAGGGTGGAATGCTGGTAGCGTCAATTGTTGGTGTGGATATGCGAGCTACGATGGATATTGATACAACGGTAAAAGCATTACCACTAAATGAGGCTGATGTACAGAGGATAATTGAAGAAATTTGTAACATCCCGCTGGAAGATAATGTTAGCTTTCAAATTAAAAGCACAAGAACTATCATGGAAGAGTTTGATTACCCGGGCATTCGCGTAATGTTGGAAGCTACGTTGGACAGAATGCGTCAACCAATTAAAATCGATATTTCTACAGATGATGTAATCACACCAAAGGCAATAGAATACGACTATAAATTGATGTTTGAGGATAGAACGATTTCCGTTCTTACATATAACAAGGAAACATTGCTTGCTGAGAAAATGCAGACAATAATAAATAGGGGAATCGCGAATACCAGATTAAGAGATTTTTATGATGTTTACAGTATCATGAACTTCTATGAAGAACAGATAGAGAAGCGGGTTTTATACGATGCATTTTCTGCTACCTGTGAAAAGAGGAAAACTATTTTTACCAAGGATGATATAGAAGCTACATTGCATTTGATATCTGACGATTTGCACATGGCAGAGCTTTGGGGGCAGTTTCAGAAAAGCAATTTTTATGTAGGGGACCTAGAGTGGAAAAGTGTGATTGATTATGTAGAGAAAATAATGAAGAAGAATTTACTATGATTTATATAAGAACTATGAATATCGCACCCAACCGCCTGGACAGGGCGGAAACAGGAAAATATATGGTAACATATATGGAATATGTCGGAGTGAAATAGAATTTATGCAAAAGGACAATCAGAAATGGTTGTCTTTTTTTGTGGGAGTAAGAAGATTAAAGTCCATTCCCACTGTACTTTTTGTCCATTCTTTGGGGAACGACTTAATCCATAGAAAGCCGTAGAATACTATATGTAAGGAAGAGTAAACCGGTTTCGCTGATGCTTACGTCAAATTCAAACAAGGAGGATTCGATGGTGGCAAAGGCAAGTATTATTGAGATTTACGCAAGGGCAGATGCTGCCGGAAAGGTGGATATCATCTGTAAGAATTATTCGAATTTTATTGGAATCGTAGATGGCTACACGGAAGGGCTTCGCTACATGATTGAGAGTGAAAAAGCTTATAACCGAAAGAAAAATCATGGAGATCTGGGAGTACGGGTGCAGACATTGGGCATTCATAGTGATATTACGGCGGATACGGCAATCAGTAATATCATCACCCGAGACGCGATTATTGCCTGTGATTTTTCAGGAGATGTACTGGAAGGTGTTGACCGTGGCGAAAAATATCGGAAGGATGCATACACGCTTCGCAGAATGAGGGCAGATTATGAACTTTTCAATCAGCAACTGTGTATTCTGGGAAGAAACGAGTTAAGAATATTCAGAGGGTATCTTTCTGGGGAGAAGGATATCGGAGAGATCGCAGAAGAGGAAGGAATTCAGTATGAATCCGCGGCACAGAGGGTAAGACGCGCAAAAGTTAAGATTAAGCTACAGATGGTTGGATTTTTGGAAGGAATAGCGTAGGAGGAAATAGAGATGTCGAGAGCAAGAATTGAAGTACCACAGTTAGAGAATATGGAAGGAGCAGGGAAAAAGAAATTTGTCAGATATGCAGAGGGAGCATCGCTCTACTCATTAGGATTACATACGTTTCAGGAGATCGTAAAGGAAGCGAATGCGGTATACAAAGTGAAGCGCTGTGTGTTGGTAAACACGGAAAAAGTGGACGAATATCTGGAAAATTTCTGTGAGTGCCAAAACTGAAAAATCCATAGAAATACAAATAAGTCCATAGCCGAGAAAAATGTTTGGAATGGAGGGACCGAATGGATTGCAACTTAGAAAAGAGCGTGATAATATAGCAATGAAGCGGAAAATAGACAGGAAAAGGAAGGAACGTGATTGACATAAAGACAGCAACAAAAGGAATGACGGAAGGAAATTGCATGAAACTGCTTGTTCAGTTTTTTCTTCCGATTCTGGCAGGAAATTTTTTTCAGCAATTTTATAATTTTGTAGATTCGGTTATTGTTGGAAAAGGTATAGGAGATGCAGCATTGGCGGCTGTGGGGAATACCAGCTCCGTGCATTTCTTTATCCTTGGATTTATGATTGGACTGACAGGTGGGCTTGGAATTTATATTTCACAATCCTTTGGCGCACAGGATTATGGAAAAATGAGACAGGAAACAGCTATGTCAGTGCTGATTTGTCTTGGAATCGGTGTTCTTGTTACAATCCTTAGTCTGTTAACAATGAGACCTTTATTTACTTTTCTGAATACGCCTCAGGATATGATGCAGGATACAATTAGTTATTTCAGAATCATTCTGATTGGCAGCACAGTAACAGTATGTAATAATTTTGCCATGACTTTGTTGCGCTGTGTGGGAAATAGCAGAGTCCCGCTCATTGCGATGATTTTATCTTCCATTATCAATGTCATATTGGATGTTTTGTTTGTATTTCCGGGGGAAATGGGAGTATCAGGTGCTGCTCTTGCAACTGTTTTGGCACAGGTGTTTTCTTTGCTGTACTGTTATCTTTATATACGCAGAATAAAAGAGCTGCAGTTCACGGCATCAGACTGGAAAATCAGAACGAATATTGTAAAGTATCTCATGCTTAAGGGTATGCCGGTAGCAGTCATGAATTCTGTCACGGCATTTGGAGGAATGATCCTGCAATATTTCGTGAATGCCATGGGAACTCTTTATGTTGCGGCATATGCAGCCTGTATGAAATTATGCAGCCTTTTTGAACAGGCGGGAGGAGCAGTAGGGCTTGCCGTACTCACTTTCACAGGTCAGAATTACGGCGCAAATAAGATAAATAGAATCAGAAGAGGAGTATGGGATGGCATCTTACTGTCTACGTTAATCAATATTCCTATTTGTCTGGTTCAGCTGATTATTCCGGAGACGTTGACAAGGCTTATGTTAAATGATCCGATTGTCATATCTTATACCAGGGAATTCCTTTTCATTACAGGGATTGCTATTTTCCCTTTAGGATGGCTTTTTGTCACCAGAAATGCATGTCAGGGATTTGGTAAAACATTTGTACCAATGCTTTCGGGAGTACTTGAGGTTGTAATGCGTGTGGTCACTGGGTTCCTTTTGGTACCCCGGATGGGATTTCAGGGAGTGGCCATTGCAGAAGTCTCAGCATGGTGTGGGGCAGCAGTGATGCTATGTGTTACCTATGTAATATATGTGACACGGTTGTGCCAAAACGGAATTGTTGATAGTAAACAGGAAGATACTATGACCGGGAGGAACTAAAGTTGGACATCATTTGGAAGGAACAGGGTTTTATATATAAGGGAGAATACAGGGAACTGAATGAACACACGCTTTTGCTGGATGGCAGTCTTTCCCGGGAAGAGGCAGCTTGGCATCCGCATGCCTACTGTGATATCCGGGAGGCCTTTGCCGGTCGTGAACTTTCGGAAGGGAGTCCGAAAAATCCTACTGTCATGTATATTGCTCCCAATGTCTATTGGATTGATGACCCGCTGGCAACAGATACCATGCAGAAAAAAGAAGGGGATTGGGCTCCCTTCGGTATGCATGTAGACAGCAGAGCTTTAAAAATAGTAGGATTATCTGAAAATCCGGAAAACATAGTGATTGCAGGCAACCGAGGGCAGTCCCATGCCTGTAACGGAAATTATACCCTGTTTTGTTTTCGGGTAGAGGAATTGTACCTTGCCAATGTGACGTTTGGAAACTATTGTAGTGTAGATTTAGTCTATCCAGCGAATCCGGCATTGAATCAGAAAAAGAGAACGGAGACTGTCACCCAGGCGCAGCTTGCTTTTCAGAAAGGAGAAAAACTCTGTGCCGACAATTGCCGTTTTGTGAGTCGGTTAAATCTGGTGCCCGTTTGTGGGGCAAAACGCGCATTGTACCGGAAGTGTCATTTTGAGAGCACAGATGATGCTTTAAACGGAAATGCAGTGTATGTGGGATGCGATTTTGATTTTTATGGTAATCGCCCCATTTATCAGGCAACAGGAACGGGAGCTGTGTTTATTGACTGTATTTTCCGAAGCAAAATTAAGACCATGGGAACAGAGGCAGAACAGTATCTTACCAAGGAGGGCGGACAGGTCGCTTTGATTGATTGTCGCTATGAAACAGAGGGAAACGTACCTGTGAGAGTTGGCTGGACCAAGTATCCGTTGCCCTCACTAAAATGTTATCAGTACGGAGTTGTTCAAAACGGAAAGCCGGTCACTCTTGGAGGTGACGACAGCGAAGAAACAGTACAGCTTCAGGGTAAGAAAGCGCTGGAAGCATATGTTTTCGAATATGAGGAAAAGAGATATATCAATATTGAAAATCTGTTGGGCGGCAGTAAGGGATGGAATCCTCCGGGAGAACCGAGCATTTCGAAAAAAGCCGGGAAACTGCGAATTCCGACTTTTATGCAGTTACATACAGACAGGGAAAAAATTGCCTTTGGAGAAGAAACGATTCATGTGACCGCAAATGTATACCTCTTTTCGGGAGAGGAATGCCAAGAGCGGGTTGACTTTTTCCTGGAGAAAAGCGATATGGTTTATGCAGAACTGATTCCGGAATCGGAGCGCTCTTGCCGGATTGCAGACTGCAATCGCAGCGAACAGGTGAAGCAAATTGTGGTTCATGGGTGTACGGAGAGCGGTCTGGAGGCTTCGGTTGCAATTTTTGTGGAACCCTTCCGCTTGCCTGCACCGGAACTGTCGGGAGAACCTGTAATGAAAAAGGAAAGAGAAATAGGATGTGTGACGCTTTCCTATGAATTGTCTTCAAAAGAGCGCACTGATGCGTCGGAAATTTCCTGGTATCGATGTGATACTGAAACGGGAACGGGGGCTGTACTCTGCGCTGTGACAAAAAGGGGTATTCCGCTTCGAAGCTATCGTTTCACAGCGGCTGATATTGGAAAATATATCAAGGCAGTCATCATTCCCAGGCTTTCTGGAGGTTTGGCGGGAACTGCCAAAGAGGTTATGACATCGTTTCCTGTGACGGAGGGCGAAGTGGATGAGAAGTATTTATTTACAGATTTTTCTGAATTACCGGATGAAAATCAGCCGGAATTAAGGAGAGGAAGCTGGACTCTGGATTGTGCAAGACCAATCGACATAGAGATTAACTCGTCCACCTTTGGAAGTTGGGAGATGAATAACAGTATTCCTGCCTGGCAATATGGGGAGACAGGCAATGGAAGTAAGGGTGTGGGATTCTATCAGAATACCCAGGGCGCCAGACTTCGGTTTACGCCTGTCCTAAAACAGTATGGTGATATGAGCCTTAAGGTAAAGGCTGACCCGGCAAAGACGGCGTGCCAGGGGTTTGGCAGTACAGGACAGTACATGGATTTTGGAATCAAGTTTCATACAGAAAAGCTGACAGGATATGCTTTGCGTGTAATCCGCGTAAAGGAAGCTTCCGATGCAGTGGCAATGGCACTGGTGGAATACAGAGACGGAAAGAGCAGATATCTGACGGCATTACAGATGGTTTCCTGTTATCTCGCCGGTTTTTGTGTAACGGTCAGATTGGAAGGAACAACACTGACTGCTACGGCTGAATGTGATACGCCTCAGCCTGTTTGCCAGATGGAAAAAGGTTATGCACATGAATTGCGGTTGGAGACGGAAGTATCGGGAAATCAGGAGGGTGGAATTTTAGTCTGGCATACGGGAACGCCGGGAACGGGCGGCTGGCAGAACACGACTATGCTCCACAGTATAGAGGTGGAATGGAAATAGCAGCGTATGCCGTTCTAATACATCTTCTGCACGTTGTCTGCCGGCTGCGGTCAGTGTGATGTATCCGGTGCTGATAGTGAGCAAAGATTGTTTAATACTTCCGGTGAAATAATTGCTTGCCCTATATTGAGCGATTCTGTGAAGGAACCGTTGCATATTTTAATTTCAACAACGGAAGTGGAAGGTTATGTACAGTGTGAGAAGCTTGCTTTGCTCGATTTGTCCGTGCGAGGTTACAAAAAGATAAATAGAATCAGGCTGGAAGATAAGATGAATATTGCAGATGCAATACAAGGAATATTTGAGTATCTATAATTTTTCACGGAGGGAAGATCATGCTAAGAATACTGGCAGTGGGGAACAGCTTTTCAGAGGATGCGACTTATTATCTGCATCAGATTTTGGAGATAGCAGGTGTTGAGAACCAGGTGGTTAATCTGTATATCGGCGGCTGCTCTTTGGAGAAGCACTGGCGCAATATAGAGAAAAACGCAAGAGAGTATCAGTTCCAGTTTAACGGAACCAAAACCGACAGGCGAGTAACCGTAAAGGAAGTGCTGAAAGAGGCAAAATGGGATGTCATCGTTACGCAGCAGGCAAGCCATGACAGCGGCTGGCTGGATACCTATGAACCTTTTCTTGGGAAAATAGTGGCTTATTTTCGGGAAAATGCACCTGAGGCCAGGTTATTTCTCCATGAAACCTGGGCGTATGAGAAGTCCAGTGACCATGAAAGCTTTGCCAGATATAACAGGGATCAACAGGAAATGTTTGACAGGCTGCAAAGTGCCTATACTGCTATGGCCGGAAAATATCAGTTGCAGCTGATCCCCTGCGGAGAAATGATTCAGAAGCTTCGCAAAACACCTTATTTTCAGGAAGAAGGAGACCGTTCGATCTGTCGTGACGGTTTCCATATGCATTATCTTTATGGGAGATATGCCCTTGGATGCATGTGGGCGGCAGCAATTGCCGGAGTTTCGATCAAAGATAATGCTTTTCAGCCTTATACGGAATATCTGCCTTATGGGGAGCCGGGTGCAGAAATCTTAAAATGTATCCGGAAAATTGTCGCAGAAATGCCCCATTCTTAGGGGTGGAATCAAGAAAGATATCATTACATATGGCACGCAGAATATCTTTTCCTGGCATCAGACAGACACTATTTGTTAATGGATCACAAAAAAGACATGGTAATTGACAATTACTGTCTGGAACCAGATGAAAGGGATGATATTTTCTGAAATCGTGATCATAATATAAGTACCAAGAGAGAAAACTCTTCCTGACAACAGGACACGAAGCATAAGGTGTTTGCTTCCGTTGTACTGGCAACGTTAAAACTTTGCAATTACTCTTTAGCATAGAGGATAATAAAGCCGAGCAGGTGAGAGGCCTGTGATTGGGTGGAAAAGCACCATAACGAAACCAGTTTTCGGACATTATGGAGAAATCTTTGATGCAAAGGTTTCTCTTTTTCGTTAAAGAAAATAATTTAGGACGTATTTACTTTCGTGCTAATATGTAATACAATATTAGTACGAAAGGAAGTAATGGCATGAAACAGAGTGAACAAATTGAAAAACTGATTACAGCCAATGGTGGAATGATTCAGACATCACAGATTACAGATGTGGGGATTTCAAAAACGGCACTTTACCAATATGTAAAAGCAAATGATATGGAGCAAATTTCACATGGCGTTTATGCCACAAAGAACACATGGACGGATGTGATGTATTTGGTGCATCTTCGATGCAAGCAGGCAGTATTTTCTCATGAAACAGCACTCTTTTTACATGATTTGACAGATAGAGAACCACTGGAGTATGAGATTACCGTAAAGACCGGATACAATCCGTCAAAGCTAAAAGACGATGGTATTAAGGTATATACAATTAAAAAGGAACTGCATGGAGAAGGGATTACTACAATGCAGACATCTTTTGGACATTTGGTACCTGTCTATAATATGGAGAGAACTATCTGTGATATCATCAGAAATCGGAATAATACGGAGATACAGACATTCCAAACTGTATTGAAGCAGTATGCAAAGCGAAAAGACAAAAATCTGCGATTGCTTATGCAGTATGCGGCAGAATTCCATGTAGATAAAATCTTGAGGCAATACTTTGAGGTACTGTTATGATAAAAACGGCTAAACAGTTAAAAGACTTAATTCGAAACCTGTCAAAAAAGAAATCCGCAGATGCACAGATTTTGATGAGAAATTATATGATGGAACGTTTTCTGGAGCGGATTTCCCTTTCACAATATCAGGATAAATTTATCTTGAAGGGTGGTATGCTGGTGGCAGCGATGGTTGGATTGGATGCTCGCACTACTATGGATATTGATGCAACAATCAAGGGAGCGGATGTAAATGTGGAAGCAGTAGAAAGTATTATTATGGATATTATTTCTTTCCCAATGGAGGATGGGGTGACATTCCGAATTAAGCAGATTACAGAGATTATGGATGAAGCAGAATATCCAGGGGTAAGAGTCAGCATGGAAACAGAGTTTGATGGTGTAAGAACACCATTAAAGGTTGATATTTCTACCGGAGATGTTATTACTCCAAAAGAAATACAGTACAGTTTAAAATTGATGCTGGAGGAACGGTCTATAAATGTATGGGCATATAATTTGGAAACAGTTCTGGCGGAGAAGTTAGAAACGGTGATTTCGAGGGGTATTACCAATACTCGTATGAGAGATTATTATGATATTCATATTCTGATCAAACTCTATGGAAATACGCTGAATGGAAAAGTATTAGGTGAGGCATTACTTGCAACTGCCAAGAAAAGAGAAACTGAATATCATCTAAATGATGCACAGGAAATATTCGATGAAATACAGAATGATTCTAATATGCAGAAGCTTTGGAAATCCTACCAGAAGAAGTTTTCCTATACATCCATTTGGCGATGGCAATGGAAGAATGAGTCGTTTGCTAACAGCTTTATTGCTTTATAGAAGCGGATATGTTGTTGGAAAATATATATCAATAGAAAATAAAATAGCTAAAAATAAGGGGCTTTATTACAAAGCATTAGAAGAATGCCAGGAAGGCTGGCATGAAAATAAGGAAGATGTAACTCCATTTGTAAAATATATGCTGAGAGTGATTCTAGCAGCGTATAGAGATTTTGAAGAAAGAGTGGAGTTAGTAAGTGAAAAACTTCCAGCAAAAGAGATTGTCAGACGAGCTGTTTACAGTAAAATAGGTAAGCTGAGCAAGAGTGATATAGTGGAGTTATGTCCTTCTATAGGCGTAAAATCTGTGGAACTGGCACTAAAGCAACTGGTTGATGAAGGAGTATTGCTAAAGAAAGGGTCAGGAAGGGCTACGTTCTACGTGAGAAGTGATTCTGAGTAGCAACTCCTAATATTAGGTTGTTTTTAGGATCTGAGAGGTTCATTAGGAGAAAACAGAATAGAAAAAATATACATAGCAGTGGGGAAAAGTCTTCACTGCTACTATTTTGCCAATTTTTAGAGAATCCATCATGCAAAACTTATGTTTGAGAATGAAAGATATAAGAATGCTTTGAACAGAGCGTATTATTCTATCTTTCATGCAATCAGATCTGTAAATACATTAAAGGGATTTGATAGTAGCAAACATAGCGGAGTAATTGCTTTTTTCAACCAGAGCTATGTAAAAGAAGGGGTTTTTGATAAAGAACTTTCAAAGATTATCAAGCAGGCATATGATTACAGAGAGAAAGCAGATTGCTAGAGCTGAAGTGTTTAAAGAAGCGATAAAAACATATTTAGTAGAACAAGATATTTTATAAACAACCTAAAATAGTTGATGACAAATTAAAAAGTTGTGACTATAATTAAATCAGTAGTTTGTTTGAATAGTGAGATGTATTTTTTACAACATAGTGTCATTTGGCGTAAGATGCATCAATTAGGATACTTACGAATCAATCTGGTGCTCGTTCCATAGAAGAGTACAACAAGAGCATGATGATACAGCGATGACAACACAAATTTATGCTTCAAAGGATTTCAATGGATTTTTAAAATTCGTTTCAATAATTCTCCAAGGACGTCAATGGATGTCTGTGGTAGAAGTCAAAAACCTTTTCCCGACTATGAAGAGCTTGGATAAAAAAGACCAGTAAAATCAAGGCTTAACAGTCGTAAGGAACTATAAGTCTTGCGGTTGGGGCAGAGAACGGTGTGACCGTGAAGGTCACGCCGTTTTTTTGCGTCCAAGGGTAGATTCTGCGATCATGGGTTCTGCCAGCACGGGGATCTCCACCTCGTCAACAAAATTAAAGATGATCTCCACCTTCTGTCTGCGCTTGCCGCCAGACTTATCCGGTGCTTGGATGATGATCTTCTTGATATACTCGTTGACAATCGTCTGCGTCAGCTCCGTGACATCCACATACTTTTTCGTCAGCGCAATGAAAGCGTCCAGATCGTCGCCCATCGCCTGCCGCTGTTCAACCCATTCTTCCGTTGTTTCAATTTCGAGCTTTAACCGTTCCTGCTCCGCTTCATAATCAGAAGTCATCTTCTTGTACTTTTCCTTGCTGATTTCACCGAGGGCGTAGTCCTCATAGAGCCGGGACATGACCACATCGAGGGTGGCAAGGCGCTTTTTTGCCTGCTCCATGCGCTTCTGATCTTCCCGGATGTCCCGTTCCTGATCGGCGTGGCGGTAGTGCAGCCATTCCTCCTGAAAGCCCTCCACATCACCGCGAATGTACTCGTTGACCGCCTGAATCCGTTCCAGTACCAGTTCCCGCAGCACATCCTCGCGGATATAATGCGCCGAGCAATCGCCACGCCCACTCTTATATTTGGAGCAGACGTAGCCATGGCAGGCATTTTCCAACACAACAATTCAATATGTATCTTCCGTCCGCTCCGCTCAAGACGCGCCGCAGCTCATGCGCCGTCTGCGGAAAATGGTTTCTGACCACTGACGCAAGATATGCCGAGTACTGTGACGGTCTGGCTCCCGGAGACAAACGCGGGCGCACTTGCCGTCAGGTTGGGAATCTTCGTGGCCGAGAGCAGCGTGAGCTTGCCGCCGACCATCCCATCCGAAAAATCTACACAAAGCGGTTCAATACGATCACACAATATCTTGGGCGCGGCACACTGGACGAGCAGACCGCCGCTGTGATGAAAGCACTGGCAAAAAGCAAACTGGAAAAGGCGCTGCAAGACAATAACTATGCGCAGGGCAGCTATGCCGCCGAGATGGAGCAGGCAGCTTTGTTGGCAGAAGCGAAAACGAATAGGAAGCAGTAATCAAAATCCACAGCGGAAGGAGGTGCGGATATGAAGGATAATCGTGACAAGCAGATGGCGCAGCTTGCAGGCTGGACATGGGATTTGAACGGCTATGCGGGAAAAGTGCCGTTCTATAACGCCGACGATCTGACCATGCGCGAAGTCCAGAGCGTCTTTCAGCTTGACCCGGAACCGCCGCAAATGGAGCTGAACGACTACATATGCGAAGCTGTCCGGAAACGAGATTTATCGTATTTTTCCTTCTTCCTGCACCACTTTGAAAAGCGGTTGAATGGGGTGATCTATCGTTTCCTTACCCGCAACGGATATGACCGCTATGACCCGGCGCGGTTTCTGGACTACAAGCTGGAAATCTTGCAAATGCTGCTGTTTTGCCTGCCGAGGTTCGACCCGGCGCAGGAAACAGAATTCCTGAAATACGCGAAACATTATATTCAGGACGGGCTGCTGTTCTGCCGTATGATGGGAGAAGCCGGTTCCTTTGCCAGTCTTGCAGAGTACCGGCGTGTACGCCAGATCGGCGCAATCTACAACGGTTCAGGCAAGAGTCGCGCAGAGGTCGTTTCCGAGTTTGCCGCTCAAAGCGGGTACAAGGACGATAGCGTATCCGCAGATGAGCTGCTGACCATTGCCCAGCGCAACCGCAGTATCGTTTCCCTCTACCGCACGGAGCAGGACGTGGACGGCGAAGAAACTGGTGAGGATGTGACTTGCGACGATAGCTGGAATTATGCCGACATTCTCTGGAACGAGATTCAGGCAAAGGCGGTCGCGGCGGCGTTTGACCAGCTATCCTATAAAGAGCAGTGGTATCTGGAAAAGCGGAACGCCATCTGCATGACCTGTGGGCGCGTCAGCCCACTGTCCACGCAGTCTACCTTTGAGGCCTTGGCGGTAGATTTCGAGGGTACGACAGCCAGCGGTGCGGAGCGATTCTACCGGCGCACATTGGATAAACTGCGTCTGAAGCTGCTGGAAAGTGGCCTTGTCCATACCGTGACACTGAAGCAGACCGAGTACCGAAAAAAGAACAAAAAAATAGCCGCCGCTGTCTACCTGTATCAGGCGGACAACGACGGCGAATGGGGCGAGATTCGGTTTAATTTTGAAAACGGCACAGCTGAGATCGTGAGGCTGGCGGATTGGGATACGGTAAAATCCAACATCTTTGCAAAAACGGCGATACGCTACATACAGAGCTTACCGGAGGCGAGAATGTTGAAATCTGTGGTCGTGCCGTTTTGGAAAGGCAGGGCGTAATTACCCGCAGAGCATGACCTTTACACAGAACAGGCCGTCCTGATAGGTAACCGTATTCACCCCACCGGATTTTTCTGCGATGTGACGGACGGACTGAAGTCCGACGCCGTCTCCTTTTCGCTTGGAGGACTGGAATACGCCACCTTTTTCGCGGATGACTCCGTCATAGGTGTTTTCAACCTGAATCAGTGCCAGACTGTTGCCATGCAGATAGGCTGTCAGTTTGATCCTGCGTCGGGCAGGCGCGGTGCGCAGGCTGGCTTCCAGCGCATTTTCCAGCAGATTCGAGAGGACCAGACACAGATTGATTTCGTCTACAGGAAGACATTCTGGCAGATCAATCTGCACGGAATACGGGATATTCTCCCGTTTGGCAAGCGCGCAGTAATACCCAACCACGCTGTCTGCCGCCCGGTTTTCGCAGAAGTGCATTTCAAGACTTGGAATTCTGGAAAACGCACCGGAGAGATAGGCTTTGATCTTTTCAAGATTCCCTTCTTCTGCAAGGGCAGCGAGCTGACATAGCTGGTGGCGCAGATCGTGCCGCGCCTGCCGGGCTTCCTCAATGGCAGCTTTCAGGCTTTCGTAGCGCTGCTGCTGCATGGAAAGCAGCTGGTTCTCCTGCTGCAATCTCACATTCCGGTTGATGCTGATCGCCATCAGAAGGAAGATTGCGTTGAAGAAAAGCATCAAAAACAAAAGTGTGATACTGATCACAAAATACCCCTGCAAAACACGCCCGGTATAGAGTGTGTCCGCATACTTGGGGATCATAAACAGATTCAACGCAATGAACACCAGCGGCAGTACCCAGAACACATACCAGGTCTGCGCAAAATTTTCATCCTCGACCATTCTCCGCACGCTGTGCGTCGCAGGATAATAGGCGATGGCGGCAAACAGCCAGCAGATCGCATGATAGCAAATCGCAGATCGCAGGCAGAACCACGGCGCAGCCTGCGCCTGCGGCAAACCGGCCAGCATAGCGGCGTTGATCGCTCTTGAAAGGCTGTTGATACAGGCAAATACCGCACAGACGGACAACGCAATCGTTCCGGATTTCCAAAGCGAAATCCGGAGCGTTTTTATGCAGATCACGACTGCAAGCAAGGTTAGGCCTGCAAGCATCGGCGCAGTTGGCATGCGGCGCGCATAGCACATCACTCCTCCAGCGGCACAAAGCAGCGTAAGCAGCGGGGCAAGCCACAAAACAAGCTTTGACAGCGGCTGCTTTAAACTGGATTTTACCGGGAAATAGGCAAGCAGCATGCCGGGAATCACCACGCCGAGCTCCAGAATTGGACGTAGCAGTTCCATTATACCATCCGCCCCCTTTGAAGCAGGAATTCCATAAGCGCCTGCCGGGCGCTTTTCAGAAGGTCCTGACTGACAAACACGCAGCTTCCGTCCGCCATGCGGAAGGCGGCACCTTCCAGATCCTTCGCGTGTTCCAGATTCACGATTACTCCGCGCCCGCACACAAAAAAGCGTGTGTCATCCTTTAGTGGGGCGATGAACGTCTTGAAGGGTTGGCGTGTGGCAAGCGTCTTTTGAACCGTCGTATGGACGTAGATCAAGTGGGCGAAGTGTTCTGCATAGACGATGTCCTGATAGCGCAGATGGATCTCGCTTCCCTCCACCTTTAGCTCCATATATTTGTCCGGCTGCGGTATGCGGGCAAGCAGCTCGTCCGTCAGCGCGTCGATGTCCGCTTCGGTAAAGGGCTTGACCAGATAGTGCAGCGCCCGTACCTGAAAGCCCTCCAGCGCATGGTCGGTCGAGGTCGTGATAAAAACCAGCAGGCAGTCCGTGTCGGTTTTCCGCAGCTTCTTTGCCGCCTCCATGCCCGTCATGCCATCCATATAAATATCCAGAAATGCGGCAGTAAAGGGCGCTTTCCTTGCCGCTTCCAGAAATATCTCTCCGCTTTCGTATTCCAGAATATCTGCCTGTACGTTTCTCCGCTGAAGCTGCCACTCCAGCCGGCCTTTCAGCAGTGTGCGTTCCGCAGCAAGATCATCCACAATCGCAATTCTCATGCAGGTTTCTCTCCTTGTGCTTAAATTCCAAGATAATTATATCACAGCTTGTCGAGGATGACAAAGAACTGCTGTCGGAATTCGTGCCAAAATCGCCCCTTTCGTGCCACGGCGCTTGAAAAAAACGAATGGCCTTTTTATACTGAGCGCAAGCAAGATGCTAAATCGGATGAAGGAAGGAGTGAGATCTGTGTATCGTATTGCAGTGTTGGCAGAACAGGAAGCAGAGCGGCAGCGCTACGCCGAGCAAATTACCCGGTTTTGTGAAGCGAAGGGGCTGTTTCCGCAGGTCATGCAATATGACAATCAGGAACATTTTTTTGAAATGGCGCAGAAAGCTGATCTAACCAATGCCGTCATTGCACTTTCCGGGGTGGCAGGGTTGAATGCGGCGGAGCACCTTCGGTCCTTATGCCCCGCATGCCGGATGATATGGTGCAGTGACCTGGATTTCTCTCTTCATGCCTTCCGGCTGCGGGCCGACTATTTCCTGATGAAACCGGTTTCCGAAGAAGCATTCCAGCGAGGACTGAATGCCTGGATTGAATAAACGGGCATCGAACCAAACCGGGACAATAAGCACAAAAATGGAGGATATCAATGAAAAGAAAAAAGTTACAATGTTCTGTACCAACCTTTATGCTGGCCGGTGTGTTATGCCTGACATTTGCGACCTGCGGTGTGAAGCAGTCTTTCGCCATGCCTGCATCAGATACAGACTCCGCGGTAAGCGCTACCCTGCCGGTAAAGGCCATGAATGCCAAACGTGTTGACGAAAACCCTTATATGGCAAAGAGCGACGCCAACATTCACCACGACGGCTACAATACCGACTCTACAGATGAAGTCCTGCCGCTTGGCATCTATCCGGAGATCAATGTTTCCTATGAAAAAACCAACGCGAACGCTTCGCCTGCCATTTATTTTGACAGCTACGGCCACGCAGTCGTTCCGTTGCTCGGCGGCATCGCCATCCGCAATCTGAACGCGGAGGAAACCACGACGCTGGGCTATTTCTCCCCAAAGCAGCATGATGGCGGCGGTTACGTCATCCAGAGTTCCTATACGTTCCTGGACTCAGAAAACCGCATCGTCTGCCCCACCAGCAACAACCATGTGCTGATGCTGCGGGCAACCGATGAAGCAGGAAACGTCCTGCCTGAATTTGAAAAGGTGCTGGACATTGACATCAAGGCTGCCGCAGAGGCTGCACTGGGCAAGACGCTGGAGCAGAACCTGCTGTCCGTAGTGTTTGATTATGAAGGAAATCTCTGGTTTGCCACCGGCGGCTTCCGCATCTACCCGGAGCGCCAGCAGCAGGGCGTGATGGGCTACATCGCACGCTCCGCCATTGACGCGATTTTAAATGGCGAACAGGCTGACCTCTCCGACGCGGTCTTTGTTTATGAACTCACCCCCGGTGAGGGCGCGGAGAACGGCATTGCCGCCTCCAAGGACGGCGCGGTCATCCTGACAAACCGGAACTGCTATCTGCTGCGTGCCAATAACGGCGTTGAGGCCGTATGGTGCACACCATATGAGAGCGTCGGCGCTAAGGTCAGCGGCGAAAACGACAAGACCACCGGCGGCGGTCTTACCTGGGGCGGCGGCTGCTCCCCGTCGCTGACGCCGGATCTTGTGATGTTCACCGACAACGCAGACCCCGTCAAGCTGCTGGCGCTCGATATGAAGACCGGTGAGATTGTTGCAAGTCTGCCGGTGCTGGATGATCTGCCCGAGGGCTATCAGGTGGCGGTTGATAACTCTGCCATCGTCTATGATGACAGTGAGGGCACCGTCAGCACTATCGTGTGCAACTGGTTCGGCGCAGGCAGCGCAGGCCTTGCCGATCCCAACAGTGACTCTTCCATCCAGAGCTACGCCAACATCTATGACATGAACTGGCTGACGAAGGGCAACTGCATGATTGCGCCCGGCGTCGAGCGCGTGGACACCGTGAAAACCGATAGCGGCTATGAGATGAAGAGCATCTGGTCTCGAAATGACCTGAGCGATACATCGATTCTCAAGCTCTCCACCGCGACGGGCTATATCTACGGCTATGTGCAGGATCTGGAAAGCAGCATGTGGCAGTACATCATTCTGGACTTTGCCACCGGCGAGACGGTATTCACCATGGACGTCTCCAACAAATATGGCTACAATAACATGGCTATCGGTATGTATGCCGGAAACAGCGGCAACGCGCTCTACTGCCCAACGGGCTATCTGGAGCTGCTCAGATTACAGGATCGCTTCGTCTATCTGCCCGAAATGCCGTACCGAGAGATTGATCTTGATAAGGCCGCGCGGAACGTACTGACACAGGAACAGTTTGAGCAGGCCGGCGGCGAAGGTACGGTCGCGAGCTGGCGCAATACTGTGATGGTCGAAAATGTTCATCCCAACACAATGGTCTCGTTCCGGATGAACAATCTTTCTGGAAGCGCCGCTGAGCTGAAGCTCTATGCCTACGGTGCAGATGGAAAGCTGGCGGAGGTCAGCAATGAACTGTGGTCGATCACGGATGAAGCAGGCAGTGCCGTGGATAAGCTTTCTGACAGCACACTGTATGAGCTGCGTGTGAGCGTCGCAGACGGCGGCGCGTTCGACCTGAGCGAGACGGAAAAGGAAATCAAAATTTCCGCTGTACTTGCAAAGTAAGACTCAAGGAAAGCTGTCAAAAAACTACAAAATCACCCCCGTTTCTGATTGATATGCTCCCTTTATGAGAGACAGTGAAATAAAAACACTGTCAATTACGAAGGGAGCATTGTTCATGTCAAGAAGGAAAACCAGCAGATCAGAGCAACTGTCGGCGGCGAAAGCCTCTGCATGACCTGTGGACGCGTCAGCCCTTTGTCCACGCAGTCTACCTATATTAGGTAGACAACGACGGCGAATGGGGAGAGATCAGATTTGACTTTGCAACCGGCACAGCGGAGATCGTCTAGCTGGCAGAGTTGGATACGGTAAAGTCCAATGTCTTTGCAAGGACGGCGATTCGGTACATCCATAGCTTGCCGGAGGTGCGGCTGCTGAAAGAGGCTGTTGTGATGTCTGATTAAGCATTGTGATCATAAAAATTTACAATTTTTATTCAAGCAATCGCCTGATTTATTTTGTGAAGTCTGATATCTTATTATAAGAAACGCTGGATAATGCACAGAAATGAGGGGATTGTGTTTTGCGGGAAGAAAAGAAAGCCGAAAAGAGACAGGAGCTTGTAGGCGTCTGCCTTGACTGCTTTGTCGAAAAGGGGCTGACCGTTGCCACGACAAAGAACCTCTGTAAGGCGGCAAAGCTGCAAAACAGCGGCATCTACTATTACTTCTCCACCAAAGAGGAAATCGTTCTTGCCTGCGCAGAGGAAGCAATCAGTCGAATTGAAAAAGCCGCGTTTGCCATCGTGCTTGAAGATATTAGTGACATCAAAAGCATGATGAATCATCTCGGTGAGCTGGCGGATAAAATGTCGCCTACCATGCGCTTTCTGGTCAGCGTATGTGTGTCGCGCGAATACGGAGAAAAGGTAAAGCCTTCCCTTGTGCGGCTTGTGGCAAGAAAGGGGCGGAATAATCGATAGTTTACAATAAAGAGAAAATCACAAACGACTTTATAGTCAATCCATACGCACAAACCCTTTCGAGGAGATGACCAAAAACAGAAGAGAATCATAGGAGGACAACATGAAAAAGATACTTGCAATTCTACTATCGCTGCTTACGCTGCTTTCCTGCGGGTTTCTTTCCGCCTGCTCTGCCGAAAAAACGCAGCCGGATACACCGGATACTGAAACCGTGTGGGAAATGGTCAGTGAGGCATACATCTATGCGTTCCCGCTGGTGCTGACCGACGCAACCAAAACATTATCGACCAATACGGACGGGACCATGACTGGCCGTGCGCCCATCAATCAGTTCAACCATGCAAAAAAGCTGGCGGACGCCTCTTTCCGCACCGTCGTGACGCCGAACGTCGATACCGTCTATTCGCAGGCATGGCTTGACATCAGCACAGAGCCTATGGTCTACGTCCTGCCGGAAACGGATCGCTTCTGCAATGTGCAGCTTCTGGATGCGTGGACGAACACCGCCGCCGTGTTGGACAAGGCGGGTGCTTATGCCATTGCGCTTCCCGGCTGGGAGGGCGAGCTGCCCGACGGTGTGACGCGCGTGGACGTGCCCACCGCAACGATGTGGTCGATCACCCGCACGGTGCTGTCCGGGAACGAGGACCTGCCCAATGTCTATGCTATTCAGGAGCAGATGCAGCTCCTGCCGCTTTTGGCTTATGTACAGGGAGGCGAGTATGCCGCACCGCAGGGAGCTTATAAAGAGGAAAATGACTTTGTTCCCGTGAACAAGGTGCTTTCCATGACGCCAGCAGAGTTTTTCAATACGGCTAACGCTCTGATACAGGTCAACCCGCCTGCCGATGCGGATAAGGAACTGCTGAAGAAACTCTCCGCCATCAACGTGGGCGCGGAAAAGGCAGACCTGGGTCTGACTGCCGATGTCAAGCCCGCCACAGACTTTACGGCAAAGGCAAATGCCGCCATCTACGATGAACTTGACTTCGATGATAAGCAGGAATATGAATTCGCCACCCGTGGACTGATCGACGCGCCGGAAACACTGGAACTAAAGGACGAGGATGGGAAGATCCTCTGGAGTCAGGAAGCCTATGCGTTCCTGGACGATTACGAAAAAGCGCCTGACAGCGTAAATCCAAGTCTCTGGGAGAACACGAAAAATAACCACGCTTATGGCCTTTTTGAAGTGACGGATGGCATCTATCAGGTCCGTGGCTATGACATGGCAAACCTCACCGTTGTCAAGGGCGATACCGGCTGGATCGTCTTTGATACGCTGATGAGTGTGGAGTGCAGTCAGGCTGCCATGCAGCTGATCGAAAAGAATCTTGGTAAATTCCCGGTCAAGGCCGTCATCATCTCTCATTCCCATGTCGACCATTTTGGCGGCATCGCCGGCGTGATGGCGAAAGAGGATAAGGCAGACGAGACACTTTCTATTGAAGATCAGCTCGCCAGCGGCAAGATCCCCGTGATCACGCCTGTGGGCTTCACGGAGCACTCCGTGAAGGAAAATGTCTACGCCGGTAAGGGTATGGGCCGCCGCAGCAATTATCAGTATGGCATCCTTCTGACCCCCGGCGTGACCGGCAAGCTGGCGCAGGGCATCGGCATGGGACAGTCCACCGGAACGGTCTCGTTCATGACGCCCAGCTATGAAATCACGCAGTCTGGCGAAAAGCTGACGATCGACGGTGTGGAGCTGGAGTTCCAGCTCACGCCGGGTACGGAAGCGCCCGCCGAAATGAACACGTGGCTGCCCCAGTACAAGGCGCTGTGGATGGCGGAAAACTGCACCGGCACGCTCCACAATCTCTACACGCTGCGCGGCGCGGAGGTGCGCGACGGCGCGGCATGGGCAAGCTATATCACCGAGGCCATTTCCCTTTACGGCAAGGACGCGGAGGTCACCTTCCAGTCCCACAACTGGCCGCACTGGGGAAACAACGTGGTGAACGACTACATGGTCAACACGGCTGCCGTGTATAAGTTCATCAACGACCAGACTCTGACCTATATCAATCAGGGCTACACCAGCGACGAGATCTCCAACATGATCGAGCTGCCGGAGGCGCTCAATAAAATCTGGTACACCCGCCAGTACTACGGGACGGTCGCCCACAACGCCAAGGCGGTCTACCAGAAGTTCATGGGCTGGTATGACAGCAACCCTGTCAACCTGAATCCCCTCATGCCAAGCGACAGCGCAAAAAAATGGGTGGAGTACCTGGGGGATGTTGACAATGCCCTGCAAATGGCAAAGGCGGATTTTGACAAGGGTGAATATCAGTGGGTCGCCGAGGTCACAAATACCATCGTCTTTGCCGACCCGACGAACACCGATGCACGGCTTCTGTGCGCCGATGCACTGGAGCAGCTGGGGTATCAGGCGGAGTCCGGTCCGTGGCGCAACGAATATCTGACCGCCGCGCAGGAGCTGCGCCATGGAAACGCCAATTTCACCGCTTCCACAAAATCTACCGGCGACATGGTCAAGGTCCTCTCCGCGCCCATGCTGTTTGACTATATGGCCATTGTCATGGACAAGCAGGCGCTGGCTGACCGCGACTTCACCATGAACGTGATCCTGCCTGACGTGGGCGAACAGCACATGCTCCGCGTGAAGAATGGTGTGCTGCTGGTCTATGCGGATACATTGTCTGATGATGCGGACGTGTCTATTACCTGCCCGAAGAATGCGCTGTTTGCGATCCTGACCAACAATCAGGAAACGGTTACACAGGCCGTCAAGGTCGAGGGCAGCGCAGAGCTGCTGACGCTGATGATGGAGAATATGAACCAGTTCCCGATCACCGAAGCCAACCCCTTCAACATCATCGAGCCGTAACGGCTTCGAGGGGCGGCCCGTGGGGAGACCGCCCCCCAGAACGTACC
>OAWC01000540.1_pt1 | contig 24476 bp, 27 predicted proteins | sample 1495331 | NCBI WGS metagenome assembly OAWC01 (sample SAMEA2580115, study PRJEB22360) | human gut metagenome | biome: human gut; feature: human-associated habitat; material: faeces | place: Denmark | collected 2008/2010
AAGCCGGGACGGGATAAACGCTGAAGGCATCTAAGCGTGAAGCCCCCCTCAAGATAAGATATCCCTGACAATAAGTCAATAAGACCCCTTGAAGACGACGAGGTAGATAGGTCCGAGGTGGAAGTGCAGTAATGTATGGAGCTGACGGATACTAATAGGTCGAAGGCTTGACCTTGTTGGTTCAAAGAGAGAAAACATCAATGTGTAGTTTTGAAGGTACTATCTAGTATCTTTTACGAATATATTTCGTGGATGGCCTAGTGGCTCAGTTGGTTAGAGCGCCGCCCTGTCACGGCGGAGGTCGTGGGTTCGAGTCCCATCTGGGTCGTTGAAGCAAACGCTTCGTAGAATTTCATATAGGGATTCACAAAGTATGGGGTCTTAGCTCAGCTGGGAGAGCATCTGCCTTACAAGCAGAGGGTCACAGGTTCGAGCCCTGTAGGCCCCATCCGTGCCGACGTGGCTCAATTGGCAGAGCAGCTGATTTGTAATCAGCAGGTTACCGGTTCAAGTCCGGTCGTCGGCTTCATGGGCGGATTCCCGAGTGGCCAAAGGGGGCAGACTGTAAATCTGTTAGCTACGCTTTCGAAGGTTCGAATCCTTCTCCGCCCATTCCAAAAGATAAATTTCTTTTGGTGGGTAATGATTTGATATTTTACGAATGAGACTAGGATATCAAAGTTGATTGTCGCGGGGTAGAGCAGTCAGGCAGCTCGTCGGGCTCATAACCCGAAGGTCGTAGGTTCAAATCCTGCTCCCGCAATTTAAGCCCAGATAGCTCAGTTGGTAGAGCAGAGGACTGAAAATCCTTGTGTCGCTGGTTCGATTCCGGCTTTGGGCATTATGGGGCATTAGCTCAGGTGGTAGAGCACTTGACTTTTAATCAAGTTGTCCGGGGTTCGAGTCCCCGATGCCTCATTATATGGGAAAACTCATTGCTTTTAGTGATGAGTTTTTTTATTGTATTCGTATAACTGTCTCACTTAAATTTAGAGGTCAAGCACACAGAAAGTGAGGTTGTTTATGAAACAAATCCAAATGAACAAATCTAAAAATTTATCTGTAAATGATGCTTATGATTTATTTATCAGAAAGTGTCGTGTCAAGAATTTATCCCAAGCATCTATTGTGTCATACGAGAATAAGATTCATCCGTTTGTAGATTACTGTGAAGGTGGTCTTATCAGTGCGGTTACAATCGACACAGTGGATGGATTTACCAATCATCTTAAAACAGAACATAATGTGAATGATGTATCTGTCGTATCTTATTTACGGTCTGTGAGAGCGTTCCTATATTATTGCATGGAATGTAACTACATGACCACATTCAAAATTCATCTTCCAAAAGCACAGAAGGACATTAAGGAAACTTACTCGAATGAACAGTTGGAGAAATTATTAGCCAAGCCAGACCTCAATAGTTGCTCTTTTACGGAGTTTAAGACATGGGTGTTTGAAAACTATATGCTTGCTACTGGAAATCGTCTCAGTACGGCTCTAAACGTCCATATCAAGGACATTGACTTTGATAATGGAATGATTATGTTGCGTAAGACAAAGAACCGTAGACAGCAGTTAATCCCACTCTCAGCGTCTTTATCTGAGATATTGAGAGAGTATCTTGATATTCGTGGTGGAAATCCTGATGATTTTCTCTTCTGTAATAACTATGGTGAGCAAGCCAGTAACAGGACATGGCAGACATTAGTGTATCGCTACAACATTAAGCATGGTGTCAATGTCACGAGTATACATTCATTTCGACATACTTTCGCAAAGAACTGGATTCTCTCAGGGGGTGATATTGTAAGATTAAAGACCATCATGGGACACAGTAATATTGCAGTCACGAATGAATACCTTGCTATGTTTGGTCAGGATTTGCAGATGGATTTTGAGAAGTTCAATCCATTAGACAACTTGAAGAACAGAAACAGAGAACAAATCAGAATGTAAAGGAGAATAATGTTTATGAAGAAATGGATCAAGGCAGATAACGGCAGAGTAACACAGGTGATTGAATTTGATGATGGCTCAAAGATGGAACTGCCATTAGATAACAATGGTAACTTGAAATGGTTTGACGACAGCAAATTTGTGAAAAAAACCAAGTGATTTTCTAGGGTGACAACAACCCCCAATAAATCCCTACTGTTGTCCAAATATCGTGACAACGATAGGGATAAAAGTGGGGTAGTTGTGACACATATTAGTAGTAGATAAGAGTTAATAATAGACAAGTGATACCACTCGTTTTCAACGAGATGTTATTCTTTGGATTTATTATTGTTTTGTTTTGGAAAGGAGAGATACATGAATTATGCGAATGTATTTGGTCGTACACAGAAGCAATTTGATATGACCATGAATAGAGAAAAAATCACAGTTGCAGATTTCTTCAATTCAGATACCAAGTATGATGTATTCTTTCGCAGGAATCAGCGTAGTACCACACCGCAAGGCAAGGTTAGATTTTTCTATGCTCAGAGTACACCTATTCATATTGGAACTATCTTTGTATTGAATGGAGAAAATTATATTGTAACTTCTCAGGATGGAATTGAGAGTGATATATATTTTACATCCATTGCAGTCAGAAGTGATATGACCTATAAGGTTAAGACAGATAAGGGTACTGCCAGTATTCCATTTGTTGTTGTATCTGATAAATGGACTGTTGCACATGGAACTATTACACAGTTGAATGGTGCAGTTGCCTTGTACACTGGTTATAACAGTGCAGTGGAGAATATAAAGGTGAACGACTCTTTTAAGGGATTTGGCAACTATTATAAGGTTGGGAATACCTTTAAGAATAATAATCTGTTCTATCTGTATTTGGAGCAGACGCAAGCACCGATTGACAACTATAAGATTGAATATACTGGTGTAACCTCATTTGATCTGAAGGAGAACAACACATATCAGTTGACTTATTTCGTGACCAACAATGGGGATGTTGTAGAGAATCCACATATATCATATGAATCTTCTAATGTTGAGATTGCTACGGTTGATGATAATGGTCTTATGACTATGCTTCAAGAAGGTTCGGTTGATATTGTTGCTTCATGCGGTGGTGCTACCTGTACAACAACTATGGCTATTGCAGACACAACACCGAAAGTCAATTATACAACGAGCATATCAGCATCAACAGATACGATTAAGGTTGGTGGCTCTTATAAGACACTTACTTGTCTGTTTGCTGATAAGAATGGACAGGATATTACAGAAACAGTCGTTGCCGATATGACAACTGCTGACTTTACATGGACTTGCTTCATTGATGGAACTGAATATACAAATGATTCTATGGTCGTTTGGTATAAGGGATCGTCTACTAATAGCAAGAGGATTAAGTTGACTTCTGCTGCAATGAGTTATCTTGCACATACAATCACTGTCAAGTGTACGGTCAACGGAGTAACAGCAAGTAAAGATTTGGAAATCACAGAGTAACCTATAACTTGGCGAAAAAAGATTTATCTCTTACTTGATATTTTCATAGAATATGATATAATATCTATGTAGAGAACATAAGTTTTGTAAAAAGTTTACAAAAAAGGGTTAAGTTTTTTATAACTTGTGTCGATATATATTATGTAAGGGATAAATCTGATAGCCAAATACACAGAAAGCGAGGAAATAAATGATATTAGATAATGGCTTGAAGATTATGAGCATTGATGCTACCGACTTATTTAGAGTAGAGGTAGAATCAACAAAGAACAAAAAGGGCAAAGAGATTAAGGTTGCAAAAGAAATCGTACCTTCTGGATTATCTTCCTATTACGATTACTATGATGAATCAAAAGATGAAATTCTTCATCTGAGAAATCCCCAGTTATTCAAAATGAAATTAGATAGCAGTATGGCACTGGATGAATTAGGTCGAGTGATTGCAGACAGACGAATGACAAAGACAGCATTTTTCAATGTCAGAAGAAAGTTAGCAACAGACCAAGTAGTATACTTAACATTCAAATATTCTTCATTTAGAAGCACTCTCGAAGATGATAAGGATGATAAGGGCAAGGTCAAGAAGTACAGGGTAGACGGAAAGACAAAAGAAACCATCAGATATATGATATATGATAAGGAAGATTTCTCTTTCAAGATTGACGATATTGAATATGTTAGATGGTGTCGATCAGGAAGTGCTTCAAGACAAGGTAAATGTTTCTTCATCAACAAGGAACTGGTTCACTCAATGAATCTGTTTACGGATTGCGGTATCAATCCTAAGAAGAGAAGAATCAATCTTGCATCATTTGAAGCGTACAGAGCATTGTTGTTATCACATAAAACAGCAAACTTAGATATTCGCCCGGAGAACATACTTCTTATCAAGGATGTAAAATCAGTATTCAAAGATAAGGTAATGTATGTGGGACTTAAAGATAAGAAACTCTTCACAGAAGAAAAAGAAATGACGATTGAAAACAAAATATGGGATGGACAATCACTGATTGATAAATCCCTGATGGGTGACTACCAAAACAAAGGAATGTTACTTCTTCGTCACAAATTCTTCAAATCTTGTTGCTTTAACAGCAATATTCAGCAGTGGTTCAAAGACAACCACATCACAGATGTTTCCCAGTTAAACGGAATTACAACAGCAAAGAGAATCGAGGACATCAAATTTATCACTACTCCAAGCAGTATTAAATATTGTAAGTTCGGAGATACCGAGAATTGGTTCTATGACTGGTTGAAACAAATTTCTAAGAAAAATATCCCATTTGGAATAGTTAAATATGAAAAGCCGACCAAATACTTTGGCGGTAAGTTAGTAAGAACACACTATCAGATATTAAACACCTTACAGATTACAAAGAATAAAATTACAGAATTATTACAACAGACATTAGATTATATCGAACTGCTCAGGAAAGATCCACTTGCAATGTATCATTATTGCGAAGCAACCTCAGATGATGAGGACAGCGACTTAATGATGAATGTAAAAGCAGATGTAATCTACAGAATGATGAAACTGAATATGTCTTTCAAGGACACAAAACTTTACAAACATCTTGCGAAGAATGTAATTGAGAGCATCAGAGCAGATATTAAGTGTGGCAGGATTCTTGTCAATGGTAACTACTCAACGGTCTTAGGAAATCCAATTGAAATGCTTCAGGAGTCAATCGGAAAGTACGAGCCAGAGACAACAATAGTTGGTAAAGGAAACATTATATCAACAGCGTTCCCACAGAAACAGTTACTTGCTTGCAGAAGTCCACATATCACAATGGGAAATATTTATCTCCCACATAACACTGAGAACCATTTGGTTACAACCTACATCAATATGACAGACAACATTATGGTAATCAATTCAGTAGGTGAGAATGTTTTACAGAGAGCAAATTCGATGGACTTCGACAGTGACCAGATGATGATTGTTGACAACGACATTATGATTGATGCAGCCGTTAAGAATTATGACAAGTTCTTAGTTCCGACAACAGATATTGAACCTGATCCGAAGGAAGAGGAATACACGGCAAAGAATCTTGCAAAATTGGATTACGAAAGCAGTGAGAATCTTATAGGTCAGATTGTTAATCTCTCACAGGTCTTGAACTCAAAATTGTGGCACGAGATGAATAAGGAAGAACCGAATCAAAGTTATGTTGATAGATTGTATAAGGATGTATGTCAGTTATCTATAATGTCAGGTCTTGAAATTGATAAGGCAAAGAAAACACTGATTGTAGATAACAAAAATGAGTTGAAAGAAATCAGAGAACGATACAAAAGCGAAGAAGATGGCAAAATCGGTTATCCAATGTTCTTTAAGGAACTTGGTAAGAAAGGAAATTACGACAGCAAAAAGACATATATCTTCTATAATACAACACTTGATATGATTGGTCGGGAGATAGCATACAAGACAATGACTGTTGAGGGAACAGATAAGGCACTCCATAAAATCTTGAGAAAGCCAGATATTAAATCAAGAGATGTAGACAAAGATAAGATTAAGGCGGTCTTGGAATTATGCAAGCAAAGAGCCAAAGACGATAAGAAATTAGGAGTTGAGAAAACTCAGTTGGGTAAGAGTGAATACAACCGCATGAGAAAGCAGACCATTGAAAACTTCTTGGAAGATTTGGCAGAGATAAAGATGAATCAAGCAACACTCTACACATTGCTTACAAGCAAGGATGCAGAGAAATATGAGGACTATATCTTACAGGGATTATTGGAACTGAAATCTTCAACATTGAAGAAACTGGTCAAGACAGATGATACAACACCAACACTTGTAGAAGATGCAGCAGGAGACATTGAGATATACGGAATAAAGCATAAAAAATCGGAAGTGGCATAAAAACCACTTCCTTTTATTTTGCACAAAAAATGGTGTAATTATTACTTAGTAACTCTCTCAGAATCCTTGATTTTCTTAGGTTTTTCAATACTTTTAGAGTTTGACTTAATGGGTGTAATATGGAGGGAAAAAATTGCGTTTTGGGCATAAAAAACACACCAACAATCCTATGAATACATTGGTGTTCTTGTCATTAAATTTCTTTCCTATGGAAAAGCATAAGAAATTTTTACAAATGCTATTATAGCAGGATAGAAAGTCAATGTCAACGATTTTCTAAATTTTTTATGCAACAAAATTTCTAGTATCTAACATAGTAATCATTTATTTATGGGACGGTGTTCTATCGTCCCTTCCTCCTCCAGTTTATAACGGTCGAAAAAACGGCACGTTAAAATATATCAAAAGTTTTTATGGGGCAGCCACACGAACTAAATTTAACTTAGGGCGTACCGACTGCAACAAGAAAGGATTAAAAGATGGATATTAAAGAATTGAATTTAACAGATGAGCAGATGGCTCTTGTGTCTAAATATGTTCAGTCAGAAACAGATAAGGTGCGTACAGATTACAGTGCGAAACTTAAAACTGCCAATGATGAGATTGCAAGATTAAAGCCAGTTGAGAAATCTGATGCAGAGAAAGCATTAGAGGAAAGAATTTCTGCTCTCGAAAGTAAAGAGAAAGAACTTGCTAATAAGGAAAAGTCAATGACGCTTGCAAGCAAATTAAAAGAGAAAGAACTTCCAGAAGGATTAGCACAGTTCTTAAATGTCGGTGAGGACATGGATAAGACCATAGAAGAGGTAGGTGCATTGTTCGGTAACTACTTTCTCAACGGATCAAACAAACCATCAAATCACCAGACCTCAAAAGGAATTACAAGGGAAGATTTTAAGAAGATGGGATATGCAGAGAGGGCAAAACTTTATGCAGAGAATCCTTCACTTTATCAAGCATTGAATAAATAGGTGGTGATGACCACTTATTCAATGGGAAAGGTGGTCTAATGGACGTAAATACAATTCAAACATTGATTACTTCTGTTGGCTTTCCTATTGTCTGTGTACTTGCTTTAGGATGGTTTATCTATAAAGCATTTGAGAAGTTCACAGCACAGTCAGAGAAGCGTGAGGAAAAACTTTATACTGTTCTGGCTAATGCACAGGAAACCAATGAAAGATTATCAAAGACAAACGCTGAGTTTGTGACGGTATTGAATACATACAAATCTGACCTTGAAGAGATTAAGTCAGATGTATCGGAGATTAAAGAAAATATGAAAGGTTAAAATGGTGAAAATTTATGAGTACAATTAACACTAATGTTATTGTGCCTGATGTATATTCTGCTCTCGTAAGAGAAAAGATTACAGGCAAATGCAAGGTAGCACAGTTCCTTGTAAACTTAGGAGAACTCCACGGCAAAGTCGGTGAGACATTAACTATGCCTAAGTGGGGCTATATTGGAGATGCAAAAGATTGGGACATCAATACTCCTATGGACGTAACACAGATGAAGCAGACATCTACAACTGCTACAATCAAAGCAATCCAGGCACCAGCCGTAAAAGTTGCAGATTATGATTCTGAGGTGGAACTCGGAAATGCTATCAATGAAGCAGCAGAGCAGCAGGCAATCGCAGTGGGCAGAAAATATGATACTGATGCTATTGCAGAGGCATTAAAGTCCCCACTTAAATATAAGTTAGGTGCTAAGAACACTGTAACACAGGACGAGATGATTGCAATTCTCGGACTTTATGGTGACGACAGAGACAGTGCAGATTTTGATGCTATCGTTATCTCATCTCTCTTTGCACCATCTTTCTACAAGATGGATATGTTCACTTCTCGTGAGAGAACAATGACAAAGGATGGTAACGGTATTGCAGTAAACGGAATTATCGGTTATTTCCTTGATATTCCAGTTGTATTATCTGATCGTCTCTATGATACAACAAACACAGAGGGATTTATTCTTGTAATGAAGAAGAACGCTATCTCTTACATTCCAAAAGAGAATCCATTCGCTGAAACTGCAAGGGATGCATCTCTCAGACAGACAACCATTTACTTATCTCAGTTCTATGCAATGTCATTAACTGATGATACAGCAATCGTTGTTGCTAAGACAGTATTACCTACAGGTAAATAAAATACACATAAAAAGACAACCAAAAGAAAGTAAAGTTTCATTGGGAATAATTTGAATAATTATGGGGTGACTTATATGTGTATAGGTCGTCCCATTTTTTGTAGAAAGTGAGGGATAAAATGCTCAGTGGAGAACAGTTAAAATTCCTGAGATATTATAATGGTAAGACACAACAGCAAGTCGCTGATTGGTGCAATGTATCAAGAAGATATATCATTATGGTTGAACAGAATGAAGAAAGATTATCAGAGGAAACATATAATGCTTTTATCAACTGCATCTATGGCATTGGAAAGCCACTGCCAAAAGAGCCAAGACCAAATCAGACCAGTAAAAAGAAGAAGTCAGGTGATGAGTAATGGGACTGTTCAGTAGAATATTTGGCGGTAAGTCCATTAGGTCTGCTGCAACTTCCGCATCATTTCTTGGTGCTTATCGTGAAGCGGGTGGACAATCTTATTCAGGCGGTGGATGGGGATTAGACAGATTCAACAGTATTATAGATGCTCATTCATCTGTAGACGATATGATAGAAGAATGGGGACTTGCTGATGAAGGTTGTCGGTATCAATCCCTAGATGGATATTCTAACCCATACACCCAAGCATACCGTGAAGAAAGAGAACGTGCAGAAGAAGAAGTAGAGGTTCTTGCAATGTTCGGAGAAGAGATAGATGTAGAACTTCTAATTGATTGGGACACTGTAGAAGAGAACGCTTATGAGTATGCAGAAGAACTTGCACAAGCATGGTTGGACGGTTCGGAATGGATTCCAGAAGAGATTATGGACTGGGCTTGGTACGATTTATCAGACCATAATATGTAAGGGAGAACACAATGACAGGAAAAGAATTTCGCAAATGGCGAAGAAGTTTAGAAATCTCTCAACAAGTGGTAGCCGATTATGCGGAATGTAACAAGTCAACTATCTGTCGTTGGGAGAAAGAACAAATCAAAATATATCCAGACCTATATTCTAAGGTAATGGATTTCTATAAAAATCATAAATAATCTTACGCACAAATCTGTGCGAACAAATCACAAAAACAAAAGTCGGAAATGTATGAATAGGACATGGCGACTATAAAACAAAGGAAGTAACCAAAAAACGGTAGAAAGGCAAGGTGAAATAATTTGCAGAAAGAACGCAAGTATTTCATCTTCATTATGATTAACTGTCTGAGCGAATTATTTCGCCCAGATGGTGAACGTAATGAACGTGGAATATTTAAGTAAAGTACCTGAGTGGTATAAGAGTAATGAAAAATTTGATTTAGTATTGAGTGATGATATTGATTCACTCACAACAGTTGCAGTTGTACAGAGTGTACACCCAAACTGGAATGTAGAATATTTCTATGATTTCGATAATATCTATGCAAGTACAGATGCTTATTTCAAGGAAAATAAATCACGCACAAGAGTATGGTGTGATGTAGCGTTTTGTAGAAATGAAATGGCATTTGACAATCATATCAGTAGGAAAGATATAGACGACCATGTAAATCCTCGTTGTATCAATCCTAATATCTTAGCAAGCGTATCTAATTATGGCTATACAAATAAGTATGCAGGATCAACTGCTCTACTTGTTTGGTCTTTATACAATATCCCATTACCAAAAACAGAAGAAGGAAAGATGATGTTGCTTTGTATCGACAGCACGTTCAAAGGATTTTATTCAAGCACATTCAAAGAGAGAAACAGATTCTTTCTTTGTGATGTATTGGATTTACCAGAATTATATGAGGTAGAGAAGCGTCACGACATTAAAGAATTTTATCAGTTAATGGACAAGTATGGACTGTCTCAGAAGATTAGATACAACAGCGAGACAAAACAGATTGAATCAAAGTTAGATGTCGCCACAATCAGCGAGAAGTTGGGAATAGATATATCTCTTCCAACAAAACAATATGACCATTGGAGAAGTTTTGAACAGAAACAGGTCAATATGTGCGGTGTGAAATCCATAAAAGATTTAGAGAGAGGATTGGTCACACTGGCTTTTACATTCAGAAATGTAGCAAAGTATTCTGTCTTGAAAAAGACGGCTTAATTGAAAACTAAATAGAGAATATATAAAGGGTGGCTACATTACAGTCACCCTATAACAAAAGAAAGGACACAGAAAGATGAACGAATATTTTTATGAATTAACAAAGGATTTAGATAACAAAGAGTTTGCAAATATTTTTGCAAGATACAGAAAGGAAAGAAGAATACATGAAAGAGAAAGAAACCATTGTAATTTTTACAGCGAAGAAAGCGAGAATTTTATTGAAGATGGGTTATACACTTGTGGATATTAAGCCAGATAAAACTGATCCAGATGGAAAACGCAGTGTATTCGTTTTCAAGAATGAAGATGGAATTTTGGAGAATATATAAGTGGCTCAAAATTGAATCAAATTTATCTTTATCACTTAAAGGAATAATCGTCTGCCCTATCGGGCATCCGTTCCTTGAAGTAAGAAAGAGAATTTTGCAATTTTTCACTTGGAAGATACATATTGATTAACTGTCCACTTGCGTGTCCAGTTCTATCACATCTCAACCTACATTTTGAAACACATTTCTTAATGGAAACCAAGTGAAGAAAACAACACAGGCGTATGCCACTCGTACCTACAACTTTCCAAAATTGTCCATTCAGAACACACATATTAAAAGGGTTAATCAATATGTACTTTCTGACTGGACAAAAATGGAAAATCAAAATGTGACAGAGTGAGGGCGTAAGCACTCACTAATCAATATGTCAAACAAAACACAAAAAGGAGAATTAAAGAATGAAGACAGTAAAAATTATCAATCCAGTACAGGCAGGATTTTATTTTGAGAATGGATTAAAGCCATTAGATATTTATTTCAGTAGAGGTAAATGGGTTTGGGAGTTTGATAAAGACGAGAGCAATCCATTATTTACTCGTTGGCTGAATAACGAAAACAAAATGAAATATTAACTTGAAGGAGATTATTAAATGAAGGAAATTATATTAAATACAGAGTATACATATTCGCAGATTTGCGAAGCGATTGGTTGGAAAGTGACTACAGGAAATTCTAAGAAAGCACAAATCAAAGAGATAGAATCATCATTTGAATTTTATCATCCTATGAATAAGAAAACCCATAAGGAGAAGAAGTCATATATCTTTACAAAGCAGTTGAAAGATTTGGTTGAGCCATCAGTTCAGAATAATGGTGGTAGCAATAATAATAAGAATATTACACCTATGATAGATTATATTCTTCGTATTGCAAGTGAAAAAGAATTTAATGTTGGTACTGATATGACATTAACTCATTGGTTCTGTGGCAGTGCAGGTCTTGATTTAATGGATAGGGATATATATGTTGAACAGTTTGGCTCAGATGAAGAGTTAGCACCATTTTGTGCTGAGTATCATATCTCCAAGCCGAGATTATTTCGTGAGTACATGGGGATTATTAGAAAGAATACAAAGGATATATTCTTAAAATCATTAGAGGTCATGGCTAAGAAAAATTTAGTCGAGTACATGGATGGCTATGAGTTCTATTACAAGATGAATAAACGTGGCTGCATGGGATATATATTCACAGATGGATTGAATGATACAGTACATGGTCTTGAAGAGAAGTATTGTAATGAACTCAATGATGCTTACAATCTCAGTCGGAAAATGGCAGGTAGACAACTACTTATGTGTGTGTATAGAAAGCCAGAGATTAAGGAACAGTTTGATGATTTTATGAATAATGATTTGAATGATATTCCTATGTGGGATATTCTCAATGAGCGTATTGATGAAGAATATAAATATAGTTGTCACATTGATGATGAACATAGTATTCAATCATATTATCGTGCAATCGAAATTGATATGATAGAAGATACAATCAATCAGGACTGTGATAAAGATGGTCTTGCAACAGCCGTTACAAATGTTATTCGAAGAGTGAGTCGCCGGGAATTACTCAATAAGAAGTGGAAAGATAAATATGGAAATGTTCATACGACTTATGATTCTTGGGAAGATGCTACTGATATAGTGGCTATTGAGAAATTATTATTCACACATTTTGACGAGGACTTTGATGATGGAACATCACTTGATTTAGCGGTACTTGATAATGAATTAAAGGATTTTTTATTGGATGACGTTTCCCAAAATGGATTAACGGAAGAAGAAAACAGATTATTTGATAGGGTGTCATAATATTGGCATCCTTTTTGATTGTCCAAAATTGGCTAGTGGACTTGCACTCCAATTGGAGTGTAACTTAAAAGATTAACTTAGAAAGTGAGGAACATTAGAATGAAAACATTTGAAGAATTAACTTATTTCGTAGACACAGAAGATTATATGAAAGTATACAACAAGGTTGCAGAATCTATTGATAATGCTGAGTTGGATAAAGCAAAGAATTATTTATCTCTCCTGAAATTAAGGGAGCAGGAATTGATTAAACGTATGGATTATGAACTCAGAACTGAGCGTGAAATGATTGCAAGGGGGATTGGTTTAAAGGAAGGTGAATACTAATGACAAAGGAAAAGACAATTATGCAAGCATTAACAGAGGTTGTTCCTAATTATCTTGCGTCATATCTTTGTTGGTATTACTCTGATCCGAATAAAAGAATCAGTTGGGAAGAACTCTGTAAATCTGACGCTAACTTTAGAAGTAAAAACGGTGAGAATAAAACAGAAGATTTTGCCGAACAGAACTGGCTCATTAGAGATGATGTTCAGAAAGCAATGATTATCTATTTGCAGTATATGAAGAGATACAACTTTATGAAAAGGTATCAGGAGATGAATAAGAAAGCATTATCTGGTGATGTAAACAGTGCTAAATACGTTGATGAGATGGATAAGATTCTGGACAAGATGAGCGTAGATAAGAATACAGAGAGTGAGATTGACAGATTGCTAGAGGGGGTGACAATCAATGGAAATTAGTTTAGCCAATGCCAAGAAGTTAAACTGGCTGTGGCAGGATGAACATGAGATTGAATGGATTGAAACCTTTATACAGGCGGTAGATAAATCTGGTAAGGTGTGCAAATACAAACTTACGGATGAACAGAAAGCATTGTTACAATCGCTAGACCATAAGAATGTCATTTCAAAATCAAGGCAACTTGGAATTTCTTATGTTGTATGTAGTATATCGCTGAGAAGGTGTATCTGTCATCCTAACACGACCTGTGTGCTTATATCGCACTCTCAGGAGAGTACCAATAAAGTATTTGCTAAGTTAAAGCAACAGTTTTACTCTATACCAGACATTATCAGACCTGAACTGTTGACAAATAACCGACAGGAATTGTCTTTTGTGAATGGTAGCAGAATATCTTGTCAGACAGCAGGAAATAAAGATTTATGTCGTGGTGATACTATTAACGGTGTATTGCATATGTCTGAGTTTGCCATGTGGAAGAATCAGGAAGGACAGATGCAGTCACTTATGCAAGCAGTTACAGATAGTGCAACTGTAATAATAGAAAGCACGACAAAAGGATTTAATCTCTTTTCAACTACATATATGCAAGCAAGGAACGGTGAGAATGATTTCAAGCCGTTCTTTTTCAATTTCATAAATGGATCATCTTTATTCATTCCTCAGTACAAGTTGGCGGTCAAGTCGTGGAAAGCGAGACACAATGGCAAGATGCTCACGGAAGATGAGTATGATGAGGAAGAAAAATCTCTTGCTAAGTTGGGTATGACACCTGAACAGGCGGTATGGAGAAGAGGAAAAATATCTGAGTCCTCATTAGATGCTTTCCATGAAGAATTTCCAAGCACATTTGAAGAATCGTGTATTGTAAGCGGTTCTTCGGTATTTGATAACAATAAGGTTATCAGATTACAGCAAGCAATAGTGCAGCAGAACATCAAGCCATTATCACTTGATAAGATAGTTGGGATTCCCCAAGTGTTACGACCTCATGTATCTAATCGCAATCTGAAGGTGTGGCAGATTCCCAAAAAGGGAATACGCTATGTCCTCGGCTGTGATGTTGCTGAAGGTCTTGGCGGTAAGAGAGATAGTTCTACCATTTATGTATCGGATAAGGATGGTGTACAGGTTGCGGAGTTCAAGTCCAATAAGGTAAAGCCATACGAATTTGCGGATATAATTGATGCAATGGGTAGATGGTACAATAAAGGATTGCTCGTGGTGGAGAAAGCATCAGGCGGTCACAGTTGTATTGAGAGATTAAGATACGACAAGAAATATATGAATATGTACAAATATAAGTGCTATGACGAGTTCAAGAGAACCATTTGGAAGGTTGGATTTGATACCAACAACAAGACCAAGAGTATTGCGGTCAATGATATGCGTGAGTGGTTCGATAAGGGGCTAATTGACATACAGAGCAATGATTTACTAGAAGAGATGAAAACATTCGTTGCAGAGGATAACGGAGCATTTAATGCCGTTGTGGGTTCACATGACGACCTTGTGAGTGCTTGTTGGTTATGTATTGCAGGAATGAAATCTGCTTTCTGGTATCCGTTTTAGAAAGGAGAGACAATGGACAGATTAGATTATTATATTGAGAAACAATATGGCAATGATCCTAAGTGGTTTGAAGAGGAAATCATTCAGGGCAGCCATGCACAGAGGATAAGTAATGTTATTGCCAACAGAGATTATTTAAGTGGCAGACATAAGGTTTTACTGCGTCAGGACAGCCAGTATAAGGGCAAGACATTAGTTGTTAATAAAACAGTGATTAACTATGCTAAGACCGTTATTAAGTTCCATAATACGTTTTTGTTAGGACATCCGACTGCTTTATCCTGCAATGATGAACATACGCTGAATACATTTAATGACATCTATAAGTTAGGACAGTATGCTACTGTTGATTATGAGATTATAGACCGGGTAAATAAGTTTGGTGACGCATATGAAGCAATCTATGTGGACAATGGAACGATTAAGAGTAAGGTGCTTGATAATGCTTGCAGTTATCCTGTATATGACGATATGGGTGAGTATATTGCCTTTATAGAGCATTGGACAGACGCATATACGGCTATTTCATTCTGGAATGTATATTATCCTACCTATGTTGAACATTGGGACAATGAGGGTGGAGAAATGCGTTTAACATCAACAGATAACAGTGTTGGTCTGCCTATCCATTATCATAATTTCAATGATGAGGATTATAACTTCGGTGTGGCTTTACTGAATGATATTAAGCCGATTATGGACGCATTAGAAGATGTTATGGCTAAGATGAGTGACAGTATCTATGTGAATGTAATGAATCCTATGCCTGTGGCTATTGGACAGCGTATAGAGAGTTCTATTCCTGCGGATGCAGTTGGTTATGTAATGAACCTTGATGTGGGAGATTTCAAGTATGCTAATTGCTCATTGGATTATAACTCAATCAAGTTATATCTGGATAATATGAAGCAGTTCCTTAATGATGTGGCTTGTATGCCATCTGTATTAGGTTCTAGCACTAATATTGCGAATATCTCAGAAGTTAGTATGCAAATCTTACTGATGATGGCAAGTGTGTATGCTGATGAGAATAAGAAATGGCTCAATATTGGATTCCAGAAACGATTTGAGATGTTCAAAAAGATACTTGGTATGCAGGGAATTAAGGTGGATAGTGATGTAGAAGTCATTTACAATGTGGCTATGCCTGTTGCATCTACTGAAATGATTGCTAATCTGAAAACACTTCAAGAGATGGGAGCAATTAGTAGGGAAACAATTATGGAAAAGACCGAATATGTCAGTGATGTAGAGGTCGAAAAGAAGCGTTTGAGTGGTGAAAATGTAAATCGTTCTCCAAATGGAGAACAATTAAAAACCACTGATAATGTGGATAACTCTGTGGATAACTTAGCGTAAATTGTGGATAACTTTAGTTGAGTGAAGTTAAATTAGCGTCTATATGTGGTATTTCAATATAAATATGCACACTATATATAGACGCATTTTGTTTTACAGACCACTTGGTTTAGTGGCTAAACGCATCAAAACTGGACAAATTGACAAATCCAACAATAAATTCGCTCTGATTTGCGATATGACACTGTACTGTGCTAAAGTAATCTGAATTGTAGATACATTAGACACAATTCCATATCCATCAGGCAGAAAAGAGTGGATAATAGTGTAGTATTGTACACTGTTCAAAACTGGTGCTACGGTATTTCCACATTTTTCCGTGGGATTATGGGGTATCAGATGGGGATATAATCAGAAGAAATCTCGATTTCCTTGGCTTACATTCACTTGACTATCAATCAAGTGAGCGTTTTAGGGGTGATTTGAGCCGATTTTGGGGTTAAATGTGACCAGATGTAGGGTGATAGAGCCAATAATGTGGCTGTACTAATCCATTGTGCAATATGTACAAAGTGGTGAATGGATGTTCGTTGTGCAATACGGAGAAAATACTGTACTATTTTTGTGCAATATGACGAAACGATTCAGAGCAAATTTATTTAAAGATTTGTGAATTTCTGAAAAAACTTCAAAACAATTCGGCTTATTGTCAGACAATTCAAATGTTAAATTTTTGTGAATTTTTTGCGTTACCCCTTGACTTTAAAAAAATTTTTCCTTAATCAGAAAAATCCCCACAGAGCAAAATTTTTAAGGTCGCTAACAGTTACCTTAGAACAGGGTATCTCTTTTAAAGAGGGTGTAAAAACCTTTTACATCCTTATGCAAGGTTCATTCAATCCTTTACCAAAAGTGTCACACCCTAAAATTTTCGGGAGTGGTGATTCCGAAATTTTCGGAGACACCTCACCTTTTGCAAGGTTCATCCAGACCTAGCAACCTTGTGTCCAAATGGACGCATCCTTTTGAGCAAAAGGAAAAACTTTTTACTTTTGCAAATGAACCCTTCCAATCGGACTAATTCCAATTCCGTCCAAATGGACGCATATGAAAATTCAGATATGCACACAATGCACTTCCCACAAAATAGTGGTCAGTAAAAAATAAGATGTCCAACATCAGGACACCTTACTTTCTCAACTTATTTACTAACTGTGAAACAAGTTCCACGGATTCGTCATCAAGACCAGTAACATCCACATTTCTCTTATCAGTAATTCCTAAGAGATAATCTGTAGATACATGGAATATACGAGCCAACTTTATCAACGCTTCATATGAAGGATAACGGCTACCTGATTCATAGGAAGATACAGCACTTATGGCTAATCCTATTCTATCTGCTACTTGCTTTTGAGTTAATTTCTTCTCAGTTCTGAGAGATCGTAGTTTTTCTCCCATATTCACCAACTGTATCACCTACTTTCACTGATAGTGTATCAATTAGTGTTTCCATATTGGTGAAATAAATTTCTATATTACAGAAATTTTTATTGAAAATGCTTACAGTTAATGGTACAATTTAACTAGAATGTCTAGGATATTAGTACAAAACTATTCATATACCGAAAGGGGATAGGATTTATGAAGAAGAAATTTGTAGCAATTATGTTTACTGTAGCAGCATTATCATTAGTTGGTTGCAGTAGTAATGATGATTCTGCGTCAAACAGTTCATATGATGATTCATATACTACCAATGACGATACTGATAGTGATTCATCATATTCAAGTAGTTCATCATCAAGTAGTTCGTCTTATGATGATTCTGATAATGACTATAGTTCATCGTATAGTAGCGGTTCATCTAGCAGTAGCAGTTCGTCAAGTTCCATTGAACATTATTGTGATGCTAGTGGATGTACAAAAGAAGGTACGAAAGCGGTTACTGGCTTATCTGGGGCAACAGAGTATTATTGTCAGGAACACTATGATGAAATGCAGAGTATTATAGGTGATATGGAAGAAGATGTTGGAAATGGTGCTTGTTCTACTCATAAATGCGAGGAGTGTTCTAAGGAAGGAACACATGAACTTACAGGATTGGATGGTAGTCCTGAGTATTATTGTACAGAGCATTACAATGAACTTGTGGACATTGTAAATAGTTTATACGGAGATTAAGGAGGAATTTATTATGGCTAATAATAATGGCAATGGTGGCAACGGATTAACATTCTGGGGAATGGTAGGTGCAATTCTTGTTGCTTTAGTGATATTTAGTTTAATCGGATAATGAAAAGAAAAAATATATGTCTCATTGCAATTACGCTTGTGTTATATCTGATAAATCAGTTTATAAAGACGAGAATCCCCGTTGAACCTATAAAATGGTTTCTGTCATGTTATTTTAATGACACAATCGGTGGAATAACCTTTATGGCATATTGTGGTATAATGCTTGAAGTTTTTCATAGAAAGATGATGAAATTGTGGCGAATACTATTATTGATGGCTTGTTGTGGATTCTTTTGGGAATATATAACACCGCTTTATAGGAATACAATTTCTGATCCATGGGATATTTTGGCTTATGTATGTGGCGGTTTTATCTACTGGCTCATAATAAGGAAGGAACAAATAGAAATAAACAAAACCTAAGAGGATGCGAATTTTTTTCGTATCCTTTTTTATTGCATATAATAATGAAAGGAGACACACATGAAAGTATTAGATAGATTAAAGATGGAGTTATCCAATCAACAGTATTTCTCTGACGAGCAGTACATTCAGTTCCTTACAGAGAACTCATTAACTCAGACAGATGAATATGATAAATCAACAATGCAGAAGTCATTACTGTTCACTGTTGTTGATGTACTTGAAGCCGTTACAAATGATATAGATTTAATGACAGGTATCAGTACAGAGTTCTCAAACATTGGACAAGCGTATGAGTTCTTAGAAGCAAGAATACAACAGGTGAAAGATAAGATTGCAGCCATTCCAGATGAGAATGAGGACTATAATTGTTTCTCACTGATGTATACGAGAGATAGAATTTAGCAGTTGACACAGATGAATTTTTAGTGTATTCTATGGATAAGTCACAGATAGTTATACGAATTATCAATAAAAAAGTTATATGAGTTTCTTGATTACAAGGGAGTTGCTTACAGTTGGTAGAGCACTTGACTTTTAATCAAGTTGTCCGGGGTTCGAGTCCCCGATGCCTCACTAGAGATCAGAGTAGTCTGGTCTCTTTTTTTATTTCTGGTTTAATTGAATCCGGAAATGTATTTTCAAGGCTAATCTTAATTAAGTTCTTGGTGCCTGTGGAATGACTATGGGTATCAGTTCAATTATATTAATGAAAAATATGCCTGCCGTTATTCTTTCCATCATTTTAGGAACTGTAATCGGTCTGATTATTCACTTTGGAAAGCTTATACAGAAAATGGGAATGGGCATGGAAAAAGTTATTTCTAAGGTTATTCCCGGTCAGAATAAAACGAATGAAGAATTTCAAAGCCTGTGGCGGCGTACTTCTTGTAGCAACAGGTTTTCGGATGATGAATGTAAAGGAATTTCCAATAGCCGATATGATACCTGCAATGGTACTTGTAATGCCGCTAAGTCATCTATGGGTAACATATGTGATGCCTTTTGTTTCTTAAGGACAATTTTTTTATTGTGCCGCCGAAAAGGAACTGATATAATCAAGATGTGAAAAGAGAAATGCAAATCGGAAGTTGTAAGGAACAGAAACTTTGAAGTTTATGGAGAGGAGAAGAATATGATTTTTCACTATGCTGGCAAATATAATGGAGATGAGAGTAGTCTTCCATACAAGGAACATCATCCTAATGCAACCCCGTTTAAAGAACCAGAGGATACGAAGAAATTATCATTAATTGCAAATGGGGGATGTATTTTGATAATGGCTATATTAGCAATTCCATTTTTAATACTGGGAATAGAATATATTCCTGATAATGCAATATGGATGATGATAGGTGGAATTTGTGGCGGATTATCTCTGTTGCCACATGAATTATTGCATGCAATATGTTATAAAAAAGATGTATATATGTATAATGATTTGGCACATGGGTTGATGTTTGTGGTAGGAACAGAGGATATGAGTAAAGGACGTTTTATTTTTATGTGCTTGTGCCCTAATTATATACTTGGCATAATTCCCTATATTTTATTTTTGATATTTCCGCAATTTGTTGGATTGGGTTTATTTGGAATTATTTGTATTGGAATGGGGTTTGGGGATTACTTAAATATTTACAATGCAATAAAGCAAATGCCGAAAAATTCCAAAACATATTTATGTGGATTGCACTCATATTGGTACTTGTAGAAATGCCAAAATTCAAGTTTGCCGAAATATCTGGATAACTTTCCCAATTTTACAGGCATTCCAGCCCATTCATTAGTGAAATGATATGTATTTTCTCTTATTATTCGTGCAACTGGTATATGTTGCAATCAAGTGGTATATGAAAGGCTGGCGGGATACAAGGAGTTATTATTAAAATTGCAAACAGATAGATAAAATATATAAATCTATCCATTTGCATATAGAATACTTTTATCTTTTGAACATTGTAAATATGATGCATAAATAGTATATTGTCAGCATAATTGATACAGATAATATAACGAAAAACAACATCATCTCCAAATATTGTATGAATACAGAAAGTAGAAATTAAGAAATTTCCCCTGTTTTCTTCTTTCTGTATTCATTTGGACTCATATGATAATATTGTCTAAATTTCCGGCAGAAATAGCCGGAACTTGTAAATCCGGTTTCTTCTGCAATAGAAGAAACCGATTTTTGAGTGATATAAAGTTGTTCAGCAGCCTGTGCTAGTCTGTATTGAATTAGATATGCTACCGGAGAACAGTGGATGCCAGTTTGAAAAATGTGTAAAGCTCCACTTTTGCTGATAGATGCCGATGCCGCAATCGTCTCCAATGTAATCTCTTCCATGTAGTGATCATGAATATACTGCATCATAGCTTGTAATCTTGCTTGTTTGTGATTTAATCGATGAATACTGTTAGAATCAGAAGTCCAGTCCATATTTTCTTGCAATATGTTCCAAAGCTGAAATAAAAGTTGTATAGTACATAATTCATTATCCGGCTTAGTTTCCTGAATAGTACAAATTTGCGACAAAAGTTGTAGCACCTGTTTTCCAAATGTGTTGGATGGACTGAAAACTTGATATGGAACAGACGAGCTTGTCACAGGAAGAATATATTTTTCGTAAATGAGACTGTTTTCGGGTGCTAATAGGGTTGGCGAAAAAACAATATTAGGTGCAAATGTACTGCTTTGTGCTTCAAAACGATGCAGGACACCGCTATTGATAAATATGCCGCAACCTTTATGTAGTTCTATTTTACTTGTACCTATAAGGCAGAGCGCAGTACCTTCTGCAATATAAAGAAATTCTAATTCATGATGCCAATGCCAGTCAATGCGATGGAAGTCAAATTTCCAAATATTATCAGGATAGTATGCAAATGGATAACGATTGTTGCCATGCTGGATGGTTTCTCGTAGTGTTTCATCTGTAGTTATCTTAAAAGTCTCCATGTTATATTTCCTCATAAATAATAAAATTTGTTATATTGTACCATAAATATATGATTTTATGCAATGACTAGATATAAAGTTTACGATATAATTACATTTATTAGAGGAGGACAAAATGAAAAGCCAATATAATAAGACAATTACAGCCTGTTTTGTAGGTTATATTGTACAAGCTATCGTTAATAATTTTACACCATTGCTTTTTTTGCTTTTTCAGAAATGCTATCATATTCCAATTTCCCAAATTACATTGTTAGTGACTTTTAATTTTGGGATACAACTACTGGTTGATTTTCTTTCTGTCAGATTTGTTGATAAAATAGGATATCGGATATCAATGATTATAGCTCATGTTCTAGCAGCGGCAGGATTATTCCTTCTTACAGTTTTACCAGAGATTTTACCAGTTTCCTTTATTGGAATTTTGATTGCTGTAATGATCTATGCGGTAGGTGGTGGACTTTTGGAAGTCCTAGTCAGTCCAGTTGTTGAGGCTTGCCCATCCGACAATAAGGAAAAAGCAATGAGCCTGTTGCATTCTTTTTATTGCTGGGGACACGCCGGAGTTGTACTCATATCAACAGTGTTCTTTTATGTAGTCGGTATAGATAACTGGAAAATATTAGCCATTATTTGGGCGGTTATTCCAATTGGAAATGCTTTTGTTTTTTCAAAGGTTCCCATTGCACCATTGCTTGAGGATGGAGATACCGGACTTGGATTAAAGGAATTGTTTCGGATGAAAATTTTTTGGATTTTGTTGATTATGATGATATGTGCAGGAGCAAGTGAGCAAGCAGTAAGTCAATGGGCCTCTACTTTTGCAGAAAAAGGTCTTGAAATTTCAAAGGCAGCCGGTGACTTAGCAGGGCCGATGGCATTTGCGGTTCTAATGGGAATATCAAGATTGTTTTATGGTAAGTATGGTGACCGTATTAATTTGGAACACTTTATGATTTATAGTAGTTTTTTATGTATTTTATCCTATTTAGGGATTTCATTATTCTCGATTCCGCTATTAAATCTGATTGCCTGCGCTGTCTGTGGGCTTTCAGTGGGAATCATGTGGCCTGGAACTTTCAGCAAGGCATCAGCAGCTTTGCCCAAAGGGGGAACAGCCATGTTTGCATTGCTGGCATTAGGTGGAGATATAGGTTGTTCAGGAGGTCCTACATTGGTTGGAATGGTATCAGGAGCTTTTGGGGATAACCTAAAGATGGGAATTTTCGCAGGAATTATTTTTCCAGTGTTGTTACTTATAGGAGTCATTCTTTGCAGAAGACAAAAGAAAATTACTAATTATAATACAGTGAAAAGTAGGCACTAAATATAGCTGCTTATTAAAATAAAAAAGAAAGTGAGAAAAAAGATGGAATTTTTGAAAAACAATCCTAAATGGATACGTCAACCAAAGCAGGTACAAATTAGTGAGGATAAAGTTGTAATTCTTACAGAAAGGGGTACCGACTTATGGGCACGCACTTATTATGGTTTTCAAAATGATAATGCTCCAGTATTTCAAGTTGAAACAACGGACAAGTACTTTTCTTTTATTGTTAAAACAGAATTCGAGAGTACCTGTCGTTTTGACCAGTGTGGTGTGGCTATGTATTTAAATAGTGATAATTGGTTTAAGGCATCTATAGAATATGAGAATGAAAAAATACAGCGATTGGGAAGCGTTGTAACCAATCATGGATATTCTGACTGGGCAACAACAGACATATCCTCTGATATTAAAAGTATGTGGTATCGTTTTTCGCGAAGGGACAGTGACTACTGTATTGAATGCAGTGAGGATGGCATAAATTTCAGACAAATGCGTATTTTCCATATGTGGGAAGGTGCAGAAAAAATTACTTATGGAATATATGCATGCAGCCCGACAGAAGGCTCATATAAGGCAACATTTTCAAATATGCAGATTACGGAATGTAAATGGGAATCAGATGCAGACTGGCGTGATTGATGATATGATTTCTAAAGATAAATCTCATATGAGAATCATTATCAGTTAAATTGAATAATAAATATAAGCCAAAAATAATCCCCGAAAAATTTTAGAATTTTTGGGGGTTATTTAATATTATAAATAAAGAGTGTCATCTGCATCCACCCATATTTGCATCGTTCCATCAAGATATAATTTTGCATATTCAAGTGGTTCATCAATGGCAAGTACGTTTAATGAACAGACTGATCCGGGTGTGGTTTTTAAATCCTTCTCAGCTTCCTAACAGTCAATACGGAGCATATAGCCAGCACTGGTATATACATTAATGCTGTTGCGTTGTGGATTGTATTCTGCAAATATTGTTCTCATCGTATCATATCTCCTTATCGTCCAATCAATCATTCGTTACAAAAATTAGAAGCATTTCAATCAGTTCACCATGTCGTTTTCATTTAAATCCCTTGGAATATATGAAATCTCAATTCCAGTTTGTCGAATTTTTTATTGGCACAATCGTCATAATTATGACAAAGAAAGGAGAGAGGTATCATGCCACTTATTATGCCTATTAAG
>OAWC01000542.1_pt1 | contig 24423 bp, 20 predicted proteins | sample 1495331 | NCBI WGS metagenome assembly OAWC01 (sample SAMEA2580115, study PRJEB22360) | human gut metagenome | biome: human gut; feature: human-associated habitat; material: faeces | place: Denmark | collected 2008/2010
CGCTTCTTTGCGTTTGTTGAGGAGCGCGCCGATACCACGTCGCAGACCTTCGTGCGCCTGACGGTGCTCATCCTGGTCACGCTCGTGGCATTCTCGGCTGTCTTTGATCTCGACATCGTGTTGGGTTCTTTTGCCGCCGGCTTTGTCCTGCGCTATATCATCCTCGAGGGCAACCATACGCTCGAGACCAAGCTCGACGGTCTGGCCTACGGTTTTTTGATTCCGGTGTTCTTTACCGTATCGGGCGCAAAGATCGATCTGACGGCCGTGGCGTCGCGCCCGGGTCTGCTCGTGGGCTTTATCGTGGCGTTGTTGATTATTCGTGCCGTGCCCATTCTTATTTCCATGAGCATTTGTCCTGCGACGCGCGATGTGTCGGCGTATGGTCGCATTACCGTGGCCCTGTACTGCACCACGGCGCTGCCGATCATCGTTGCCGTGACGAGCGTTGCCGTCAACGCGGGCGCGCTGTCGCAAGACGTCGCATCGGTTATGGTCGCCGCCGGCGCCATCACGGTGTTCTTGATGCCGCTGCTCGCGCAGCTCTTCTACCGCGTGGTCGATGCAGCGCCGGTCACCGCCGTGGCAGAGGTTGCCGAGCATCCATCCGATGCGCTCGACATCCTGCGCGCCCACCACGACCTAGCGAGCTTGCTCGCGCGCGAGCATGAGCTGCTGACTTCGCATGGCCATGGTCGCGTATTCGAGGGCCTGCCTACGCTCGATACGATTGCCGAGCGTCTTTCCGCCGAGGCGGCGAGCGGCCACATCGATGCCCGCATCGTGGACGCTGCGCACCTGCTTGCCGATAAGACCTATGGAGACGAGGTCGACCCGTCCGAGCTGACTCCGCGCGAGCGTCGCCGCCTGGAGCGCGCCAAGCTCGCCGTGCGCGAATACCGCCGCCGCATGTTGGAGCTCTATGCAAGAGAAGAAGCCGAGGACGACGACGGCAAGTAGTCGATACTCTCTCGGGGAAGCCGCGTCCCGCTTTGAAGGCTCGGAACGGGATGTGGTTTCCGAAACGGGGGCCGTTGGGAAACTGTGTCCCGGAATGGGCGCTCAGAGTGGGATGCAGTTTCCGCGAGAGACCCGTTGCGGAAACGGTATCCCAGAATCGGCGTTCAAAACGGGGCGCTCTTTCCGAAACATGGCCCTGAGGGAAGCTGCGTCCCGGTCTGAGTCGGGACTGCGGGACACAGCTTCCCTTTCAAACAGAAGAAGGCGCGCTGCCTGCAGTTGATGCAGACGGCGCGCCTTCTTTGTTGGACTATGTTGAGGCTGGGAGCTGAGGCTTGTGGTCCCTTAGGAGCGGGCGGCTCCGTCGACGGGGAGCACGGCGCCCGTGACATAGGATGACATGTCGCTCGCTAGGAAAACGAAGGCGTTGGCGATGTCCTCGGGCTCGCCCATGCGGCCGAGCGGAATAGTGGCGATGATGGGCTTGATGACCTCTTCGGGCAGGTTAGCGACCATGTCGGTCTTAGTCACGCCAGGGGCAACGGCGTTGACGCGGATGCCCATGGGGGCGAGCTCGCGCGAGAGCGACTGGACCATGCCGTTGACGGCAAACTTGGACGTGGGGTAACCGACGCCGGAAGGCTGGCCGTACTTGGCGACCATTGAGCTTGTGGTAGTGATGGTGCCGCCGTGGCCGGCCTCGGTCATGATCTTGGCAGCAGCCTGGTGGCCGTTAAAGACGGCGACGACGTTGAGGTCCATAACTTTGGCGAACTCCTCGGCTGTATAGTCCAAAAGGGGCGAGCGCTGGGAGATGCCGGCGTTGTTGACGACCGTATCGAGACCGCCCATGTCGGCTGCAGCCTGGGTAAAGGCCTCGGTCACGGCCTCGAGCGAGGTGAGGTCGCAGGAACGGCCCCAGACCTTGGCGTCGGGATAGACGGCTGTCAGCTTCTCAACGGCTGCATCGGCAAGCCCCCGGCGCGTGCCGGGAGCCCTCCTCGATAAAACGGCAGGCGATGGCATAGCCGATACCGCGCGTGCCTCCGGTGACGATTGCTTTCTTGCCCTCGAGCAACATGGTGCCTCCATTCTTCGGGGGTGGACGTACGCAGCACAGCGTAGCGGTAGCCGGAATCGGCCGCGTTTGCATATCGGTGAACGGTAGCCCGCGTTACCGATGAGCGGCTCGCGCAAATGTGCTCTGCCGTTGTGCTTAGGGCAGGAGACAAAAGGGCTCCCGTCCCACATCGGACGGGAGCCCTCAAAGCGCGTATTGCTAGGCGATTGATGAGTTAGTTGGCCATGACGCCTTCGGTCCAAGCCTCAACGTCCTCGATGCGCAGGACGTTGGCGACCTCGGCCACACAGCCGACGCTGGCAAGCTCGGCCGCGGCAGCCTGGACGTCCTTCTCGAGCGCGCGATGCGTCAGGAAGATGACCGAGCAGGCATCGTTAACGCCCGACTTGCCGTCCTCGACCTGGTTGATGAGCGAGATCGAGATGTTGTGCTTGGCAAAGATGTCGACCGTCTCGGACAGGGCGCCCACGCGGTCGGCGACCTTCAGGCGCACATAGTACTTGGTCTGGAGCTCGTCCATGGGCTTAAAGGCGAGGTTGTGACCATAGGGCTCAATCTCGGGCAGCGGAGCCACGCCGCGGCTGATCTGCTCGGAGAGCGACAGGATGTCGCCCACGACGGCGCTCGCGGTGGGGAAGGAGCCTGCGCCGGCACCGTAGAACATGGTCTCACCCACGGCGTCGCCTACCACGTAGACAGCGTTCATGGCGCCGTTGACCTTGGCAAGCATGTGGTCGGCGGGGATCAGCGTGGGATGCACACGGACGTCGACGCCGGCGTCGGTGTTGCGGGCGATGCCGAGCAGCTTAATGGTGTAGCCGAGCTCACGGGCCTGGGCGATGTCCTCGGCACCGATGGTACGGATACCCTGCTGGTACACATCGTCGGTGGTAACGCGGGTGCCAAAGCCGATGGAAGCGAGGATTGCCGTCTTGCTGGCGGCGTCGAAGCCGTCGACGTCGGCGGACGGGTCGGCCTCGGCATAGCCCTTTGCCTGGGCGTCGGCGAGCACGTCAGCGTAATCGGCGCCCTCGGCGTCCATGCGCGACAGGATGTAGTTGGTGGTGCCGTTGAGAATGCCAGCGATGGTCAGGATCTTGTTGCCCACCAGGTCGTGCTCAAGCGTGCTCACAATGGGGATGCCGCCGCCGCAACTGGCCTCGCACTTAATCTGCACGCCGCACGCGCGCGCCTTCTCGGCGAGCGTCTCGACGTGACGGCCCAGCAGGGCCTTGTTGGCAGAGACGACGTGCTTGCCGTTCTCGAAGGCGGTGGTGAAGATTTCGGTCGCGGGGTGCTCGCCGCCGATGAGCTCGACGACGATATCGACGGCGGGGTCGGTGACGACGTCGTGCCAGTCGCTCGTAAAGGCCTCGCGCTCAATACCGGCAGCTTCGGCCTGCTCCCAGGCAAGCGCGCAGGCGCAGGTCAGCTTAAGGTCGATGCCGTAGGCGGCCAGGTACTCATCGTGGTGGCTCTTGATCAGACGGGCCACGCCGCCGCCGACGGTTCCAAGACCGATGAGGCCGACGTTCACGGTGCGCAGGGGTTCGCTCATAGATAGCTCCTTCGTGCATCTTATGGATGGATTAACCGCTTAAAGGTTGAGTGCATTCTAGCGTGAACCGAGGGCGCGTGCTCGCCAGGCAACAGGAGTCGCACAAAACGGCACCCCCGAAACGCTGCGGAAACATTGGAAACATGCTCGCTACAAACGGAACTCCGTAACAAACTGTCAACGTTTGCACCATAAGGTTTGCCCTGTACCGCAAGACGGCCGCACCGCGGCCAGCGAAAAGGGGGACACCATGTTTAGCATCAACAACGTACTTAACCGCAGGAGTTTCTTGGCTGGCGCCGCGGCGCTCGGTGGCACCGCGGCGCTCGCTGGTTGCTCGTCGGGTGGCTCGGAGGGCGGCTCCGCCGATGACGGCAAGACCTTCAAGATCGGTGTCATCGGCCCTCTGACCGGCGCCGCGGCAACCTATGGCGTTTCGGCCGAGAAGGGTGCCAAGCTCGCCGCCAAGGATTTCTCGACCAAGGACCTCAAACTCTTGCTTAAGTCCGAGGATGACGTCGCTGACGGCGAGAAGGCTATCAACGCCTTCAATACCCTGTGTGACTGGGGCATGCAGGCGCTCGTCGGTCCGGTCACCACCGGTGCTGCCGTCGCTGTCTCGGGCGAGATTGCCGACGACATGCTCATGGTCACGCCCTCGGCCTCGTCTCTCGACGTCACCAAGGATAAGACCACGGTCTTTCAGGTTTGCTTCACCGATCCCACCATGGGCGCCAGCGCCGCGAAGTTCTTGGCCGAGAAGTACGCGGATGCCAAGATTGCCCTGTTCTACAACTCCGGCGATACGTACAGCTCGGGTGTTGCCGATGCCTTTGCCGAGCAGGCCAAGGAGTCCAAACTTGATATCGTCGATACCGAGACCTTTAAGGACGATTCCTCCACGAGCTTTACCAACCAGCTCACCAAGGCCAAGGAGGCCGGCGCCACGCTCATCTTTGCGCCGATCTACTACACGCCGGCGTCCGTTTTGCTCAAGAACGCCAAGGACATGGGCTACGACATGACCCTCATGGGTACCGACGGCATGGACGGCCTACTCTCTGTGGAAGGCTTCGATACCTCTCTTGCCGAGGGCGTACTGCTCATGACCCCGTTTTCGGCTGACGATGAGAAGAATGCCGACTTCGTCAAAGCCTATAAGGATGCCTACGACGAGACACCCAACCAGTTTGCCGCCGACGCCTACGATTGCGTCCACGCCATTGTCGAGGCCATCGACAAGGCGGGGATTGACATTACGGCCGACGGTGCCGACATTGCCGGCGACCTTGCCAAGGCCATGCGCAAGATCAAGATCGAGGGCCTGACAGGCGAGCTGACGTGGAATGACGAGGGCCAGGTCGAAAAGCCCGCTACGGCCTATGTGATCCAGGACGGCAAGTACATCGCCGCCTAAGTGCGCATAAAGCGCGACCGGTGAGGCCGTTTTATTCAGGGAAGGGACGCCTGTAACAGAACGGAAACATTACTTTCACACAATAAAGTGGCCTTACTGCATAAAGTAATAGAAATACGCAGAATTATGGATAAATGAACAAATCCAAAGAAAAGTTGAAATAATCGCCACTTTCCTTAACTAAAGCGTCTAGTATTTTGCGAACGCCGAACACGGCGAAGGATGGCCTGTCGGGTAACCGAAACCCGACGAGATTTGAGAGGAGAGCCGCATGTCGAGCCTCACCGGTAAGTCATTGAACCCTGTTATGAATCGCAGGAGCGTTATCGCGAGCGCAGCAGGTCTGGGGGCGATGTCCATTCTAGCCGGCTGCTCCTCCAACGGCGGCGATAGCGGTTCCGCTTCGGGCGACGCTTCGTTTAAGATCGGCACCATCGGCCCGCTGACCGGTGCCAACGCGTCCTACGGCAAGTCCGTTACCCAGGGTGTCGAGCTTGGCTGCAAGGATTTCTCGACCAAGGAGCTGCCGCTTGCCAGCAAGGCCGAGGATGACCAGGCCGACGGCGAGAAGGCCGTCAACGCCTTCAACACCCTGCTCGACTGGGGCATGCAGGCCCTCGTCGGCCCGACCACCACGGGTGCGTCGGTTGCCGTTGCCGCCGAGTGCGGTAACGACCCCAAGACGTTCATGATCACCCCGTCCGCGTCCTCCGAGGACGTCACCGACGGCAAGGATTGCGTCTTCCAGGTTTGCTTCACCGACCCCAACCAGGGTGTCAACGCTGCCAAGTTCCTGGCGCAGAAGTATGCGGACGAGAAGTTCGTGCTGTTCTATAACTCCGGCGACGCATATTCTTCGGGCATCGCAGATTCCTTTAAGGCCCAGGCCGCTGAGTCCAAGCTCGAGATTGTTGACGAGGAGACCTTTAAGGACGACTCCGCCACGAGCTTTACGAACCAGCTGACCAAGGCCAAGCAGGCCGGCGCCACCATGATCTTTGCGCCGATCTACTACACGCCGGCGTCCGTCCTGCTCAAGAACGCCAAGGACATGGGCTACGACGTCAAGATGATGGGCTGCGACGGCATGGACGGCATCCTGGGCGTTGAGGGCTTCGATACCTCTCTTGCTGAGGGTCTGCTGCTCATGACCCCGTTCTCCGCCGACGATGAGAAGAACGCCGACTTCGTCAACGCTTACAAGGATAAGTACGGCGATACCCCCGACCAGTTTGCCGCCGACGCCTACGATGGCGTGCACGCGGTGGCCGAGGCCCTCAAGGAGGCCGGTCTTGGTGTCGACGCCGACCCGACCGAGGCCGCCGAGAAGCTGTCCAAGGCTATGCTCAAGATTACCGTTGACGGTCTGACCGGCAAGCTCACCTGGAACGATAAGGGCCAGGTCCAGAAGGAGCCCACGGCGTACGTCATCACCGACGGCAAGTACGTACAGGCCTAATTGGCCGCCTTACATAGAGCGGTTTTGATCCCAAGCAGGGGAGGTTTTGGCCTTCCCTGCTTGCTTGGTATCTAGGGACGATGTAACGTCCCTGTTTCATACATCAACTGGAAACCTATTCGAAAGGGGGATGTGGAACATGACGGTCTTTATCCAATACCTGGTCAACGGCCTGTCCATGGGCAGCGTCTACGCCATCATCGCGTTGGGCTACACCATGGTCTACGGTATCGCCAAGATGCTGAACTTCGCTCACGGCGACGTCATCATGGTCGGTGCCTATGTCTCGTTCTGCGCCACGTCGTATCTCGGCCTCCCGGGCTGGGTATCTGTAATTCTTTCTTGTGTGGTCTGCACGGTTCTCGGCGTTCTCATTGAGGGTCTGGCCTATAAGCCGCTGCGCCAAGCAGGCCCGCTGGCCGTTCTGATCACGGCTATCGGCGTGTCTTACTTCCTGCAGAACGCCGCGCAGCTTCTGTGGGGCGCCACGCCCAAGAACTTCACTTCGCTCGTCACCTTCCAGGTGCCGGAGTTCTTGGCCAAGTTCAACGTAAGCGCCGTCTCGCTCGTCACCATCGTCGCCTGCCTGGTTATCATGGCCGGCCTGATGTTCTTTACAGGTAAGACCAAGATGGGCAAGGCCATGCGCGCCGTGTCCGAGGACAAGGCCGCCGCTCAGCTCATGGGCATCAACGTCAACCGCACCATCTCGATGACGTTTGCCATCGGCTCCGCCCTTGCCGCCATCGCCGGCGTGCTGCTGTGCTCCTACTCGCCGGTCCTGCAGCCCACGACGGGTGCCATGCCTGGCATCAAGGCCTTCGACGCCGCCGTCTTCGGCGGCATCGGCTCCATCCCCGGTGCCTTTGTCGGTGGCATTCTCATCGGCATCATCGAGGCGATGGCGCAGGCTTACATTTCCACGAGCCTTGCCAACTCCATCGTCTTTGGTGTTTTGATCATCGTCCTGCTCGTCAAGCCTGCCGGCCTCTTGGGCAAGTACGTCCCCGAGAAGGTGTAGGTGAGCGTTATGAAGTTTCTTAAAGACAAGCAGACGCGTCACGACTTTGTCACGTACGCCATGTGCATCGTGGCCTTCGCCATCGTGTTCTTTATGCAGTCTAACCACATGATTCCGCGCATGATCGCCGGTCAGCTGGTTCCCATCACGGCCTATATCGTCATGGCCATTTCCCTTAACCTCGTCGTCGGCATCGCGGGCGACTTGTCGCTGGGCCACGCAGGCTTTATGAGTGTCGGCGCCTATACGGGAATCGTCACCGCCGTCGCGCTGGAGAGCGCCGTTCCCTCCGATCCGGTGCGCCTTATCATCAGTATCGTGGTCGGCGCCATCGCTGCCGCCATCCTGGGCTTCTTGATTGGCATCCCGGTCCTTCGTCTGAGCGGCGATTACCTGGCTATCGTGACGCTGGCCTTTGGCGAGATTATCAAGGAGATCGTCACCTGCCTCATTGTGGGCGTCGATTCCCGCGGCCTGCATGTGATCTTTAACATCACGGGTAACTCTACGATCGACGACCTGCACCTGCTCGAGGACGGCACCGCCATCATCAAGGGCGCCCAGGGCGCCTCGGGCGTGTCGACGTACTCGACCTTCCTCGCCGGTGCCATCCTGGTCATGGTCGCACTCGTGATCGTGCTCAACCTGGTTCGCAGCCGTACCGGCCGTGCCATTATGGCCGTGCGCGATAACAAGATTGCAGCCGAGTCCGTAGGCATCTCCGTCACCGAGTACCGCATGATCGCCTTCGTGGTTTCCGCTGCCCTCGCCGGTGCTGCCGGAGCCCTCTTCGGCGGTAACTTCTCGCAGCTCTCCGCCACCAAGTTCGACTTCAACACGTCCATTCTCATCCTGGTGTTCGTGGTCCTGGGCGGTCTGGGCAATATGCGCGGCTCCGTCATCGCGGCGGCGCTGCTCACGGTGCTTCCCGAGCTGCTTCGTCAGTTCTCGGACTACCGCATGCTCATCTACGCCATCGTGCTGATCCTGGTCATGATTTTTACCAACAACCCGCAGCTCAAGGCGTTCTTCGGTCGCGTCAAGGACCGCTTTGCTTCCAAGAAGGAGGTGGCAGCCGATGCCCAGTAAATTTGAGTTCAAGAAGGGCAAGATGGTCCCGTATCCTTCTGGCGCCATCGTTCCCGATCGTGACCTGGGCGAGCGCCCTGCACTCGAGTGCATCCACCTGGGCATTGAGTTCGGTGGCCTTAAGGCAGTCGACGACTTTAGCCTGACTATCGGCAAGACCGAGATCGCCGGTCTGATCGGTCCCAACGGCGCCGGCAAGACCACGGTCTTCAACCTGCTCACCAAGGTGTACCAGCCCACGCATGGCACCATCCTGCTCGACGGCGAGGACACCTCGGGCAAGTCGGTCTACCAGGTCAACCGCATGGGTATTGCCCGTACCTTCCAGAACATTCGCCTATTCAACACCATGACGGTGGAGGATAACGTCAAGGTCGGCCTGCATAACCAGGAGCGTTACTCCGGCTTTGAGGGCGTGCTGCGCCTGCCGACGTATTGGAAGCACGAGAAGGCTGCTCACGAGCGCGCCATGGAGCTGCTGTCCATCTTTGATATGGAGCATCTGGCAAACGAGCAGGCCGGATCGCTGCCTTACGGCGCTCAGCGTCGTCTGGAGATCGTCCGCGCGCTTGCCACCAACCCCAAGCTACTGCTGCTCGACGAGCCTGCTGCCGGCATGAACCCGTCCGAGACCGCGGAGCTCATGGAGAACATCGTCAAGATTCGCGACACCTTTGGCATTGCCATCATGCTTATCGAGCATGATATGTCGCTCGTTATGAACATCTGCGAGGGCATCTGCGTGCTCAACTTTGGTAAGGTCATCGCCAAGGGCACGGCAGAGGAAATCCAGAACAACGACGCTGTTATTGAGGCATATCTGGGCAAGCAGGATAAGGGGGAGAACTAAATGGCAGAGCCGATGCTTTCCGTCTACAACATCAACGTCTGGTACGGCGCCATCCACGCCATTAAGGACATCTCCTTTAACGTTAACGAGGGCGAGATCGTGGCCTTGATTGGTGCCAACGGTGCCGGCAAGTCCACAACGCTCAAGACCGTCTCGGGCCTGCTGCGTTCCAAGACCGGTTCCATCAAGTTTATGGGCGAGGACATTACCCATCCGCCCGCCGACAAGCTGGTTGGTAAGGGCCTGGCTCAGGTCCCCGAGGGTCGTCGCGCCTTTTTGCAGATGACGGTCGAGGAGAACCTGGAGATGGGTGCCTATACGCAGCCCAAGTCCACGGTGGCTCCGGGCCTGGAGCGCGTCTACGAGCAGTTCCCGCGCCTGAAGGAACGTCGTCGCCAGGTCGCCGGCACCCTTTCGGGCGGCGAGCAGCAGATGCTCGTTATGGGGCGCGCCCTTATGAGTAACCCCAAACTGCTTATGCTCGACGAACCTTCCATGGGTCTGGCACCGATTCTGATCGAACAGATCTTCCAGATTGTCGAGGACCTGCACAAGGCCGGTACCACGGTACTTCTGGTCGAGCAAAACGCGCAGATGGCGCTTTCCATCGCCACGCGCGGTTACGTGCTCGAGACCGGCAAAATCACCATGACCGGCACCGGCCAAGAGCTCCTGCATGACGACAACGTCCGCAAAGCCTACCTCGGAGGCTAACCCACCTAACAAAAGGGGCGCTGACTATCTCAGTCAGCGCCCCCTTTTAAGTTGCGGTGAAATAGGGACTGAATACGGGCTCCAGAGGCCAAAAGAGTCCCTATTCCACCGCAACTTCATGGGGATGTGTGACAATGCCCGTCGGAAAACATCTGTTGTCTTTGGGGGTCTATCTATGCTGTACGAGTTTTGTGCTGAGAACTTTGAGCGGGTGCCGGCGGCTATCGATGCCGGTGCAAAGCGTATCGAACTGTGCGACAACCTTGCCGTCGGTGGCACTACGCCTTCGGCCGGTGTTATCAGCGCTACGACCAGCTATGCCCACGAGCACGATGCACGGGTGATGTGCATGATTCGCCCGCGTGGCGGCGACTTTCACTACAACCAGGACGAGCTGCGTATGATGGAGATGGACCTGGGCCTTGCCGTGAGCGCCGGCGTTGACGGCTTGGTCTTTGGCTGCTGCAAGCCCTGCGCTGGCGGATGGGCGCTCGACGAGCTTACGTTGGCCGCCCTCGTGATGGCCGCGGGCTGCGCGACCGAGGAATGCAAGCGTGAGCCCATCGACATCACCTTTCACATGGCGTTTGACCAGCTCTCGCCCGAGGCTCAACTCGATGCCGTCGACACACTCGCCGATTGCGGCGTTACGCGCATCCTGACGCACGGCGGTGCCGCCGGCACGCCGATCGAGGACAACCTGGAGCATCTGTCGCGTCTTATCGAGTGTGCGGGCGACCGCTTGACCATCCTTCCCGGCGGCGGCATTTCCACGGTCAACCGCGATACCGTGGCGGCGGCACTGGGCGTCTCCGAGCTCCATGGCACCAAGATTGTGCCGCTGGAGGTGTAGCCCGTGGCACTTGTATTCGATGTCCAGCAGGCGAGCGGTAAGCCCGACGATAATCGTCGCCCTGGCACCGCGTGCCCCTTTTGCGACACGGAGGGGCTTGCCAACATCATCCAGCGCGATGGCGACTGCATCTGGCTCGAGAATAAGTTCAAGACATTGCGGGCCACACGTCAGACCGTATTGATCGAGTCTGCCAATCACGACGCCGACCTGGTGACCTATGAACCGGATGAGCTGCATCATGTGATGCGGTTTGCCCTGGGCTGTTGGCAGCAGATGATCGATTCCCAACAGTACTGCAGTGTGCTCATGTACAAGAACAAAGGCCCGCTTTCGGGCGGCAGCCTCGTCCATCCACACATGCAGATTGTGGGCTTGGAACAGGAGGACGGCTATGCGGCGCTGGCCTCAGCCAACTTTGAAGGCATCAGTGTCTGGCAACAGGGGAGAATCTCGGTCGACATCTCAACCGAACCGATCATGGGGTTCTTTGAGATCAACGTTTCAGCCCCGCAGGGAATCGCTGCCAGCGATGACACGAGAGACCAAGCCGAGGCGGATCTCTTCGCCGATGCGATCCAGGTAGCTCTGCGCTATATCCTGAACGAGCACCACGGTGGTCGCGCAGAGTCGTACAACCTGTTCTTCTATCACCTGGGCGGTCGGACCATTGCCAAGGCGCTGCCACGTTGGGTGGTTTCGCCCTACTTTGTCGGCTATCGTTTGGCCCAGGTCAATGCTGAGACAACGCTCGATATCGATGCTGAGCGCCTGCGTGCGCATCTGGAAACGCTCGTATAGCAAGACTAACACCCGCGTAATGCGGACAGTCTAGCGTGCCATGGCGTCGCGGCCGGCTTCGACGCGCTTGCGCTGGGCGGCGCGCTCCTCGCCGGTCAGACGCTCAAAGAGATGCCCGATAAGCGAGGCGAGTACCTGCTGAAACAGCGTTCCGCACATGACGGGAAACACGACTTCGCCCGGAAAGTACTGCGTGGCGATGACGGCGCCCGAAGAGATGTTACGCATGCCGCAGGTAAAGCACATGGTGGTCGTCTCGCTATATGGCAGATGCAGCGTATGGGCGACCAGAAAACCGACGACAAAGCCACTGATGGCGAAGACCAAAATAAAGAGGGCGACTTCCAAGCGCACCGCGTTCATGTGCAGCACGTACTCGCTCATGGCGGTGGAGTTGGAGGCGATAACGCCCATCATCATGAATTTGCAGGCGGGCGAGAGCACGGGGGAGAGTTTTTCGTGCCCCCATCCGCGCGTGAGCTCGTTGATCACGATGCCGAGCACGGCGGGGATGGCGATCATAAAGGCCATGTCTTGCATCATGCTCGGCACATCGATCGAGACGGTGGCGCCCAGCAGGAGCTTGAGCGTGAGCGGAATCGTCACAGGGGAGATAACCGAGGACGTCAGGATGATGGTGAGCGCGAGCGGGCCGTTGCCGCCGAACATGCTAATCCACATAAAGGCAGTGACCGCCACGGGTACGCTGTACTCGAGCACGATGCCGCAGACAAGGTTGGGATTGGAGCCAAAGAATAACGATCCCATGGCATAGGCCGCGATGGGAATAAGCGCCGCCGAGACGAGCAGTGCCAAAATCAGGTGCAGGGGACGGCGGAACACCTCGGCTACCTGGTGGAAGGTGTTGCTGAGCGCACCCTGAAACGTCATAAAGGCGAAGAGGGCGGGAACAATGGGCTTGAGCACGCCAATCTGCTGGGGAAAGAGCACGCCGAGCGCCACGCAAATCGGAACGATGACCTGCATATGCCCCGCGAGGAACTTTCCCAGTCCAGTCCATTGCTTCATATGTCCCGTGACTCCCTTTATCCGCGAACTCGTTTGTATGGATATGCTAGACGCTCGTATGCGTCCGTGCGGCTGAAACGCTCGATTATTTCGAGGCTATTACCGGCATCGTTTACCGAAACCGCGGCGTGCTGCGGCGATTTGCGTCCGCGTTGCACGGTATAATAAATCCGTTCAACAGATCTGCCTGCCGAAGCGGGCATACACAGAGGACTCATCGCTATGAACCGTGAGAGGTATCGCGGCGACCTGCCCCTATCAGGGGTGGGTGCCTATGTCATCGCTTAAGACGACGCATCGCTGGGCGGTCGCTCAGCAAAACCCCGAGCTCGAAAAGGAGCTTTCGGCTGGTCTGGGCATTCCCGGGCTGGTGGCGCGCATTATGGTCGCGCACGGCATTGGCTCCATCAAAGAGGGCCAATTGTTTTTGACGCCTTCGCTCGATCGCGACTGGGCCGACCCACTCATTATCCCGGGCATGTCAGTCGTTGCCGACCGCGTCGAGCGTGCTATTCGCAACCACGAGCACATTGCAGTCTTTGGCGATTTTGACGTTGACGGTATTACGTCGACTTGCCTGTTGACCGAGGCGCTGCGCACGTTTGGCGCCGATGTCACGCCGTTTATTCCGCATCGCTTTGACGAGGGCTACGGTCTTTCGCGCGCGGCACTCGACCGCGTTAACGAGCTCGCTCGCCCCCAGCTGATCGTGACCGTCGATAACGGCATTGCCGCCAAGGAAGAGGTTTCCTACCTGGAGAGCCTGGGGATCGATTTGGTGGTCACGGACCATCACGAGCCCTCCGACCAGGTGCCGCAGGGTGTGCCCCTGACTGACCCCAAGCTCGAGGACGAGGGCCCCTCGCGTGAGCTTGCCGGTGCTGGTGTGGCGCTCAAGCTGGTGCAAGTCCTGGGTGAGCGCCTGGGCAAGCCGTCGTATTGGCGTTCGCTAATCGAGGTCGCGGCGCTGGGCACCGTGTCCGACATGATGCCGCTCACGCCCGAGAACCGCGCGCTGGTTGCCGAGGGCATCCAGCAGATGCGCGTAACCGCTCGCCCCGGCTATATCGCGCTTGCCGCGCTCGCCAAGGCGGACCTTTCGAGCATTACGGCGGATGGCCTGTCATTCTCGCTCATTCCCCGCTTAAACGCTGCCGGTCGCATGGCCGATCCCAAGCTGGCGCTCGACCTGCTGCTTGCCCGCGATCCCATCGAAGCAAGCGCACTGGCGGCTGAGCTCGAGGAAATCAACCGCCAGCGCCGTGAGATCGAGGCGGAGCTCACGCGCGATGCCATGGCAAAGGTCGAGGAGACCTATGACGGCGGACGCGCGATCGTCGTGGGCGGCGAAGGCTGGCACGAGGGCGTCAAGGGCATCGTGGCAAGCCGTCTGACCAACCGCTACCACGTGCCGGCGCTGCTGTTCTCGATCGAGGACGGTATCGCGCGCGGCTCTGGTCGCTCGGTGGGCAAAGTTAACCTGTTTGACGCCATCGAGCGCTGTTCCGACCTGATGATTCGTCGCGGCGGACATGCCGGTGCGGTGGGTGTGACTATCGAGGCATCCAAGCTCGACGAGTTCCGCCGTCGCCTTTCGGCCGTGCTATCGGAGCTTCCCGCCGAGGACTTTGAGGACACTGACGAGGTTGCCGCCACCGTTGACCTCTCCGAGCTAAATATCGAGACCATCGAGCAGATTTCCCGCCTTGAGCCGTTTGGCCAGGGTAATAAGGTGCCGCTGCTGGCTGCCGAGGGCGTGACGATGTGTGATCGCGCCGTGGTGGGTAAGACCGGCGAGCACATGCGCTTCGTGGCGACGGATGGCGCCGCGAGTGTGCCGGCCATCATGTTTCGTGTACCGCAAATCGATAAGCTCATCAACTGCGATAGCGCTGTCGATTTGGTGTTCGAGGCCGTTGCCGAGCATTGGCAGGGTCGTGTGAAGCCCAAGCTCATGATCAAGGATGTTCTGGTCCGCGATACCACGCTGCCCAGCATCGACGATCCGGCATGCGAGCTTCGTCGTGGCGTGCAGCCGGCGGATTCCGGCCTGCGCCTGGAGTCGCGTAAGCGCGAGACGCTCGCCCAGCTTTCCTATACCGAGCTCACGCGCTCGCTTATCCATAGCTTTATCGGCTCCGCGCGCAGGTCGAGGCGCTCGATGCCCTGGCCGATCACCAAAGTGTTCTGGCCGTTATGGGAACGGGGCGCGGCAAGTCGCTCATCTTTCATGTGCATGCCGCGCGCGAGGCGGTTCTTCGCGGGCGTGCGAGCATCTTTGTCTATCCGCTGCGCGCGCTCGTTGCCGACCAGGCCTATCACCTCTCGTCGACGATGGCATCGCTTGGCATTGGCGTTGGCGTGCTGACCGGCGAGACCGTGGAGGCCGCACGCGATGACGTGTTCGCCGGCCTAGCTTCGGGCCGCACCGGTATCGTGCTCACGACGCCCGAGTTCCTATCTATCCACCGTGACCGCTTCGCGCGTTCGGGCCGCATCGGCTTTGTCGTTATCGATGAGGCGCATCATGCCGGTCTTGCCAAGGGCGGCGACCGCAGCGCCTATCTCGACATGCCCGATATCCTCAAAGCCCTGGGCGACCCGGTCGTTATGGCTGCGACGGCCACCGCGACGGCTCCGGTCGTGGCCGAGCTTGCCCGCATGTTGCCGATCACTCGCACGGTGGTCGACGAGACGGTGCGCGAGAACCTGCGGCTCGAGGACGACCGCGATCTTGCAAGTCGCGAGAACCGTTTGGTGTCGATTGTGGCGACGGGGGAAAAGACCGTCATCTACGTCAATTCGCGCGACCAGTCCGTGGCGCTCGCCAAGACGTTGCGCAAGCGTGTGCCCGATTGCGCAACCCATATCGCGTTCTATAACGCGGGGCTTGTGCGTTCCGATCGCCGTCGCGTGGAGGAAGCATTCCGAGACGGCAGCCTCAGCTGCATCGTCTCGTCATCTGCCTTTGGCGAGGGCGTCAACCTGCCCGATATCCGCCATGTCGTGCTCTATCACATGCCGTTTGGCGGCATTGAGTTTAACCAGATGAGCGGCCGTGCCGGTCGCGATGGCCAGCCCGCCGTGATCCACCTGCTCTATTCGTCGCGCGATGCCCGCATTAACGAGCGCCTGCTCGACTGCTACGCACCCGAGCGCGACGAGCTCGTCACACTCTATCGCGCGCTGCAGACCATGTGGCGCTCCAACCGCGGCAAGACCGGGGATGATTCATTCTGCGCAAGCGATATCGACATCGCGCAGATGTGCCTTGCCATCGATGCCCGCACGCCGGTCGACGAGCGCTCGGTGGAAAGCGGCCTAGGAATCTTCGAAGAGCTTGGTTTCTGTCGCGTTTCGGGGTTTGACGACACCCGTCGCATCGCGATGGCCGAAAACCCCGGCCGCGTGCAATTGAGCAGGTCAATTCGCTATTTGGAGGGCTTGCGCTCGCGCATGGAGTTTTCGGCTTTCCGGAGCTGGGCGCTCGATTCGTGCGCTTCTGATATGCTAGCCAAAGTTAACCGCCCGATCGTACCGCGGGCCTAGGGGAAGGGGACCTCGATGGATGCCGCAGCCCGTACCGCCCATGATTCCACCCTCCAGCCGTTTTCGGAGATGGAGCACTATAAGCATGCCGATGAGCTGCCGCCCGAGATTATGGCGGACAGCTACGACAAGCTGGAGCGTCTGTGCCTCAAATATATGAATGAGGACGACTTTTCTAAGGTTGAGCAGGCCTACTGCTTTGCTGCCGAGAAGCATTGCAACCAAAAGCGGCGCTCGGGTGAGATGTACATCAACCATCCCGTCGAGGTGGCCATCATTCTGGCCGATCTTAAGATGGACTGTGACGTGGTGTGCGCCGCGCTGCTGCACGATACCGTCGAGGATACCGAGACTTCGCTTGCCGATGTTTCCGGCCTGTTTGGCGATACGGTGGCCGAGCTCGTCGATGGCGTGACCAAGCTCACCAACATCGAAGTCGACAGCATGGACGAGAAACAGGCCCTCACGCTGCGCAAGATGTTCCTCGCCATGTCCAAGGACATCCGCGTCATCATCGTTAAGCTTGCCGACCGTCTGCACAACATGCGCACCCTTGCAGCCCTGCGTGAGGACCGTCGCCTGTTTAAGGCTCGCGAGACCATGGACGTGTATGCGCCTCTGGCCGACCGTCTGGGCATGAGCTCCATTAAATGGGAGCTCGAGGACCTGTCCTTCTTCTACCTTGAGCCCGACGCCTACCAGCGCATCGCGCGCATGGTGGCTGAGTCGCGCGAGGTTCGCGAGCGCTATCTGGCCGAGACCATCAAGACGCTCACCGACGAGCTCAACCGCATTGGCCTGGAGGGCTTCCAGATCAACGGCCGCTCCAAGCACTATTGGTCCATCTACCAAAAGATGAAGCGCAAGGGCAAGGAATTCTCCGAGATCTACGATTTGGTGGCGCTGCGCGTTATTACCCATTCGGTGCGCGATTGCTACTCCACGCTCGGCGCAGTGCATACGCTGTGGCACCCCATGCCCGGTCGCTTTAAAGACTATATCGCCATGCCCAAGGTCAATAACTACCAGTCGCTCCATACGACGGTTATCGGCCCCACGGCCCGCCCGCTCGAGATTCAGATTCGAACCTATGAGATGCATGAGCAGGCCGAGTACGGCATTGCCGCCCACTGGCTATATAAGAAGTCGGGCGGATCGTCTGCTTCCAAGACCAATGACGCTCAACGTTTGGACGACCAGATCAACTGGCTCAAGCATTCGCTCGATTGGGCTGCGTCTGATGAGATCACCGACGCCAAGGAATACCTGCATTCGCTGAAGGTCGACCTCTTCGATCAGGAGATCTTCGTCTTTACGCCCAAGGGCGAGGTCATGGCGCTTCGTGCCGGCTCCACGCCGCTCGACTTTGCCTATGCCGTTCACACCGAGGTGGGAAACCACTGCGTCGGCGCTAAGATCAACGGTGCTGTGGCCCCGCTCACGCACGAGATCAAGACGGGCGACCGCGTTGAAATCCTGACTAACAAGAGTTCCAAACCGTCGCGTGATTGGCTCAAGATCGTCAAGACGCCTTCGGCCAAGTCCAAGATCCGTCGCTACTTTGCCGCCGCGACTAAGGACGACGACGCTGCCGCCGGCCGCGATATGCTGGCCAAGGACCTGCGCAAGCGCGGGTATGGCATCTCCACGCCGCGCTCCACGCGTGCGCTCAACGCCGTGGCGGAGCAGTTTAACTTCAAGCAGCTCGAGGACCTGTTTGCTGCCGTCGGCGCCGGCAAGGTTGCCCCGCGCGCTGTGGGTAATAAGGTCGAGCAAATCTTGGACCCCAAGCCCGAGGAACAGCTCACCAAGGCCGAGGCTATCGCCGAGGTCGTGAAACAGCCGGCCCGCGGCTCCAACCGCAAGCCGCAAAAGCGTGGCAAGAGCGCAAGTAACGGCATTATCGTTAAGGGCGAGAGCAACAGTGGCCTGCTGGTCCGTCTGGCTCATTGCTGCAACCCCGTGACGGGCGACGATATCGTCGGCTTCATCACGCGTGGCCGAGGTGTCTCAGTGCATCGCGCCAACTGCCCCAACGTCAAGGGCCTCATGGAGCACCCAGAGCGCATGATTGACGTAGAGTGGGATGGTGCTGCCGACACTCTCTTCCAGGTCGAGATCGTGGTCGAGTGCCTGGACCGCATGGGCCTGCTCAAGGACGTCACCATTGCCATTGGCGATGCAGGCGGCAATATCCTTTCCGCCGCCACCTCGACCAACCGCGAGGGTATTGCGACTCTGCGCTTTATGGTCGAGATTTCGGATGCGAGCGGCCTGGATCCGCTGCTGGCTTCCATCAGCAGTGTCGATTCGGTCTACGACGCTCGCCGTCTTATGCCCGGCGAAGGCGGAGCTCAGCTCAAGCGCCGTGTGTAGGTGCGAGAGCCTCTCAGCATCATAGATATTGGTTACGTTCGAGGCATCGTTTGGTGCCTCGAACGTATTTTAGAAGGAGGGCATGCGCATGGACGATATGACTTTGGACCTGACACCCCGAGGTGCGGCTTCGATTGAGGCGCTCGTCAACGGCCCGATTCAGACCAACAGTTACGCCGTGATTTCGAATGACGAGTGCTTAATCGTCGATCCGGCGTGGGAGGGCGAGCGTCTTGTGGAGCATATCCGCACCGCGCATCCCGAGGTGCGCGTACTCGGCTCTGTCTGCACGCACGGTCATGCCGACCATGTTGGCGGGGTTGCCGGGGTTCGAGCTGTCGTTGGCGACAGTGCACTATATGAGTTGTGCGCTAAGGACGTGACGGTACCTCGCGCAAATATCGAGGAGCAGCGTGTCATGTGGGGTATCGAGACGCCCGATCCGGGTGAGCCGACGCGTTTGCTTGCCGAGGGCGATACAATCGAGGTGGGCGACGTCTGCCTGCAGGTGATCGAGACGCCGGGGCATACGCCGGGCGGCATCGTCCTGTTCGCCGCGACCGAGCAGGGGAACATCGCCTTTGTGGGCGACACGCTTTTCCCGGGCAGCCACGGTCGTACCGATCTTTCCGGCGGTGACGAGGCGGCGATTATGCGCTCGCTCTCCAAACTTGCCAAGACGCTTCCGCCCGATACCGTTTGCTTGACGGGCCATGGCGATTCGACCACGATGGCGCGCGAACTTATGCAGAACCCGTTTATGCAGATGTAGGCTCGAAGCCGTCTTTCGAACCACGAAGACCGCTCAATCGTCAAGCTATTTTCCCCAGTGGGTCGATTCTGTGGGGCAAACGGTCAAAATTTGTCCAATCGGATGGTATTCGTGAACAAACGAACGTTTATGCTCGGGTATGTCGTGGTAAAATCTCAGGCGTTATCGGAGCAACCTTACAGGAGGTTTCTTTTATGCTCGTCAACGCAGCAGACATGCTCAAGAAGGCCGAAGCCGGCAAGTACGGTCTCGGTGCCTTCAACACCAACAACCTCGAGTGGACCCTGGCTATTCTCCAGGCCGCCGAGGAGGCCAAGTCTCCGCTGATCCTTCAGTGCACCGCTGGTGCCGCTAAGTGGATGGGCGGTTTCAAGGTCTGCGCCGACATGGTCAAGGCTGCCGTCGAGGCCACGGGCGTTACCGTTCCCGTCGCCCTTCACCTCGATCACGGTTCTTACGAGGACTGCTTCAAGTGCATCGAGGCCGGCTTCACGTCCATCATGTATGACGGCTCTCACGAGGAGACCTTCCAGCTTAACCTCGACCGCACCAAGGAGCTCGTTGAGCTTGCCCACTCCAAGGGCATGTCCATCGAGGCCGAGGTCGGCGGCATCGGCGGCACCGAGGACGGCGTGACCTCCAGCGGCGAGCTCGCTGATCCTGCTGAGTGCAAGCAGATTGCTGACCTGGGCGTCGACTTCCTCGCCTGCGGTATCGGCAACATCCACGGCGTGTACCCTGCCGACTGGGCTGGCCTTTCCTTCGAGCGCCTGGGCGAGATCAAGGCTCAGACCGGCGACCTGCCCCTCGTCCTGCACGGTGGCACCGGCATCCCCGAGGATCAGATCAAGAAGGCCATCTCCCTGGGTATCTCCAAGATCAACGTCAACACCGATCTGCAGCTCGTCTTCGCCAAGGGCGTTCGCGAGTACATCGAGGCTGGCAAGGATCAGCAGGGCAAGGGCTTTGACCCCCGCAAGCTCCTCAAGCCTGGTCGCGACAACATCGTTGCCCGCACCAAGGAGCTCATGGAGGAGTTTGGCTCCGTCAACAAGGCGTAAGTAGCGGTTTAACTTTCCCGTCGGAGGCCCCGTTCACCCTACGCTTTTCCCTTGCGCTCACCTGGCTTTGCCAGAAGTCGCGCAATGGGAAAAGCTTCGGGTGAACGGGGCCTCCTTCGTTAACTCGCTACAGGGTTACTGGGCTGATTTTAGTTATATGGCTATACCGTTTATCGGTATTGAGAGTCCCTTTGCTGGGGCTTTCTTTTTTATCTCGCTACAATGGGCTTCAAGAGTTCTAATGACTTGGAGTTTGGTATGCCTGTTATTAATGTGCTGCCTTCGGATGGGAAGGTTATTGACGAGGGTCCTGTTGGTTGCTCTGTTGATGTTTGCTGTGATGATTTTCGTCATCTCGATATTGGACTGCCGCCCGAGATTCTTCGTCTCAAGGATGCCGGATATTTGACGCAGGCTGTTGCGGCTTGTGATCGTCTTTTGGGGCAGAATCCCGATCCCTCGCTTGCTGCCTGCGTTCGTGCCGAGCGGTATCGCATGCTTGAGACGCCGCTTCATTTTTCGGTGTCGCGCGATCGGGCTATTGCGATGATTCGCGAGGAGTGGCCTGAGTTTACCGAGGAGCAGTTTGACGATCTGATTAACCGTAAGCGTATTGACTGGCGCTTTATCGATGGCGAGCTGTTCGTTCTCGACAACTTCCTCGATTCGCTTCGCGTATATCCCAAAGAGGTTCCCGGCATGCGTCCCGATCCTACGGACGGAATTGCACTGCGCAACGAGATGCTCAAGGAGATGGAGTCACAAAACGGATTGACTCGCGTTATTACGCTTAAGGCGTCCTTGTCTGTCCCCGGCGCTCTAGAGGGGGAGACCGTTCGCGCTTGGCTTCCCGTAGCCGCCACCTGCCGCCAACAGTCTCAGGTCGAGATTCTCGACATGACGCCGGAGGGTGCTGTTGCTCCCGCGAACGCTTCGGCGCGTACCGCCTCGTGGTCTTCTTCGAGTGAGCGCTCATTCTCGGTGACTTATCGTTATCACATCGATGCTGCTTATTGTGATGTCTACGGTGGCACACTTCCGGTTCATCCGCGTATGGACGCGCCTCTGCCCGAGGATATTTCCGAGGACCGTCCGCACATTGCATTTACGCCGTATCTGCAGCAGCTGACGGCCAGCGTTGTTGGCGGACTCGAGGATCCGCTCGATCGCGCCCGTGCTATCTATGATTACCTGACGCAGTATATCGACTATCGCTATCAGCCGCCGTACTTGCTTTTGGGATCTATTGCCGATGACTGCGCGCATTCGCTCCGCGGCGATTGCGGCGTTATGGCGCTCACGTTTATCACCATGTGCCGTATCGCGGGCGTGCCTGCCCGTTGGCAGAGCGGCCTCTACGTTGCGCCCGATTCGGTGGGGTCGCACGACTGGGCAGAGTTCTATACGCCGCAGACCGGTTGGCTCAACGCCGACGTGTCATTTGGATCTTCTGCTCGCAGGATGGGGGAGGAGTGGCGCCGCCGTCACTACTTTGGCAATCTCGACCCATGGCGTATGGTGGCCAACAATCGATTCCAGGCAGAGTTTGAGCCCTCTTTCGACGGCATGCGCGAGGACCCTTACGATAACCAGATGGGTGAGGCTTCGGTCGACGGTCGCGGATGCCGTCAGCGCGAGATGCTACGCACGGTCGAACTCATCGAAATGCTCGAAGTTCCATTTTCGGACTAATCGGTAGAAAGCTGTGATAAACTAACTCACGCATTACGTGCCCGAGTGGCGGAATTGGCAGACGCAGTGGACTCAAAATCCACCGTTGGCAACAACGTGCGAGTTCGAGTCTCGCCTCGGGCACCATACATGCAAGTGAGCGTTCAAGGGGGTTGCGGCCCCCTTTTTCGTGCCGAACTCGCGTGAGCGCGCGAAGCGTTAAGCAAACAGGCCTGCGGCCTGTTTGTAGCGGAGCGTGGCGAGGGCGCCTCGCGCCCGAAGCCCGGGGCTTCGCGAAGCGAAGGCCCTTCGAGTCTCGCCTCGGGCACCATACATGCAAGCGAGCGTTCAAGGGGGTCAAGGCCCCTTTTTCGTGTACGTAATGTGATAACGCGCTGTACGTGTTATTATTCGCAAGGCGTTGTTCTCGCAATGCCCTAAAGAGGAACCCGAGGGTTCCCACCTTTTGGCGCCAATGAGCAGCTGACTGGTCATACAACTTAGATTCCCTTCCTCAAATCGAGGAAGTCTATGTGTACGACCTGGTTGCTGAGAAGCGCCGGGTTATTTTTTTTATGAATGGAGGTAGGGAAAATAGCTAAGTCTGATGACACCCGCATCAACGACGAGATCACTGCATCTTCGTGCCGTTTGATTGGCGTCGATGGCTCTCAGCTCGGCCTGTTCGCCATCCGTGATGCCCAGCGCGTCGCCGACGATCAGGGTCTCGACCTGGTCGAGATCGCTCCCAACGCGGAGCCGCCGGTCTGCAAGGTCATGGACTACGGTAAGTTCAAGTACCAGCAGGCCATGAAGGCCAAGGCTGCTCGTAAGAACCAGTCCAAGGTCGAGGTCAAGGAAATGAAGTTCCGACCCAAGATCGACGTTGGCGACTACGAGACCAAGAAGGGCCACGTTCTGCGTTTCCTCAAGAAGGGCGCACGCGTTAAGATCACCATCATGTTCCGCGGCCGTGAGATGGCTCACCCGGAGCAGGGCCTTAACGTTCTCGAGCGTCTCGCCGAGGATCTCAAGCCTTACGCTACGGTCGAGTCCAAGCCTAAGATGGAAGGCCGTAACATGCTTATGCTGCTCGCCCCGATTAAGGGCGCCTTCGATGAGGATAAAGCGGCAAGCGATACCAAGTAACTAGTGTTCTGTAACCGATTAAGGAGTATTTCATGCCTAAGATGAAGTCCCACAGCGGCACCAAGAAGCGTTTCCGCAAGACTGGTACCGGCAAGCTTATGCGCGCCAAGGCTTTCAAGAGCCACATCCTGAGCAAGAAGTCCACCAAGCGTAAGCGTGGCTTCCGTCAGGAGACCGAGATTGCCGCTGCCGACCGCAAGGTCATCAAGTCTCGTCTCGCCTAAGTTCGCGTTCCCGTTTTTCGTTTTACCGTCTAGGAGTTGATAGAACATGGCACGTATTAAGCGCGCTGTTGCCGCCAAGAAGAAGCGCCGTACCGTTATGCACCGTGCGAAGGGTTACTACGGTGCCGCTTCGCGTACTTACAAGCATGCTAAAGAGCAGGTCCAGCACTCCCTGCAGTATCAGTATCGTGATCGCCGCAACAAGAAGCGCGAGATCCGTTCTCTTTGGATCACTCGTATCAACGCTGCTGCTCGCCTGAACGACATCTCTTACTCTCAGTTCATGCACGGCCTGAAGGTTGCCGGCATCGAGCTCGACCGCAAGGTCCTGGCTCAGATGGCTTACGAGGACATCGAGTCCTTCAACGAGCTGGCTACCATCGCCAAGAAGGCTCTCGAGGCCTAATAGATTCTCTTGAATCGCTAGGGGAGTGTCGCGTTGTGGCGGCGCTCCCTCTTTTTATCTGAAGCGCGGTTTACATTGCTAAAAGCGCGGGTAGATAAACACTTACAGGTGACCGATCTCTATATATTCCTGAACCAAAGGGTCATCATCTGATACGTGCGGAAGATCCGCACCAGTCTTTCTATTACCTATAGAAAGCAATATGTTGTGTAGGACTTGTGAAGAGTGGAATTGACGTCCCACAGAGCTTCGCGGTCTGGCAATATATCTCCTTGCCGCGCGGCCCGGTGGAACCGGATCAGCCGCGCAGGCGTGCACCTTGAGAACCGGATACTGCGAGGATGGACACACCAGATGTGTCGCATCCGGGCAGACATCGAACC
>OAWC01000544.1_pt1 | contig 24344 bp, 20 predicted proteins | sample 1495331 | NCBI WGS metagenome assembly OAWC01 (sample SAMEA2580115, study PRJEB22360) | human gut metagenome | biome: human gut; feature: human-associated habitat; material: faeces | place: Denmark | collected 2008/2010
GGTAACACCAGCTGCGAAGCAGCAAATCGGAGAAACGAGAAAAAAGCGTTAAGCGCAGCGACTAGCTTTTTTCCGTTTCGACAACCCCTTCGGGGTCTGAAAGGGGCGAGCAGCCCCTTTCTCGTGGGTCCAGCGCGTCGAAATCGCTGGTGCTTTTCTGGTTCTCTTTTGGCACGCAAAAGAGAACTTAGCCCAGCGCAAAAGCGCTCTTCCCCCGCGCCGGCGCGCGCAGCCGCCACACCATTTTACGTCTCTACCCCAAATAAACGGAGGGACGAAAAGTGCTTTAGTTGCCTAAACTGCAACCTGATTGCAATTTAGATGCAGGGAAGAGTATACACGGATTCTGCGTGAAATGCAAGACCAAAATGCAATCTTTTTGCATTTTTCTCAAAAGAATGACTCTTAAAACCTTTTTTGGAAGAAATTCAATTAAACCTATTGACAATATGGGTAGGAGGGAATATAATGCAGACAACAAAACCACACGCCTTGTAGGTAAGTGGGGATCTCAGAAAGGGGGGTACTCAAATGACGCTGATTTGGAAAAGTCTTCTGCACGCCAACTTCCGCTGTGGGCGAATGTACAGCGCCCGGGCCGAGAAACAAACTCTGAGCCATAGCTGTACGGTGCCCTCTATGCCGCGAATGTGCGAGCGAATGTGACGCCCGAGACAGACAAAGGCTCTGAGCTGAGAACGATTTCTTTGCCCGGCAGACGAAAGGTGAAACTCCCCACGCTGCCGGGCATTTTTATGGGTAAAAATAATACTTTGAGTACAGATAGAGAGGAAAAATACTATGTCTAACTATAAATTTGAGACCCTGCAGCTTCACGTTGGCCAGGAGCAGGCCGATCCCGCTACCGATTCCCGTGCTGTGCCGATCTACCAGACCACTTCCTATGTCTTCCGCAACAGCCAGCACGCCGCTGACCGCTTTGGTCTGGCCGACGCCGGCAACATTTATGGCCGTCTGACCAACTCCACCCAGGATGTATTCGAGAAGCGCATTGCCGCTCTGGAAGGCGGCGTGGCTGCTCTGGCTACTGCTTCCGGTGCAGCTGCCATCACCTATACCATCGAGGCGCTGGCTCAGGCCGGCGACCACATCGTGGCTCAGAAGACCATCTACGGCGGCAGCTACAACCTGCTGGAGCACACTTTGACCCAGTTCGGCGTCACCACCACCTTCGTGGACGCGCACGATCTGGAAGAGGTCGAGAACGCTATCCAGCCCAACACCAAGGCTGTCTACCTCGAGACTCTGGGCAACCCCAACAGTGATATTCCTGATATTGATGCCATCGCAGCCATCGCTCACAAGCATGGCCTGCCGCTGGTCATTGATAACACCTTCGGCACCCCGTACCTGATCCGTCCCATCGAGCATGGCGCTGACATCGTCGTCCACTCCGCTACCAAGTTCATCGGCGGCCACGGCACCACGCTGGGCGGCATCATCGTGGACAGCGGCAAGTTCGACTGGAAGGCCGGCGGAAAGTACGGCAACATTGCCGCCCCCAACCCCAGCTACCACGGCGTGTCCTTCGCTGACGCAGCCGGCCCCGCCGCTTTCGTCACCTACATCCGCGCCATCCTGCTGCGTGATACCGGCGCGACCATCTCTCCGTTCAACGCCTTCCTGCTGCTGCAGGGTACCGAGACCCTGAGCCTGCGCATTGAGCGCCATGTGGAGAACACCAAGAAGGTCGTCGAGTTCCTGGCCAACCATCCCCAGGTCGAGAAGGTCAACCATCCCTCTCTGCCGGATCACCCCGACCACGCCCTGTATGAGAAGTACTTCCCCAACGGCGGCGCTTCCATCTTCACCTTCAACATCAAGGGAGGCCGTGAGGAAGCATTCAAGTTCATCGACAACCTGAAGGTCTTCTCTCTGCTGGCAAATGTGGCCGACGTCAAGAGCCTGGTCATCCATCCGGCTTCCACCACCCACAGCCAGCTGACCGATGCGGAGCTGGCCGAGCAGCAGATCTACCAGAACACCATCCGCCTGTCCATCGGCACCGAGCACATCGACGACATCATCGCCGACCTCGAGGCAGGCTTCGCAGCCGTCCGCGGCGAGTGATTCTCCGACAAACCTTCCGTCCCCCGGAAGCATAAAACGCTATTCTCTTCTCCATTCTCCTGAATTGCATAATAGAAGCAGCCAGCCGCCCTGTTACCTTGCAGGGCGGCTGGCTTGCTGTTTGCGGAATGACCGTCTGGCTCAGTGCTCTGCCGCCTCAAAGACACTGGTCTGCTCCACGCCGGCGGCCTCCATCAGGCCGTGGTGTCGTCCAGCTCCTGCTGTACCAGCTCATCGCAGAAAACGCCGTCCAGCTCCCTGACCGTCATGGGCTTGAGGGTGCCGGGGCTCAGCAGGGGAGCGGGCTTGTTTTTCATATCGGCCCGCACATTGTACCATGCGGTGGGCAGCTCCGATCCTTCCAGATAAAAGCGGAAAAAGCGAAGTCGTACGACTGCCCGAAACCTGTGCGAGAGGGATGAACACCAGCCGCCCCCGGGGGCTGTACGCCGCCCCTGCCATGCAGCCGTAGAGAAAAAAGAGCATCACCGCCACTGCCGCCGCCAGAAGCAGCAGCCCCCGGTGGTGGAACGACCGAATGCGATGCCCGGGCCGCTGACGCCGCATACAAGACCCCTCCTTTTGTGGTTTGGGCCATCTTATGCCTGTCAGGGTGCGGCTGTGCGATTGTGCCGGGCCGAAGAGTGTGGTACACTATAGCCATCGAGATTTTTTGTGATACGGAGAAACTTTATGCTGACCATTACACTGCTGGGTACAGCGGCCACCATGCCCCTGCCCGACCGCGCCCTCACGGCTGCGGTGGCCGAATGCGGAGGACACAGCCTCCTGTTCGACTGCGGCGAGGGGACCCAGACCGCCGCCCGCCGGGCCGGAGTCAACCTGATGAAGATGGACGCCATCTGCCTGACCCATTACCACGGTGACCACATCTTCGGCCTGCCGGGGCTGCTGCAGACGCTGGGCTGTCAGGGCCGCACCCGCCCGCTGGCGCTGTACGGGCCGAAGGGGCTCGGCGAAGTCTGGGCGGCCCTGCGGGTGCTGACGGGGCCTCTGCCGTATCCGGTTTATGCTGAGGTGCTGGACGCCCCGGCGGCGCTCTGCGAAAAATTCGGCGGCTGGCCCCAGAGCGCGAAGCTCACGCCGGTGCCGACCCGCCACCGTGTCGTCAGTCAGGGCTACCGACTCGATCTGCCCCGGGCCGGGCGGTTCTCACCCGAACAGGCGCGGGCGTTGGGCGTACCGGTAAAGCAGTGGAAGACGCTCCAGCACGGCGAGAGCATCACGCTGGACGGTGGCCGTGTCATCCGGCCGGAAGCCGTCCTCGGCCCGGCCCGGCAGGGGCTGAGCTTTGTTTTCTCGGGCGACACCGCCCCCTGTCCGGCGCTGGAAAAGGCCGCAGCGGGTGCGGACCTTCTGCTCTGCGATTCCACCTATGCTCTGCCGGAGCAGGCCGCGCAGGCCAAACAGTACGGCCACAGCACCTTCGGGCAGAGCGCGGCCCTCGCCGCCAAAGCGGGCGCAAAGCGGCTCTGGCTCGTCCACTATTCGCCCATGATCACCGACCCGGAAGAAGAGCTGGCCCAGGCGCAGAGCCTCTTCCCGGCGGCAGAGTGCGGCTATGACGGCAAGAGCATCACCCTGCAATATGAGGAGGCCGAAGAATGAACATCACCATAGAACCCGGCGCCTCCGCCCTGCTGGACGCGCTGCACCGGGCAGGTTTTGCGGCCTACGCCGTGGGCGGCTGTGTCCGGGACAGTCTGCTGGGCCTTGCGCCCCACGACTGGGACCTCTGCACCGCCGCCCGCCCGGAGCAGGTGATGGAGCTGTTCGGAGAAAAGCAGTGCATCCCCACCGGATTGCAGCATGGCACCGTGACCGTGAAGCGGGACGGCAGGCTCTACGAGATCACCACCTTCCGCACCGAGGGCAGTTATTCCGATGGCCGCCATCCCGACAGCGTGGCCTTTGTACCCGATGTCCGGGAGGACCTGGCCCGGCGGGACTTCACCATCAACGCCATGGCCTACAGCGCCGAAGAGGGCTTGTGCGACCCCTTTGGCGGGCAGGAAGATCTGGCCCGGGGCGTGGTGCGGGCCGTCGGTGAGCCGCTGCGCCGCTTTGAAGAAGACGCTCTGCGCATCCTGCGTCTCTACCGCTTTGCGGCCCGGTTCGGGTTTGTTATCGACGAGACCACCGAAGTGGCGGCAAAGCAGCTGGCTGCCCACCTCGACTGCGTGTCGGTGGAGCGCATCGAAGAAGAGCTGGACAAGCTTCTGTCTGCCCCGAAGCCGGGGGCGTATCTGGAGCCGGAAGTGCTGGCCTTCGTCCTGCCGGAACTGACGCCCGATTACCTGTCGGAAGCCCGTGAGATCATAGATGCCCTTCCGGCAGGAGCAGAGGAAGTGACCACCCGTTGGGCGGCGCTGCTTCTGCCGCTGGGGGAGGATGGAACGCGGAAGGCGCTGAAACGCTTGAAATGCTCCAATGCTGTGATAGATGGAGTATCAACACTTGTGAAGGAGAAAGCTCCCCGCACTCCTGCGCTGCCGCTTCAAGCCAAACGACTTCTCGGCAAATACGACCTCCACACCGTGCAGCAGCTGGCTGCCCTTTGGAGCGCTCTTCGACCGGAAAGAAAAGATGAATTTACCGCCTTACAAAAAGAGGCCGGGACGCTGACCGCCCAAAGCGCCTGCTGCCGCGTCTCCCAGCTGGCCGTGAATGGCCGCGATCTGATGGCGGCGGGCGTCGCGCCCGGGCCGGGCCTGCGCCGCGCGCTGGAAGCGCTGCTGGAAGAGGTCATCACCGGGCGGTTGCCCAACGAAAAAGCGGAACTTCTGGCCTTTGCGGCCAAATTTTCTGCGGCTTGACAAGAGAAAGAAGCTGCGGTAGTATTATACTACTGTTTTAGTATGTTATAATAGAAGAGGAACAGAATGACAGAAACACAGAACACTTCCCGCCGCCCCGGGGCGCTCATCGCCATGAGCGGCGGTGTGGACAGCTCGGTGGCGGCATGGCTCATGCAGAGGGACGGTTTCGACTGTACCGGCGTCACCATGCGCCTCACCCGCAACGAGGCCGTGAACACCGAGGGTCTGCACACCTGCTGCTCGGAGCGGGACATTGAGGACGCCGCCGAGGTGGCCTATGCGATGGATATTCCCTACGAGGTGCTGGATTTTACGGCAGACTTTCAGGAAAAGATCATCGACAAATTCATCCGGGTCTACGAGGCCGGCGGTACGCCCAATCCCTGCATCGACTGCAACAAATATATGAAGTTCGATCACCTGCTTCGCTGGGCAGAAGCGCACGGACTGGATCATGTGGTCACAGGCCATTATGCCCGGGTGGAGCAGGACGAGGCCACGGGCCGCTGGCTGCTCAAAAAGGGTCTGGACGAGAGCAAAGACCAGAGCTATGTGCTCTACAACCTCACGCAGGAGCAGCTGGCTCATGTCCGCCTGCCGCTGGGTGGTCTGCACAAGAGCGAAGTGCGCGCCATCGCTGAGCAGCAGCACTTCGTGAACGCCCGCAAGCACGACAGTCAGGACATCTGCTTCGTGCCGGACGGCGACTACGCCCGCTTTATGGAGGATTTCACCGGCAGGCACTACCCGGCGGGAGATTTCCTCGACGTCGGCGGCAGAAAGGTAGGCACCCACAGCGGCGCTGTGCGGTACACCATCGGCCAGCGGAAGGGCCTGGGCCTCGCCATGGGCGCACCGGTCTACGTCTGCGCCAAGGATATGCAGGCCAACACCGTCACGGTCGGCCCGGAGTCGGAGCTGTTCGATACCATCGTCTATGCGAACGAAGTGAACTGGATCGCCATCCCGGAGCTGAAAGGCCCCCTGCGGGTGACGGCCCGCACCCGTTATCATCAGACCGAACAGCCTGCCACCGTCTACCCGGCAGGGCCGGACAGCTTCCGTCTGGAATTTGACCAGCCTCAGCGGGCCCCCACCCCGGGGCAGGCCGTCGTGCTGTATCAGGGCGATGTCGTCCTCGGCGGCGGCACCATTACACAGGTGGCGAAGGGATAAGGGGGAGCGGCCCAGCCCTCTCAGGCGCTTCGCGCCAGAGCCTATTGCCTGACCGCTGCATTCTGGCTCTCCCTTTGGGAGAGCTGTCACCGAAGGTGACTGAGAGGGCAAGCCCGTGAATGCAAAAAGCAGAACCTAAAGGAGAAATGATATGCAAGACCAGTATTCCCGCACCCAGCTGCTGCTGGGTGCGGAAGCAATGACCAAACTGCACGATTCCCGCGTAGCCGTGTTCGGCGTGGGCGGCGTGGGCGGCTACACCGTCGAGGCGCTGGCCCGCAGCGGCGTGGGAGCTCTCGACCTGATCGACGACGACAAAGTCTGCCTCACCAACCTGAACCGCCAGATTATCGCCACCCACAAGACGGTGGGCAGGTTCAAGGTGGATGTGGCCGAAGAGCGCGTCCACGACATCGACCCCAACATCAAGGTCACCACCTACAAGACCTTCTTTGGCCCCGAGACGCAGGACAGCTTCGATTTCAGCCAGTTCGACTATGTAGTGGACGCCATCGACACGGTCACCGGTAAAATTGCGCTGGTCATGAAGTGCAAGGAGGCGGGCGTCCCCATCATCTGCTCCATGGGTGCAGGCAACAAGATGGACCCTACCCGCTTCGAGGTCACGGATATTTATAAGACTTCCGTCTGCCCGCTGGCCAAGGTCATGCGCACCGAGTGCCGCAAGCGCCGCATCAGGCACCTGAAAGTCGTTTACTCCAGGGAGCCTGTCATGACTCCCATCGAGGATGACTCCATCAGCTGCAAATACCACTGCATCTGCCCTCCGGGTACCCAGCGCAAGTGTACCATCCGCCGCTCTGTTCCCGGCTCGAACGCCTTTGTCCCGTCGGTCGTGGGCCTCATCATCGGCGGCGAGGTGGTGAAGGACCTCGTGGGCTTTGTCCCCATGAAGGGCTGAATTTGATAGAATAAGAAAACGGCAGGTTCAATGAACCTGCCGTTTTCTTCGTTATGAACCGATTTTTACTGCTCAGGAGCAGCGAATGCGATGGGGGTAGCGCCAGCAGCTGCGTCCACGCTCTTCAGAGAGATGGGAGTGGTCTCGTAGTGCAGGGTCTCGAAGCTCTGGGTGCTGCCGTCCTCGGTGGTGAACTCGAGAACATAGGTCATGTCGTCCTGCTTGTCGGCCTCGACATCGCGGGTGATGACGACATTCTCGCCGTCGGCCAGACCGGCCTCGCCAGCCAGGTTCTCGCCCTTGTCCTCAGAGCCTGCCTCGTACAGGTACAGCTCGGAGACGGTAGAACCGGTGGTGTTGTAAACAGTGTACTCGGCGCTCTCAGCAGCCTCAGAAGATGCAGCCTCAGAAGATGCTGCCTCGGAAGATGCAGCAACGGAGGAAGCGGCCGCAGAAGAGGCAGTGCTGGAAGCAGCAGTGGAAGCAGAGCCGCCGCAGGCGGGCAGAGCAACAGCCAGTGCCAGAACGGCAGAGGCGGCACAGATCTTGTTCAGTTTCATGAAAATGTACTCCTTGATTTTTGAATCGGACTGTCCGTGATGGACGGCTATCGGAAATTATTATACATTACTTTGCCTAAAAAATCAAGAGATTCCGCGCAGAATGCACAATGAAGTAAGAACTGTTACCAAAATGAAATAAAACATTCACAAAGTCATCCGCAGTTCAGCCGCCGCTGCGCCAGCGCAAAGCCGACGGCACTTGCCGCAAAGACGGCGTAATAGCTGGCCAGCCGGTAGAACATCAGCAGGCTCATGGACGAAGCATCGGGGAGGAAGCTGCTGTACACCAGCAGGAAGGCCGTCTCCACCGAGCCCATGCCCGCCACATTGGGCAGGGCGTTGGAGACGAAGAAGGTCAGCGACGTCAGGAGCTGCACCTGCCAGAAGGCCAGTCCGGTATCCAGCCCCATGAACCGCAGCCCCATCCAGGGCAGGCAGAAGAGCAGGAACAGCTTTACGAGATGCACGCCCAGAATGGCGGCACAGCGGGGCTTGTCCGCCAGCAGATGGCGGCTCTCGGCGCTCAGGGCGTCCAGCTGCTTGAGCCAGCTTTCCCGGCGCTCGGCCCAGCGGCCCGTGTCGGGCAGAAAATGCAGCAGCCAGCGGGCCAGACGCTGCACCACCGGCAGGGCGCAGAGGGCGATGAGCCCCACGATGACGCCCGCCACGACAGCGTAGGCCCCGGGCAGATACCGCAGCACGCCGTCGGAGTGGGCCGCCATCCAGGGGCGGCCCGCCAGAAGCAGCACGGTGGCGTAAAGCAGGACGGCTGTCTTGTGGAAGACGTATTGCAGGGTCATCAGCCCCACGCCGGGGCCGACGTCCAGCCCGCGCCGGTGGAGATACCACGTCTGAAACGGCATCGACCCTGCGCCGAGGCCCACCACATTGCCGAAGGTCCCCATCCATGCGTTGTCGATGCCCTGCCGCAGCGGGAAATGGGACAGGCGGCTGCGGACGATGAGCCAGCTGGATACGCCCTCGAGAAGCGGGTAGCTCAGGCCCACGGCCAGTGCCAGAAGCCCCTGCCCGAGGGTGAGCCGGCTCAGCGCCTCGGAGATCTCGGCCCAGTGCTCCCGGAAGATGAACACCACGATGCCGGTCAGCAGGGCCAGAACGCCCAGCGAGAGCAGGGTCTTTCGGCGCGAAGGGGCGGGGGAGGCGGACGAACTCATGCGGGGACTCCTTTCAAATTTTAACAAAAAACGGACTGGGATAGACTCTTTTAGGAGAGTATATCACAGTCCGGAGGTGTGTTTGTGAACAACTGCCAAATTTTTTGCCTCAGTTTCGGCAGAGTGATAAAGAACGGGGAGCTTATTCGCCGGTGAGCTCCTTTACAGCCTGCTGTAAACTGTCGGAAAACGCCTGCTTGGAGTAATGACTCTCGTAAAGCTCACGGCAGGCGGGACGCATGGCGGCAAGCTTTTCCGGGTGCTCGATGGCCCAGGCCAGCCGCTCAGCCAGCTTTTCGGGGTCGTCGTCCTCGTAGACGAAACCGTCCACGCCCTCGGTGATGAGCCCGGCGGTGCCGGTGTGCTCCGACACGATGGCGGGCTTGCCGAAGATGAGGCCCTCGGTGACGAAAGTAGGCATGGGGTCGTCGCGGGAGGCGCAGACGAGGCAGGTACACTGGGCCATCAGGCTCTTGATCTCGTCGCGGGTGAGCCGCTTGACATAAAAGACGTTGTCGGGGCAGTCAGCGGTCAGGCTCCGCACGGCGTCCATCATCTCAGCCTCTGCGGCCTTGCCCACGAAGAGGAAGGATGCCTTTTTCATGGTCTCAGGCGGCAGCAGCCGGATGGCCTTGCAGAAGATGTCCTGGCCTTTCCGGTTCTCGAAGGAACCCACGGTGGCGAACAGAGGCCGCCCGCCCGCATAGCTCAGATCGTAGTGGGAGAACTTCTCGGCGGCGTAGTCCGGCAGGCCGTAGATGAGGGGCCGGATGTTGAACTCCGGCCGCACCGAGTGCATGGCGTTGGCGGCGTGGCTGCCGACGGAGTAGAGCCGGATGTTTTCGCCCAGCTCTCTGGGGATCTGGTGGGCGATGTGGGGGTAGCCTGCAAAGGCATCGTGGAGCCACCAGAGCACCGGCACCCGCGCACCGCTCAGGGCGCGGACGGCCCGGGCCTCCACGACGGTGTTGGCCAGAACAAGGTCGGCGCAGAGAGCCAGCCCCCAGAGCAGGGGCGACTGGACACAGCCCTTGCGGGTGATGACGGTAGCTCCCGCCTCGAGGAAGAGCGGCATGGAGCCGCCGTCCTCAGGGCCGAGGACGACCACTTCGTAGCCCATGCTGCGCAGCACCGGCACGGCGCTCACCAGCACGATGGGCGCACCGGTCATGTCCAGCAGGTGGCTCATGATAAAGACGCGCTTCCCCTTTACAGACCAGACGTCTTCGGCGCAGATGTCCCGCTCATAGTGGGCCAGCGCCAGCGGGAGGCAGACGTGGCTGCGGCGGAGCTTCGCCGCCAGCGTCAGCAGCTCGACGGGATTTTCCGGGTCGCGGGCTTCCGCCTGACAGCGGCGCAGCAGCTCCCGGGAGACGAGGGCGCAGCCCGGGCAGGCTGCAAAGCCCTGACTGTGGTAGAGGGTGGTGACGCCTGAGTAGCCGAAGACGGCGTCGCTGGTGACGTAGTCTGCGCCGCTGCGCAGTGCGTCCGCAAAGCAGGAAAGGGCCGTGGGCATCAGGAAAAGGTCTTCCCTGACCAGAAGCAGACCGACGGCGCTGCCCAGGGCTTCGGGGCGGAGGCTGTCCGTCCATAAAAATTTGCGGTGGAGCTGGTCCTGCAGGGAAGCTTTCAGGGCGGCGCTCCGCCCCGGCGCATAGACGCCGAGAAAAACTTCCTGGGTGTCGAGATATTCCTGTTTGGCGAGCTGAGCCCGCTGCAGAGTGGTATAACTGCTGTACATCGTATCCTCCTCTCCGCAGGCAGGCTCAATGGCTGCGATGGAACAGCCCCAGCAGGCGGCGCAGGGGCTGCGTGAGTTTCCAGCTGCTGGAAGAGAGGATGTTTTCCAGCGAGCTCTCGTAGGCTTTGCTCCGGGCGCACAGCTCGGCGTTGGCCTGATGCAGCTCGGAGAGATTCTTCTGCAGGGCCTCGATGGTCTGCTTCTGGTCAGCCGCAGTCTTTTCCAGCTGGTCGAGGTGCATCTGCTCGCAGACGCGGGTCTTCTGGAAATACTGTACGCCCTCGAGAACGGCGGCGAACAATGGGTCGTCCGCCAGCGGCTCCAGCGGGAAGTAGCAGTAGCTCACGCCCAGCTCCATCCCGGCGGGGAAACGGTTCAGACCCTCCAGCATGAAATTCGGGTCGTCGTTGAGGAACAGGATGCCGTCGCCGTGGAGCGGCACACCGCTCACCGGGCGGCAGAGGATGCGGTCATCCGAGAAGACGAAATCGGTGATGCAGCAGGGCAGTTCGCCGGGGTCGAGACGGAGATTGAATGCGGTCTCCGGCAGCTCGAAGGTCGCTGTCACCATGCCGTTCAGCTCGTCGTATTCGTAGTCCGGGGCTTTGACGGTGTCTTTCTGGGAAAAGCCAAACCCGGCGTCATAGTAAAGCAGCGGCTGCACCAGAGCAGGCGAGTCGGTCTGCCTCTCTTTCTGGGGGTGGGCAGCATAGAAGGTCTGCAGCTGTTTTTCCAGCTCGAGGCAGCGCTGGGCCAGCCGCGAAGTGCCTTCGTCTGCAAGTTTGAGCTGTTGTTCAAGGTCTGCAATGCGGCTGCGCAGAGCCGTCTCAGGAGTTTCGTTCATCATTACCGGGACCTCCTCCGATTTATCGCAAGGCGTACAACCCGCGCTGCAAGCCCATGCATCAAAAGTAACTATAGTCTGCCCTCAAAATGGCTGGATACCAAAGCGCAGGAATTTCAGTGTTTTGCCGCATAGCGGCGGGTCTTGCTCCGCTGCCGGGGCTTGTCCGCAGGCTTGCCGCCCCGAAGCCTCCGGCCAAGCTCTTTGCGGCGCATCAGAAGCTCGGTGACGGCGAAGATGGAGACAAGCGAGAACACGAACTGCAGCAGCATCCCCTGCACCGGATGGTCAGCATACTTTGCAGCCATCAGATACCACGGGATGGCCGTCAGCTCCACCGTGTGGATGCAGAAGATGAAGAGCGAGCGCCGGCCCACCCACTCGATGGCATGGGAGATGGGGCCGTCCACCCGGCGCTGCCATTCCAAAAAGAGCCGGATGATGCCGTAGCCCGCTGCGCCATCCAGCAGGATGCTCAGCGGCCCCATCGTCCACTCACCCAGCGAAACGCAGTCGGTGCTCCGGGTCAGCAAAACGCCCGCGACGACGCCCAGCGCGGACGCGATGAGTCCGGCTTTGGCTCTGCCGGAAAGGGGAGTTTCGAAAAGGCGGCGCTTCTTGGCCAGATAGCCGATGTAAAGGTAGGGCAGCGACACCATGCCCTGTGCGATGCAGAAAGGAGCCTCCCACACCAGCGTGACGCCCCAGCCAAGCAGGGTGACGCCGACGACTGCGGGGGTTATGTACCGCTCGGGGAAGATCTCGAGCAGCACGTCCAGAAGCACCCACGCCAGCATCAGGGCCACTAAGTACCACATGGGTCCGCAGGAGAAAAACTGCTGCCCGAAGTAAGTGGCCGTGTGGGGCAGGCCTAACAGGAAGCCGCCTAAGACCTTGGCCGATTCTGAGAGGGCGGCATCCCACGAGCCGAAAGCTGCGCGGTGAACGAAAGCGTGGAGCACCGTGGTGGCCAGTGCGGTATAAAGGTAAGGCTTGAGCAGGGTCTTGAGCTGCTGCTCGATGCATTTGTGGATGGAGCGCTTGCGGAAGCCGTAGCCGCTGGCAATAAAAAAGGCGGCCATCAGCGCTTCGCGGTAAGCGAACAGCGCGAACGCGAAAGGGATGACGTCGTTGGTGCCGAGGGGGTAAAGCTCTGCCGTGTGGGCAAAGACGATGGCCAGCATTCCGATGCCTTTCAGCAGGTCGAACATGCCAAGGCTGCTTACAGTGCGGGGCTTGGTGCCTTCCATGAAAAGGGTCCTCCTTGTGCGCCATTCGTCCCGGAGGCCCCGGAAGGCCGTATTTTAGGCGCGATAAATAAAAATATGAAGCTCGGCGGGGAGCTTTTTTGCTAAATGATATAAACAGTATAATGCTTTTTGGGCTTGCTGTCAATTTGATAAGGACTCGACCTCCGGGCGAAGTTTCGTCCTGACGAAAAAAAGTGTATCACAGCTTTTCGCACATCGCAACAAAAGGAAAGAATTACATCCGCCTGCACAAATCGAATGCAAGCTCAAATTGCATATTTGTGCAATTAAATCTTGCGTTTACGCTCTGCTTGCGGTATACTGTTGCCATGAGGAGCCGTGCCAGAGTTTTCCTCGAAATGCCAGAGATTCGGAATGACTCTGGAAGGTAAATAAAAAAGTGCAGAGCTGAAAATTTGACAAAAAAGGAGAAAGACCGATGGCTGAATACATCAAAGTACCCGCAGGCGTATACGACATGGTGACCCGCTGCATGGAGCAGGAGTTCCCCGATCATGTGGCCATCCGCTATGTGGCCGAGGACGGCAAGACTGTCGTGGAGAAGAAGTACCGCGAGTATGCGCAGGACATCCGCCGGATGACGGCCTATCTCAAGGCCGAAGTGCCGGACATCAAGGGCCGACGCATCGTTCTGCTGAGCCGGAACTGCTATGAATTCTGCGTGGCGTCCTACGGCATCATCCTGGCCGGCGGCGTCCTCGTGACTCTGAACCAGAAAAAGACCTGGGACGAGCTGGAATATGAGCTGGGCCTCGTGGAGCCTGCCCTCATCCTGAACGACGGCATCGACTACGGCTGCCGCGCCGAGCTGGAAGCCGCCTACGGCCCGAAGCTCCGCCCCATGGACTGCTATAAGGATACTGCCCCCGGCGAGCTGACCAACTGCGTGGGCCACGATGATCTGATGATGCTGATGTTCACCTCCGGCACCACCGGCCGCAGCAAGGGCGTCATGCTCTCGGAGCGGAATATGTGCGCCAGCCTGCATACCTATTCGGAGGTGGCAGAGAACTGGATCACCGACCGCCTCCCGGCAGGCCAGAAGCTGCCGCTGAGCCATATGACCCTGCTGCCCCTCTTCCACATGGCCTGCTTCGTCTGCGTTATGTCCTACCCGCCTGCCGGATGGGCTCTGAACCTCTGCGGCGACATCCGCGACTTCTACCGCGACCTGGGCCTGATGCACAGCGACGTCATGGCCTCGGCCCCCATGCTGGTGGAGACCATCTACAACGACATGAAGCGTGGCCGTGTCAGCCGTCTGAACGGCCTGTGGGACCTGTGCTGCTCTTCCGCTGCCCTCGACCCCAGGATGCTGCTGGAGCTGGCCCAGAACGGCTTCGTCGTCAACCAGTGCTACGGTATGACCGAGACCTTCGGCGACGGCATCCTGAACTTTACGCAGGTCGAAAAGCACATGAGTGCCGTGGGCAAGCCCGACGACCACGTTCAGTATAAGCTGGACGAGACCGGAGAAATTTGCATCAAGGGCGACTGCGTGATGCTGGGCTACTACAAGGACCCCGAGGCCACGGCAGAGGTCATCGACGCCGACGGCTGGTTCCACACCGGCGACCTTGCCCGGATGGATGAGGAAGGCTTCTATTACATCACCGGCCGCAAGAAGAACCTCATCATCCTCGCCAGCGGCGAGAACGTCAGCCCCGAAGAGCTGGAAAAGAAGCTAGCTCTCTGCCCGGCCATCACCGAGTGCATCGTGAAGGAGAAGAGCCAGAAAATTTGTGCCGTCATCTGCTGCCCTGAGGATAAGCAGGAAGAGGTCAGAGCCTTCGTCACCGAGGTGAACCGCAGCCTGCCGCTGTATAAGCGCATCAGTGCTGTGGAGTTCACCACTGAGCCCCTGCCCCGCAACGCTCTGGGGAAGCTGCTGCGGAAGTAACAAGGAAGAAGAAACAGTGAAAAGGATACGCCGCGTGGTTGCATTTCTCTGTCGAAACAGGTATTATTACTCTGAGGCAGAAAATGTCAGCTGCCGGCGTTTCGCTGCAATAAAGAAAAACAGCAAGGAGCGACAAAAATGATAAATACTGTATATGAGCTCATCACGGACGTCATGGCGAAGCAGTACCCCGACCGGGTGGCTTTCCGCTATGTGGCCGCCGATGGCAAGACTGTGGTGGAAAAGACCTACGCCCAGTATGTGCAGGACATCCGCAGGGCCGTTACTTATTTTAAGGAGAATATCCCCGACATCAAGGGCAAGCGTGTCGGCATCATGAGCCGCAACTGCTATGAGTACGGTGTCAACAGCTTCGGCGCGATCCTCGCCGGGGCCGTCGTCGTGACCATCAACCAGAAAAAGACCTGGCCCGAGCTGGAATATGAGCTGGGCCTTGTCGAGCCTTCCCTCATCGTCAACGACGGCATCGACTATGGCTGCCGCCCCGACATCGAGGCCGCCTACGGCGCTAAACTCCGCCCGATGGACGCCTTCAAGGACAGCGCGCCTGCAGAGCTTGTTGACTGCGTGGGCCATGATGATTTGATGGTGCTGATGTTCACTTCCGGCACCACCGGCCGCAGCAAGGCCGTCATGCTCTCGGAGCGCAACTTTTTTACCACTGTGGAGTGCCAGGTCAAATTCGGCGGCGCCATGCTGGACTATAAGCACGAGCATATGCCCGAGGACAAAAACGACGTTCTGAGCAACTTCGCCATCCTGCCCCTGTTCCATCTGGGTACGTTCATCTGCCTCTTCGTTTGGGCCTGCAAGGGCTGGGCGCTGAACCTCTCCGCCGACATCCGCGACTTCTACCGCGACCTCGGCCTGATGCACAGCGATGCCATCGCTGTGGCTCCCATGCTGATGGAGGCCATCTACAAAGACGTCAAGCGGGGCCGCCGCGCCCGCCTGAACGGCGTCTGGAACCCCTGCGGCTCCTCTGCCATGTTTGACGGTGCCATGCTGGCCGAGCTGGCACAGCAGGGCATGATGATCACTCAGGTGTACGGCATGACCGAGACCTGCGGCGACGGCATCATCAACTACGAGCAGGACGAAAAGCACATCCGCGCCGTGGGCAAGCCCGACGACCACGCCGAGTACAAGCTGGACGAGACGGGCGAAATCTGCATCCGCGGCGGCTGCGTCATGCTGGGCTATTACAAGGACCCCGAGGCCACCGCAGAAGTCCTCGACGCCGACGGCTGGTTCCACACCGGAGACCTGGCCCGTGTGGACGAGGACGGCTTCTATTACATCACCGGACGCAAGAAGAATATCATCATCCTCGACAACGGTGAGAACGTCAGCCCCGAAGAACTGGAAAATCTGCTGTCCAAGTGCGAGGCCGTCAAGGAATGCATCGTCAGGGAGAAGGGCAAGAAGATCTGTGCCGTCATCTACTGCGGCGAGGCCGACCAGCAGACCGTCCGCGACTTCATCACCGAGACCAACCGCACTCTGCCGCTCTACAAGCGGATGAGCGCCGTGGAGTTCAGCACCGAGCCTCTGCCCCGCACCGGCACCGGCAAGCTGCTGCGCAAGTAAGAATAAACGGGGCAGGCTGCGGAATACTGGAAAAGAGCCGCAGCCGCCTTGAATGGAATTACGAAAGGAAGATTCAAACTATGGAAAGAACCGAGATCGTGTCCCAGATCCTTGCAATTCTGGAAGATGTTGCAGAGATTTCCCCCGAGGATGTCAACGAGAACAGCGTCCTGATGGACGACCTGGACCTGTCGTCCATGGAGATCCTGACCGTCGTCGCCGACCTGGAGGAGACGTTCGGCCTGCGCATCCCCGAAAAGGAGCTGCGCAACTTCGTCACCATCAGCGATTTGGCCGACTATCTGGCCGCACACGCGGGGGAATAAGGAATGGATGCCGAACAGCGCTCTGTTTTTCAGGGCATCGTCTACTATTACCGCGAAAACATGGTCAACTGCCGCTATCAGGTCACGCTGAAGGACGCCGTGGACGGTGCGCTTTTGCAGCAGGCTCTGGATGCGGCCCGGGCAAAGGCACCCTACTATTTCCAGAAGCCGGTGTGGGAGAAAAAGCTGCTCCACCTCGAGCCGTCGGGCGCCCCCTGCCCGGTGCGGCAGGGCAGCGCAAAGCCCGAATTTCCGGACGAGAACGGCTTTACGGTTGCCCTGAGCTATGAGGGGAAGGTCGTCTGCTTCGACTGGTTCCACTTCCTGGCCGATGGCCGGGGCATAGCACCCTTCATGACCATGGTGCTGCAGTTCTACTGCAACCTGCGGTACGGCACGGCTTTCGAGGGCCGGACCCTTGAGACGGATCCTGCCTACGACATCGAGGACATCCTTGCAAAGTACCCCGAGAGTCAGGTGGCCAACGATATGCAGCGCCCCGTGGTGCAGACCTTTGAAGAGACGCCCACCTGCTGCCGCGTCCGGCTGGAAAAGGCGGGGCTTGTGGACGCCGCTCTCCGCTGCGGCGTCAAGCCCTTCAGCACCCTTACGGCTCTGCTCTGTAAGGCGGTGCGGGCGTATCTGGACAAGGACGAGGTGCTCTACAGCTACTCGACAGACGCCCGCGACGCGCTGGGTGCGCCGAACGCCCTCTACAACTGCGTGGCATCCTTCCAGCGCAAGCTGCCGCTGACGGCAGATGCCCCGCTGGCCGAAGTGGCCGTGGGCGTGGACGCTGACCTGAAAGAAAACCTTTCCGCTGAGCGAAAACTGTTCCGTATCGCGGAGCAGATGGGCTGGGTCTACCGGGTCTACCAGCAGAAAGCCAGCCTCAGCATCAAAAAGCGCATCTTCCAGATGGGCGAGTACATCAGCGGCTTCCCGGCGGACTTCTGGGTGAGCTATCTGGGCGACCCCTTCGCTCCGTCCAGCCCGGAGCTGACCCGGTACATCGAGGACTTCCAGATCTGGGTGCCGGCAGACGGCGCTTCCATCGGTCTGGAATGCACCAGCCTGCATGGCATCATCACCCTCTGCGTCAAGAACAAGGTGCCGCGCCCCGGCTTTGCCGAGACTCTGCGCGCCGCGTTCGAGGCCGAAGGCATCAAGGTGCTGGAAGCCGCAGAGCTGGGCGCAGACAATACATAATCTGCGTGGCCAAGAGCGAGGGCCTGCCGAACGAGAAAAAGTTCAACGCATAATTGACCTGTAACATACAAAAGCGTCCCTCCGTTTTACCGGAGGGGCGCTTTTTGCGCAGCAGAAGTCTTCTTTTTTACAGACGGCCCAAAGCCGCCGCCGGGGTTTTACGCCGATTTTGCGTCCGCATGGTTTCGGGCCGGGCGGCTGCGGCGGTAGAATAAGGCCGTTCCCGGTAAATCGAAAAAGAGAGAAGGAGCCATGAGGCTCATGGAAAGAGAGGACTTTCGCATGAAAGAGAATAAAATGTCCCGCCGCAGCTTTTTGAAGGCCGGTGCCTTTGCATCCGCCGCCGGTATGCTGGCCGCGGCACCTGCCGCTGCCAACGCCGCTGCCCCCAATGCCGCCAAAGCGGCAGAGGAAGAGAACGGACTGCTGGGCGTGTTCGGCGGCAGACCCAAGTATGTTTTCCTCTTCATCGGCGACGGCATGGGTACGGCCCAGATACAGTCTGCCCGATTCTATAAGGGTACGGTGGAGAACAACGGCGCTGTCGTCGAGGGCGAGCTGAGCTTCACTCAGTTCCCCGAGGTGGGCAGCGTGACCACCTACGACAGCACTTCTTTCTGCCCCGACTCCGCTTCCACGGCCACTTCCATCGCCACCGGCCACAAGACCGAGAGCGGTGTCATCAATATGTGTCCGTGGACCCGCGATGTGCCCTATGAGACCATCGCCGAGAAGCTCCACGCCCAGAAGAACTACAAGGTGGGCGTCGTCTCCACCGTCAACATCGACCACGCCACCCCCGCTGCCTTCTATGCACATCAGAAGACCCGCAAGAACTACTACGCCATCGGCAAGGAGCTGGCCGTCTCCGGCTTCGAGTATTTCGCCGGCGGCGAGTTCCAGAAGGTGAACGGCGACGGCACCGGCCCCAACAACCACGAGATCGCCGCCCAGAACGGCTACAACGTCGTCACCCGTCAGGCAGACGCCGCCGCCCTCAAGGCCGGTGCAGGCAAGACCCTCATCATCGCCGAGGCACTGGCCGACGGCAAGGCCATGAACTACGCCATGGACGCCGCCGCAGGCGAGTGGCAGCTGACCGACTACGTCAGGAAGGGCATCGAGCTGCTGGACAACAAGAAGGGCTTCTTCCTGATGACCGAGTCCGGCAAGATCGACTGGGCCTGCCACGCCAACGATGCCGCCGCTTCCATCCACGATGTGCTGGAGATGAGCAACGCTGTGCAGGCCGCTGTGGACTTCTACAACGCCCACCCCAACGATACCCTCATCCTCGTCACCGCAGACCACGAGACGGGCGGCATGGCCATCGGCTACAAGACCACCAACTACGACACCTTCCTGACCAACCTCACCCACCAGAAGATGTCCTACGCCAAGTTCGACTCCACCTATGTGAAGGGCTACATCGCCAACAAGACTCCCTTCGAGGCCGCCATGGCCGACGTGAAGGCAAACTTCGGCCTGACCCTGCCCACCGACCCCGATGCTGCCAGTGCAGGCAAGCTGCTGCTGACCGACTACGAGGTGGAGAACCTGCGCAAGGCCTACGAGCGGACGCTGGAAGTCGGCGCTGCCTCCCAGAAGGAGATGAGCCAGCAGGATTATGAGCTCTACGGCACCTACATCCCCTTCAGCATGGCCATCTGCCACACCATCAACCACAAGTCCGGCATGGACCACACCACCTATGCCCACACCGGCGCGATGGTCAACATCTATGCGCTGGGCGTCGGCGCGGAGAAGTTCCGCGGCGTCTTCGACAACACCGAGATCTACCACAAGCTGGCTGAGCTGACCGGCGTACAGTAAGCCTCTCTCTTCAAACGAAAAAGCCTGTGCAGACCCTCCCGGGGCGGGAGGCTGCACAGGCTTTCTTGTGTTCACAGGTGGATGGTGCAGCCGCGGCCCAGCATCTGGGCCAGCAGCATAAGGGTCGAGACGCCGAAGCACCCACCCATCATCAGCAGGCAGAGCACCACCGAGCCGAAGTCGCACCGGCATGCGCCGGGCCGGGCCGAGTAGTAGAGTACCTCGCACCCCAGCAGGATGAGCCCCGCCGCCGGTAGCACCTGCCAGATGACCATCCACGGCAGGCCGGGCAGGAAGCGGGCCAGCAGGAAGAGCGTGCCCGCCGCGATGAGGCAGACGCCCAGCGTCAGGGTGCCCACCCGACGCAGGGGCTTATTCGTCGTGTTCTGTTCCATCATCCGTCACCTCGTTTTCATTCACCACAGGAGAGGAGAGCAGAGCGGCGTTGTCCGGCTCGTCGGCGTGATACTCGCAGAAATCGGCATCCTCGGGGACATCCTTGGGAGCATCCGGCTTTTTGGCCGGATGGGGGCCTTTCACCAGCCAGACGCCGCAGATGATGAGGACCACACAGACCACCACATCCGGCAGGCTGGCCATGACGAGATAGAGGGCGCGGAAAACGGGGGAGGAGTGGCCCCAGCGGTAGACGAGGTCGCCGAGAATGTTCATGATGAGGTTCTGGTAGGCGATGAGCGCACCGAAGGCGATGAGCAGCCAGCCCACCAGCTTGTGGCTGTCCAGCAGAGCCCTGGCCAGCCGCTTGTCGCGGGGGTCGAAGTGGATGAGGTAGTCGTCCTCCGGCGCGGTGTCCGCGATGATCTGCGCCCGGAGGTTGAAGGTGTCAAAGAAGCTGTACATCCACATCACCACCAGCAGGAGCAGCACCGGGTTGAGCAGTGAGCCCACCATCCCGATGAGGCAGGCCGTGAGGATGAGGGAGAGGCCCCGCTTCATGTAACCCTGATACATCTGGCCTGCGCCGGGGATAAACGCGCAGCAGAAGGTCAAAAATCCGTTTTTCAGCATAACAAACTCCTTGTTTTATGATTTTATGTTTTCTGCCGCGTTCAGCAGGCTTTCCAGCACAGAGGAAACGCGGGTATAGATGTTCTCGCCGGGGCGGGAAGTCACGGGCCTGCCCAGCTTTTCGGGCAGAAGCTTCGGAGGCTGTTTTTCCGGCAGGGTGACCTGGACTGTGGGCAGGAGAGCCTGCAGGTCGCTGCCGTGGTCGGTGACGAAGGTCAGCGCTCCGGTACGCCACATGGTCAGCGCCAGCACGGCGGCGACGCCCGCCACCGCAGCCCGGCCACAGGTGCTCTGCATCAGCCGAACCCAGATGGCGCTCATCACGGTACGGCGGACATCCCGGGGCGGGCCGGCGAGGGCGTCGGCGGTCAGAAGTGCGGTGTAACGGTCGGTGCATTTGTCGCAGTAGGCGAGATGCTCGGCGGCTTCCAGCCGTCCCAGCTCGTCCAGCTGCCCGGCGGTGAGGGCGTGCAGCCCTTCGTCGCTCAGACAGCCGTCTTCACGGAACAATTCCATTTTAAAAGCCCTCCTTTCCGGCGGCGCTCAGCTGCGCGGCCAGCATCTTTTTTGCCCGGAAGACCTGCGCCTCCACTGTTTTCTGGGGCCTGCCGCAGAGCCGGGCGGCTTCGGCGGCGGTGTGCTGTTCCAGCAGCATGAGGCGGCAGGGCGTCTTGTAGGGCTCCCGCAGAGCGAGGATGCGCTGCGTCAGCTCCTCTTCGCCCAGAGCTTCCAGCACCTGTGCTTCCGGCTCGCTGCCGGGCGGTGCGCCCTCAAGTGCAAGTACATCATCGCCGGGGGTGTTCACCCGGCGCGCCCAGGCGCTGCGTAAGTAATCCTTGGCTTTGTTGGAGGCGATGCGGGCCAGCCATTGCTTTTCGTATCCGGCAGGACAGCGGTCCATGCTCCGCCATGCAGAGAGAAACGTTTCCTGCGTCAGATCCTGCGCATAGCCCTCATCTGCCACCAGCTGACGGCAGATGGTATAGACGAGGGACTGGTACTTCTGTACCAGCCTGTCAAATTCCAGTGCATTCAATGGCTGCTCTCCGCCTCCTTTCTGCCCGGCATTTCGAGCGCGCTATCTATCTATACGAACCAGCGGGGCCAAAAACTGCAAAATCATGGGAAAAACTTTGAAAATGTGGTAGAATGGCCTTATCAAACCTCACAAAGGAGAAAACACGATGGCCTCTGCCACAAAACAGGCACTTCTGGCGGCGCTCTCCGCCGCCCAGGGCGAATGCATCTCCGGCCAGCAGCTGGCGCAGCAGCTGGGTGTGAGCCGCGCTGCTGTCCATAAGGCTGCGGCCGCGCTGGCGGCTCAGGGCTATGCGCTGGAAGCCGCCCCCCGGCGGGGCTATCGGCTGGCGGGCGGCGACCCCTTCTGCGCCGAGGCGGTGGGAGAGTACGACGCCCCCATCTACCTCTACGACAAGCTGGAAAGCTCCAACCGCACGGCCAAGACGCTGGCCCTCGAGGGTGCGCCCCACGGCACGATGGTGCTGACAAGTCAGCAGACGGCGGGCCGGGGCCGGCTGGGGCGGCGGTTCGAGAGCCCGGCGGGGAAAGGCATTTATCTCTCGCTGGTGCTGCGGCCCGGCCTGCCCATGACCGAGGCGCAGGCTGTCACCGTCAGCGCGGCGGTGGCCGTCTGCCGGGCTGTGAAGCGGCTCTGCGGGCTGGATTTGGGCATCAAGTGGGTCAACGACCTCTATTATAACGGCAAGAAGGTCTGCGGCATCCTGACGGAAGCCGGGGCCGACATCGAGAGCGGCCAGCTGGAATGGCTGGTGGTGGGCATCGGCCTGAACCTGACCTCCCGCCCGGAGGACTGGCCCGAGGAGCTGCGGCCCATCGCGGGCAGTCTCTACCCCGGCGGGCCTGCACCGGTGAGCCGGGCGGCACTGGCCGGGGCCATCGCCCGGGAGCTGCTGGGTCTCTGCCCGGCCTTCGACTGTCTGGACGAGTACCGCGCCCGGTGCTTTGTGCCGGGCCACTGGGTCACGGTCTGCACCGGGACGGAGAGCTACGCCGCAAAGGCGGTGGCCATCGACGACGCCGGGCGGCTCATCGTGGCGCGGGAAGGGGGCCGCACCGAGGCGCTCTGCCACGGAGAAGTGAGTATCAGGCCGTCGCCGCTGGCGGTAAAATAATAAGAATATGATTAGCGCCTATTAGGAAAACACACTGTCAAAGGGGTTTGTAGCGGGGATTAGCCCGCTACTGCGGTATCTTCTGTAGTGTTGATTTCAATGTACTCGGCAATCTTGCGGAGCTCGTCAGCAAATTTGAATTTCACGCTGATATTGCCGTTTTCATAGACCTTGATATAGTCCACAAGTTCAACCAAGATTTCACGGTTGAGGGCTTCAATGTTCTGATACTTCATAAAGGCTACCAGTGCAGGATGCTCGTTGTCCACACCGTTTGCCAGTTCTGCGCGTTCAGCGTTCAGCCGGGTAAGCACCGCGGAAATATCAGAAGTCTGCCGTTCATAGTCAGCCTTCATATCCCGGTATTCCTGCTGGGTGATTTCACCGTCTTTCCAGTCCTGATAAAGAGATTGCTTGTAGCGTGTTATCTTTGTCAGTTCCCGCTCTTTTGCAGCTATCAGATCGTCCAGTCGGTAAGACTGGCTTTTTTTGATTGGAGCGGAATTGATCTGCGTGACGATTTCCGAGTAGGAAACAGCCAAATGTACCTGATGCTGTACAGCGAACAAAACAGCAGCCTCCAGCCGTTCATGCTTGATTGAGTGCATGGTGCAGGCTGTCCGGGAACGGTTCTTGTAGGTTGAGCAAGAATAATATACATTGTTGTTCTTGCCAACGCATCGGGTAATGGCCCGCCCGCAATCGGCACATTTCAGAAAGCCGCTGAATAAATGTACCTCACGGCCTTTCGGGGAAGTACGGGTATCACGCTGTAAGAGAGCCTGTACCTTGTCGAAAGTTTCATAGTCGATAATGGCCTCATGCGTTCCAGCCACTTCCACCCATTCCTCGCGTGGAACAGCTTCAATCTGGTGTACCTTGTAGCTTTTCACCCGGCTTCGGCCTTGGGCTAAATCCCCGGTGTAGGTCGGATTGGTAAGAATGGAGTGGATCATGCGGACTCCCCACATAGGATCGTCATACCCTCTTGTCGAAACAGGCAAGCCCTTTTGTACCTTGTAAGCCGAGGGGCTCGGTACGCCGTGTTCGTTCAGGTACAGCGCGATAGCACGTTTTGATGACCCTTGAATAAGCATTGTGAAAATGAGTTTGACATTTTCAGCAGCATCGGGATCAACAATCAGCCTGTGCTTGTCCTTTGGGTGCTTTACATAGCCGTAAGGAGCAAATGCTCCGATATACTGGCCGTTGCGCCGCTTGTAATCAAATACCTGCCGGATCTTTTTGGAAGTCTGATAGCAGTAATTATCGTTCATCACGTTTGTAATGGGAACGATGATATTTGAAACGCTGTCGGGGTTCTTGTAGCTATCTACATTCTCAGCAAGGCTGATAAAACGAACACCCATTTGAACAAACAGGTTGTCGATCAAACTTCCGGCATCGCTATAATTTCGTGCGAAGCGGGACAGGTCTTTTACTATAACGCAGTTGATTTTACCACTCATGACATCCGCCAAGAGCCGTTGAAAATCTTCACGATTAGCGTCCGTTCCAGTATGTCCGTCATCTACATATTCTGTGATGCTTTCAAACTCATCAATGTTGCGTCGGTAAAAATCGTTCAGTAGGTCACGCTGGTTTTTTACGCTGTTGCTATCGTCTTTTCCTTTTTTCAAATCTTCCTTTGAAAGCCGGA
>OAWC01000559.1_pt1 | contig 23788 bp, 19 predicted proteins | sample 1495331 | NCBI WGS metagenome assembly OAWC01 (sample SAMEA2580115, study PRJEB22360) | human gut metagenome | biome: human gut; feature: human-associated habitat; material: faeces | place: Denmark | collected 2008/2010
AGTTGCAATTATGCTACTTATATTATACATAAACACCATCTTAACGTCTTAATTTTCGAATATTCGGATTGACATTTTTTCTACCATATTGTATTATCTATTCATAAAAGAAATGGGTTTTGTGCCAAGTAAAGCCTTATGGCTCCAACGGGGTGCTCGTTTCTTTTTTTATATCTAGAATATCATACAAATACATTTTTCCATCGTTTGCATGCCTTATTATCAAAGATGCATGAAATACGTTATATCTTTCAATATTTTCATTATCACCATATACCGGTAATGCAAAATAAGTATCATATCTATACCAGCCATTCCTTGCACTCCAATTATGTTTCCCCTTATTATTTTCTCTAAAATATCTGCCTGTTGAAATTTCTATCATTTCAGGAATTCCCTGTGTTGCATTCGCTTTAGCCTTTGCAACTGCTCCGTTCAGCCTTTTGGTATATACTGATCCCGAATATTCACTTGGCAGATCAGATCCGATATATATAACATCGCCAGTAGACGCCACCTTATAAAAGTCACCGACATATTCTTTCAAATACGCCCGCACTTCCTTCCAATTGATGGAACGTTTTCCCTTAAACCGGATATCGTTAATCACCACAATATTATTTCCATCAATGTCCTGAATGACAGAAACATTCCTCTGCTGCGATTGGCTACTATCGTTGATTTGCTTGCAGACATCAAGAAGTGCAAGGTAACTGATCATTCTTTGTCTACTCTCTGTATCTGATCGTCGATACAATTCAATTATATAATTTTCATCTGTTACATAATCTATGTAGGCTGTCTGTTCCGCATTTTCTTCGTCGCAAAGCAATTCCACAAGTGTCATATCTAGTGCCTTGCATATAGACACCAGTTTATCCGCCTGTGGATTAATCTGTTTCTTCCGCCAATCACTAATTGTGCTGGTCGCAATACCAGTTCTTCTGGATAGTTTCGTCTGGCTCATATGTAGTTCTTCAAGTCTCGCAAATATTCTCTCATATATCTTCATGATGCAATATTCTTTCCTCTATCTTTCCATTTCCGATTTTTCGGATATTGTATCATGAATAATCTCTTTTATCAATACTGTAACAGACCTACAAATTCCGATTGAGATTTCACCTATTCTAAGGAATTTAATAACTGTTATATTTTGTTACTAAATTTCTCACGAGCCATTGAAAACACTAAATTTGTGGTAGGTGAACTTTCCCTTAGACTTTCCCTTGTGTTATATCTTCCCACAGGTTTTTACGAACTCTGATAAGGGAAAAAATAAGGGCACAAGATGTCCAGTGGACATCTGCTCTGTGCCGACCGAAGCGGCAGCGGAGACAAAGAAAATCATATAACACAAAATAAAACTGACATGGTGAACTGATTGAAACGCTTCAATATTTTTTGATTTTAAGGAGACACAACATGAATACCATTTACGCAGAATACAATATGTATCACAACAGCATTGATATCTACACATCTGCTGGATATATGTTACGCATTGACTGTAATAAGGCAGAGGATGGACTAAAAACTACTCCCTGCTCACAATGTTCGTTAAATGCTCTTGCGATTGATGAGCCACTAGAGTATGTTAAGCTATATCTTGATGGAACTATGCAGATGTGGGTAGATGCAGAAGACGCATAAGAATAACACTCTGCATATACCACCATATATACAGAGGGGATAGCCAGCATTTCTTTCGTGCCAGCTATCCCCTTTACTGAATATATATGCCTTGTCTAAAGGCGCATATTATTCATTATCCTTTTTCTTTCTCATATATAACGTTGCCAGTAATCCTATTAATGACGCTCCTAACAAAGAAATCCATAAAGTCAGATGACTATTATCTCCTGTCTGTGGGGCAGTTATATGGTGATTATCACCTGTCTGACTTCCGCTATCATCATTTTTGTTTTTGTCATCATCTTTTGGTGTTTCGCTACCGGAATCATTCTTACTTACTGTAAAGTTTGTACTGGCCGAACCATCTGTCCATACAATTTCAAATGTATGTGTTCCTATAGAAAGTGTCTTCAGGTAGTCTGTCGTTAAGGTAATAATTGTAGAGCCTTCCTTTGCGGTATAATTCTTAGCATCAATAGTGTTTCCATCTATTTTTACACCAACAAACTTGGAAAAATCACCATTTCCTCTGATTGTAATAGTTTCCTCAGTATTCTGCTTCCAATCACTGTTTGCGCCATCCAAAATCTTGTAAGATACAGGGGTTGGAATCGCTTCATAATTTGCTTTCACTCTTACTGCTTCTGCTGGCATTACAAATGTTGTTGTGTCACTTGTGCTGCTTGCAAGTGTTATATTTCCACTCTCTATCGACCAATCCTTAAAACGCTGTCCATTTGGTGCTGTGTTTGCAGTGATCGTTACTGTAGAGCCTTGTGCATAATTTCCTGAACCACTTCCATTCGTTACGTTCACCTCATATTTCGGTACCGGAATCTGAATGGTATAGGTAAATTTCTCTACACTGCTATTCTGCATTCTGTCCTTTACTGCAATTGCCTTGATGGTAGTTGTAATACTCTTTCCTTCTGTTCCTGTTACTGCTATCGGTGCTGTGTACACTGCGGTTGTTCCGGCAGGTACACCACCCGTAATTGTTGGCTCACTTCCATCGGTGGTATAATAAATCGTTGCTCCTTCTGTGGAAGAAGTAAGTGTTACCGACTGATTCTCTGTATAGGTTCCTGCTGCCAAATTTACTGTCGGAGCACCAACAATGCCTGCCGCACTGATGGTGATGGTAATGGTTGTGGTAAGCGGAACTCCATTATCATCAATACTGTCAGGACATGTTACGATACCATTTAAGGTTACGGTCTGCTGGGTTAATACAGACGGTTCATAGCTTCCGCTTGCCGGTGCAGTTGTATTCCATGTGACCGGTGCACTACTTTCCGTATTACCTTCTGTCACAATATTAACTGTTGCAGGCAGATTCATCGCATCATAAGCGGTTCCGTTCGCTACGGTTATCGCCTGTGGCGCCGTGATACTTATTAATTTATCCTTTGCCGTGGCAGGAAAATCATATGTTACCGTAAGTGTTCCGTCTGTATTCTTTGTAATGCTTGTTGCGTTATTGCCCAATACGGTAGCTGTCGTGGAATCCGTAAATTCGTAGCCTGTAGCTGCTGTAAGTGTAATGCTCGCTGTGTAGCTTGTATTATATCCGGCTGTGGAATCACTTGGTGTCCATGTAATCTGTGGTGTGGTGCTGCTTACACCTTCGGTTACGCATGATGCTTCGGCATCCAATGCAGTATTTGACACCGGAGTAGCAATATCTGTAATTGCTACTGATGAAATTTCACTGACCACAGTTTCAGTTGCATTGACCGCATAAGTCACATTATCCTCGGTTATTTCCAGCCAGATTTTGCAGGCTGATAAATCGATTGATGCCGGTGTATTTGATTCTGCCACAATATCAGATACGTTCACAACATCTGTTCCTGTAATCTTCTTACTGTAATACCAGTTATTTGTTCCGTCATTGCCCTGCACGACAAGTGCCACGGTTTGTGAGGTAGCACCCTTCACCGCCTTGATATCACCTGTTGTGGTGTTATATGTTGCTGTACCAATATCCTTACCTGTTCCGTCCAGTCTTAAAGTCATCGCCGCACTGTCTGTTATCTTTTCCGATTTTGTATCAGATGATGCTGCTGTCGCAGCAGATGCGAAGAGAACAGATGACAGATCCAGATTGGAAGCGGGCTGAACAGGGCTCCCGGAGTCGATGTCGACACGGCCGACGATGACATAATAGCCCCGATCCGCGCACAACGCAATGTCACCACTACGACCGTAAGGCGAGCGCAGCCAGAACCACTCTCCGTTCCTCAAGTAACTACTCATGGCAAGTACTGTACTGTCATCGGTTCCTGCCCACAAGTATTGGTCATTAGCATAATCTCCCTGTAACGCATACAGTTTGTCTGTGGTGGTATAGGTTACACTACTATTCTTCGTATCCTTCGTTGTCACTGTGGTGGCATTCATCAAGCCCTGCTCGGCTGAGGTGAAGTAGGATGTATTCGTAGCCATACCCTGCAGTGTATCACGAAGTTCACTTGCTCCGTAGTGATTTGCGTATACTTCTGTTATAGTCGCTTCACTATAAACACAATCTGACCATAGATTTTCATCATTCTTATTGCTTATGTCTGAATTAAACTTCTGCCCTCTTGCAATCGGGCTTGCGGCAACGATGATGGTATTATCCCCTGATACACCGGTATCCTTTCCTAAAATGTACCATTCCTGTGCTGTTGTTCCATCTGATTTCTTACCAAATACCAGTTTTCCTTTGGTCGTAGCAGTACCATTAGCATCCGGGGTAAATGCGGTCATTAACTGGTCCTTCGTAGCATATGCGGTAACGCTTGGTTCTGTTCCGGAACCGGTTGCAGCCTGCACCGTATTTGCTCCGCCTGACATAGCAGGAACTAGTCCTGCCACCATAGCAAGGGAAAGAACAAACGCCATTCCTTTCTTAAAATTATGCTTTAATCTTCTCATCTGAATCCTCCTTTGATTTTGTAAATATAGTTTAGAAATAGCGGTTATCTCATTGCTTTTTTCCCCGACAGAAATCTGTCCTATGACCAGCGTTGTAGCAATATCAACCGCATTCAGTATATATGGGGGGTTCTGTCTTTTATCCTCTCCGTGCTTCCCCTGAGTATATGGTATACCTATATTATAATTCTATTATACCTATACACAAAGGAAAAGACTAGCAAAGCGGTAATTTCGTATAATTGCAAATTTACCAGTCTTTTTCAGCGTTATTGGCATTATTCAGTTTACTTCATGAAACAACCCTACCCTATTCCCTGTATAATTACAGGAAAATTTGTGCATTTTTTATTTTTCTGTACATCATGTCCATTTCTAAACAGTCTTACTTCCCGTTATATTTTTTCAGTACCACTTTTTTCCCCTGCCCTTTTCCACGAAAGAGTTTTTTGTACTTCTTATACTGTGCTGCCGGCACTTTGATCTGTGCATTTTTTTTGATTCCGGAAAATGTATTTTTGCCGATCCTCTTTAACTTTTTAGACCTGACAATAATAGTTTTCAATTTGCTGCAGTCCTTAAATGTTTTCGCACCGATTTTTGTTGTGTTTGCTCCGATTGCAACTTTTACAAGCTTTTTACAGCCAAGAAATGCAGATGTACCAATCTCTTTTACGGAGTCAGCGATCACCACTTCTGTGACGCTGCTTTTCTTAAATGCATCAGCAGATATTTCCGTCACATTATATTTCCTGCCATTGTAGGAAACGGCAGACGGTATCTTCACTTTCGTTACCTTCTTTGTTTTCAGACCGATCACAGCAGCTTCTTTTTTACCTGTTATCTTATAACGGATTTTACCGGAAACAAATTTTGCTGCAAGATCTGATTCATCTTCATGATCCTGTTCCTGTGCTGTTATGGTAACAGGCTTTTTATTTATGGTTACTGTCTTTGAACCCTCAACGGTAGTATAGTTATCCTTCGTAATCCGATAGTATACGGTATACGTACCTTCATTGCTAAAAGAAGGATTATCACTGCCGTAGGTTGTGCCATCGGTGCTGTAGGTTACGGCTGCTCCTTCAGGATTGGTCACGCTCACGCTGATGCTGTGTGGCTGTCCGTCATAGGTTGTGCTGTAATCCGTTGCCGTATACAGGATGGTTCCGTTATCTACCGTAAGAGTAACTGTTTTCTCTCCTGCCGCAAAGATTCCGTTTGCTACAGTACTTACCTTAATCTTAAAGGTTCCTGTCTGGGTTACGGTAAGTGTTGTACCCGAAAGCGTGCCTTTTCCGGTTCCTCCATTCGTTCCTGTAACAAGTGCATATGTTGCAGTTCCTGCATTAGTGTCGATGCTAAAATACTGTGATACATCAACGGTTGCACCTGTATATGCTATACTGCTGTCTGTTCCGGTGATGGCGACAGGGGTTGCGGCTTTATTCTTAACCGTAATCGTGCCTGTGATATTGCCTGTACTTGTATCGTAGCCCTGACAGTCAAAAGCATTATAATTTGTAAATGCAGACTTATGGATTGTCCACCTAAAGGTGTTCTCTGCCCCCGGAGTTTTGTCATAAACTCCTCCGGCACTCTCAATGGTCCATGTCACAACCATATCTGCTGTAGTTGGTGACGTTGTTCTTTCAAATCTTACTGTTGCCGTCTTGCCAAGCTCCGTGTTCGTTCCGCTTATAGGACTTGCAGCATATCCGTCATAGCCATAGTAAGTTGTAAATGTATTATTTGCCGGTACTGTCGGCGCATCTACACTGTCTATCTTTCTCTTGTCTGTTGTAAATTTTTGGATTACTGTCAGTGTTCCATCCTCATTCTTTGTAACGCTCGTTGCGGGATTGCCTAATACTGTAGCTGTCACATTATCTGCAAATTTGTAGCCTGTATCTGCTGTAAGTGTAATACTTGCTATGTAGCTCGTATTATAATCTCCCGCTATGGTATCACTTGGTGTCCATGTGATCTGTGGTCTGGTGCTGCTTACACCTTCTGTTGTACATAATGCTTCGGTATCCAATGCAGTATTAGACACCGGCATATCAATATCTGTAATTGCTACTGATGAAATATCACTGACCAGAGTTTCAGTTGCATTTACCGCATAAGTCATATTGCTGTCACTGTCTGTGGTTTCCAGCCAGATTTTGCAGGCTGATAAATCGATTGATGCCGGTGTATTGGAATCAGCTTCAATATCAGAAGCTTTTATTGTTACGGTATCTGTGTCTGTAATCAGTTTACTGTAATACCAGTCATTTGTTCCATCATTGCCCTGCACTACAAGTGCCACGTTACTTGTGGTACTTCCCTTAGTTGCCTTAATATTACCTGCTGTAGTGTTATAGGTTACTGTACCAATATTCTTACCTGTTCCATCCAGTCTTAAAGTCATCGCCGTACCGTCTGCAATCATTCCCGATTTTGTACGAGATGACGCTGCTGTCGCAGCAGATGCAAAGAGCACAGATGACAGATTCAGATTGGAAGCGGGCATCACCGAGACGTATCCATAGGTGACATTGTACGTGGTCACAAGGACGCCCGGATTAGCGATCAGCGCAAAGAGACTAAAATGACCATCCGGCGAGCGCAGCCTAAATAAACTTCCGCTTCTCCAATAACTACTCATGGCAAGTACGGTTTTGTTATCACCTCCTGCTTTTATGGTTTTATAGGAAGAACCATAACCATCTGCCGCCAATGCATACAGCTTGTCTGTGGTGGTATAGTTTACACTATTCCTCGTGTCATACGTTGTCACTGTGGTGGCATTCATAAGTCTCTGCTCGGCTGTGGTGAAGTAGGTTTCATTTGAACCATCTGCCATACCCTTCAATGCCACTCGAAGGTCACTTGCTCCGTAGTGGTTTGGATATACCTCAGATATACTTGATCCATTATAAACACAATCACTCCACAAGTTTGTATCAGTCTTATTCTTCTGCCCGTCATTCTCAAACACCTGATCTTCTGCTATCGGACTTGCGGCAAAGATGATGGTATTATTTGTCCCCCCTGATACTTCACTATCAGCTCCTAAGATGTACCATTCCTGTGGTTTTTTACTGCTGTTCTTACCAAATACCAGCTTTCCTTTGGTCGTAGCCTCACCATTAGGATCCGGTTTAAATGTTTTATCCATTAACTGATCCTTCGTAGCAAATGCTGTCACGCTTGGCTGCGTTCCTCCACCAGTTGCTGCCTGCACGGTATTTGCTCCGCCTGACATAGCAGGAACTAGTCCTGCCACCATAGCAAGGGAAAGAACAAACGCCATTCCTTTCTTATAATTATGCTTTAATCTTCTCATCTGAATTCTCCTTTGTTTTTGTAAATATAGTATTGGAATAGATACGTTTTCTTAATTTCCATGTATGACCATGCTTTAAATTCAAATCAAATTATCCCCCCTTATCAGACAGAAAAAAAGGCGCAGTCAGAGTGCTGTGCTGTTAAGATTATCTCTCTGACCGCCATGCCTGTCTACCTCCGTTGCAATATTTCTATAATATTCAGAATAGCAGAAATGTCAGGATTTATCAATCATTTTAATCTGATATTATAGTAATATCGGCTGGATTGGTGTTTCTGCATTGTCATTGGATTTCTTCCAGTCATCAACTTCCTGCTGATACTCTGCATAAGCATTTTGAGATTCCTTGTAGCTTAGATAAAATTCATTCATGTTCTCAATAGCAGAAGTATTATCTGTGTTATCTACCACTATATTGCTTGCAAAATCTGTTTTTTCGGCATTCGTAACATCTGTATGCAGTATCTTATTCCGAATAGCTCTGGCTGCTTCAAGCATCTTCGATATCAGCAGTACAAGCTCCGTAATCGCCATATTAAGTATCAATGCTAATCTTTGAGGTTTGTTCCCATATATTTTAATCGACCTTTTTATCGGTTCTGTGATATGTTCCCTTTTTATCTGTAAAATATCATCCATAGGAACATTGCTTATGATTGCCCTGTCAATCTCCCGATTTCATGTTATAATAAAATAAAAAAATTAAAGGAGCAATGACAACCATGCCAGAAATATTATATGAAATCCCAGTCAACGACATCTTTGACCGCCCGTGCGAGTGCCCGGTCTGTGCCATGCAAAAAAAGCTTGATGATGACGAAGTTGCCTTTGCCATGGGACCTAGTTATATGGAAGATGACATCCGGCTGACTACGGACAAAATTGGATTCTGCGCCCACCATATGCAAATGATGTATGATTTTGAAAACCGCCTCGGTCTCGGACTGATTCTGAATACCCATATGCAAAATATCATAAAAAATATAGAAACTCTGCAAAAAAAGAAACGGAACGGTTCCAAACGCTTATTTGCGAAGGATACCGGTTCCGCTCTCTCCGATTATATCAAACAGACTACAAGTTCCTGTTTTATATGTGACCGTATAAAAAATACTTTCAAACGGTATTTAGTAACCACTTTATATCTGTACGAGAAAGATTCCGATTTCCGTAAGAAATTTAAAAACAGCAAAGGATTCTGTCTCGAACACTATGGTATGCTTTATGACCTTGCACCTTCCCACTTGAGTGGGCAGGTACTAGTCGATTTCACAAATGATTTGAATGAAATCTTTCTTACAAACTTTAAACGCGTGCAGGAAGACGTCTCGTGGTTTGTCGACAAACACGACTACCGCAACAAAGAGGCCTCTTGGAAAAACTCAAAAGACTCTCTCCCACGTGCTATGACAAAAGTAAACAGTATCTTATCGGAAAATTGATTACTCCGCTTTGCCTTGAAGTTTCTCCTTCAGGGCAAACGCTTTGTCCTTAATACGGCGCTGGGCATTTCTTGCCACTAACACCTTTGAAACATAGCGTTTTGCTTCATCATTTTTACCAATACGTCTTGCCAGTTCTGCAAGCAGATACATCATCGTATACTGGTCCATACCACACATTGGGAAATCTTCTTTGGAAAATGCTGCTTCAAAGCCATCATAGGCGTTCGAGAGCAATTCCTTTTCTTCGTTAATCAACTCTGTAACTTCTTCTTTTTTGTAATCACCCTGCATCAAAAGTTCACGCTTGCCGCGGCAGAGCCATGCCATCTTCAGGCAGGTATAAGCACGCTCACTGCTCTTACCGTTTTTCACAACGGTATTCAAAAGTGCCATTTTATGTCTTGTCAGTGCATCATCATACGTGTAAATCTTTCCTGCTTCCGGCTGATAATGGAAATTAGCAGAAATTTTTTCTTTGATGTTTTTTGCCTGGCTTGACATCACAAAATTAAAATAACGGTTCAGTGCTGCATAACCACATTTCGGACAAAGAATCGCATCATACTTCAAGGAATCGACTCCCATATAACGCGGACGCAAATCCGAATCGGCACCAACCAAACGCACCTTACCGGTTCTTACCATACGGCTCTTAAACTCATGGTCACATACCGGGCAGGTGTAACTCTTGTCAAAAAGCAGGTCTTCTTCGTTTATTTCTTTTTTTGCATCCTGTTTTGCCGCTTCCTGCTTTTTCTTCTCGCTGTCGCTTTCCTGATACACATCTACTTTTTCAACATTTTTAAAACCTAAATCCTCCAACCCTGCAAAAATATTGGACATCGTCATCCCCCGTTTCCATCTAAATTTTATTTATTGGGACGATAAGAGCTCTTCAATGATACAATTCGATTAAACACCATATGCTCTGCCGTCGTATCCTTTGTATCCACACAGAAGAAACCAGTTCTCATAAACTGGAACTTATCCCCTGGTTTTGCCTCTTTGAGTGCCGGTTCCATATAGCACTCTTTCAAAACAGTCAAAGAATTCGGATTTACATTTATGGAACCATCTTCATTGTAAACCCCTTTTTCTTCGTCAACAATATTTTCATATAAACGTACTTCTGCTTTTGCCGCTGTATCCGCAGCTACCCAGTGAATTGTTCCTTTCACTTTGCGGCCGGTAAAGCCGGAACCGGATTTAGTCTCCGGGTCATACGTTGCATGAACAATCGTTACATTTCCATCTTCATCGGTTTCGTAACCGGTACAAGTCACAAAATAAGCACTCATCAGACGTACTTCATTGCCCGGGAACAGACGGAAATACTTGCGTGGAGGATCAATCTTGAAATCCTCTCTCTCAATATACAACTCTCTTCCAAATGGCACCTTACGTGTACCAAGTTCCGGATTCTCCTGATTATTCGGAACATCCAAATATTCAATCTTTCCTTCTTCGTAATTATCAATCACAAGTTTAACCGGGTCTAACACTGCCATCATTCGTGGCTGAGACATTTTCAAATCCTCGCGGATGCAATACTCTAACATTGCAGAATCCACAGAACTGTTTGATTTGGAAACACCACAAAGTTCCATAAACTTGCGAATGGAAGAAGCCGTATATCCTCTTCTTCTAAGAGCAGTAATCGTAACCAGTCTTGGGTCATCCCAGCCGTCTACAATACCATCTTCTACCAGTTTTTTGATATAACGTTTACCGGTTACCACATTGGTCAGATACATTTTTGCAAATTCAATCTGGCGTGGCGGCACCTCAAACTCACATTCTTTTACAACCCAGTCATAAAGCGGACGATGATCCTCAAACTCCAGTGTACAAATCGAATGGGTAACACCCTCAATCGCATCCTCAATCGGATGGGCAAAATCATACATCGGATAAATGCACCACTTATCTCCTGTATTGTGATGGTGTAAATGTGCTACACGGTAAATAACCGGGTCTCTCATGTTAATATTCGGCGAGGACATATCAATCTTTGCACGAAGCACACGGGAGCCATCTTCAAACTCACCATTTTTCATTCCCTCAAACAGAGAAAGGTTTTCTTCTACCGAACGGTTTCGGTAAGGACTGTCTTTGCCGGGCTCTTTTAACGTACCGCGGTACTCTCTAATTTCTTCTGCTGACAAATCACAGACATATGCTTTTCCTTTACGAATCAGTTTCAATGCACATTCATACATATCATCAAAATAATTCGATGCAAAATATACCGGTGGTTTTTCGCCACAAATCCACTCCACATCTTTGCTGATGGAGTCCACAAATTCTTCTTTTTCTTTCTGTGGATTCGTATCGTCAAAACGAAGGTTAAAGGTTCCGCCATATTCCTTTGCCAATCCCTGATTCAACAAAATCGATTTGGCATGTCCAATATGCAGATAGCCATTTGGCTCCGGTGGAAAACGCGTAACCACTTTATCATACACGCCCTCCTGCAAATCCTTATCTATTTCATTTTCAATAAAATTTCTTGAAATCACTTCTTCATTCATTTCTGGCATAAAAAAAAGCCTCCTTTGCGTATCTCTCTAAATAATAACACAAAGAGGCTTTTTAGACAAGATTTTATTTGAAATCGTGTCCGCCAATGCGAAGTTTTGCATGAGACAGACGCTGACTGAAAAAATGATACTTACTCATCTTAATTTCTTTGCCTTTATAAGTAACACATTTTTCGCCTTCTAAAGCAATTTTTGCCGCCTGCACACATTTGGCACGGGCACCGGATTTATATTTGCCCTGGCTGTATTTTTTCATTTCCTTCTGCCATTTACCGGTACGAACCGGAGTAAACTGTCCACGCTGTTTGAGAACACCCTGAATCGAGTTTGGAAAAGCACCGGATTTTTTACGGTTCATCACAACAATTCCTACCGCTGTCTTTCCTGCTTTGCTCTGGTTTCCTGCCTCACAGAAAATAATCGCAGACATCATTTTTAATTCCTTGCTTGTATAACTTTTTTTCTCAGCAGCCTGTGAAGGTGTTGCCCCGATTAAGATTCCCATCAACGCAAAAACCGCCATCATTCGTACTACTAAAGTTTTCAAAAACATGTTTACACTCCTAACATTTTTATTGGTTACAAAATTGTTATCGACTTGCATCGTTTTTGTAACATTTACGTAACAATTGTAACATACTATAATAAAAAATCAACCCTAAATACAAAAAAACCGCCTTCCAAATGCTGGAATCAACGGTTTTTGGTTTGTTTTTACGAAAACTTTTATAATTTGTTTAATTAAATTTTGTAACAATTGTGTCGAATTTGAGCGAACCACCGAACAAATCAAGGGCACTTCCAATCGTATAATTGACTCTGTTTTTTCCTGTTTTTTGAATTATTTCGATATCCTCATAACTGCCGATTCCACCGGCATATGTAATCGGAATTTCACTTTCCTTAGCAAGAATTTGTAACAAATCCTCATCTACACCTGTTCCGGTTCCCTCAACATTTACAGCATGCACTAAAAACTCATCACAGTACGAATGAAGTTTTTCCATCAGTGCTTCATCCAGACACTGATTAGTAAATTTCTGCCACCGGTCGGTTACAATATAATAAGAATCTCCTTTTTTTCGGCAGCTTAAATCCAGAACCACGTGCTCTTTTCCCACTGCCTTCACTAATTGTTCCAGACGGTCAAAACGAATCTCTCCGCCCACAAAAACATACGAGGTGACAATGACGTGGCTTGCGCCAAAATCCAAAAAAGAAGCGGCATTCTCCGCATGGATTCCACCACCTACCTGAAGGGCCCCCTGCCACGCAGAAAGTGCTCCCCTTGCCTGCATAAGGTCTGCTTCATAATAAGGACTGTCCGCCGCATTTAACAAAATAATATGTCCGCCGCGAAGTCCCTTTTCACGATACAAGGCGGCATAATCTGCCGCCTGCATCTCCGAAACAAAATTCTCTTTTGCAAAATCTTTCTCATCTTTTAAACTTCCACCAACAATCTGCTTTACCTTGCCATTATGAATATCGATACATGGTCGAAATTCCATCCTTTTATCCTCTCTTTACAGTCCAAGAATCTTCTCTACGGTCATCTGCATCTCGCTCTTGTCGCATACAATATCATGACGAATCGGTGCGGTGCGGATTTCCTCAATTGCTTCCGGAATCTTTACGCCGGAAAGAGCATTTAACTCATCTACCAGTTCAAAATCAGTCATGCTGTCATATTTTTCTTTGTCAATGGCATCCATAACACTGCGGGTAAACTTGTATGGGCTTGCCGTAGAAGCAATCACTGTCTTTAAGCCGGCATCCTTTGCCTTGTCATAATAAACACAGGAAGCAACCGATGTATGTGTATCCATAATATATCCGGCTTTATCAAATACTTTCTTAATGTTTGCTGCGGTTTCAGCTTCCGATGCATAACCACCGACAAAGCATGATAATTTTTCCATCATTTCTTTGGTAATCGTATATTCACCATTGTTTGAAAGTGCATCCATAAACGCTTTTGTCTGTGCTGCATCCTCGCCGGTAATACGGTAAATCAAACGCTCCAAGTTACTTGAAATCAAGATATCCATTGACGGAGAAGATGTCAAAATAAATTCTCTCTTTCTATCATAGGTTCCCGACTGGAAGAAATCAAACAATACTTTGTTCTCATTCGATGCACAGTACAAAGTCTCAATCGGAAGTCCCATATTTTTTGCATAGAAAGCTGCCAAAATATTACCAAAGTTTCCGGTTGGAACAACAACATTCATCTTCTCACCACAAGAGATTTCACCCTGTTTGAGAAGCTGACCATACGCATATACGTAGTAAACAATCTGTGGTACCAGACGTCCAATGTTAATGGAATTGGCAGAGGAGAACTGATATCCTTTCGCATTCATGCGCTCTGCTAAATCTTTTGAGTGGAACATCTCTTTTACACCGGTCTGGGCATCATCAAAATTTCCGATAATTCCTACTACATTTGTGTTTTCTCCTTTTTGTGTCAACATCTGTTTCTCCTGAATCGGGCTGACACCGTTTTTCGGATAGAACACAATAATACTTGTTCCCGGAACATCCGCAAAACCTGCCAATGCAGCTTTTCCTGTATCACCGGATGTTGCTGTCAAAATAACAATTTCATTTTTAACACCATTTTTCTTTGCTGCCGTTGTCATCAAATATGGCAGAATTGAAAGTGCCATATCTTTAAAGGCGATTGTTTTTCCATGGAACAATTCCAGATAATAAGCACCATCTTTTTTAACAAGTGGGGCAATTTCCTTGGTGTCAAATTTATCATCATAGGCACCATTAATACAATGCTTTAATTCTTCCTCGGTAAAATCTGAAAGAAACAGCTTCATAACTTCATAAGCAGTTTCCTGATATGTCATATCAGCAAGTTTTTCAAGCGGTACTTCAAGTGCAGGAATCGAATCCGGCACAAATAATCCACCGTCGTCTGCAAGCCCTTTTAAGATTGCCTGCGATGCTGTCACTTTGTCACTATTGCTTCTTGTACTCTTGTACATGATACTCATAATCTCTCCGTCCTTTTCTCTAAACTCATTTCGGTAAAACAAAACTAAACATAGAATACCATGAAATTTCAATTTATACAAGACTGCAAATTACGTGTTTTAGCGAAAAAATTCGTGACAGCCGTATTCGCATAATTTTGTAAGTTCGCGGTCAAACCAGCTGACATTGGAAGAATCGGAGCCGGCGCGGTACATAAAATACAACGCACCGTTTGTATTATCTTTTTCCTTTAACGCCTTTTCTACCGCTTTTTTTGTTTGTGACGATACTTTTACGCGGTAGTAGCTGCCGTTTGACACCGGTGAGAACTGACGGCTGGCAAATACAATTTCACGCACAGAGTTCGGAAATTTTTCGGATTTCATACGATTTAATATCACATTTGCCACCATCTGGCGTCCCTTGATTGTCTGGTCGCCGGATTCTGCCTCCACAATCCTCTCTAAAATCCTTCTCGCCCCATGCTCCAGATTCACCCGGTATCTCACAATTGTTTTCACCGTGCGTCTCTGCTTTTCATCCTCCTGCGTGTTCATACGTCTTTCATCCATATCTGTTTCTGCGACTCCCTGATAACAAAACTGATTATTTTCCACCAGTGCTGCCATTTTCTCTGATGACTTTCGCACCGAAGTTATATCTTTCCTTACCTGCTTATTCTGATTCTGTGGATACCAGCCAATGGAAAGGGCCGAAACCAACAAACAATAAACAAAAAACAATATTTTCTTCTTTTTAACCATTTTCCCTTCCTCCTAGTATCAAATATATGTTGTTATTACATAATTATTACAATTTTGTTACATTTTTATTCACAATATTGCAATATATCAAAAAATCGCATACAATGATAACAGATTTTAAACATTAGGAAGGAGAATCCGTATGCTGCCCGGTGTATATCAAGCGAAAAAAAAAGACAACACCATATATTTTCGAAGTTCGATCACCTACAGTGGAAAGCATATCAGCCTTGGCAGCTTTGACACGGAAAAAAAGGCGCACGAGGCTTACCTTTACGCCAGCAGACTTCTCGTCAACAAAGAAATAACGCTTACTTCGTACAAAAAAGAGAATCCGGTACTCTCCTTTTCCAAATGGGTTAGTTTAATTAATTTTCGGGATAATGGTATTTATATCAAGACACCGATTTATTTGTTTCAGAAATATTTTCATTATTATTTTTCGCCGGAAAATTATCTGATTTTTGATACGGACGATTTATTTTATTACTCCACCCGCACCATAAGCCGCCGCGGAGGGCATCTTTTTGTTGCCGATTATGGAATGCAGGTGAATATTTTATCCCGCTATGGCATTAAAAATTATGCCGTAGCCGGACGGGATTATCTATTTGCCAATGGAAACACAAGAGATTTCCGCTACGAAAACCTTGTGATTATCAACCGCTATCACGGCGTATGCCAAAAAACAAAACAGGGACAGATTTATTATGAAACAAAAATTCACTGGAACGGTGATTTATTAGTCGGACGCTATGAAAATGAAATAGAAGCTGCCATTGCCTATAACAAAGCAGCTTCCACTCTTTTAAGAAAAGGTTATCTGAAAGATTATCCGGTTAATTATATTGAAGAACTTTCCGATTCGGAATACCGCTCCCGCTATCAGGCAGTAGATATTTCCGACAAAATTAAAGTTCTTAAATCGCTCCTTTAATAAACAGAACCATAAATAAAAGAATCATAATACCATTCAGCACTGAGCCAACCGCCGGTGTCACGTGGTAAATATCTTCTTCTTTATTGCAGCGAACCGCAAGCACAAATCCAATGATACTAAGTACCATCGTTGCAAGACCGAGCGCACCAATTTCCATTCCTGCCCTGCCTTTTGCATGTCCGGACACGATGCAGAGTGTCAAGAGAATAATAATCGAAAGGACACCCAGTACCACCGAAATAATTCCATGTTTCGGATGTTTCTTATCACTAAAACGTATTCTTTTCCGATTTCCAAAACGTACTTCCATATTCGGTCTCCTTTCACTTTCTTCCGAGTGCACGAATGATTTTTTTGGAAAGATAATAACAAATATACCCCAAAATAACACCAAACGTATTTAAGCACAAATCATCGACATCAAAACATCCCACTTTTGTCACGAGCTGGATGGTTTCCACGACAAGACTGAAGGCAAATCCAAGGAACGTCACAAACAGCCCGCTTCTAAAATAATGCCCCTTAAAATGAACACCTTTTCGCTGTTCTCTGTATAGTACCGGGACCAGAAAACCAAATGGCATAAATACCACAACATTTCCTAATAGATTAATAGCAAAGTATACCATGCCAATCTGCTCCCTGTACATCAGATACCGTTTAATTTCCCGAAACAACTCCAGATTGTACTGATAGGTCGTATACGGCTCATTGCGTCCATATTCCTCACTAAAAAAGAGAAAATAGACCAATAAAATCATGTAACAGATAAAGCATACCGTTAATAAATTGCTTATGAACCGTTTCATCTTTTCCTCCTAAAAACACAACCAAAATCTATCTTACTGTCTTAAAGCTACTCCTAAGTTTTCCAGTTTCTTTAAGATTTTATCCATGACAGCCGATACATCTTTATCCTCTAGCGTACGGTCTTTGGCACGGAAACGAATGGAATATGCCAGTGATTTTTCATCTTTTCCAACATTTTCCCCTTCGTAAATATCAAACAAATGATAATCTTCAAGCAGCTTTCCACCGCTCTTTCGGATTACTTCCTCGATTTGTCCGGCTAATACTGTCTTTTTCATAACCAGAGAAATATCACGTGTTACTGCCGGGAATTTAGCAACGCCCTGATATTTGATATCAAAGTTTGCTTTTTCAGCTAATTTTGCAACATCCAGTACAGCAACATATGTCTTTGTTCCCAGATTATAATTATCTGCCACTTCCGGATGTACTTCCCCCAGATAGCCAAGGACTTCTCTATCCATCATTATATCCGCTTTTCTTCCAGGATGCAAATAGGAATGTTCTCCTTTTGGCTCATAAGTAACACCTGTTGTAATACCAAGTCTGTCAAGAATCGCTTCCACACAGCCTTTCATATCAAAGAAATCGCCCTGTCCGTACATACCAAGTGCTAACATCATTTTTTCTTCCGGCAGTTTTGTAAGCGGAAGGGATTCCGGCAGATATACATTTGCCATTTCATACAAACGCACATCTTTGTTGCGGTGATTATAGTTTGTCGAAAGCGAGGTAAGCATACCGTTTAACGGTGTTGTACGCATGATACTGTAATCCACTCCAAGCGGATTGGAAATTTCAATTGCCTTGCGAAGCTCATCCCCTTCCGGAATCAGCAGTTTATCAAATGCTTTCGGGCTTTCAAAAGAATAAGTCATTCCTTCCGAAAAACCATACGACTCAATCACATTACGAATCATATTGCAAATGCTTGTCTGGTAGGAAACACCGCCCTGTGTTGCCTCACCGCTTGGAAGCGTTGTAGGAATCTTATCATAACCATAAAATCTTGCTACTTCCTCTGCCAAATCGGCAAGGCGCAGAATATCCTGACGCCAAGTTGGAACATGAACACATTTCTTTGCCTTATCCGGTACAAGTTCAACCATTTCCCAATATTTACACATCTCATCTTCGGAAACATCAATACCAAGTAATGCGTTGATTTTATCAACATCATAAGCTACATCAATCGGCTCTTTTTTCTCCGGATAAACGTCCACACAGCCACCGACAACTTCACCGGCACCTAATTCTTCAATCAACTGACAGGCACGGTTCATCGCTTCCATCGTAGTATTCGGGTCTAAGCCTTTTTCAAATTTTGCCTGTGCATCGGTTCGCATACCGATTTTTTTACCGGAAAGACGAATGTTTGTACCGTCAAAGCAGGCAGCCTCAAACAGCATTGTCTTTACATCGTCCGTAATTTTGGAATTTTCACCACCCATGATTCCGGCAAGTCCAACGGATTTTTCACCATCACAAATCATAAGAATGGAAGAATCCAGTTCTCTCTCCTGACCATCGAGTGTCTGGAATTTCTCACCGGCTTCTGCTCTCTTTACTACGATTTTATGACCGGCAATTGTATCTAAGTCATACGCATGCATCGGCTGCGCATATTCCTGCATTACATAGTTTGTAATATCTACGATATTGTTAATCGGACGGATTCCGCTTGCTGCCAGTCTGCGCTGCATCCACTCCGGCGATGGTTCAATCTTAATATTCTTTACCACGCGCGCCACATAACGGGAACACAAATCCGGCGCCTGAATTTCAACAGAAATGTAATCTTCTGTCTTTTCATCATTTCCACTCTCTGTTACAACCGGCGGAACAAATGGTTTTCTAAATGTAGCTGCTGCTTCTCTTGCAATACCAAGAACACCAAAGCAGTCCACACGGTTACTTGTCACTTCATATTCAAAATCAGCATCACGAAGGCCAAGTAAGGCAATCGCATCACTGCCAACCGGCGCATCTTTATATTCCGGATTATCACTGAGAATATAAATACCATCCTCTGCTGCATCCGGATAAAAATCGGTTGAAGAACCAAGCTCCTCAATCGAGCACATCATGCCGTTACTTTCCACGCCACGCAGTTTTCCTTTTTTAATTTTTACGCCACCGGCAACTTTTTTACCATCATGGCCGCCGGCAACACGGCCGCCATCTAAAACAACCGGCACTTTCTGTCCTTCTTTTACATTGGAAGCACCTGTTACAATCTGCGTTGTTGTTCCTTCCTCATCAATTGCCACCTGGCAGACAACCAGTTTATCTGCATCCGGGTGTTTTTCAATCTTCTCAATTTTACCTACAATAATTTTGTCCAAATCTGCATCGAATTTTTCATATCCTTCAACCTTTGTTCCGGACATCGTCATCGCATCCATATATTCCTGCTCTGTACAGGTAAGTTCCGGTACATAAGCTTTAATCCATGATAATGGTGTATTCATTCTTAAACCTCCTTAAAACTGTTCCAAAAATCTCTTGTCATTTTCATACAAAAGGCGCATGTCATCAATCTCATATTTTAAGAGGGCAATACGCTCTAAGCCGACACCAAAGGCAAATCCTGTGTATTCTTCCGGATCAATACCACTCATCTCAAATACATGTGGATGAACCATACCGCATCCTAAAATCTCAATCCAGCCCTCACCTTTACAGAAACGACAGCCCTTACCGCCACATTTAAAGCAGGTCACATCCATTTCTGCACTTGGCTCAGTGAACGGAAAATGATGCGGACGGAATTTTACTTTAGTATCTTCTCCAAACAATTTTTTAGCAAACTGTTCCAATGTGCCTTTCAAATCAGCAAAAGTAATGTTTTTGTCAATAACAAGTCCTTCAATCTGATGGAACGATGGAGAATGTGTTGCATCGACATCATCGCTTCTAAATACTCGTCCCGGTGAAATCATACGAATCGGTAATTTCCCTTTTTCCATCTCGTGTACCTGAACGGAAGAAGTCTGGGTACGAAGAACGATTTTATCATTAATATAAAAAGTATCCTGTTCATCTTTTGCCGGGTGGTTTGCCGGAATGTTAAGTGCTTCAAAGTTATAGTAGTCATATTCTACTTCCGGACCTTCCACAACCTCATAACCCATGCCGATAAAGATTTTTTCGACTTCTTCTAAGGCAATTGTATTTGGGTGGCGGTGTCCCATCTCGCGTTCACGGCCGGGCAGTGTCACGTCGATTACTTCGGCTTTCATTTTTTCCTCGCGGAGTTTGCGCTCAAAAGCAGCTTTCTTTTCCTCTAAACTGCTCTCGATTTTTGCCCGTGCCTCATTCACCATCTGGCCAACTTTTGGACGGTCTTCCGGTGCCACATCCTTCATGGACTTAAGAACACTTGTCAGTTCTCCTTTCTTTCCCAAAAAGGCAACCCGGATTTCATTTAATTTATCGAGTTCCCCCGACTGCTCAATTTGAGACATCGCATTGCTTAAAATATGCTCCAATTTTTCTTTCATGATAATCTCCTTTCCTGAAAGATTTCTTTTCTTGTAATTAAAAAAGCCCCTTACAGAGATTTCTCTGCAAGGGACGAATCAACTCGCGGTACCACCCAAATTCTTATCAAAATGATAAGCACTCATAATACGATAACGGATATCAGCCGTCACTTTCTACTTTTGTCTTTTGACCGTTCAAAAGCAAGACTCCGGTGCGAAATTCAACTGCTAACGGAACCTGACAGAACTTACAGCCGATGATTCTGTCTCTCTGAAGGAAATTAACAGTCTGTCTGGCAAATACCAACACCTTCTGCGTCATTTTCATAATGAAACCTTTTACACTTTAGCATATATGGTTGTTCTCTGTCAAGTGTTCGATGGAAGGTTTTTAGTTTCCGTAGTTTAGAAAAAAGTTTGCGTCTCGTGGGCGTTCTCACCAATTGAGTGCGTAGCGGTATGGGCACTGAAACTACCAGTGCCTCATACCGACGTACTCAAAACCCACGAGCCACAAAGTTTTTTCTAAATTACTGGAATTCTAAAAACTAGCATTGATTGCTTGGCACAAACTACTCCTTCAAAAAGTCAGTTAGATGAGTTTTTCAATTAAAAAATTCGACTGAAAAGTTTTGCACTGAGTGGGTTTTGAGTGCGTCGGCAAGTGGCACTGGTAGTTTCAGTGCCCCTGCTGCTACGCACTCAATTAGCGAGAGCGCCCACGAAGTGCAAACTTTTCAGTCGAATTATTTTAATTGAAAGAAACTCATCGTTTTCTTTAACTTGTTTGAAATTTCATCCAAACGGGTTGCAAAACCTGCCAGCTGGTCAATGTTACCATTTAATTCTTCCATCGATGCACTTGTTTCCTCTGTGGAGGCTGCATTTTTTTCGGAAATGGATGACAGATTTTCAAGTACTTCTGTGACTTTGTTTTTCGCACTGTCACATGTTGCTGCACTCTCTCTTACAACCTCAATATTTTCTTTGGTATCGCCAATTCGATTTGAAACTTCTTCAAATTTATGTTTAGTTTCATCCAATTTGCTTTTTTGTTCTTTGGTCTGCTCGGAAAGTACTTCCATTGTTTTCACCATCTCACCGGAAGCGGCAAGCAGTGTATCAATAATCTCTTCAATGGTAACAGTCGAATTCTGGGACTCGTCTGCCAACTGCTTAATCTCATCTGCGACAACGGCAAATCCTTTACCGGATTCTCCTGCACGGGCAGCTTCAATGCTTGCATTCAGACTCAGAAGATTGGTCTGTGAAGCAATCTGTGTAATTAACTGCGTTGATTCCTGTATTCTCTGTACTAAAGTATTCGTCTTTTCAATCTGCTCTGCCACTTTGTAAATCGCATTTGTGGTATCCTCATTGCGGCTTTCCAGTTCTGCCATAATGACGCTTGCATTTTCCCCAGCTTCCGTCATCTCATCCGACAGTTTTGTCATATCAAATATCTTCTGCTGCATCTGGTCAATCATATGATCCATAACCTGAATTGCATCTACGGCATCCTGCACCTGTTCTGCCTGTGAATGTGCTCCCTGCGAAACATTGTTTACAGCATTTGCAATTTCTTTGGAATTGATACGGCTGTCATTTGAGCGTTCTTTAACAACGCTTTCTGTCTCCGTAATATGTCCGGATGCCTCCTTGATAGAACGGACAATCTGGTAAAGTGTTCCTCTCACTTTTTCCAAACTCTCTCCCAATACGCCAATCTCATCCTTGCAGCACAGCGCTTTTTCATTTACATGGAAATCCAATTCTCCTTTTGTAAAACGGAGCAAATCATCCTTAAGCGCAATAATCGGTTTCAAAATCCGTTTGGTTGAGGAAATGCTGAAAAGAAAAGCCACGATCATCATGACAATGATACCTACAATTAACTCTATGGCAATATTGCGAATTACAATATTCATTGCCTGGCTGGTATCTTTCACCTGAGACCGCATATCATCTACGTAATTTCCTGTCGTTATAACCCAGTTCCATGGTTCAAATTTTTCTGAATACGCAATTTTCGGAGCCACGGTAGTTCCATCTGATTTCGTAAAATAGAACTCGTTAAAGCCACCACCGTTATTCGCTTTTTTCATAATATTCTGAAGAATCAATACACCGTTCTGGTCTTTTAACTGCTTACGGTTTGTCCCTTCCTGTTTACTCAGAATCGGGTGCATTACTAAGTTATAATCCGTATCGTCAATCCAAAAATAACCATCATTTACACCATCTTTGTCATAATCTGAACCATAACGCATATTACGAATTACTTCTAACGCCTGTTCTTTTGCTTCTTCTTCGGACAATTTGTCATCCTGCGATAAATTATAATAATGAGAAACAATCGAAATTGCTGACTCAACCTGCGTCTTAATTTCAGTATTGTATCCATCGGTCATCGTATCTTTATAATTCTTTATACCGATATTATTTGTCGTCCGAACACCTATCATACCAATTACTGCTGTGATAATTACCGCTGCAATCATAATGCTCATTGTGGTAATCATCATAATCCCTCTTGTGCCAATTTTTCTTTTTTTCATGCTTAACCTCCTCGATGTCATCCAAAACTGCATTTATTCAACACAAAATATTATACTCCTTTTTTTCCTAATTACTACCTTTTTTTTGTGAATAATGACATATTTTTAACAAATCTACCTTTTTTTGCAAACGCTTTGTGGGAAGTGTTCGATGGAAGGTTTTTAGTTTCCGTAGTTTAGAAAAAAGTTTGCGTCTCGTGGGCGTTCTCACTAATTGAGTGCGTAGCGGTATGGGCACTGAAACTACCAGTGGTCTCCGCTCCGCTTCGGTCGTTGCATAACAGAAGTCCACCGGACTTCTTGCAACTCATACCGACGTACTCAAAACCCACGAGCCACAAAGTTTTTTCTAAATTACTGG
>OAWC01000560.1_pt1 | contig 23734 bp, 18 predicted proteins | sample 1495331 | NCBI WGS metagenome assembly OAWC01 (sample SAMEA2580115, study PRJEB22360) | human gut metagenome | biome: human gut; feature: human-associated habitat; material: faeces | place: Denmark | collected 2008/2010
AACTGCAAAAAAGCCTACAGACACTAACATTGTTACTAACTTTTTTCCCAAGTTCTTTCTCTTTTTCATGTTTATTTTCCTTCTTTCTGCGAAAGGCACCAATGCGTTATGTTTTGGAATTTTTTTACTATCATTCTACCCCCTCCACAAAATTTTGTCAATACCTTATTCTTCTTGAGTTTCCGCTAAATGCATTCTGAAAATGAATCATTTTTATAAAAGGGCCAATTTACCTGATTTTTAAAATCTATAGATGACGATAGTAAAATCAACGGCACTTTAATAAGCCCCATCGAAACCGGGCTTTTATAAATTGATTCTTTTTCTATATTAAACGACTAGCTTAAAACAAAGTTGCCGGTATTTGGGACGTTTCGTTCGAAACCAGAGCCGGACGCCCTCTTTTGCATATGAGAGTATACCGGAGATGCCTTTGGCTAGTCGGTAACAACAGAAGAAAACCTTTTCCTTTACAGGGTTTGCTGTTTTTATAATTGCTATCTTGAGTGCATTTGATTCGGGTTCCATGGATACCATTGCCAGAAAAGCCATGCACACGGTAATATAAAAATTAAGTGCATTGATTGCGTGAAGTTTCCGTACGCGGAAGTTTTCAAACTGGAACATCTGCTTTTTGCATCGGAAATATTCCTCAATCTTCCATCGGGAAAAATATATCCGGGCCATCCGGAGCACATCTTCCTTTGATTTGATCTCCTTATTGGTGGCAAGCATCATCGGATGTTCCGTAATGCCATAAACGAGGACCAGATAAATGTCCTTTCTGGATGCAGTGATCTGCACTCTAACATGTGATAGATAAGCTTCATACTCTTTTCCCCTGTAGAAAACACTGGTCTTGATCTTGCCTTTTCTGCGGTCGCGCAATTCTGTGGCAGGAGTCCATTTGTTGTGGTATAAAAGTTTTCTTTTAGAGGTAAGGCGGATGACGTAATCCTGTTCCAAATCATCAAGTTTCAGGAACATCTTGTTGTCATCATAACCGCGATCCATGCAAAAAGTCGCCCTTTTAAAAAGTGCGGCACCTTGTTCCATGGCCTCAAAGGTGATCACATTAGCAGATTTGTAACCCTTTTCAGCGGATGAGTGTATTTTTGAAAAAATACTGACAGGATGATTGCTGGTAGTAAGGACACAAGCTTCTGTAACATGATACCCCTTTTTGTACACATTTTTAGTGGATGTGCTTTTAGAGCCGTCCCTGACAATACCAAGTGATTCAAATTTGTAACCATCTGGTTTTACCACATCGCTGTCATCGATATGAATCACGGGGTCGGCAGGCACCCAATTTCTCACCTGCTGAAGGTAAGAAGCCAGCATGCCGTAGGTAATGTCAGCAGTGAATTTCTTTTCTGGTTTTGAAAGGCACTTTGAAATTTTATTTGAAAAAGTAAAAATTTTTCGTTTCATTTGGTAAGTATTTGATGTAAAATAAGTCATGAGGAATCCCCTTTCTTTTTGTTTAGTGAGATTTTTGTTTGGTAGCTTAATTTTACATCAAAATGAAAGAAGATTCCTTATATTTTGGTGTTTTTTTGAAAGTTGTTTATAACTGCATATGGAAAATGACGCACTTGTGTATAAAACTGCGGAAACTCAAGCAATTTATCAGTTGATTTACTCACCAAAATCCGCTATACTTAAACTTAAATGACATTAGGAAAGAGGTACCGGAATGGATAACGCAACCGAAGAAAGCATTATGGATATCATCGGAAAACTGAAAAAGATTGATTACATAAATCCGGAAGACATCCCTAATATTGATTTATACATGGATCAGGTTACGACATTTATGGACGAACATCTTGCTGCGTGTAAGCGTCTGGATGACGATAAAATACTTACAAAAACCATGATTAACAACTACACAAAAAACGATTTTCTTCCACCACCGGTCAAGAAGAAATATTCCAAAGAGCATATGTATCTTCTGATTTTTATTTACTATTTTAAAAATGTATTATCAATCAATGATACGCAGAAAATCTTCCGCCCGCTGACGGATATGTTCTATAACAATAAATCAAGGGATATTTCACTGGAAGAAATCTACCGCGTCATTTTTGAGATGGAGCGCATACAGACAGATAATCTTACCAAAGACATTTTGAGACGATTTAAGTATTCACAAAATCTGTTTCCGGATGTTAAGGATGAAGACGAAGCAGACTTTCTCTCCCGTTTCGCTTTTATCTGCCTGCTCAGTTTTGATGCTTACCTCAAAAAACAGTTAGTGGAGCGTTTAATTGACGAAACTCTTTCCGATGAAGCGAAGCAGAAAAAAGACAAATAAATTACGGATAGAATTGAGGTTACTATGAACGAATTACTTGCAGGATTAAATGACAAACAAAAAGAAGCGGTTCTCCACTTTGAGGGACCGCTCCTTATTTTAGCGGGTGCAGGCTCCGGAAAAACCCGTGTTCTCACCCATCGAATTGCATATTTAATTGAGGAACATCAGGTACCGCCCTACCACATTCTTGCCCTTACCTTTACAAATAAAGCGGCAAACGAAATGCGCGAGCGTGTGAATAACATTATTGAATATGGTGCCGGCAGTATCTGGGTAAGTACCTTCCACTCCACCTGTGTTCGTATTTTAAGACGATTTATCGACCATTTGGATTATGATAACGCCTTTACGATATATGATAGCGATGACCAGAAATCACTGATGAAAGATATTTGCAAACAATTAAATATTGATACAAAAAAATATAAAGAACGCACTTTCTTAAATGCTATTTCCTCGGCAAAGGACGAGTTAAAAACACCGGAGCAGTATGCTGACGAAGTAGCAAAAGAATACAACAAAAAGATTTTTGGACGGGTTTATAAAGAATACCAAAAGCGTCTAAAACAAAATAATGCTTTGGATTTTGACGATTTAATTATGCTTACTGTGCAATTATTCCAGCAGAATGCGGAAATACTAAACCATTATCAGGAGCGTTTTCCATTTATTCTGGTGGATGAGTATCAGGATACAAACACCGCACAGTTTACTTTATTAAGTTTGCTTGCCTCCCGCTACCAGAACCTTTGCGTGGTTGGTGACGATGACCAGTCGATTTATCGGTTCCGCGGTGCAAATATTCACAACATTTTGAATTTTGAAAAAATCTTTCCGGCAACGAAAGTTATACGATTGGAGCAGAACTACCGCTCTACTAAAAATATTCTTGCGGCTGCCAGCGGAGTAATTAAACATAACTCCATGCGTAAAGAAAAAACGCTTTGGACAACAGCCGAGGCCGGTGCTCCGATTTCCTATGGACGCTACGATAATGAATACGAAGAAGCTCAAGGCATTGCCGCTGATATTCACCGTCAGGTAAAGGATGGCATGTCCTACAGTGACTTTGCTATTTTATACCGTACCAATGCACAATCCCGTGTATTTGAGGAAAAACTTATTTACGAGGGCATTCCTTACCGGATTATCGGTGCTGTCAACTTTTATGCCAGAAAGGAAATTAAAGATATTCTCTGTTACCTGAAAACAATCAATAACAGTGCGGACGATATCGCGATTAAACGAATCATCAATATTCCAAGACGAGGCATCGGTCAGACAACCATCGGACGTATTTCGGACTATGCTTTTTCGCAGGAAATGCCATTTTATGAGGCACTCCGCCGCGTGGACGAAATTCCGGGATGCACCCGCGCCAGTGCAAAAATTCATTCCTTTGTCAGCCTGATTGAGCATTTTCGCATGAAATTACGCGGCGAAATGTATTCGCTTGAGGATATGACTCAGGAACTTTTGGATGTAACCGGTTATGTCCGTGAATTAGAGGCAGAAAACACCGATGAGGCAAATGGCCGCATCGAAAATATTGAATCTCTGATGAATAAGATTGTTCAATATGAAGAAGATAATAATGGCGGCACGTTAAACGACTTATTGGAAGACATCGCTCTCGTGGCAGACATTGACACGGTATCCGATGACGCTGAGCAGGTGCTTTTGATGACACTCCACAGTGCCAAAGGACTGGAATTTCCAAACGTTTATATTTGCGGTATGGAAGAAACAATCTTCCCGGGGGCTTCCGCCGTATTTGGCGATGACCCATCTGAACTGGAAGAAGAACGCAGACTCTGCTACGTGGGAATTACCCGTGCCATGAAAAAGCTGACGCTTACCAGCGCAAATCAGCGCATGCGTAACGGTGAAATGAATTTCAACCGCCCATCACGCTTTATTAACGAGATTCCACGCCACTTGGTGAAACAGACCTATGGCGCAGTCCTTAAACCGGAGACCGAAAGTAAACCAACTGAATTTTCGAGGACAAAAGCTTCTCTTTATACCAAGGATCGCAAAAATCCTTTTGCCAATAACCCTTACATCCAAAAGGGAATGGGAAGTGCTTCACCTGCCGGTGCTCCGGATTATCAGGTTGGCGACCGGGTGTCACACACGAAATTTGGGCAGGGCATTGTCCGCTCCCTCACAAAACTAACAAACGACTATGAGGTTGTCATTGAATTTGATGGATTTGGACAGAGAAAGCTCCGCTCTTCGTTTGCCAAACTAACAAAATTGTAATTTGATAAAAAAAGTATAGTATTCCATAACTATTCGTGTTACAATATGGTTAAAGAATCTTTTTGAGAAAGGATGGTTTTTATTATGTCAGGAAAATTTGAGGAAATGATAAACAACGCTAAAATTACTGAGTTGTTAAACAAGAAAAAAGCAGAGGAAGAAAATAAAAGTTTTGTTCTTTGGATTTTGGCTATTATCGGTGCAGTTGCTGCTGTAGCTGCTATCGCATTTGCTGTATACCGTTATATGAATCCAAAGTACGCTGATTTTGATGGTGACTTTGATTATGACGAGTTTGAGGATGATTTCGAAGATGACGACATTGATGATAATGACGTTTATGTAAAGAAGACAAACTAGTTTTTATTCTCCTTTCACCCCAAAAGAACCGCCTGTACCGGACATACCGGTGCAGGCGGTTCTAATTATTTCTCTCTATTCTATTATCCTAATTCCGGAACTTTTTTTGAAATTGCAACTGCTAATGCGCCCGGTCCGATATGACACGAAACACTTAAGGAAAGCGGGTCAACAAAATCCACCCGATGTCCCGGGAATTCTGTCTCTAATTCCTTACGAAATGCCTGAGCCTCGGTATCATCTGCCGTATAAGCAACATGCATGTAAAAATTATCCCCATCCGGATCATGGAAACGTTCTTCAAAGTCATGGCGAATTGCCTTAATCATTGTGCTTTTTGCCGCCTTCAAAGTTTTCACTTTTGCATAAGCATCTAACTTTTCTCCCTGAATCTGCAAAACCGGTTTGATTCTTAATACGGTTCCGATAGCTGCAGCCGCCGGTGTAATTCGTCCCCCTTTTTTCAGATAAGAAAGCGTGTCCACCATGATATAAATACTGGACTCAAATTTCTCACGAAGCAAAATCTCCTGAATCTGTTTGCCATCATAACCATTCTGTGCCAGTTCAATGGCATCCATTACGGAGCGTCTCTGTGTAACCGAAATTCTCTGGTTATCTACAACAAAAACTTTATTTTCATACTTTTCTTCATAAGAAAGCATCATGGCAGTTCCGCAAGAGCTGCTCAATCCACTCGACATCGGAATGTAAACGATTTCATCATAACACTCTAACACACTGTCCCACAGTTTCATTAATGTATCCGGTGCCGGCTGTGATGTCATTACATCTGCGCCCTGCGCCAGATATCCATAAAACTCATCCTGACTCATACTAATATCTTCATAAAATGTATCACCATTTACAAAAAAAGGCATTGGCACAACGTGAATGCCAAGCTTCTTTGCTTCTGACTGAGTAATCCCACTATTACTATCTGTAATTACCGCAACTTTTTTCATCTATGCAATCCCCTTTCAAAAGATACATTACATCATATCATTCTACTATTAAACTTCGTTTTTGTCAAACAACCGGTATTTCTTTACCATTCTTTCAATCCTCCGAAGAACGGGTTTATACAGACAGAACAAAAATCCGGCAGTCGCTGCTCCAAACAACAGGTTAAAAGGAAGTCCTGACAAATACACAAAACAAACCACCGATAAGGAAAGCTGCTGTGAAGTAAAAAAGATGGTATTTAAATCAACAATGGCTCCGTAGATGATAACGACAGCAAAAAAGCCATAGAGTGCTACAAGCCATCGCTTACTCTCCCGTCCGTAGAAAAATACGCCGGCAAAAAATCCTACCAGACCAAGTGCCACCATTTGAAACGGGGTCCACGAACCCTGACCAAAATAAAAATTAGAAACAAAAGCACTTAATGCCCCTGTCACAAAACCTACTTCACCTCCAAAACTCACGCCCGCTAAAATTACGACAGCCGCGATTGGCTTTATCTGCGGCAAAAAGAAAAATGCAATTCTTCCGGCAATTGCAAGTGCGCAAAGCGACGCAATCATCGTAAGCAGCATAACACCCGGCCGTTCTTTTTCAAAGTGAGCAAAAAAGCCAAACAATGCAATCAGTAAGACCGCCATACTCACAAGGTAATAATTTTCTCCCTTTAACACAATGATTTCATAAAAAAGCAATACAAAGGCAAGTATACCAAGGATACTATTGCGAATTTTTTCTTTTTGCATATTTCTTCACATCCTCAATGGTTATTATGTGTGGATTTACCCGTCTGGTCACCCGGTTCATCCCTGTCGTGTAAAACTGGTTTTCTTCCATAAATTCTCTCACCGGACACTGCACAATGATTTCGCCCTGATACAAAAGTGAAATTTCGTCAGCGTACTTCGCTATAAATTCCATATCATGCGACACCATCACAATGGATTTTTCCATTTTGGTCCACTCTTTTAAAAGTTCACCAAATATCTTCTTTGATTTTGCATCCATTCCTTTGGTCGGCTCATCCAAAAAATAATAATCTGCCTCTTTTCCGAGTGCAACACAAAGCGCAAGCCGCTGTTTTTCTCCACCGGACAAATCCTGTGGATTCCGCTTTTTTAGTCCCTCTAAACCAAACCTCAAAAATAAATCTTTCGAGCATTGGCTCATTTTATCCCATTCTTTTTGCACTGTCTCTTCTAATAACAAATACATCGGATTTTGCGGCAGATATGAAAAGTTTACCGAACTCATTTTCCCATGATACGGTCGAAACTGCCTTGCCATCAGCCGCAGTAAAGTCGTCTTTCCGCTTCCGTTTCCCCCCACAAGACATGATATAGTATTTGCCGCAAAACGCCCCTTTGTTTCCTTTAACACATCCGGTAATTTCTTCTCATAGCGAAACCATATATTTTGCAAAGAAAAGTCCTGTGAGGATGTTTGCTTTCTTTCAATTTTTTCTTCTTCCCCATCCGGAAACACTGCGCTTTCATAGTTTCCTTCAAACCAGATTCTCGCTTCCTTTTTTGTCAAAAGTCTATCTTCCAATTTCAGATATGACGGCAAAAATTCTTCGAAAATCGTTCCTTTTAACTGTGCCTGTATCGTCCTTGGCTCCCCTATTTTCTCAATTTTTCCGTCTGCCATACATAGCACTTCATCCACAAAGGCAACCAAATCTTCCAGCCGCTGCTCCGCAATTACAATCGTTACACCAAACTCTTCATTAATCTGTCGAATTAAATCATAGATTCTCCGCGCTGCAACCGGATCTAACTGGCTGGTCGGTTCATCCAATATCATAAGTTCCGGATTCATGGCAAGACCGGAAGCAATGTTTAAAAGCTGCTTCTCCCCACCACTTAAAGTCATCGTATCCCGCGTGGCCAGATTTTCAAGCCCAAATGAACTAATCACTTCTGCTAACCGCCGTTTCATCTGCTGCTGTTCCATCCCGATATTTTCAAGTCCAAATACAATCTCATAAGAGACCCGGTCTGTCACAATCTGATTATCCGGGTTCTGCCACACATATGCACAGCCCTTCGCCTGATTGGTAAGACTTCCTTCCTCTCTTCCGCGGATTCCCGTTTCACCGGCAAGTTTGCGTAATAAAGTTGTTTTTCCGCAGCCGGACGGACCGACAAGCAAAGTAATCGTTCCCTGTTTTATTTCCATCTGTTCCACAAAAACCGCCGGTTCTACTTCATCCGGGTAGAAAAACCGGTAATCTTTCGCCTCGATAAAAGCCATGCTGCTTCCTCCTTTCCGTACATCCAAATCGGGATGCCAAGATATAAAATCCAAATCAAAATCTCCCACGCCGGCAAAAATTCCATGTGTATACTTGGGAAAAACCAAACCGGCGCAGGTGCCATTATTTGTTTTCCAATCACAAAAATACTCATCATACATACAATCGTAAAAAATACATAATCTCCCATATTCCATTTACGTGCATAAAACGATGTGCGCCCATTTTTTCCATACGACTTCGCTTTCATTGCCATACTTCGTTCTACCGAATCTTCCATCGTTTTACCAAGCAGTGCAGACCACACATGCGGACGATTTCCATGCAGTGAAATCATCTGTGAAAAATCTTTTTTTGCCTTTGGCACCATACGAAGAATCATGGAAAAAAGCAGTGAAAAAGAAGGAAATCTTTTTCCTGACATCGTCATAATCTTTTCTGAAGTCATCACATATGAAAAATCAGAGAACAGAAAAATAGTCCCCAACAAAACAACTGCCATATAACAGCCATACAGCACCGCTTCCTTTGTCACGGCGTTCTCATTCAAATAGAAAAGTACCGTCATACCACGGTGATTGAGCAGTGGATTCACAACCACACAAAGTGCCACCACCGTAAGACTTCCCACAAAGGATTTAAGCATTTTCAGAAATCCTCTATTTAGCGAAACATCAATTCCCATCAGTAACAAAAGCAATCCATATAAAAGCGGATGTCCTGCCACAATCAAAAGAACCAGTGTCATAACATAATATACAAACAAAACGACCGGATGCCTTCGCGTCATCGCATTCATGGTTTCCTCCTCTATTATTCATACTCGCAAACATAATAAAATACAATTACATCGCCATTTGATACCTGATAATTGCTCGCTCCCACATTCGGCGTCATGCCATTGACCGAATACATCCAGCCACTCTCGCTGCCACAGTCAAACTGATACAGACCGCCAATTCCCTTCACATAATAGGTGCCATACATCGGAGTGAACTCGCTATCTAGGGCGATGTTGTTCTCTTTTGTAATTCGCTTCAATATATCATACACGGACTCTTCTGCCGTGAAGGAACATTTACCGGAATAATAAATTCCGGATGCCGGAATCACCTCTTCTAACCCATTTTTCCACAACTCTTTTTTCTTTAAAATCTTCTTACATTCGATTTCAAAAGAAACTTCATTTTGGGGTTTTTCCGTTTGCTTTTCGGTCGGTTTTACAGTTACAGGTTTTTCGGTCGAAACCGGTTTTTTTGTAACATTTTCCCCGGATTTTTTTTCTGTTTTATTTCCTTTATCCTTTTTTGGTGCAGTCACAGCCGCCGGCTTAGCAGTCGGTTTTTCTGTATTTTCCCCTTTGATTTTCTCTTTTGGTGTACTTGTGCTTACTGCCGTTTTCTGCTTGGGAGACTTTGTTGGTTCTACCGATTTTGTTGATTCCGGTTTCGCCGTCTCCTTTTTTTCTACAGATACTACATCTTCTTCCGAAGCATAGTGTGCATCTTCCTGATTATTTGTCTTTTGTACTCCCTGTACCATAAGTGCCCCAATGATAACAAAAAACAGTACCACGCAGGCGATAATTCCTTTTTGATTCCACTTCATCTGAAAGCCTCCAAAAAACTTCTATACGACAGAGTAACAAACAATGGACAAATCTGTCAAGCGTTGGTATAATATCTTGCGATGGTATAAATAATATTAGTAACCATGAGGTTCTTTTAAGATTAATAGGGAAGACGGTGTGAATCCGCCGCAGCCCCCGCTGCCGTATTAGGGGTAGGGGATGGCTTGTACATAAATGTCACTGGCATATGCCGGGAAGGCGTACAAGATTGGTTAAACCTTCCAGATGAACCTTAAGTCGGAAGACCTGCCTTATGGTGTGAAATGTGACCTTTCGGAGGGAGAGGAAATGTTTTGACTATTCATTCTAGTCATCACAGGTCCTTGTATGCCCTTTTTTCGGGAATACAGGACTTTTCTTATGTTATCGCAATACCAGAACAAAAATACGCGATACGCGAGAAAGAAGGTTTTTCTATGAAAAACAAAAAGAAACTTTTATCCGTTCTTTTAGTCTTTGTTATGACGGTAAGCGTCTTTCATGGCTATGCAGCAAAAGCAGCGGATACAGTCAAAGTAACACTTCGTCTTGAGCAGGATAATAAAACACTTGTTACACCGGTTGAAGTTACTCTGACAGATGAAGACAAAAAAGATTACGGCATCGGCCTCAGTACCGAAACACTTACCCCGCTTCATGCGCTGGCTAAGTATCTGACCGAGAAAAAAGGTGCCACAACAGAAACAATGAAAAATTATATTATGGCAAGTGAAAGCCAGTACGGTTTGTATGTTAACGGTATTAGTATCGACGGCAAATCCGACGGCAGTGCTTCCTCTGACGCTTTGGACGGCGTAAACTGGATGTACACTGTGAATAACACAGATACAGGTGTCGGTATGGGATCCTATTCTTTAAAAAATAATGATGCAGTCACCATCTATGGACTTTGGGGCGGCGGCACATGGCCAAATAACGTAGAAACAAATTACAGTTATTTTGAAAACAGCACCTTGAACACAACAGTTTCCAACAAAACTACTGTATCACTGAAAGGTGTAGGCTACGACGAGAATTACACTCCGATTGTTAAATCAATTAGTAACGCAACTGTTGTAGCAGCAAAATATGAAAACGAAGCCAGCACAGCAACAAAGGATACTGCGGTTGCCACAGCACAGACAGATGATAACGGTGTTGCTACTCTTTCCTTTGATAAAGCAGGTACTTATGTACTCTCCGCTTACCGTTTGGACAGCGACGGCAAACACTCCAACATTTCCAGACCATACGGAATTGTTAAAGTGCTTGCTGCAGTTACCGCACCAACAGCTACTCCGACCGTTACACCAACAGCTGCTCCTACTGCCACACCAACGGCAACTCCGGTTCCGACTGTTACACCAGCTCCACCAACTCCGGCATCGGATGACAAGGGTATTAAAAAAGTTGCAAAAAAACCTACTAAGGTAAAAGTTGTTGTGAAAAAGTCAAAGAAAAAGAAAAAATCCGTAACTGTTTCCTGGAAAAAGGCAGCAAACGCAAAAGGATACCGCATCGCACTTTCCAAGAAAAAGAACGGTAAATACAAAAAAGTAACCGATACGAAAAAAACAAAATACACCTTTAAGAAAACAAAGGGAACGTATTATGTAAAACTGACCGCTTATGTTGTAAAATCTGACAAAGCTACTTTCAGTAAAGCAACAAAACCGGTAAAATTCAAGGTAAAATAAGATGAAGAAAAAGACATTATTATGTCTGATGCTCACCGCCGCCATCTTCCTCAGTGCTTTTACGACTTTTCGTAATGAACAGGGTATGGATGGTGCCAGCGTGGTATCCTCTGTAACACCAGAGGATACCGCCAATTGCGGTGCTATTTGGACAAAGAAATTTTCCACAAAGGGAATTTCAATCTCATGCAACTCTATTCCGATTATGGGAACAAACGGCATCTATGTCGTAAATTCGAATATACTTTATGAACTGTCTTATGCAAATGGACAGGTTCTCAGACAAACTACTTTAAAAGAAAAAATGAACAGCGTCTGCAACATGCTTCTTGAGGAGCATTTTTTATATATTCCGCTGGCAAATGGCACGATACAATGTGTTGACATCACTTCAATGACAAGTCTATGGCAGAGCGAGTCGTTTGGCGGACAGTCTCTTTCGACTACCTTTTGTCAGGACGGCTATCTCTATGCCGGCACGACAAATGTTTTGTCAAATGGTACAACCACAGGTCTCTTCTACTGCCTGAATGCAAAAGATGGCTCAACCGTCTGGACTTATGAAGATAAAGACCATCCGGGCGGTTACTATTGGAGCGGTGCCATTGTCTATGAGGATGCACTTTATTTCACCGGTGATAACGGCATTTTAGTAAGCCACAGTCTCACGGAACCGGTTGTATATGATACCGCTGTTCTGACTACGGCAAACATCCGCGCCGGACTGACCTATCACAAAGGAACCGATGCCCTTTATACCGTAGCAAAAGACGGTACATTATTTCAGATACAATGCACGGAGCAAAAAATCACAAGGGTTTCCTCCGGTAAAATTATGAGTGGTGCCAATTTTATTACCTGTACCAGTACACCAACTATTTATAACAATCGTTTATATGTTGGATGTATGGCAGACCAATATGGTTATGTCTGTGTCATAGATGCCCTGACTTTAAAACCTATTTATCAGGTAAAGGGATTTCAAAATGCTGAAGTCAAATCTTCTCCTCTTGTTTCAACCCGTGGTTCTTCCACCGGAGAAGTAACGGTCTATTTCTCCATGAATGCTTTGCCGGGTGGTTTGTACGCTTTTAAAGATATAGAAGGAAAAACAAGTGCCTCACTTCACACTTTGTATATTCCACAAGCAAAACAATACTGCCTGTCCAGTATTACAGCCGATGACAAGGGGCGTTTATACTATTCAAATGACAGTGGAACCCTGTTTTGTGTTACGCTTGCCAAAGATATCCCTGCCACAAGTACGCCGACTGTTTCTAATTCGCCTGCACCGGCGGCTAAAAAGTCTGTGTCAAAACCGAAGAAACCATATGGCATTAAGGTAAAGAAAAGCAAGAAAAAATACAAAGTCACCTGGAAAAAAAAGAGCAAAAAATACCAAACCATTATCTCCTACCGGTATGGAAAGGGCAAATGGAAAAAGAAAACAATCAAAAAAAATACGGCAGCAACGATAAAAAAAGGCAAAAAAAGACTGCAAATCCGACTGAGATGCAAAATCAAAAAACAGTCCAAATGGATTTACTCCTCTTATACGAAAACCTTTTCATTTCGCCCCTAATATGCTAAGATAAAAAAAGTCATTGGATTTACAAAAGGGAGGTTTATAGTATGAGTAAAGAACAAGAACAACTACTGCAATGGATTGATGAATCCGATAATATTGTGTTTTTTGGCGGTGCCGGTGTCTCAACAGAAAGTAAAATTCCGGATTTTAGAAGTGTTGATGGATTATATAAACAGAACTACGATTATCCACCGGAAACGATTCTGTCCCATAGTTTTTATATCCGTAACCCGGAAGAATTTTACCGCTTTTACCGGGATAAAATGCTGTTTCCTGACGCCGAGCCAAATGCCGCACACATTGCTCTTGCCAATTTGGAAAAACAGGGTAAATTAAAAGCAGTCATTACACAAAACATTGATGGTCTGCACCAAAAGGCGGGAAGTAAGGAAGTACTAGAACTCCACGGCTCTGTTTTGCGAAATCACTGCACACACTGTCATAAATTTTATTCTTTAGAAGATATTTTAGCTATGGACGGTGTTCCTCACTGCGAATGTGGCGGCATCATAAAACCGGATGTCGTTCTCTATGAAGAAGGACTTGATATGCCGCTTATGGAACGTGCCATTTCCTATATCCGCGATGCTGATTTGCTGATTATCGGCGGCACATCTTTGGTTGTTTATCCGGCCGCCGGGTTAATTGACTACTATCAGGGCGATAAGCTGGTACTCATTAATAAGGATAAAACTTCAAAGGATAATCGTGCAAATCTTATCCTGCACGAACCAATTGGTGAGGTCTTAAAACCGCTCGCCTGACAAATTATTTCTTAATCTGCATGAAATTGATTTTTGCGGATGCCAGTACATTGCGTGGAAACATCTGGTTTACACCACTTGTTCCACCGTTACCGGTATCCGTTATTTTTTTCGGATAAAGGACAAGAGAAATCTTCTTTTCTTCCTTTCGTTTTTCCTCCATCGCCTCTCCTGCAAGTACAATACTTGGCTTTTCTTTATTGATTAGAGATAAGGTATATGACATCGGCTTTTTCGTTTTGCCATCTGCACGGCAGCCAACAAGTTGAAGCCCATTATGTAAAACTGCACTCTCATTCAAAAGCAGATGCACACCTGCACCGGAGATTTTTTCTTTCTTTTCCTCCACAAGGACAGAATCTGCACTTCCTTCCACCATATAAATGCCCAATGCCGCCTTCATTTTTTTGATACTTGCAAGAGTCTTATCTATCGTTACCTCATTTGTATGTCTGCCGAATAAATTTCCTCCAAATAAAATAACATCCGGCTTTTTCTCATTCACCTTTTCCACCAGAGAATCAAACGCATGAGCAGTCATATCACTGCCTACAAAGCAATTGGAAATATAAACAATGGAAGTATCCTTAACAGGCTCTTTCTTATTCTCCTGTGAAATCACAGTCTCCTCCCACGATATGCACCGGCTTTTCCAGAAAATAACAGCACCGACACACATGGTAACAACAAAAAAGCCAAGAATCAATTTGGTCGGATGATTGAAAAAGCGGTATATTTTCCCGCTGCATCCTGCTTTTTTTCCGATAAAACGAACAATGCCACGCACAAAACACAAAATAGGTGTGAGTATCATAACACTGCCATATATTACAGAATATGCATGCATAATGACGGAAACTTCATCCGAAATCATTGCGGATATTCCGGTTTCAAAAAGAAACACAACTATTAAAGAAAAAACATGTAAAAACGCGAAAAAGACCACCGGTACTTTCCCGCGTTTCCACAAATCATAATATCGCAAAATAGAATAAAACCATGCTCCTAATGCATAGCACAACGCAATCACAACTTCTATCATAAAAGCACCCCTTGTCGTATGTTTTACTACACGGGTAGTGTATAATAGAACTACTTATTTGTCAACCATTATTTGGTTTTGAATTTCTTTGTTTTGCTCCATTTTGAAACGGTTTTCTTTCCGTTTATTACCTGATACGTTCGGATTCGTATATAGTATTTCTTTTTCGTTTTTAACTTTTTAATCGTCCGGCTTTGTTTCTTCTTACCGGAAATCGTAATCGTCTTTTTCCCTTTTTTGAAAGATGCAGACGTACTATATTGAATCTGATATCCGGTAATTGACTGTGCTGACTTCTTCCAGCTTACCGATACTTTTTTCTTGCCTGCTTTCACCTTTTTGATAACCGGTGCTTTCAGAACAGCCTGCTTTGGATTCTTGTTTGTATTTGCCGGTGCTGTCGTCGGTTTTGCGTTGGAAGCCGGCGTTTTCACAGGTGTTCCCGAAGTTTTCTGTGTCGGCGTTGGAATTGGTGTTGGTGTTGTCTTTGGTACCGGAGTAGGAGGAGGTGTTACCAGCGGCGTCGGCGTTGGTTTCGGTGTTGGAATCACAAGATTTTCCGGCACTTTTCCTACTTTTACATCCGTGTAATCACTGTACAAATACCGGTCTGTTTTATTTGCTGTTAACCAGTCTGCCTGCTCTTTTGTTGCCGTATAAATCGTCGATGGATTGTGCATTTCATAGAAGATGTAAGTATCCCATGTTTCCAGTTTTGTTCCATCAAAGCCGGTTCCAAGTCCAATCGCCACTAAATTTGTACAATTATAAAATGCCTGCCCACCAATCGTTTGTATCCGGTCCGGAACTTCCACCTTCACAAGTCCGGTACAGTACGAAAATGTATATTCCGGTATGGAGGTCATCGATTTCAAATCTGGTAATTCGGTAAATGACGTACAACCGGAAAATACTGAGCCTGCCATTGATTGTAAATTCTCTGACATCGTAACTTTATCCGCTTTCAGACTGGTACAATTACTAAATGCCCCATATCCGATTTTCTTAATCTGAGACGGAATTACAATCTGCTCTAAAGCAGAACAACCACTGAACGTATATGGCGGAATTTCTTCTATATTAACCGCCTTTGATAAATCAGCAGAAACCAACGAAGTACAATTTTGGAATTCACTACCTCCAAGTTTTTGTAAACCTGCTCCGAGAACAACCGATGTCAGTTTTTCACAATCCTCGAAAGCTCCTTCTGTTGCTAAATTGGTTATTCCAAGGATTTTAACGGAATCCGGAATCACAACCTGTTCCAATTCACTTCCCTGAAAAGCCTGATACCCAATCTGCGTCAAACCGTTCGGAAGTGATATACTCCGAATGGCACATCCCTTAAATGCCTGCCCATCAATACAAATTAATTTCGACGGAAGTGAAATTGATGTTAAATTTGTTGTTTCTCCAAATGCACTGTTTCCAATAAATGTTACGTTATCCGGAATATGAACTGAAGTTAATGCACTGCAGTCCTTAAACATAGTCCCCGGAACTGCCGTCCAGCTATCCGGAATCGTAAATGAACTCAAAGACTTACATCCCCAGAACAAACCGCCGGAATACTTATCCTCATCATTCTCATAACGGTTTGTGCCATCATAATCCGCTGCGGATACTGTAAATTTCCCATCTTCCGGGAACACAACATGGTCTAACTTTTCACAGTCCATAAACGCATTCGATGCAATATGCTGTACAGATTTTGGAATATTAATACTTTTCAAATTTTTACATCCTGCAAATGCACTGCAGCCAATAAAGGTTAAGCCCTCCGGAAGTGTTACCGTATCAATCGTACACTCACGGAATGCCCTCGAACCTATATAGGTAAGATTTGGTGTCTTATCTTTTCCAATCGGCAGTTCAGTCAACTCCGAACAGTTTGCAAATACATCTTTATATACGGTTTTTAATTCCTCCGGATATTTTAGCGTAAACTTAGACATTTTAGAACAATTATTAAATGCCATTTCTCCCAAATAAGTTAATTTTCCTTTTATCGTAACACTTGTAAGGGCTTTACAACCACCAAATGCCAGTCGCGGTAATGTTGTAATCTTCTCCGGAAGTTCAATCGTGATTAAACTTTCGCAGCGGTTAAACGCATGATATCCCAGTGACGCAACATTGCCCCATTCAATTGTTTTTAGCTGGGTCAACCCCTCACACAAATGTGAGGGTACTTTTGTAACGCCGGACTCAAATGTGATTTTTTCAATTGCATCTCCGGCAAGACAGGCACCATCATTTTTCTGGTCCACTTCTTTGTCATCATCCAGTGGATATGTGTCGTAAATCGATGTTGTACCTTCTGGAATTGATATCTCATTTAACGAATCACACTCATAGAAAATGTATTTCCCAAGCTGGCAATTTGTAGGAAGTTTCACTGAAGAAAGCACACTGCATCCATAAAAAGCATAATTATCAATTTCCAAAACACCTTTCGGAATATTTATGGACGTAATTGTCGTGTTATCCCGAAACGCATTCTGTCCAATAACAGTAACATTATAACTTGCCCCATCCCAATCAATCCGAGAAGGTATTGTTACACTTTGTGATATTCCTGTATATTTTTGCAATGTTGCTGTTTTTGTTTCCTGTGTTAATTGATAGGAAAAATCACCTTCTGAGTAATTAACTGTGTCTGCTTTTGATGACTGCTCCATAAACCCTATGGAGAAAAAGAATGTCAGCATAAAAAGCATGCTAACGATGAAACATTTCCTTCCTTTACAAATTTTATCATTCACCTTAACCATCTCCTTTCTTAATTTCATATAAATCCGTTTCATTATACTGAATTAAGCATAAAATGGTAAGGTTACAAATGTCTCATGTTCGCTTTTTGGCTGACATTCCTGTAATTTTAGTTATAGTTAAATTTCAATTTATTTAATGATACATATTTGGTCTGACTCCGCTCGCCATTCAGAATCTGAATGTTAAAGCCGACGCCCTCTTCCAGTTTGTGTGGCATGGAACCATTATATTCTGTTAAATCAAATACCGTGTGTTTCTTCGAACCAATCAACTTATAGTTTCCTTTATCTAAAATATCGGAATCACTGTAGCCATTCAGCGCCTCAGCAGAAACAAAGGCACATTTCTGATAATCCCCCTCAAAATCAAGTTCTGTTCCGGAAGCATCATATACACCAAATTGAATCTCAAATGAGGTGACATCCTGTATACGAATTCCCTTTTTTAACAAATACCGGCTGAAATCAATCGCAATCATACAACTAACTTCCTCATCGTATTCATTTTCAAAAAGCATCAGACCATCGAGTTTATTTACGCCACTCTCGACAAGACCACTGCCAAGATTCATGTAACCAATAATGTCTTTATCCTCCAAATCCGCAACCAATACTTTCGGTTCTGCAACCGTTTCCTGTCTAACCGTTTTTTCCCGGAAATGCTCCGGCCATTCATCTTCCGGCAGTAGCAACTCCATTTTTAAAAGAATCAATTTACGAATCCTGCTAAATTCGCCATTTATAAACTGAATGTTAATCCCCACTGCATCGTGAAGCTCATGATCCGAAAGAGAAACTCCATCTGCTTTGTATCCATTGAAATCCGTAAGCTTGATTTTTGTAATTTCCTTTGAACCAATAACCTTATAATTTGTCGTTGGTAAAATGTCCGAATTACTGTAACCATTTAATTCGTCCTCAGAAACAAGTGCACATTTTTCATACTCAATGGAAAAATCAATTTCTTCCTCATTTTCATCATACGCAGCCGCCACCAAATGAATTTCCTGAACATCCTCAATTGCAATTCCCATATGATCCACGTACTCTCTTAATTCAATCGCATACATCGGATACAGGCCAGGTTCAAATTCTGCCAAAAACTCAATGCCTTTTGCCGTCACCGAAACGCCGTCCTCCTCAAGCCCATGTCCATAATTAATATACGCTTTCAGCATAGGATCTGCCAAATCAACAACCCACTTTTTCACTTTATCCATAGCAACCTCCATTCTGAAGCCCCTGCTCCCATCAAAATAATGTTACTATTATCATACCACATTATAGCTAAAGAAACAAAGTTTTTCTGCCTTACCAGACAGCTAAATCACTTTACTTTCCCCCTCTATTTGAGAAGGACGCACAAAATAAACAAGCACACAGGCAAAAATAATTCCAAGTAAAATAGGAAGACCATAACCTCGAACAACACCTTTTATTTTTCCTTTTTTCAATTGTTTCAAATATCTCATCCCCTTGCATATTCTTCTGCCAAAAACAGAAAGTATAAACCTAATATACCATTTTACGAAAAGTATATATACTTATTTGTTAAAAAAAGAAATCCCCCGCACACAGCGAGGGAATAAAAAACGGAGACGATGGGATTCGAACCCATGTGCCCGTGAAGGCAAAACGATTTCGAGTCGTTCTCGTTATGACCACTTCGATACGTCTCCACAACATATTCCATTTTATCAGAATAAGGTAATTTGTCAATAGAAAATTACAACTTTTCTACTCCCCGTTAAGTGCCTCAATTAAAAACAATTCCACCGCTAACTGGTCCGACAATTTACCGGATTTAAACTGCTCTTCCAACTCCAATCTGGTTTGCAGCATCGCCAGTAATTTACTGCGTTTGAAAAGTGCCGCCTGTTTTTCATACTTAGGAATTGTAAACGGAGGAACCCCACATTTTTTTGCAATTTCTCCTGAGCGAAGTCCGCGGTTTTTACACTCCTTCACCTGAAGTAAAATGTTGATGTGACGCGAAAACATAAATAAAATAGACATCGGCGATTCCTTGTTGGTATACAAATCTTCGTACAATTTCATCGCACGGTTTTTCTCGCCAAGTGCCACGGCATCAATCATGTCAAACATCTTGGAAACCGTTACTCCCGAACAAATAGCATCTACTTCCGGCACATCAATCAATTTACTTTCACCTACGTAGCCGATGCATTTTTCAAGTTCATTGCTGAGCATTTCCATATCCGTTCCCACTCGCTCAATCAACCGCTCGGCACCCTTTGTTGAAATGCTTTTCCCTGCTTTTTTCATATAGCCGGCAATCCACCGTTTCAACATATGTTCCGGCTGTCTTGTACACTCGGTCACACAGCCATTTTTATTTATCCACTTAAAAAGACGGTTGCGCTTATCAATCTCGCGCTCCACAAAAATGATATAAGTGGTCTCCGGAAATGACTCCACATAATCTGCCATATCACTGCTGCTTTTAAAATAACCACTGTCCTCTACAACAATCAATCGATTTTCAGCAAAAAATGGAAGAATCTGAGCCGCCTCGGCAATCTGGGATGGCTCCGGTTTATCACGAAAAAATGTGCGGTTCATCTCATCATCCGGATTCGATAGTTTTTCAATCAACTGATTCCGATAATACTGAACCATGTATCGCTCCTCGCCGTATAAAAGCTGGAAACGGGATATTTGATTATTCTTTAACTCATCCTCAATGCGAAGCATATCTGACTCCTCTCAAAAATACGAGCCGGTCAGCATTTTTGTGACCGACTCGCTTTTACAAATTTCTAATTAGTCTTCATACTCTTTGTAATCAAAACTTCTAAACTCTGCAACCGTATTGTATCCGGCATAATCAACACATGCCATACCAACAAATGCACCGGTGAAGAATCCGCCATAGCTCTGCAGTACATAGTCATCCGATAAAATGGATGCGTCTAAAGTTACCGGAATTTCTTTGTAATTCTCACCATCAAATGAATATTCGTAGGTGTAAGTCTGTTTTCTAACTTTTGTGCGGAACCATACATCTGCGCCATCCGGTACCGGAATTGCATCATCGCGGAGGAATGATGTATAGCCGCCACGGTTACACTGGGCCACTTCGATGACACGTCCATTTTTCTCATTCCATGTGATAAATGCAAAGGACCAATGCTTGTCATTATAGAAGTTGGTAAGTCCTGCCATCTGCTGATAAGAAAATGGGTTGTAACTTACTTTTACAGAAGCATCAAAGTTAAATGCCTGCCAGCGTTTTGCGACCAGTGACAATTCATGTTTATTGCTCAGAGAACCCTGTCCGCGGAGAGTCAGTTTGCCATCTCCTGTCGTTCCCATTGTATCCGTAAATGGAACACGAAGGGTATTCCACTCATTATGTAATTTTTCAGTATCAAATTCATCATGCATGGAATGGTCAAGCGGTGCATCTGTTTTAATTGCATCTTTCGGTGCATCTACAAGAACCTTTCCGCCGTGGCCGCCTTCAATACGAGGCCAGCCTTCTTCATCCCAGTATACTTTCTGAATCGCTGTCTCACGTCCAAGAGTACAGTAACCACGTGGGTCAATGCAGCACTGATTTTCATGAGTCCATGGACGTCCGCAAAGACTTGCATAATACCACTCACCACTTGGTGTATCAACAAGTGCGCCATGTCCCTGTTTCTGGATTTCCAAATATGGTGTATCAAAGTTTGTGATAAATGGACCATCCGGTTCTGTCTCAAAACTTAATTCATCAAGTGTTTTGGAACGGGCAACCACTTCCTGATGAGTATATACTGTTCCGCCTTGAGCAGCAAACAAATAATAATATCCATTAATTTTGTACAAGTGAGGTCCCTCGACCAATTTCACCTCTGTACCATTGTAAATATTTCTTGCTGTCTCCGGTTTTAACTGCATCGTATCTGTATCAAATTCTGTCAATGTAATGCCATCAAATGCATGGTGATACTCTCTGTGATCCCATGTCTGCTGAACGAGATATTTTCTTCCGTCATCATCATGGAATAACGAAGCATCAAAACCAACACCATTCACACGAATTGGGTCAGACCAAGGACCATGAATATCTTCTGCTGTCGTGATGTAGTTTACCATATCTTTGAATGGTCCCTCGGTTACTTTAACATCTGTGTAAACAAGCCAGAACTTACCATCCGCATAAGAAAGATCCGGTGCCCAGATACCGCCTGAAGACGGATTTCCTTTCATATCAAGCAGTGTCGTTGTTGACAATGCCGATGGCAGCAGTTTCCAGTGAACCATATCTTTGGACTCGTGCAGGCGAACCCCTGGGAACCACTCAAATGTAGAATTTGCAATATAATACGTGTCATCGACACGAATGATTGACGGGTCCGCATTAAAACCCGGCAATACAGGATTTTTAATCTGTTCCATAATTTAATAACCTCCAAAAGTAATCATTTCTGTTTGCAGTAACATTATATCAAAAAAACAACGACTTGTCTTTAAGATTTTCAAACTTTTGCTTCCATATTTTTCGGCAGTACCAGATTGAGAATTACAGCCACTAAAAAGACTACTGCTACGCAGTTCTGAGCAAATACATTTTGCACAATCTGAGGAAAAATCGCAAAAATCTCCGGCACCTGGGTAAAACCGATTCCCACGCTTAAGGACAACGCAGCTATGGTAATGTTTCTCTGGGTAAATCCACATTTTCCAATCATCTGGATACCACTGACTACAATTGTACCAAACATCATAATCGTACATCCGCCAAGGACGGAATCCGGAAGCGTTGCAAGCACAGCACCGAAAATCGGAAAGATACCTGCCAAAATCATAATCACCGCGCCAGTCGCAATAGCAAACCGGTTCACAACTTTTGTCATTGCCACAAGACCAACATTCTGGCTGAAAGAAGTAATCGGCAGACAGCCAAAGCAGGCAGATAACGCACTAACAAAACCATCACAGGCAATCGAACCTGTTGTCTCCTTCACCGTCACGTCACGGTTTAACCCGGATGAGGCAAGTGCCGATGTATCTCCAATCGTCTCCGTTGCCGACACAAGAAAAATTAATGTAACCGATACAATGGCATTTAAATTAAACTCCATCTTAAATGGCATAATATGCGGAAATGCAATAATCGACGTATTTGCAAGTGCGGAAAAATCCACCTGATGCATACAAACCGCCAGAATATATCCAACCACAAGTCCGAACAAAACCGACAACTGTTTAAAATAAGATTTGGCAAATAGATTAAACAAAATACAGCTAAGTAACGTCACGGTTCCGATAATCCAGTTCTGCACCGAACCAAAGTTCTCACTTCCACTTCCGCCGCCAAACGAAGCAGAACCAACCGACAGCAGAGAAAAACCAATTGCAGTAACAACACTCGCTGCTACAATCGGTGAAATCCACTTCAGCCAGTACTTTGCAAATAATCCCAGCGTTCCTTCTAAAATACCACCGACCAAAACGGCACCCACAATCGTCTCATATCCGTAAGTTGTTCCAATAAAACACAAAATGGATACGAATGTAAAACTAATTCCCATTACAATCGGCAGTCCTGAACCAACACGCCAAATTGGAAACAACTGTATTAACGTACCGATTCCGGCAATCAGCATAGCACTCTGAATCAACATAGCAATCTGCCCATTTGATAATTTGCAGGCGTTTGCCACAATAATAATTGGCGCAATGTTTGCCACAAACATCGCTAAAATATGCTGTAATCCAAACGGCACGGCATGACCAAGCGGCACTTTACCATTTAATGTATAAATATTGTCAATGGAAGCTTTTGTTTTTTTCTCTTTATTCATTTTATCCTCTTTCTCCTGTGTAATTATTGCTCACGAAATGTAATCGAACCGGTCTCTGCATCCATGGCATCCACAATTGCCAGTGATTCCAACTGATAACCAAGATTTCTAATAGTCTGTCCGCCAATCTGGAATCCTTTTTCAATCGCAACACCAATTCCCTCAACCGTTGCCCCGGCGCTATTTACAATCGAAATCAGCCCCTGCAGGGCACATCCTATAATGGTCTCATAAATTAAGACACTGAACACGACATTTCTTAATGAATCTGAT
>OAWC01000589.1_pt1 | contig 22848 bp, 15 predicted proteins | sample 1495331 | NCBI WGS metagenome assembly OAWC01 (sample SAMEA2580115, study PRJEB22360) | human gut metagenome | biome: human gut; feature: human-associated habitat; material: faeces | place: Denmark | collected 2008/2010
CAGCACCTTTTCCAGCCTGCAATTTTGCCTGAATGTCCACCAGCAGATTGACCTTGGTCGGCTCCGGCTGCACGACGGAATTTTTACGGGGCGTATGCTGTTTTTCACCGGCCAGCACCGCACGGATTTCTGCTTCACTGTACCCGGCCCCCAGCTTGTCATCCATGCGGGCTACATTCTTCCAGCCGGGTGCTTTGAGCCGGATTGCTTTCCCGCGCCGGGATACTTCACAGCCCATTTCTGTAAGCAGTTTCAACAATGCGTCAAAGTCAGCGGGCTTTTGCTCCAACGCACGGTCAATCATCACCCGCAGCTGCTCCCGATGGGAGGGCTTGGCCTGATCGCCCAACCATTTGTTGTAGCTTTTTCCGTGGGGCTTGGGATTCTCCACAATGGACAGTCCGTTCTCGATACAGATGGTATCGCTCAAGCGCCGGACGGCTCTGGTGCTGCCCCAAAAGTTGCGGAACTTTCGATCATATTCTAAGCTGACCGATGACCAGATGATGTGATTATGAACGTGCGATTTGTCTATGTGAGTGCAGACCACAAAGGCATGATTGCCCTTGGTAAACCGCTTGGCAAATTCGACACCCAGACGGTTGGCTTCTTCCGGTGTGATCTCTCCGGGTTTGAATGACTGGCGCACATGGTAAGCGATCACATCGTCCGCCCCGCGCACCCGCCCGGTGGCGGCGATATACTGCCGCTTCGCCAGCAGAAACTCTGCATCGGCGGTCCGGCTGTCACAGCCATAGCCGGTAATTAGTTTTCCGTTGTCAGTCTTTTGCGGATTTGCCACATAATCAATAATATCGCTGATTGCTCGGCTCTCCGTGCGTCCCTTGCCGATATGCAGGGGCATGATGCGTGTGGTTGCCATAGAAGGGCCTCCTTTCCAAAAAAGAAACGGCCTGCATGGTGCAGACCGCTTTCGTTATTCTATAAAATCATTCTCATCAAGAAAATCAAAATCGTCATCGGTGTCCTCTAACTGTTTTGGAGGAAACCTCATCTCGTATTGTTCTTTCGCCAGCGCACGGACTTCCGGGCGCTTATCTTCCATTCGGTTTTTCAGCCAGGAAATTTGTTCCTTTGATAATCGCCAGGGGAGATTTAGCAAGCGATTTATTGTCATTTGCTCCGCTTGTTTTTCCGGCGGCAAAGAAGCACAGGATTTACAGATATGAGCCGCATGGCCTTTGCCGGAAAATTTTTCGTTGGCTTTGTATTCTCCGCAGACTTTGCAATAATGACCGTGTTTTTTCATAGGCTCGATCCCTTTTCACATAGAGCGTATAAACTGCGAACCGCCCCCATGATGATGCTCCACTCCAGATCTGCCGCATAGGAAAACTTCCTGCGGTAAGATTCCCAAAGTTTCTGCATCACAGGACTGCTTTCCACTTCATTCAAAACATCCACAGCTTCTGCAAGATGCCGTTCGGTTCCGCGTTTTTTGGCAGTTGCCAACAGTGCATCATAGAGCGTCTGCCGGTTCAATGTGTTCCCGTGGAGCTGATCCAGAATATAAATGTCATAGAAATCTCTCATGCGGGTGTTGGTGGTGGTTCTGGTGATGATTGTTTCCAGCTTTTCAGCCAGAACGGTTTCCAGATTGTATGCCCAAATGTCAATGGAGCGATCTTCCAGCATCAGCTTGAAAGAGTAGCGTACCTCCCTGGGGGTAATGGCATCCCCTGTGGAAATGTCAATCTTCAAAGGTGTCACCACACCGTCAAAGGTTGTAGTCATGCTGACCCGAATCCCAGGATACTCCGCTTCATCCATAATCTCTGAAATGCTTTTCAGCTGAAATTTGACGCCATCATCAATCGGTACACTCACAATAGCAGAAATCAGGTTCTCGATCTCCTCTACATTAACATTGGCTCCTTTTACAGTAGCGTCCAAGTCCATCGTGGAACGGGCATCCAGTCCAACCATTGCCGCTACCAGCATCCCGCCTTTCAGAATAAATTTATCACGATATTCAGAAAGGGAAATACGCTCCAGAAAACGCTCCATCATATAGTTTCGCATTAAAAGCTGTGCATCCGCAGATTTTTCTCTGGAAAGATTGCGAATCAAATCTTTTAGCTGCCTTGCTGTCTTTATCATAAAAGCACCTCCAAATACTGCCGTAAAATTTTTTCAACCCGGAACATACCGGCATACCGCATCAAAGTCCGCAGATCCTTGTCTTTTCTTCTGGCATACATCTTCAGCGCACCTTGAAAAGTCTGTATTTCCATGCTGCTTCGGCTGCGGAGCAGATCGCAGATGGTGCGCTCCATATCATAGACAGGAACCGTATGCCCAAAAGGTGTTTGGCCAGTTGTCAGCCCTACCTCATATAGTTCTGGTTTGATGGTGTAAACAGAAAGGCCCTCTGCCTTTAAGCGAGTGGTGCTGTACCCTCTGCGCACCGTGATAGCGTATGGAGATGGTTCCCGGTCTGTCAAGTCATGGAAAAATAGCGCTGATTCATGGGAAAACACTGCCTGACCACATCGCAGATGTAACAGAAACATCGCATCAATCCAGGTGTCCTCGGAGACATAAATTCCGTGAGCAACCTGCTGAAGATTTTTCTCTTTGACATATTCATAAAAAATGGGTTTTACAATTCCGCTGGCGATTACCTGTGCGGTTTGCAGCATCCCATCATGCTCGGTCAGAAGTCTGTCTAATTGCTCAAACCGTTCTGATTTGGTCACATCCATCACTTCCTTTCGTGCTACTATTATACACGGATGTAGCACAGAAGTAAATATAGCAATTTAACAGACACTGTCTGGCATTTTTGTGACCGCGCATTTTATCCATAAACCAAATCCTGAATGGCAAACTTCAAGTCCTGCACCTTGCCCAGCAACCAGATGGCAGCCATCGGCAGACCATAGGGACTAATAAGAAATGCCATCACCAGCAGGATAATGCCGTTTTGCAGGGAACAGGTCAGCAGGACCGCCACGCCCAACAGGGCGATCACCATGCTGATAAGCCCCAGCACCAGACCGGAAACATAGACGATCCCCACACAAATCCAAACGAACAGGGTCAGTGTCAGAATTACCGGAGCTACCAAAATCTTCAACAACAGTTTTAACAAAAACACCAATGCCCTCATTGTTATGCCTCCTCCCAAAATCACAGTTCCTGTTCCTGATTCCATTATCCCTGTCTTACAGCCAAAAGGCAAGGATACCGCCAAAAAGAAAAAGCGGAGGGAGGTGCGGCGAAGAAACGCCGTTCCTCCCTCCGCAAATGGAGTATCTATCCTTGTTATGAAAGTTTGGAGAGTTGGGTAAGGATTTCCTTCACACCCTCCCACAGTTGTTCTTGCCGCTGGGATATATCCTCCAAGTCAGCATCATAAACCCGCCCGGTCTCATGCACTTTGTGGGTCAGCTGATTCAAGTTGTTGCTGCTTCGGCGCATCAGGGAGACCAACTCCTTCAGCTCCGGCAGTTCCAGCTTGACCACATACCCATCCAGCGCCATTTTCCGCAGATAAGCGCTCAAATTCTCTGTCCCGTATTGCTGCATCTTTTGATGGATCAGTTCCAGTTCTTCTGCGGACACCCAAAACAAAACCGGAACATCCCGCTTGCGCTTTGCCATGGTTATCGCTCCGGCTCCCGTTTTTTCGGGGCGGCAGACTTATGGGCGGGCAGTTCCTGTTTGAGCTTTTGCAGGACAGAACTTTTCTGCTGTTCTTGAGCGACTTTTCGGAACTGTCTGGTGAACAGGTCGGTCAAACCGGGATTGACCTGATCTACCACCAGATAGGCACAGTGGCGGGAAGCGCCGCTGTCCTCCAGCATGGGAATGGTTTTTGCCCATGCTTTATTGTCCTGAGAGATACGCCCGTCATAGTTCTTGTGCTGGATGGTGTTTGCAAGAATAAACTGTACCCGTTCCGTCCCGAACTTTTCCAGCACATCTTTGACCGCCGCCTCCGTATCCAGCCGATTCTCTGCATAGTGGGCGCTGATGGTCTGCTCAATGGCTTCTTTGCAGGCGCTGTTCGCCTGATATGAGAGGTTGTACTGTGCCATTTCCCCATGCTCGGACGCATAGGCAGCAGAATGTGGATAGACCGGTGTTGTTCGCAGTTCCGCTTTAGCTCTGCACACATCGTCGGCACGGTTCTCAATGCTGTCCCGGATCACATCCATGTGACCGGTCTCCAGCTTTTCAAAATAACGGTACACATCCGCCAGCGGCGAGGGAGATTCCAAAAGCGCCTGGGCCTGTGCGTCGGTCAGCTCCAGCTCCTCCATCGCCATCACAATATCCTCACGGACAGTATATTCATAGGTGTGGTGCAGGATTTCTTCCGGGGGCTGGCTTTTCAACCAGTCCCTATATTTTTCCTGCTCAGTGGCCATCTTTTCATAAAGGGCCGTATTCAGATTATTGGTATTCATGTTATCGCACCTCCTCATGCTGTTTTGGTTTCTTGTCTGTACTGCGGGGCGTCACCGGGCGCTTCAGGCTGTCCAGCACCGAAGTCCGTGTGCTTTTGGCAACAACAGCCTCGGCGTGCGCCTGTCCCTTTCCGTCGATGTTGAGCAAAGTATCCAGCTCCACCAGACGGGCATTTTTGCTTCGCAGTTCTTCTTCATAAAGGAATGGCTTTCCGACTTCCTCCTTTGCGGCAGCCTGCTGCTGATAGAGGTTATCCAGCTGGGCCTTTGCCGCCTCCAGACGCTGGGGCATCTGGGCGAGGGCATTGTCGATACGGGTAAGATTTCCGCGAGGGTCTGTACCAAGGGTTGCCCGGTGGGTCATCTGTCCTTTCAGCAGGAGCGTATACTCCTGTTTCCATGCGGAAAATTCCACGGATATGGCATAGCCCCGGTAGCTGCCAATCTGCACCGGATCGGAGGTTTTGACCTCCTTGCAGGCATCCAAAAGGGCTGCACCGGCGTTCTCCTTATCGGTCAGCAGATCGCCGCGGATTTCCATACCAGCAAAACCGTCCTCCGGGTGCGGGTGCGCTGCCAAAACCTCCAGATCGGATTCAAAGCCCTTGATAAAGCCTTTGTGCTTTTCAATCTCCTCCGGGAAGTATTTGAGCAGCTGGTCCTCCAGACGATATTGCTTGCTCTGGTGGTCGGCTTTCATCAGCTTCAGGCGGGATACCTCCACATCCAAATCCATACGCTCCTTGATGCGGGGATCTCCGGCGCACAGGGCTTTGATCTCGGCAAAGGAAAGCGCCGTTTCGTCCACATCATCGCAGGAACGCACCGGCGATTTAGAAGTCATGATCTGACTGATGAATTTTTGCTTATTCTCCACCGTCTGCCAGAGGTATGCGTCAAAGGTTCCTTCGGTCACATAGCGGTACACATGGACAAGGGGGTTCTGGTTGCCCTGACGCTCGATACGGCCCTTGCGCTGGGCAAGGTCTCCCGGTCTCCACGGACAGTCCAGGTCATGAAGTGCCACCAGACGGTCCTGCACATTGGTGCCTGCGCCCATCTTGGCGGTGCTGCCCAAAAGGACACGAACCTGACCGGTACGGACTTTAGAGAACAGCTCCTTTTTCCGCACTTCGGTATTGGCTTCATGGATAAAAGCGATCTGGTCGGCAGGCATTCCCTGAGCAATGAGTTTCTGACGAATATCGTCATATACCGTAAAGACCGGTTCCTGCTCCGGCAGAGGCACAGAGCCTTCCAATGCGTGAAGCAGTGGATTATCCAGCGTTTTCGCCGCCTTGCTTGCAGGAGCTTTTGCCTGCGGTGTAGAAATGTCGCAGAACACCAGCTGGGTCAGCTTGTCAGCTTTGCCATTCCGCCAGATCTGCATGATGTTGTCCACGCACTGATTGACCTTTGTGCCAGGTTCATCCGGCAGCATCTGGTTGACGATTCTCTGGTCCAGGCCCAGCTTACGGCCATCCGAGGTAATCTTGAGCATATTATCCACCGACGGGTCCACACTGCCTCTGTGCACTTCGGAAGCGCGCTCAGAGAGTGCCTTCACCATTTCCTGCTGATGTTCGGTAGGCTGCGCCACGATGTTGTGGTATTCCACCTCCGGGGTGGGCAGGTTCAGTTGGTCGGCGGTCTTGATGTCCGCCACTTCTTTGAACAGGTTCATCAGCTCTGGCAGATTAAAGAACTTGCTGAATCTCGTTCTTGCCCGGTAGCCGGTGCCTTCCGGTGCCAGCTCCAATGCTGTGACGGTCTCCCCAAATCTGGAAGCCCAGCAGTCGAAGTGGGTCATGTTCAGTTCTTGCAGGCGTTCATACTGAAGGTAACGCTGCATGGTGTAAAGCTCGGTCATGGAGTTGCTGACCGGGGTGCCGGTGGCAAAAATCACGCCACGGTTTCCGGTGATCTCATCCATATAGCGGCACTTGGCAAACATATCGGAGGATTTCTGCGCGTCCGATGTGGAAAGACCAGCCACATTCCGCATTTTTGTGTATAGAAACAGGTTTTTATAGTTGTGGGCCTCGTCCACAAACAAACGGTCCACACCCAGCTGCTCGAAGGTTACCACATCGTCTTTTCGCCCCTCGGCTTGCAGCTTTTCCAGTCTGGCTTCCAGAGACTTTCTGGTACGCTCCAGCTGTTTGACGGTAAAACGCTCGCCGCCACTGGCCTGTACCTCTGCAATCCCCTCAGTGATCTCGTCGATCTGTTCATAGAGAAGCCGTTCCTGACGCTCCCGGCTGATGGGGATACGCTCAAACTGGCTGTGTCCCATGATGATGGCATCATAATCACCCGTCGCAATACGTGCGCAGAACTTCTTTCGGTTATGGGTCTCAAAGTCCTTTTTGGTGGTGACTAAGATATTGGCGGAAGGATAGAGACGCAGAAACTCCGACGCCCACTGCTCTGTCAGATGGTTTGGAACCACAAAGAGAGATTTCTGGCACAGTCCCAGGCGTTTGGCTTCCATCGAAGCAGCTACCATTTCAAAAGTTTTGCCTGCGCCTACTTCATGTGCCAACAGGGTATTTCCTCCATACAGCACATGGGCAATGGCGCTTTTCTGGTGTTCCCGCAGGGTAATGGCCGGGTTCATGCCTCCAAAAGTGATGTGGCTGCCATCATATTCACGGGGACGGGTAGCGTTCATTTCCTCGTTGTACTGGCTCACCAAAGTCTGGCGGCGCTCCGGGTCTCTCCAGATCCAGTCCCTAAAGGCTTCCCGGATCGCCTGCTGTTTTTGAGCCGCCAGGGTGGTCTCCTTGGCATTCAGCACGCGGCGCTCTTTTCCGTCTGCGTCCTCTATGGTGTCATAGATGCGGACATCCCGCAGGTTTAAGGAATCCTCCAGAATCTTGTAGGCGTTGGCGCGGCTGGTCCCATAGGTGGTATAAGCTGCCACATCGTTGTAGGATACAGAAGATTTTCCCTTGATCTGCCATTCAGCGGTAAAGGACGAATAGTTGACCTCGATACTGCGTTGGAGATAAAACGGGGTATTAAAGGTCTCATACATAAACTGCTGGATATATTCCTTGTCAATCCAGGTAGCGCCCAGACGCACCTCGATCTCCGACGCATCCAGGTCTTTGGGCTGGGCGGCGGTAAGAGCTTCCACATTGACTGCAAAAGAAGGGTCCTGCTGTGCTGCCCGCTGTGCCTGACGCAGCTTTCGGCGTACATTGCCAGAGAGGTATTCATCAGCAGTCACATAATGGGGCGTTCTGTCCTGCTCCAACTGTCCCGGTACACGGAAGATCACGCCTTGCAGTTCTCCGGCCAGTGCTTCTTTTGTTTTTCCGGTAAGCTGGCTCATATAGCCCATATCCACGCAGGCTTTTTCCGAGATGGACACCGCCAGTGCTTCACTTGCCGTATCCACCACAGCCACCGCCTGATGGGGCTTGATGGTCCGCTTGGTGAACATATCTGCCTTGCGTTCCAGCTTTCCGTCCTCGTCGATGACTTCCAGCGCACAGAGCAGATAATAGGAAGAATCGTCTGCATAGGCCAGACGGTTTGCACGGTCATTGATGAGACCGTATTTGGAAGAAAAGCTGTCATAGAGACTGTTCAGTTCCGCCTGCTTCTCCCGAATGGTGCTGTCCGGAACCGCTGCATCCATCTGAAGGTCGATCAGTTCCTGCACACAATCACGCAGTCCCACAAGACCTTTTACACGGGCTTCGGCGGTGGCGTTGAGGTCAGGGCGCACCATACGGCTGTTTTCCCGGTAGTACACCTGCCCGTCTACAATGGCATAGGAATAGTTCTTCACATTGGGGTCGGCAGGAATGGAGGTGTCAATAGCTTCGCCTTCGCCCAGCTCCGGCAGCTCTGCCTCCTGATAAGTGCCATGAATGTACTTCACAGCATCATGCAGCTGGTCGGAAAGCTCCAGTCCCTCGATAGGGTTCACGGTGTAGTCCATACCATGAGCAGTGCTTACCGGCTCCTGTCTGCCCAGCACCATTTCTGGGTGGTCGATAAAATACCGGTTGATGGCAAACCCGTCCTCCGTCTGTCCGGTCTGGGTCCATTCCGGCACGATGTCCAACGGGCGGTCCCGCTTTTGGAGGAAGATGATGTCCGATACCACCTCGGCACCGGCATTCTTTTTGAACGCGTCATTAGGCAGACGGATAGCTCCCAGCAGCTCGGCACGCTGGGCAAGATAGCGGCGCACGGTGGAATCCTTGGCGTCCATGGTATATCGAGAGGTCACAAAAGCTACCACACCACCGGGACGCACCTGATCCAGTGCTTTGGCAAAAAAATAGTTATGAATACTGAAATTCAGCTTGTCATAGGCTTTATCTCGAACCTGATACTGGCCGAAAGGCACATTACCAATGGCAAGGTCATAGAAATCTCGCCTGTCGGTGGTCTCAAACCCGGCCACGGTGATGTCGGCCTTGGGGTAGAGCTGCTTTGCAATCCGTCCACTGATGGAATCCAGCTCCACGCCGTACAGACGGCTGTTTCGCATTTTCTCCGGCAGCATACCAAAGAAATTGCCCACACCCATAGACGGCTCCAGAATATTTCCGGTCTCAAATCCCATACGGTCCACCGCTTCATAGATGGCCTGAATGACCGTAGGGCTGGTGTAATGGGCGTTGAGGGTAGAGCTTCTGGCGGCGGCATATTCCTCCGGGGTCAGCAGTTCTTTTAGCTGGGCATACTCTAAAGCCCATGCCGGTTTCTCCGGGTCAAACGCATCAGAGAGACCGCCCCAGCCCACATATCGAGAAAGAACCTCCTGCTGTTCGGGGCTTGCCTGCTGTCCGGCAGCTTCCAGCTCTTTCAGCAAATGAATCGCATTGACATTTGCCTGGAACTTGGCTTTCGGACCGCCTTCGCCCAAATGCTCATCGGTAATGCGGAAGTTTTTTGCATTGCGGCGCAGGTTAGCCTTGTATTCCTCATAGGAGGCTTCCTCGGCAGCTTTGGCATTGGGAAAGGTCTGCCACTGGCCATTGACCTGAATGGAAACCGGGTGTTCGTCCAACACTTCCTCAAAGGTTTTCTCCGGCTCAGTCACAGGGGCTGGCGGCTCCGGCTCCTCGATATGCAGCCGTTCCACCACCACATCATAAGGCAGATTGTTCTTATCGCCCGGATAGACGGCCACGGTCTCAGAATGGAAGGCCGGGGATTCAGCAGCCGGTTGGGGCTGTTCCTGTCCAAAACCGTCCTGCTGACGGGCATACATCCCGCGCAGCAAAGGCGCAACCTCATCCCAGCGGAAATACAGCATAGCCAGACGCTTTTCCTCTGCATCCATGACTTCCAGTTCTATGCCCTGTGCCGTGGTACGGTAATCGGCAATATCGCCGGTCTCCAGATTCAGTGTCTCAATCTCACTGGAATAGGCTCTGCTCAGCCAGTAGGCGATCTCGCTGTTGCTCCTGCCGGATTGCAGCAGCGTGGAAATCTGCTTTTTATCCGCTTCATCCATCAGTCCATGAGCCAATACATCCCGCAAGTCCTGATCTGCCTTGTCCGGGTCAGTAGGAAGAAACTCGGTATAGTAAGCATTGCGGCGGTCTGCCCGAAGCAGCTGCTCGAACTGTTCTTTGCGCTCTGCCCGGTAGATGGGATATACCATCCCGGTGGGCAGAAGCTGTACGGTGTCCTCCCGCAGCTCGGTGATCTGATAGGCGTCATCCTCGATATACACGGTATCGCCCACGGCATAGACCGGGGCGGCAGGGTCATAAGAGGTTCTTTGCGGAGTTGGGCGGCGAACTGCATCATATTCCTCATCGGAAATAGAAACTTCGGAAGTCTGCTCTGTCTCGGCAGCTGCGATCTGCTCTGCATCTGACATCACCTGCTGGATAAACGGGTCATTGTCCAGTTTTTCCGGGTCTGCCACCTGTCCGTTGACAATCCCTCTTTCCTCCAGGGCTTCCCGGATGGCGATGGGGTCGATGTTGTCAAAACGGTCCTGTTCTTCTTCGGTATAGAACCGGTCCTCCTGAATCAGCTGGGCAAGCCTGCGCTGTACCTTCGGCCAGGGCAGCTGCGTTTCCTCCGGGCTTCCGGCACGGACAACGAACGGGATGTTGCTGCCACTGTATTCCTGAGCCAGCCATGCAGCGGTATCTTTCTCTCTTGCATGGTCTTTCATATAACGGACGACAGCGTGTTTACTCTCGATATTGCCGTTCCATGCACAAAGGACAGTATCAATATCTTCCTGAGAAAGAGGGCGCAGAAGCTCATGGAGCTTTGGATAGGTTTCGTCGATCACTTCCCGGTGCAGTCGCTGTCGGAACTCCGGCACATCCGAATAGAGGCGAATCAGCTCCATATCCTTAGAACCAAGGACCGCACGGCGCACAGCGGCATTGCCCTCGATGACAGCATTTTCACGGTCAGAATGCCCGCAGGCATTGCGGTATGCGGCATCCTCGGAAATAGCGGCAGTCACCACAGGCTTATACTGCTCAAACTGCTCCCGAAGGATAGGCTTTGGCGTTTCTTTCTCCACCTCCGGCTGCTGTGTTTGAATGGCATCTTCTTCGGCCAGTTCCTTTTCAGACTGGATTTTGTCATACTGCGCCTGTTCCTGTTCGGTAAGATAGCGGTCTTTCTGGACAAGTGAGGTAATGCGCTTGGCAACCTTTTCCCAGTTCAAGTGAACATCCGGGCAGTCCTGCTTTTTATAGTGCAGTCCTTTCCCATCGTGATCTTCGCCGCTGTGTGTTGCACCGGACAAGGCATGAGAGCGTCCGCCAATGCCATACTCGTCTTTGAGGAATCTCACTTTCTCCTTATCCGTATGGTTTGCCATGAAAAACGCATAGATACGGCCTTTTCCACCGGCGAAACTGCTTCCGCCGGTCATGGCGGCGTCGATCTCATCCTCGGTAATAAAGTGCTGGACGGTTGGCACTTGGGAAAGCTCTGAAGAAAAGGTCCTGCGGGGCAGGTCAAGGTCCTTCAGGTTCTCCCAGATCTCCCTCGGTCTATGATAGTGAAAACGCAACAGGTCACGGTCCTGCTGATAGGCAGTCCAGAAGGCAGCGTATTCTTCCTTGAGGGTCTGGCGGAAAGCCGGGTCACTCAGCTGCTCCGTCAGGCGGCGGGTCTCCTCCGGGAAACCATTGCCTTTGATCTCTGACAGGCAGGACAAATATCCGGCTTTTCTGGCGTCCTCACTGAGATCGTGATACAGATACCAGAGCTTTTCCGAGAGGAGGGAGCGTTCATAGCCTACCGCTTCCGCAAGCTCCACATTGGAGGCAAACTGGCCGCTCTCCAAAAGCTCCCCGATACGCTCTGCGGCGCTCTCCCAGGAAATGACCTGGGCAGACCTGTCATAACGGACAGACTTCCCGTGGGAAAGATGGATACCATCCTCGGCATACCATGCGCTCACACTGCCAAGGCCATTGCCGCCGTGGTACAGCGTTTTCAGTATCTCGGCAATCTCAGCGGTGGTTTTCTGCTTTTCAAAGGCTGCAACCACACGCTCCCTTTGACGGTCTGTATTGCCGCCCAAACGCAGCACATGGTCGATGTCATTTTGGGCAAAAGAAAAAGCAGAGGATGTATGCGCTACATTCTCTGCTTCATCTATGGATTGGATCTGTTCCGCTTCGGAGAGGAACAGGTTTAGAGTCAGCTGTTGATAAGCTCCGCCATCAGGATTTCCTCGGCCTGAGCTTTGCAGGTGTTCATCAGCCCCACCCACTTCATGGGATCGCTGGCTTTCAGTTCCTCGGTGGCTCCCGCTTCCTTCGTCAGCTGGGGCATCATCTGCTCCAGTCTGCTCTGGGCGGTCTCGTCGATCTCCAGAAGGTGCGGGTACAGCTTCTCGCTCAGCAACATCTGGTTGTAGAGGATGGGACGGTGTTCCTTCAGGTAGGTTTTCCTCATCCTGCCGTACTTGCCCAGGGGTTTCTCCGGCTGCTGGCTCAGCTTCAGGTCGGGAATCAGATAGTCTCCGTTCTGGATATAGGTCATGGGATTGTTCATCTTGTTTGCTCCTTTCTTGGTTGGCTTCGCGCTCTGCATTTCGGACGGTAACGCCGATCTGCCGCAGCACCTGCTGGTTGATCTGGCTGACCGCTGTTCCCAGCGCTCCGATGGTTGCCGGAGTATTGAAATCAAAGATCGCCATGAAATCTTCGTGGTCGAAGTAGCGTTCCGGTTCCAGTCCACAGCGGGACATCAAAGCATAAGTGATACTGACGGTGGCTGCTGCCTTGAACTGTACTCCGATGTTAAACTCATCATATTCCTCCAAAAAGGAACCGTCAACGATATAGAAGAAGTCCTGCTGATGCTCCGTCCAGTATTCCTCAGCCAGTTTTCCGGCTACCTCGGTGAGCTGTCCGGCAAGGTCATCACCGGAAACATCATAGGTGCGCTCAAGCATGGCCTGCACCGAATCCAAATGGCGCTCCTCCAGCTGCCACAGCCAGGGAGTGCGGGAATGTTCACGGGTTCCGGTGTCGGAAATATCAAAAACATAGCGCAGGCGGGGCCTGTCCCCGGAATCGTCCACCAGAGCAATTCCCTTGGAGCCGCGCCTTACATACCGGCCCATCTTTTCATTCCACAAATCGTACTCTGCACAGGCGGTGGCGTCCGGACGCTGGGCGTAGATCATCAACTGCTCATGGAACGGGTACTTGTAAAGGCGGGAAGCAGTGGTGAGAAACCCTGCCCATTCCTGCCAGCTCCCCGTGAGCTGCGTTGTCACCTTCTCCGCCATCTGTGCATATAGTTCAGCTTTGGTTGGCATAGTGTTCTGTCCTCCTTTCAGTTTTGGGGTAAAAAGGTGGGGTGGCATATTGCCACCCCATCCCTGCGATTATGGTGTTTACTGGTCAAAATCCGGATACAACTCCAGCTCGGCAAACTCGGCATCACTCATGGCCTGGAGCTTGCCCAGTGCGCTGTCTGTCAACTCCCGCAGCTCGGTTTCCTCCGGGGCCAGCTCGCCGCGCATCTCACGCAGGCTGTCGATCAGTCCGGTGCGGCTGCCGGTATTGTAAATGCACATCAGGTTCATTTCCTCAAAAGTAAAGTTTCCCATATCAAATCTCCCTTTCCGCACTCTTTTTTGGCGCTATCTTTTTGTGTTCTGCCTTGGGCTGGCTTTTCAGCTGCTCCATGACGGACTTTTTCTTTTCCCGTTCCTCCCGATGGGCAGCGGCAGCCAAATCCATGAGGGAAATGGGCTGACCGTTGCGGGCCTGCTGTTCCAGCTCTGCCACCGTAGGCTCTTTTGCGCCATTGTTGATGATACCGTCGATCATGCCGTAATCGTCCTCCACGGCCATCTCCGCATTTTTCAGCGGATTTTCCGGCAGGAATCCGGGGATCTGGGTAAAACCAACACTGTCACAGTAATGACAGGATACCTTACCGTCCTGCTTGATCGCAACGATGTCACTGACACTCATAGAAGGACTGTGAAAATCCGCCGGCTTTTGCAGATTAAACTGCTCATATAGTTTTTCCAGCTGCTCCGGTACCGTGCCAGACTCCCTCAGCGGAGCTGTGTAAATGAGGTCATAATTGCTGCGGTCTATGGAAATGTCATGGGACTTTAACCAATCCAGATTCATAAAGCGCACATTCTGCGGATCGTCACGGCTCACCTGATAGATAGCAAAGCAATCTCTGTTCTGGGATAGAAATGCCTGTTCGCGTTCCTGCTGATGTTCCTGACGCTCCATGACCTTTTCGTGGAACTGAGGGCTTTTCTCCCATTCCTCACGGTCCACACCGAAAAGACCGCCATGCTCCATGATCTCCTGTGGGTCAAACACCATGCTCTCCGTATTGTCCTCATGCAGCACATAGACAGTCAAACCAGCGGCATCCAGTTCCAGCGCCCGTTCTCTGGTGACAGGGAGCATCCCATCATAGAAGTAGCCGTATTCCTGCATATCCGGTGTGGATACCTGCTCATCAGGCATAGGGTATTCATCCAGCGCCTGCTCTTGTGCTTCCGGCAGCTGGGAAGAAGCAGCCATCTGACTGACCTCTGCCTGCATCTGCTGGTAGGCAGCTTCCTGCAAGGTCTCAATCATGGACAACGGTGCGTATTTTACCGAGTCTCTGCCCAAATCGTTGTCATCACAAATCTGGAGAACTGCCTTCATGCGGGAAATCTCCGGCATATCCAGCTGACCACCATCCAACTCTTTCATGGACGCGGCATCGTAAAGGGTATAGTCCCAGCCGCTGTCACAGGACTGGATATGAAGATAGGTGGCATCGTCGATCAGAAACAAAGCCTCCTGCTGGTTGGCATCCGCCCCCAGCACTTCCATTTCCGGCATTGCCGCAGCCAGTTCCTTTACCGCTTTTTGCACCAGAGGATTATCACGGTAATAGTCGATTGCCTGGATGGTGTCCAGGTCAATGGTCTGGCCGGTCAAAATCGGAAAAGGTCCTTCATAGTCGCTTCCGTCTTTCAGCTCAAAACCAATGCCCTTGATCCCGTTCATTCGCTCTGCCGGAATCTCCTGATAAATGCGGACAGCTTCCTCCAAAGACAGGTTATCGTGGTATTCTCCGAGGTTTGGAAATTCCATGCACTCTGCTACATAGTAGGTCAGATCGCCGGTCGGCAGCCTATCAGATACCTTAATGGCATCTGCTGGCTGCTCTATCGGGGCGGGTTCCGGCTCTACCTTTGCATGAGGGTCGATTCCGCGCTCTTTGCAGATTTCCTTATAGTGGCGCTCAATGTCGGAGATCAAAGTGCCGGAGGTTTTGTTGATGGTCTCCAAACTGGCTCTCAGCTCTTTCAGCTCTTTGCCCTGGCTCCAGCTTGCAATATAGCCGAAGCTGTTTTCTCCGGTCTCGATGCCAAAATATTTGCAGACTGCATAGGAGATGCTTTCAGCCTCCACTTCTTCCGTGTGACGGTTTTTGATTGCCTGTTTTTCTGCGGTTGCATCTTCCTCAACTGCAAGACGCCATTCAAACTGATTTTCGTCCACATAACGCCAATCCATATCAGAAGCAAACTGTTCAGCTTCTTTTTCTGTGGCAAAATCCAACTTGAAATCATGTTTGGTTCCACCTTCACTCTCCTGCACAACCTTCCATGACGGTAGCATTTCATATTTTTTAGGGTCATGGAGCTTGCTGTGGGCAATCTCGTGTACTGTGGCTGAAACCGTCTGAACCTCACTCATGCCCTGACGAATGGCAATTTTCTGATGATCAGCAGAAAAATAGCCGTCCGTATCAGCGGCCATTGCTTCAAAAGTAATCGGCACCGGTGCGCTGCGGCGCAGGGCCTCCATGAATGCCTCATAATTTGGCACATTGCCGGAAAGGGAGGAAGCAATCTCCGGCAAAGGTTTCCCGTCGGTCTGGCTCACATCAAAGACCTTGACCGGACGAAACATGGGGATCTCGATTTCTTTTTCCTCTGTAACGATCTTTCCGTCTTTATCCAAAATCGGAGCCTTGGTATCCGGGTCCAGCTTCTGCTCCTCGATTTTCTTCTTATACGGTGTCGGGGCAATGATGGTAATGCCATGCTCGCCCTTTTTTACATGACGCTCAAACTGGTCTTTCCACTTATTGTATCCGGCTACCAAAGTGGCATCCGGCTTCTGCATATAGATGAGCATGGTGTTGTTTACCGAATAGCGGTGGAAGCGGGACATGACGGACAGATAGCGCATATACTTTTCACTCTCAAACAGTTCTTTGATGCCCTGCTCGATGCCATCTGTGATTTCCCTTAGCCGTTCTCGGTTGGTGGGTTTGTTCTCAGCCATGATTTTCAATCTCCTTTCCAAGTGTGTGATTTCTGCTGTGTGTTCTGCAATCCATGCCTTTTGTTCTTCTTCACTTTCATAAAGAAAAAGGTCCAGCAGGTATTCTACATAGGCTTTCTTCTGGATTGCTTCCACAAAACGGGGGTGCGGTTCTTCCTCCGGTGTTTTGGGAGAACGGTCGGCTTCCCATTTTTTCAGCAGATAGTAGTAATCGGACAGTACGCGATAACAGCGCTGTCGATCCTCCCGAAACTTCTGTGCCTCGGTTTTTTGCCGGACATATCTCCTGCGGGGCGGGGCCTGACTGTCATAGATCAGGCCAAAGTCCTGTGCCAGTTTCTCCGCCGCTTCTTTTTGGGAGAGGTCAAAGAGCTTTGCGGTAAAGTCGATCACATCCCCATCTTCACCGCAGCCAAAGCAGTGGAACCGCTGGTCTACCTTCATGCTGGGGTTCTTATCATCGTGAAAGGGACAGCAGGCCATACCATTTCGTTTGACCTCGATCCCATAAAACGCTGCCGCATCTCTGGTGCTGACCGACTGCTTGACTGCTTCAAATACATTCTCTGCCATGTGCCTTTAACTGCTGGACTTTCTCACAGGGGGCTGGTATCCGGCAGCTTTCGCACGCTCACTGGCAGCTTTGCGGCGTTCTGCGCTGTATGGCTCCCTGACTGATACACACCGCTTGGGGACGGTAAAGTTATGGGCGTCCTTTCGGGTGATCTGGTCGGGGTGCTTTTTTGCCAGCAGTTCCAGCTTCTCCATCAGATGGGGATCGTGGGTGTAGACCTCAGCCATTGGTTCTGCCTGGTTATAGAGGAGAATGGTTTCCCGTTCCACTAAAGAGAGCTTCATCGGCTGCCTCCTTTCCGCTGGTCAAATTCCAGCTTGAAGTTGGCATACTGTCCATCGTCCTCCAAAACCACAGTGGCATCGTAGGTCTTGCCGGTTTTCTCCGAATATAGCCCCGTCACACGGACACAGCCATCGTTCAGCAGCGCAGACACCACAGCTTTGGTCGGCTCTTTTTTCTTGGCAGCCCACCATTTGTTGTTTTTCCAGATTTCAAATCTGCAAGAATCATTCTGACAGAAGAAGCCTTTTTGCAGTTCTGCAACTTCACCGCCGCAGCGAGGGCATTTGCCCACCACCTCACGGGGCGGAGTGAACAGGTACTCAGTTCCTTTGATGACCTGATAAGTTCCCACCAGATCTTTCAGCATGGTGCTGATCCCGTCCAGAAACTCCTCTGGGGCAAGCTGCCCGCGCTCGATCTCGCCCAGGCGGTACTCCCACTCGGCAGTCAGAAGCGGCGATTGCAGCTGTTCCGGCAGAACGGTGATCAGGGAAACTGCATCGTGGGAAGGGAGAAGCTGCACCGTTTTCCTGCTCTTTTTTCGTTCCAGAAAACCGGCAGATACCAGCTTTTCCAAAATACCGGCACGGGTGGCCGGTGTCCCCAGACCTTTTCTCTCAGCATCCTCTGGCATATCATCTTTCCCGGCAGTCTCCATTGCGGACAATAGGGTGTCCTCCGTAAAGTGCTGAGGCGGACTGCTTTTGCCTTCTTTGACGATTGCCGCAGAAACCGAAAGGGTCTGGCCTTCGGTCAGCTCCGGTAGGGCTTTCTCTACGCCCTCTTTTTTCGGCTCTGTATCCTTCATTTTGGCACGGTAAGCGTCCTCCAGGGCTTTCCATCCGGGGTGCTTCACCGTTTTTCCTTTTGTGGTAAACTCCCCACCGGCACACGCTGCAATCACAACGGTTTCCGAATAGATATGGGGCTGGGCCACGGCACACAGCAGACGCAGGGATACCAGCTCCAGCACCGCCTTTTCTCCCGCAGGAAGGGCAGAAAGGTCTGCATCCTTGAAATTTCTGGTAGGGATTACTGCGTGGTGGTCAGTTACTTTCTTATCGTTGATGACCGTATGCGGATCACAGGTAATGGCGATTTCTTTGCAAAACGGCATGGCGTTGGCAACCAGGTTCACCAGCACCGGCAGGCTGTCTGCCATATCACCGGTCAGATAGCGGCTGTCAGTACGGGGATAGGTGCAAAGCTTCTTTTCATACAGACTTTGCAGATAGTCCAGGGTCTGCTGGGCTGTAAATCCAAGCAGGCGGTTGGCATCTCTTTGCAGAGTAGTCAGGTCATAGAGGGCAGGCGGCTTTTCAGACTTTTCCTTGCACTCCACCTTTTTGATCGTGACAGCTGCACCCTGACAGGTTTCTTTCAGCTGCTCAGCAGCGGCCTTATCCGCCATGCGCTCCCCAGATACGGTAAGACCGGGCAGCTCCAGCGCCACGGTATAAAAGGGAATCGGCTGAAAGGTGTCGATCTCAGCTTCTCGCTGAACAATAAGCGCCAGCGTCGGGGACATCACGCGCCCGATGTTGAGGGTTCGGTGATACAGCACGGAAAAAAGCCTTGTCGCATTGATTCCCACCAGCCAGTCGGCCTTGGCACGGCAGAGGGCAGCATCCCGAAGTCCGTCATAATCCGCACCGGGGCGTAGGTTTGCAAAGCCTTCCCTTATGGCAGAGTCCTCCATCGAAGAAATCCAGAGCCTTTTCATAGGCTTTTGACAGTCTGCCAGCTCATAGACGCTGCGGAAGATCAGCTCACCCTCGCGTCCGGCATCGCAGGCATTTACCACCTCCGTCACATCCGGGGCATTCATCAGCTTTTTGAGAATATCAAACTGCTTTTTCTTATCTTTTCCCACCACCATCTGCCAATGTTCCGGCAGGATAGGCAGATCATCATATCGCCACTTGGCATACTTTGGGTCATAGCTGTCTGCATCCGCAAGACCGGCCAGGTGGCCCACGCACCAGCTGACACGCCAGCCGTTGCCCTCCAGATACCCGTCCTTACGGACGGTTGCGCCGATCACCGCCGCCAAACTCTGGGCAACTGATGGTTTTTCGGCAATTACCAATTTATGTTGAGCCATGATGGTTCCTCCTCTCTTTGAGCCATCGGGACATTTCCCGGTGACAGATGCCTACGCAGGGCCTTCCATAATTCCCGCAACCATAGCAGGGGTGGCTGTGGGGTAAAGAAGGAGGACGGGAAGTTTCCTTCCCGCCCTCCGGCCTGCGTGTCATCATACGTTCATAGGGACTGTCTGTGAAACGGGTCATTTCACACTGTCCTCATCATCTTCTTCTGTGCTGCCCCCGTCAGCATCCGGTTCTTCCGACTCCTCATCCTCGGTTTCCCATTCCTCGGAATCTTCCTCTCCATAATCATAATCGTCCAGATTGTCATTGCCCTTGCTCTTAGGCTTATTCTTAACGAGCTTCAAGTAGGCAACTACGCCACCGCCTCCCAGCAGAGCCAGCAAAAGGACTATCGCAGCTGGGTTCAATCCGGCAGGCTTCTCTTTTTCCGGCTCCGATGTTTCTGCCGGAGGTTCCGGTGCTTTGCCCGTACATTTACTCTTATCAGTTGCGCAGACCGGGCAGGCCGTATTGACTGCCCCTGCTTCACATTTTGTTGAACAGCTGCATACCGCAGGCATCTCCTCTTTGGTTTTTCCATCTTCCATCAGCGCCGCAAGGTCTGCATCGTCCACCTGATTCAGAAAGTGAACAGCAGTCTCCTTGTCCTCATTCGCCCTATCAATCAGGATGTAAAAGTAATTTCCAGCTTTGGTCGTAACAGTAATAAGCTGCTTATTGCCTCCAAAATCATCCACCAATGCCGCATTCCCCTCCGGTGTAAGTGCCGGTGCCGGTTCTGTTTCTTCCACAATCACATTGCTGTCATTGGTAGAATCCTCTGCCGGTGCCGCCGGAGCCTGTTCTGACCCCTGTGCGAAAGCAGGGATCGTAAAGCCAAATGCCACAACCATTGTCAGGCAAAGGGCGGAAAGTGTTTTGCAAATTCTTTTATTCTTCATAAGCGGTAGCCTCCTGATTATTTGATTCCGACAGTGCTGTATCTCTGCCGTGATTCATTCCACCGGAAAGCATAGCGTTCAGCTGTGCTGGAGTCATGCGTAACGCACGAACCATCTGAACGATTTCCAGATTCTCTGCCTCCGTTTTCTGTGCTTCCAGGGTCTTGAGCTTTTCCTGATATTCCGCAATCTTCTCACGGGTTTTCTCAATTTCCTGGTCAATACGTTCAATTTTGTTTTTTGCCATAACCGTTCACTCCTTTCCACAAAGTCTGTTACCAGTTCATCAGGCCATAGCCCTTAATGCTTTGATAATTCAGGTCATAACTTTTGATCTTGCAGGCATCGCCGGAATTTCCCTCCACGGTATAAACACGGCTGCCATCCGTACCGATCACGATACCCACATGGTCTGCTGTCCCATCCAAATCCCAATCAAAGAAAATTGCATCTCCGGGAGCCAGATTGTTATAGCCTCTTGCACCCCATTGTCCATGAGACTGGAACCACGGAACGCCCTGCCACTCACAGCCTGCAAAGCGCGGCTCACTTTTTCCAGCCTGGTTATAACACCAGGATACAAAGCAGGCGCACCACTCCACGCGGCTGTCAAAGCCATACCAGCTCCAATAAGGATAGCCGCCCACATTGCCGACCTGACGCTTAGCCAGCTCCACCAACTGCGGATTTCCGGGACGGGTTCCATTTACGAACTGTACACCGGTCAAGTCCTCGGAATTGCTCATGTCAGGGGAACCGCCGCCAAACAACAGCGGCTTATTGCCCATGGTCTGCCGGTAGACCTGATACATTTCCATCTGCTCCGGGGTCAGAATCTCCGACGCCACAGTGGAAATGGGCTTGCTGGTGAGTTTCACATTCAAAATGTAATACTCATAGGGGACTTCTTCTGAGGTGGTCTCGCCGGTCTCCGGATCGGTGGAGGTCTCCGTGCGGTAGCGAATCTCCACTTCCTCAGTAAGCGTCAGCTGATACTGTGCTGCAAACAAACGCGCCAGCTCTGCCTGAGCGCTCTGCCGGGTGTAGCCTTGCAAAACGGCAGACAGAAATGCTGCCAGCTCATGAGGGTCATGACCGATCATACCAAGGTCATAGCGATACTCGTCATACCCTGGGTGGCTGCTTTCTATGTTGTCGATTTCCTCCTGCAACTGGGCTTCTCTGGCTGCATAATCTGCCTCCACCGCCAGCATTTCCGGGTCATCCGACGGATAGGTGGTGCCGGAGAGAACGGAACCGATGCTCTGCGCCATCATGGAGCAGGAGGACATGGTATTCATCAGCATACAGGTAATGAGGAACAAAACCCCTGCCATCAGGAAACCCTTCTTGTGGCGCATGACGAATGCCCCTGCCTGCTGTGCCTTTTCTTTTACCGTCCTTGCGGCTTTTCCGGTTTTGGATGCAGCCTGGGCGGTATTTCCGGCAGTCTGACCGGCGTGTTTGGCGGCGGCATACTGCTTTTTGATGGCCTGTTTTTGCTGCCAGCGGGAAAGAGGGTTGCTGGCAAACTGGGGATTTTCCTGCAAAGATTTCTGGTACAGAACATTTACATTTGCCTTTTCCAGTTGACGCTCTGCCTGGGCTGCTTTGCGGTACGGCTTCAGCTTGTGGCTGCGATAGCCCTCCCGCACCAGATAAGCGCCGGTCTCCACCGCTTCCTCGGACTTGTGGGCGCTTTCCACGCCCACATTGTCCTGTTCTGTTTCCCGGATCTCTTTGTGGAGCTTGCCCGCAACCAGATGGACGGGAGCTTCCCTGACTCCTTGAGAAACTTTGGAAGGTGGCTTTTTCTTGTCCTCAAAGGTCAGCTTCGAGGTCTTTTTTCCGGTATCCGGGTCAATGACCGTCTGCCTGACCTTTTTCTTTGGGATATTGGCCTGCGCCTTATCTGCTCTGGCCGCAGCTTTCTCCGCTTTACGGATCGGCTTTTCCAGTGCAGGGTCAGACCGTTCCTCATCAGTAAAGCGCAGGCGCGGCTCCTTATTCAAACCATTCTCCCAGCATGAGGGAGGACATCATGTAGTGCAGCTCTGCATAAATGGCCATTCCCACAGGATCGTTGAACATACAGCCGGACAGGTAGGCATAAAACTGTGCCACCACATCGGACAGGATCTTCGCCTCTGTTCCTTCCAGAATCAGGCCGCCCATACCTTCTTTAGCACGAATGGCGCTCCAGACCTCTGCCAGACGGAGAAGCCCCACCTGACCGGTCTCATTCAGTTCGGCTGCCTGATCTGCCGCCGTGCGGCACTCACTTACCGCATCGGCCATGACCGTAAGCAGCTGGCTGCGCTGGGCATTTACCGCCCTGTCAAAAAACATCAGCGGGTTTTTATTCAAAATGTTGGGGTTCATAATCATTCATCCTCCTTTTTCAATTCTTGAGGTTTGGTGGTCATAATGCGGTAAAGTTCGGTGTTCTTCGGGAAGTGGTCTACAAACGGCAGGATCGTGGAGCCATAGAACAGCAGGCCCTCGCCCTCACCGGAGTGGGTCACATAGCTAAGCTGGTGCGTGGAAATCCCCAGTTGCTTCGCCAAAATCTGACGGTCTCCGCCTGCCTGGTTAAGCATATACACGAAGTCCGAGTTTTCAAAGATATTCTCTACCTCGCGGCTGCTCAAAAGGTCGTAGGGTAGGGTAAAGGCGCCTTGCCGCCGCTGGCGGTAGGTTTCCTAC
>OAWC01000593.1_pt1 | contig 22823 bp, 30 predicted proteins | sample 1495331 | NCBI WGS metagenome assembly OAWC01 (sample SAMEA2580115, study PRJEB22360) | human gut metagenome | biome: human gut; feature: human-associated habitat; material: faeces | place: Denmark | collected 2008/2010
GCCGGCGGTGTCCAGTCGTTGCCCGTCCGCATCCGACGTGATGAAATAGCACGTGTGGTCGGTCTCGTTGGTGACGGACGGCTCATGGTCGATCCACCAGGAGTTTTCCCTGTCGGATGCGGCGCGGAGGTCATGGACGATGGCGGTTCCCGCTTCCATGTTGCCGTTTTTCCACGAGGACCCGACATTGATATGCCCGCAGTTGTTGAGCGTGTGCACGAGGTTGGGTCCCGCGAGGGAGGCGAGGGCGAACGTGAAGGTTCCCACGCCGTCGCTGAGGTAGGGCTTGAAGGCCCACATCTGGTTGATTCCCTCGTAGTCGAAATAGAAGCAGAGTCCCCGCCCGTTGCCCCATTGCGTGAAAGCCCTCCCGTCGGCTCCGTATCCGCCCTGGGTGAGGTCGACTAGTGCATTGGGCATGGCGAGCGGCGCGAGCTTGAAGATTCCTCCATAGAGCGTCACGTCGTTGCGAATGACGATTTGCTCGGTATCGATATCGATGTTGCCCGTGACGCTCCTGAGGTCCTTCTCATACGGCGCCTGGCCGTCCTTGTTGTCCCTCATCACGTTGTTGATATCGACTTCGGCTCGAAACGTGTTCACGGCAGGGTTGGCCGCACGGCGCAAGAAGAACTCGGGCTTGGTGTAGGCATAATCGTCGTAGCCGACATCTATCCAATCCGAATTATTTACACTCTGTCGCGCTCCCGCCGACAAGTTGAGCATATCGCCCGAGAAGGTCGAGAGCTGAGCGTTATTGAGGAAGAGGACGCCGTGGTTATCGTCCATATTGATGTTTTTCCAAAGGCGGCGAGGGTTTTGGCGGTTGATGTCGCCGCAGGCCATATAGGGATGGGCCTTGATATGGTCGTAGAGTTCGTTGGAGTAATCGCACTGGACGAGGAGGCAGAGCGAATATCGAAGCGCCTGCAGGTAACTGGAGTTCCATCCTTGGTATGTGAAGTTGTCGGCGCCGACCCAGGAGACCCATCCGCAGGCATATCCGAGACCATAGTTGTTGGTATTGGTGGTGCGGTCGGGATGGGTGATGCAGTGGATATAGTCGCCGGAGGTGAAGGATTTCCCGAAAGCCCCTCTGCCGGGTGTTATGTGGTCGCCGCGGAACACCAACTCATTTGCCAGCGCCGATCGCGCGGGAACGGCACCGAGTCCGGCTACCACCGCCAGCGCCGCGAACAATCCTCGGCGTGAGAAGGCAAAGTCCCGAAACGGGTCTTTAGCGAGTTCCGTCTTGTTGTCTTTACTCATCTGTATCCCCCAGACCGTTAGAAAGAGAGGCGACGATCGGGCTGCAAAGCAACGCAACCGCGCCGATAACCAGTTCGAGTGCCGCTTCCGTGTATAGACCGCGCGAGAAGTTGATGACGGCTCCCAGGACTTGAACCAACACGATCGCAAGCGCGGAAAGCCTATTGTTTCTCACAGCCGGGACTAGCAGGAGAAAACCCGTGAGTGGAAGCCAAAGGGTATTGATATTGAAAATGGAAATCATCGCGGAGACTCGATTTTCGCCCATGCGGCCGCCGGTGGCGAGATCGATGCCGTGAGCGAGATTCTCGATAAGGTAGAAGGCACCGGTGCCGATGGACGGCAACAGGCCGAAAAGGCTTGCCACGAGCCCTCCCTTGAGGACATCGGGGTTCAGAAGATGTTCGTAAGGATTGGATTTCATATCATCCTCCGCTTTCTCTTGTGATTTTTTCCGAGGATACTCATTACGCGATAGAGATGCCCCGACTTGCCGCAGCGGCAACGGCACCGTCGAAGCTGCTAGAATGTGCTCGAGATGTTATCCGTTTGGAGGAACTCGGTGATTTATATCCTTATGGCGGCGGTCGCCCTCTTAGCCGCCGCCTACATTGTCTATCGCATCCTCGACCTGCTGGCCCGCAGGAAGTTCGCCCAGAGCTACGCCACCTGGGAACCCGACCTCGGGCAGTACTATCGAAGGCGTTCGCCCTACGTTCGGGTGGAGGGCAGCTTTACCGATAGGGAGGAGCAGGAAAAGGCCGAGAGGCTCGCCAAGGCGATGGAGAATTTGCTCAGGAAGCAGGGGATGTTATAGGGGGCGGGTCCGGCTGATTTACCTACCGGCAGCCCTCGTCCCTCACAGAACCGGGTTCGCCGGACAGCTCCGCCTCGTCGCACTTTGCTTCGAGCAAGTCATCCAGCCTCCGCTCATCGAACAGCTCGGCCACGCGATCGAAATCTAGATTGTGCCACTCGGTGTCGCCGCCGATACCGTCGCGAAAGGCATTGAAGCCGACCACATGCGACCGCGCGGCCAGCTCCACCGAGCAAGTCTGTTCAGACTTCATTCCCCAGTCCGCCGCCTTATCGGGCAGCTCATAGCCGATCATCTCGCGCTTGCTGCGCTTCGCCAGAAAGCGCGTACATTTCTCTGGGTGAAACGCCTCGTAGGCGAGAACGCTGCTTGCATTGCACCCGAAACGCTCCGCGAATGCATTTTCACGCGCCTTCATGAAACCATTCCACTCTGTCGCAGCGGCCTGCACTTCCGCCGCCTTTTCATCTCGCTCGGCAATTTGGTCCGGTGTCATCTCGGGGAAGTCCGCACAGACCGCATCCTCGTTCAATCCGAAGAACTCGGTCTCGCGTGCGAACCGTCCCGTATGGTGCCAAGACTTATATTCGAGATAGGCCTCGGCGAGCTTCGCCCTGTTCATCGTCTCGATTTCCGGATTGTAGGCGAGGTCGAAGTCGGTGCAGTAGTCCTTGATGGCAGAGATGATCGCGCCGCGCGTCCACTTGGACATCGGCATCTCGCCAGACTCATATGCCTCCTGGGCGCGGACGCTCATGGAAGTTCCCACATAACCGCCTTGCCCGTAACTTACGGCTCCCATGGCTACCACTCCGTATCGTCGTAGGAGTTCTGCCAGTAGTCGTCGTATAGGTCGCGGTACTCCTCATCGAGACGTTGGTTGTAGAGCGCCGCCTCATCCCTCTTGTAGCAGATGAACTCATCGAATTGCGAGGACTCGTTGTTCCACTCGGCATGTTCCTTGAGTTCACGGTCAAGTTCTTTACTCTGAACGAGGCCGAGCGCCGAGACACCCGAATACGGGCCGCCTCGCCCGCTGAACAAATCGATGACATCCCTGCACTCAGTATCGGTCAGGGAGCATTCCAGACCCTCGTAGGGGTCATAGCCCACGATGACGATATCCCCATAAAGCACATCGGCCGGCTCGCCGGCTACGACGGTCTGGCCGGTCAGGGGAGACTCGCGCCCCTCGTCGGTCATCTCCTGGGTACCCCAGATGGCGCGGTTTGCCGGGCAGGCGGAGCGGCCGGCCGAATTGACGTAGACGCACACGGCTTCGCCAAGGGACTTATCGGGCAGCTTATTCGACACATTGGTGACCCTCGCGCCGAGGAGTTCCTTCAAAGCATCACCGCAGTTTCCATCCTCATCGATCGGCAACTCGATCTCGCGGCATTCGGCATTTACGGGAACCAGGACTGCACGCAGCGTATCCATCAGCGCTCACCGCCGGTAAGGGCATTGCCCTCGGACTTATCGGTGTCGCGGTTTACCAACTCGGCCTCGTTGCTTTTCGACTCTCCGAGCTCATCGAGGTTGAATTCTCGACCCTGCTCCGCAAGCCTCTCATCGAAATGCTCGGCTACATCGATAATGTCGGCGATGTCGTAAACCTCATGCTCGTCGTTGTAGTAGAACAGTTCCCCCACATTGAGGTCGGGATGGTCCACCACAATCTGGGCGAAGCGGTTCATGTCGGCGATGGGGTCATCAGTGCCGAAGTCATGCCAGGAGTATTCGGAGAACCGCCCGTGGAGCTCATAGTCGCACATGACGATATCGCTCGGCTCCACACCCTCCATATCCGCGAAGACCTTGAGGGCATCTTGAAGCTCGCCCGCATCCATCGGCAACGTCAGCGGTTGCGAGATATCGACGCCCGCCTCTGCCAGCTCGCGGCGCTCGGCATAGACGACGATGCGGTCGGCCGCGAAGTCGCGGTCGCCCTCGAAAGCTGCCTTCTCGAGCTCATCCAGATCGAATTTCATCAAGTCGATGCCATCGGCATTGCGGTCGAAGACCCCGCTGGGGGTGAGGCAGACCTCTCCACCGGACTCCATCTTCGCGCCCAGCGCCTCGGCGGGTACATTAGCGAGCAGCTCGACGGTTCCGGCGAGACTCCCCTTGGCGGCATCGGGAAGTCGGGCATCTCCTATGCAGGCGCGGAGGTTCTCGACCGCCTGGTCGATAAGCGTATGTCCGTATGCCCGTTGCAGGTCGACGGGAGTTGGATGCTCGTTATCGATATCAACCGAATAACTCGTATACGGCATCTTATCGGCCTGCATGATGACGTTGCCGACCATGAGCGGATCGACCGGTACATCGAAGTTGTCGCAGTAGTCGCGGACCGCATCGTAATCGATGTCGGGATTCCTCTTGACGCACTCCGCCATGGCATTCAGAGCCCGCAGGCTCACGTGCTCGTCCTCGGCGAAGTGCAGCTTGTCAATCACGCCGGAAGTCTGGATATCTTCGATTTCGCAACTATGCGAGCCGAAGCGGCCCACCCTGTCGATGACCCCTTGCAAATCGCTGGGCGCCATCGGCAGGGTGATGCTGTCATGGGGAGCGTGCGCAAAATACGCAGAATCGCTCATCGCGACATTGACCTTGATGTATCCGATTTCATTCATCGCCCAGTCTCCTTACTCTCAAATCGCATTTCGCGATCCTTGCTTCCCCCGACAAAATCGGTCTCGGCCTGCTTCTCATCGCAAAGGTCATCCAAGCTACGCTCCAGCCCGTCTTCAGTCGGCTCCAAGCCGAGCGTCGAGCCGTCGATCTCGATTTCCACGGCGCAGACACGCCCGCCGGCGGGCATCTCCGCCTGACCGCTCGCGATGGCGATGCCCTGTGCGCAGGCATTCTCGATGCATTTGTGGCTGAATTCATGCGCGGACTCGTCGATATGAATGCGCACGTTTGCCATCGGGATATCGAAACCCGCTTGGCGCAGGGCGCAGCGGATGGCCGCCTTCTCCTCGACTACGCGGCCCATACCGCGACCCTGAAGACCGGTGAAGCTCATCGACGGCATGCTCGGATGCTCGTCGATGCTGACCGACACCTTGCCTTTGCCCTCGATGAACAGGTTGTACGACTTATTGCTCATATTCAGACTCCTTGGCTACTTGTCTTGTTCGTTATCGGGAACTTCGCGTTCGTCCATCGCGCTACCCGCGACAAGTTCGGACTCTTCGCTCTTCGCTTCGCAGATATCATCAAGACCCTGATCATCCTGTTTGCGATCCATTTTCTCCACCTCGAGCTCGGCGTTGAAGGTGATGCCGTCGGCGAGCTCATACCGCTCGATGCACTGTTCTGCTTCCGCAAGGTCGGAGGCGACCCGCTCCATATCGGCAGGCTTGAGGGCCTCTTTCATGTGTTCGGAACCGAATTCATCGACCGCATCCACCACATCTCGGACGGAAACGAAACCGATGGGGAATTTCGTATCGGGATTGACTCCGGCGAGCGAGAAATCATCGGCGGTGCGACACTCGCTTCGCAGCGTTGGCAGGCTCAGTTCCTCGATTTCAATAACAGCTCGGGAGGAAAACTTATCGCAGAAATAATCGATATCGGCGTTCGCGTGCGAGGCCGCGCCGAGACCGATGGCGCAGCCCAGCATGAACTCGGGGGAGATTTTGCCGCCTCGGTAGTCCTCGACAGACAGCTGGGAGTCCAGCTCGGCGGCATAGGCCTCAATTATGCTGAGGTCGTTGGTATAGCTGTCGATATATTCCGAGGCGAGTGCGCGGATTGAGTTGGCGCTGACTGAGCTGAAGGGAAACCCTTTTTGTTTATCCAGCTCGTTATGTGCGATTTTGCCGACGAGTTCCATATCCAGCACGTCGTTCTCGAACAACTCGGAAATGCACGGCTTGTCCTCTGCCATAGCTGCTCCATCTCTCTTGCTATCTGACCGATTCCAGCCTACTTTCGAAGCGCTGCACCCTCCGAAGAGGGGAATATATCGGGGGAATGAACATCCACCCCGCCCCCCATCCAATGGCTGCTGGAACTTAACGCTGGACGTTCTGGGCGCTGCGGTCCTGAGAGCCGCCATCGCGCTCACTTGCCTCGGCGGCCTTCTGCTCGCACAGATCATCTAGACTGGCCTCCTGCTCCTGGGAGCGGTCGTGGTCCTGATGCTGGGCGCGATACTCCTCACGCGCGGCCTCGACGGCATCGGAGAGCTTCTGCGGCTCCACGGACTCATCGTGGCGCTGACCGTCCTTGTCGTACTTGAAGAGGCTGACGTTGCGGTCGGCGTTGACGAAGACGCCCGTGCCCTTGCCGGCCTCGATATCGGCCTTGTTCCACGGCTTCTGGAACGTGGTGAAGTTGAAGCCGGATAGATCTTTGCCGTCGACCTTGGTACCGGTGGGCAGAGTGCATTTCACGGCAGGCCAGGACTCGCCCTTGCCGTTGGAGATGGTGTACGGCTCGCCGTTGGCCTTCTCGGTGGTCACCCACTTCGGCGGGAAGTCGATGCGGACCTTGTCCTTGTTCTGGTTGTTCTGCTCGCTCATGGTTCCTCCAACACGCGAATTGATAACTTACCGACTAGCATGAAGTACCGGCGAGCAGCCGCACGCTAGGGGACAGAAGTAGCGTCTACCTTGGGATGCCGTCCGTGTCGCGCGAGCCATTTTCCATCTGGCGGCCGCAGTCCTCGCCATACGTTTCGGCAAGGTCATCAAGGCTCGCTTCTTTATTTCGGGAATCATGACGAGTGTCCTGAACGCACTTCACCTCGGCCTCGATTTGACCCCACGCCGTGTCATTGATGTCACAGTATCCGCCCGAGTTCCAAAGGTTTTCGTTGGCGTTGTCACGGACATCTCGTGCCTCATCGGCGGACAGGCTTGGATAGTATTCCTGAATGTCATTGGCAGATATGGAGAGGAACACGTTATCGATATCGACGCAGAGAACGTCGAATCGTTCCATCAGATAATCCGCCGCGTCAGGCGAGGTTCCGCCATTGTGCAGGGCCTCGTTCAGTGCGGCTTTCAAGTCGTCGAACGAATTAATTTTCAAATCCTCGGGCATGGCTATCGTCCTTCCTCATAATGGGCGGTCACCGCATCGTTCCGCTCATCACCGTTGGCTATTTCTGCCTCGTCGCATTTCGATTCACATAGTTCATCGAGACTGAACGGTTCATCGCCCTGCTCTGCCTCGACCTCGCCGATGGGCCTCATATCGACGTCGGCTACCGCCTCGGCAGCGAGGTCAGGGGACTTGAAGTAGTCCTTGCCGAGCTTCGGGATAAAGCAGTCTTTTACGAGGTAATCGGTCGCCTTGCTCGCCCGTGATGCGGCCTTCAGCAGCTCACCGCCCGGATCCTTGAACTCTTGGGACCAACTCTTGAGGTAGGCGGCCGAATTCGCCATGGCATCGACCTCGTTGGCGGCAAGGGGCTTGTCGTCGTCGACGTTGCGGAGGTCTAGACCGATGGCGTTCGCAGTGAACACGCTCGACAGCTCGGCGATGAACTCCTCGAAGGCGTACTTCTGCCGATTCTGCTTCAGTCCGCACTGCTCGCGGTTGTTTCTGCTTGGGTGGCCCGTGGCGTGTCCCATCTCATGGAGCAGCGTTCGGCAGAAAGATTCGACATTCGTGAACTGGTTGCGCTGCGGGACGTAGATCTTGTCTGCGCCGGGCAGGTAGAACGCCTCGGCGTTCGGCGTCTCGATTACGGGGCAGGGCGATGCCTTGACGATGCCGTCGGCCACGCGATCGGGCTCGATTGGCTTGAAGCATTCAACGGGCTCGAGGTTTTCGGTGTTCTCCATCTGCTCGGCATTGAACACCGTGAACGTGCCCACGCACCGCGGCTCGGCCTTGTACTCCGGATTTGCGAGCGCGACATCCCATTCCTCTTTGGTCTTGGGCTGCTTGAGACGGGCGGTCGGGTCCGTTCTGCTGACGAGCATGCGCTTCCAGCGCTCGATAGGGTATCCATGCGATCCCTTGATGATATGACAGCCCTTATCCGATGCCATCTTGAACGTGGCGAATCGCGGGTCCCTGAAGCCGCCGTCCCTCATTGCGTACATGAGCATGGCGGTATTTCGCGGTCCGTAGCCCTCGCCGGTAACGCCGTTCATGGGTGGATGGGGAAACGACCATTCCTTGATCCAACGGGAACCCTCGCGCTCCATGTCCGCCAGAAGCGCATCGAAAAGCGCCTGGCGGGCATCCGTCAGCTTCTCGGTTGGACTCTTTCCTTGATATTTACCATAGGTTCTCTTGGCCATAGGTAGCTTCCATTCACGCTCGGATAATCCATCTCGAACATAAACGCCTGACGTGTCGTCGGCATACTGGGGGACACAAGTAGCCTTCTCTGCATACCTACATCGCTACGCTTCTACCGAGCTACACAGCTACAAGCCAAACTCCCAGAGAGGCAAACGGGACGTCCCGAAAGACGTCCCGCAGCAAATCAGCTTGTTATTATTCTCATCTCTCAGCGTTCCCCGTTGGATACGCTCATTTCATCACCGAGCTCGCCATCCCCGGCGACCTCGACCTTCTGCTCCATCATCTCATCGAGCGATTCCCCGACCTCAGATTGTTCGAGCGTCTTTTCGCATGCTTTCGTAGCCTCGGAAAGAAACGTATCGAAGGACTCACCGATTAACGACTCGAACATAGTGCCGATAATCTCGCGTCCGGCCTCATCCGCCTCGGTATAGAGGTCGAAAATCTCCGCAGCGACGCCGGTCTGTTCGAGATCCGTCTGCTCCATCATATCCGCCAAGACCGTGTCGCCATCGGTTACCCCGACGGCATCGAGATCGTCAATCTTATCCATGAGATTTTCGATATGCTCGATCGCCTCGGTGCGCTCATCGGGACGGGTCTCTACGGGCGAGAATTCCATACTTGCCGCGGTAAGGCTAGAGAAATAATCGCCGTTCGACCAAGAGCAGGTCTGCTCATCATATCCATGGGCTATGCAGAACTTTGACACCTCGCCCGGCATGAAAAGCAGCGCGTCGTCACCGTTTTTCTGTAGGACGATATTGGCCTTATTATCGATGGCATCCAACGCGTGGGCCATCTTCTGCTCAAGGTATGTATTGGTCATGTTTCTCCTCCAACAGTCGAGAACGTCTTCTACGACCGATTATCGAAAACATTCCCGAGCCGCAGACGCTAGGGGACACAAGTAGCCTTCTTCGCAGACCTGCGCAACTACGTGCCTACTGAGCTACACGCCTACACCGCTACACGTCAAACTCTCGGCAAAGCAAACGGGACGTCCCCAAAAGACGTCCCGCAGTAAAGCAGTTTGTTATTATTCTTATCCCTCAGCGCTCCCCGTTGGAAGCGCTCAGCTCCTCGTCGAGCTCGCCATCCCCGGCGACCTCGACTTTCTGCTCCATCATCTCGTCGAGCGACTCGCCATCAAACCGCCCGAGAGTCTGCTCACAAGCGTCCGATGCCTGCATAAGGAAGCTGTCGAAGGTCTCGCCCGTTAGTGCCTGAAATACCTCGGCGACAGCTGCTCGTCCTGAGGTGTCGGAACGGGAATAGACTTCCAGCATATTCATTACGGCATCGGTCGAGTTTTCGGCAAGCGAGTCGAACATCTCGGCAAGAATCGTATCGGCACCTTTAGCTTCCTGCGCGTCCATGTCTTTGATTGCGCCCATGGACCCTGAGACTTGCTGGACCATCCCATCGCGCCACTCGTCATCTTTGACGGTTTCGGCATCGATGCGATTGGCTTTTGCGATAACGTCCTTGAACCTGGCGAGTGTTTCCTCGTTAAGCTCCGACATCTCGCACCAACGCCCATCATCGCATAGCGCCACAATAAGCGAATCGATCATATAGTCATCCAGAGTGACATCGCAGATTGTCGTAAAATCCGATAAACCGTAAAAGGCATCGAGGTAACTTGGCATTTCGTTGATGTGCTCTATGCCCGCGGCAATGCATTTCTCGATTTCTTCGACTGACAGATTGTAAAGCGTCACATGCGTGGCATCTTCCCCTTCACCGATTTCAGAATCGATATAGATGCCGTGAACGGGATCGTAGATGCCCCCGTTTTCCGAAAAGGACTTGGAAAGTTCGATGAAATGCATCATGGGATCTGCCGCAAGCGATTCGCTTCTGCCCGCGGGCGCATAAGACAGCAGGGCGTCAGGGATTTTACACCCGTTATAGAGCCCTTTTTGTTTGGCTCTATCCAATAAATCGTCCAACATAACTAACTGAGCTATATCGGCACCCTGCAGATAGGCGGCGGCAAGGGCCTCATGACAGAATGTCCACCTGCCTTGATGGCCGATGCATGTATTCTGCGCGTTCCATTTATTGGAATATCTATCCTTTTGGATAAATAGCTTGCCGCTGCCCCTTGGGGCCAATGTCAGATCTTCATCGACTTTTATGATATCGGTATGCCCTTGAAGAAATTCGCGATACATATGCTTGATGAAATTCGGCATTGCTTGACACTCCAAACGAACAGGTGTGGCTGCTAGAGACAAGATTACTGGAGCTAAAATTCGCAGAATCGAGGGGGACACAAGTAGCTCCCCTCCGCACGCCAACGCAACTACACGCCTGCCGGGCTACACCGCTACACGCAAAACATCCAGTAAAACAAACGGGACGTCCCCGAAAGACGTCCCGCGGTAAGACACTTTGCTATTATCCTTATCCCTCAGCGCTCCCCGTTGGAAACGCTCATCTCATCGCCGAGCTCGCTATCCCCAGCGACCTCGACTTTCTGCTCCATCATCTCGTCGAGCGACTCACCCGCGGCATCGGGCTGATTCACTTCCGAAAGGTAGGCGAAATAGTAGTTGAGCTCATCTGCGAACCCGTCATCGGGGGTCTCATCTGCTGCGAACCCGTTCAGCACGTCGAAGATTTCCCCGGCCATCGAGAGAGGGTCGGGAGTCTCGTCGCCATCGATGTCTCCGCAGAGAATGTATCCGTCGCCGATATGGGCGACAAGCTCACCGCAATCGTTTTCGATGGTAATCGCACCGGAGCGAAGACCGGTTTCGATCATTGATTCGGTAATGGGATTTTCAATCATATTTCCTCCTAGCGTTCCCCATTGGACACATTTAGCTCATCGCCGATCTCGCCATCCCCGACGAGCTCGACCGTCTGCTCCATCATCTCGTCGAGCGACTCGCCCGCATTATCAAGGGTTTTATCTTCATGGCCGGAAGATTCCTGCGAGATATACCCCCTCAACTCGCCATATAGGTGTTTTTGAACGATATACGCGACATCGTATCCACTCCCGCGAGGGCTGTCGCGCTGGAAGTAATTCATGACATCCATCATCTCGCCGTCGGAAAGCGATACGTCTTCGCCGGTGGCGGGATTGAAACCCGTGATGACGACGTTTCCGTAAACCACGGATGTGGGCAGACCTTCGATAACCGGCTTGTTGTCGAAAGGAGATAGATACCCTTCTCGTTCCATCTCTTCAGTTGCATAGAAGGCGCGGTTTGGCTGCATGGTGAATTTACTGACGTCGTTCTCATACATGGAGAGATAGAACGGAAGGGCATCGGGAGGAAGGCTACTCGAGGCGTTGTCGAAGATGCCGCCCACCTGATCCATGATGTCTTGGCTGCAGCCAATTTCAATCGCGACCGGGTCTTGCCCCACGGGAACGAGCACGGCACGGGTCTTACCCGAGTCTTTCTCCGTGTCCCCTGAACCAAGCTCGGGAATTTCTCCTCCGAGGAACTGTACGATTTCATCGCGGCACGCCTCGGCGGTGCCGATATGAGTCGAATCTACGGGTGCGTAGCGGGCGAACGCACGAACGATCGCGCTGGGCATTTTATCCCCAAGTGCGCGTTCGTAGCGCTTGAATCCGTCCCGGTCTCCATCTCCAAACAGCACGTCGGCCCTCTGTAGGAGATAATCGACCGAAACGCCGTTCAGCTCAGTATCGAGGCTGAGATTCTTCGGCACCTCCATCGTGAGGCTGCGCCACCCCTCGGCGGAGGCACTCGGCCATGCCATGGCCACGCGAACTGAATCTCCGCTATCCACTTGGAATCCGACACCGGGGTAACCGTCACCGCAGATGGAGGGGATTTTTGTGATTTGAGAACCCATTCGAATCATCTCCAGACTCAAGAGAATTGATTTCCTTTCCTCGATTCTCAAACTCCAATCACGCCCGCGCACTGCGCGGGACATAAGTAGCCCGACCGACCTCGCTACACACCCATACGGCTACGCAACTACCGAGATACACGTCTACCTCGCTACACAGCTACCCAGCTCCCCGCAATACACGCCGCAAAACAAAAGGGGCGCCCCAAAAAGGCGCCCCGCGGCAAGGCAGCTTGTTATTGTCCTTGTCCCTAAATGTTCCTTAGGTTCTCGCTACCGCGGAATTTCCTCTTCATGCCCATCCTCATACTCATACTCGTCCGCATCAACGAATGCAGATTCGACCGCTTGCGCCATATCGTCCAAAGATTCCTCCGGCTCTGGTGGGAAGAAGAAATCGATATCAATCCCGACTCGTTCGCAAGCCTCGGCGATATGCTCACTGTCTCCGATACACCATCCGCCGGCATCGAAATCCGGCAGTCCGTCTGGAGACCGTTCGATAGCCTCGATTTCCATCTTGTCGAGAACTGCATTCACTGAACGCAAATAGTTTGCAGATGCAACCACCTCAGAACAGCCTTCGCGGTCTAGAAAAACAGCCGGACCATCTTCGATGAGAGTTGTCCCGGAAGGGTCGTCGCCCAATTTATCAAAATAGCCGAAACGTGCATTTAACAGTTGCCCTGAACCGCAACGACCAAGAAGTTCCTGAAGGGGTATGACGGCTGACCTGAAACCGTAAAAACTAAGGGCGGCGGGCTGGGCGATAAATGTTTCACCGGTTTTTACATTATAGATAGCATGTTCAGGACACTCGTTAAGACAGGGGTTTATGACTTCATTGAGGATTCGGCTGCGGAAAGATTCATGTGCTTCAAGCGCAGAGACTGCCTTTTCGCCGAACAGATGGGCGAGCTCCATCGGGGTTTCGACACGTTTGGACTCATGACCGAAGTAAATATCAACGGCGCCGAACTTCTCTTGTGATTTTGCCCAATCTTGCCGAAAGCCGTACCTTCTAAGAACCTCAACGGCCCCTAAAACGGTCAAGGGGCGAGTGTAGCTCTTGATATTTTCGCTGACGCTAAGCGCATATGTCATGCTCCGCTCGTTGCCCAGGGTCCAACCGTCGCGTTCGAGCTGATAGCCTATAGGTCAGTCATCGCTTAGGTCAATGTTGCACTCAAATTTATTGAGAGCCTGAAACCATTCCATATCGCTGAGAGCCTGCTCGATGGTTTCTTGAAACTCCGAATCGTTGACGGGAGCTGCCAGATCACGCGGTGGTCGCTGGACGACGTTCTCCTCGGAAAGAGACATCCTCTTGATTGGCGAATCCAGAAATTCCTTGAGAAGTGTCGCAGAGTCGGGCAGGTTACCTTTGGAAATGCATTCTGCAAAAGCCTTAGGATAGTTGCCATGATAGTCGCCATAACAGCAAAGCACCCCTTGTAGTTCCCCCTTCTCGTTTAGGGAGGGGATTATGGTCATAGTGCTTTCGAGGTTGTAAATCCAATCCTTGTTTTCCAACGCTGGCCCGAGATAGTTGTGGATTGCCTCCAAGCGAAATGCCTTATGGGTTTCCAATGCTGTGGCCGCGGCGGGTCCGAGCGCGTCGGCGAGCTCGTCGGGAGTCACGCAAGTGACCATGCCATCGTTACGGCTCACATTGACCGCGCCGCCGCCGATCGATTGGGCACTATCGCACGGGACGGCGTACCTTTTGAGAATTTCCAATGCTTCCTCGGCATTGAGCGGCTCGACATAGCTTTTCATTAAAATCCTTTCACTGGCAGATTCATTTCCTTCCCTCAATTCTCAAACCCCGGCAACACCCTTGCCGCGCACAGGACAGAAGTAGTTTCACTAGCTAACCCTCCGTAAACCTCCCCGTAAAACAAAAGGGGCGCCCTCAATGGCACCCCGCAGGACAACTTGTCGTATTTTTCTCGTCCTTATTATCATCCCCTGGCTATTCCCCTAATCCCTTCTTATTCTTCTCCTTATTATTATCCTCATCGCTCAGTACTCTACGCACCTACCGAGCTACGCGCCTATCGAGCTACACGGCTACGCTCCCGACAAAACAAAAGGGGCGCCCCGCGGTAAAGCGGCTTGTTATTATCCTTATTCTTATTATCCCTTACGCTCGGCCACCTCGACCCGCACCTCGTCTCTCTAAACTGCTCACCAGTTTCCGCAACCTTAGAGAGACGTTTATAGAGACACCCCTGCCTCACCGCCACCCGCCCCCCCCAAACAAAAGCGGGCCCCCGAAAGGACCCGCAATGCACCGCACTAGACCATCTCCGGCCTATTCACTCTCATCGTCAAGGCGAATCGGCTCACTGGCCCCGAACCCGAGCATCGTCCAGAACACGAAGCCGAAGATGACAAGGCCAATTGTGTAGCCCGTGTCTTTCCCGAAAACATGGGACAAATCATTCAGCACGATGATGGTCATCACGAGCTGGGCGAGGGCGAGAAGCACGCCGACCGTGTCGACCCAGCAGAACACCCACGAGCAGATGAGCACGATGAGGTATGCCATGAGAAATGTCTTGCCCTCATCGCCGCGATGGACGCACTCACACAGCTTGTAGTCGGCGTAGACGGGGATAATCGAATACCAGCCCGGCATGCCGAGTTTCCCATACACCTTCCATTTGCCTGCGACGGGCAGAAGCCAAATGAGAATCGCCAGAACCGACAGGAATACGAGCAGGGTGAATCCGGTAGCGTCGCTCATTTGGAACCCCTTTCCCTACAGGCTGCTCATAGCCTGGATAGCGGACATAGCGGCAGGTGCCAGAAGCACGCCGAACAGGGCGGGGAAAATCAGGAAGATGATCGGGATGAGCATCTTGGTGCCGATCTTGTTGATTTCCTCCTCCAGCTTCTGGCGGCGGTAGGTACGCACCGTCTGCGCTTGGTTCTCGAGGACGTCGACGAACTGGGCTCCGGTCTGGCGTGCCTGGATGAGCGATGCGACGAAGATGGTCAGCGGGCGGACGCCCGCATTCTCGGCGAACTGCTTCAGGGCATCGGTGATATCCATGAAGCGAGCGTTCGCGAGCACATCGCGGAATCCCTCGGCCAGCGCACCCTCGGAGTTCTCCGCGACCGTGCGGACGGCATCGTCGAAGGTGGAGCCTGCGGCCATGGTGATCGACATGAGGTCGAGGGCATTCGGCAGCTCACGCTCGATATCACCGCGCCACTCGCGGCGCTTCTGGAGAAGGTAGATCTCGGGCAGGATGTACCCGACCATACCGCCGAGGGCGGATGCGGCCACGGTGGCAAGCCCCGTCAGCTTGGTGCCGACGAGGACGCCGACGATGATTCCCACGGCGACGCAGATGATCTTCGAGGCCCAGAACATGAGCGCGGAGATCTTGAGGCCGGAGCGCATGAGGGATTCGCGCTGGCGCTCCTCCTGCTCACGGGACATGGCGCCGAACAGAGCGGAGCCTTGGAAGGGCTGGCCGAATTTGAATCGCTCCTGCATCTCCTCGCTGCGCTGCTTGAGCGATTTCTGGTTGACGTTGCGGACGGAGATGCCGAACTTCTTCTGGACGGCGAAGGTGGTTCCGAGGCCCGCGGCGAGTGAGCCGGCTCCGATGAGACCGATAGTTGTCGAATCTACAATCATGTGAACCACTCCTAATCGGTCCTGATGTCGAGCATCTTGTTGGCGATGACGTAGCCCAGAATCTCCAGAAGTGCGCACAGCAGGATGACGAGCAACCCGGTGAAACTGGAGTAGAACTCGCGGTACATGTCGTTACCGAGGTAGAAGACGATGCCGAGCGCAGGGGGGACGCAGACCATGAGGATGGCCGTGAAACGCGCCTGCGAGGTGCGCGAGCGAACCATCTGGCGCAGCTCGCAGCGCTGCTGGATGGTGTTTCCGACCGAGTCCACGATGTCGGCCAGCGAGCCGCCCGTGCGCATCTGGGCGCGGACCGCCGAGGCGAACAGCTTGAGGTCTAAGGAGTTGTTGCGCTCCGCCATCTTATCGAGTGCCTTGTCGACGGGCATGCCGCGGTCCATGTCGCGGCGGAGCCGATCGAACTCTCCCTTGATGGGCTCGTCCATGTTCTCGGCGACTGGGCGGATTGCCTGGGAGAGCATCGCTCCGCCGCGCAGGTTCGAGGAAATCAGCGGCATGGTCTGCCCCAGCAGCTCCTCGAAGCGCTTCTCGCTGTGCTTCTTCCTGAAGGATAGGGTGAAAAGCGGGATGAAGGCACCCAGGGCGGCGAGAAGCATGACGATGAGGGCATCCATGCCCATGACGATACCGATAAGCGGTGGTACCGCCGTAGCTGCCGCCCAGATGCTCATGAACTCGTTCAGGGACAGCTTGATTCCGCTGCCCTCGATATGTTTGCGGGCGACCTCGCGAAGGTCGGCGAGGATACTGATAGATTTCTTCTTTGAACCCTCTTCGTCCTCGTTATAGATATAGCGGCGCTCGGAGAGGACGCGCAGCTGCCTTGAGACGAGCAGCGCCATGACGCAAAGCGTCAGCACGGCGATGATGAGGGCGTAGGTGACGCCGTAGAAGAAATAGGTGACGACCGTCTGGTCCATGTCTACCACAACCCTCCGTTGTCGAACCATTCGGGCTTAATGTCGATTCCGTTGGAATAGAAGCGCTCCTTATGCTCCTCGGAGACGATGCGCGAGCCGGTCGGGCGGAACTCGCCCTTGATTCGCCCGTTGCCGTCGACACCGGTCTTCTGGAACTTCATGATGGATCCGATGGTCGGGACGTTGCCCTGCATACCGCAGACCTCGCAGATGTTGTTGACTCGGCGGCTTCCGTCCGGAAGGCGCTTGATCTCAACGACGAAGTCGACGGCCTCGGTGATGATCTTCATGATGGCATCGGGAGGCATGTTCGCACCTGCACGGCTCATCTGCACGAGGTTCTGCAGGCGGTCGAGGGCGGCACGCGGGTTGTTCGCGTGCGTGGTCGTGAGAGAGCCGTCATGGCCGGAGTTCATGGCCTGCAGCATATCGAACGCCTCGGGTCCTCGGCACTCGCCGACGACGATGCGGTCGGGGCGCTGGCGCAGCGTGTTGATGACGAGCTGCTGGAGCGTGATCTCGCCCTTACCCTCGTTGTTGGCGGGACGAGACTGCAGCGACAGGACATGGCTCTTCGCGAGGTTCAGCTCGGCCGTGTCCTCGACCGTGATGATGCGCTGGCCGTCGGGGATGTAGTTGGACAGGGCGTTGAGCAGCGTTGTCTTACCCGAGCCCGTGCCACCCTCGATGACGATGTTCATGCGGGCGAGGACGAGTGCCTGCAGGAAATCCGCCATGTTCTCATCCATGGACCCGTTGGCGATCAGCGATTCGGGGGTGAACACGTCGTTGCGGAACTTGCGGATGTCGAGTGTCCAGTGCTTCGCGATACCGAAGGCCACGGCGTTGACGCGGCTGCCGTCGAACGGTGCGCCCTCGCGGTGCAGCATGCAGTCGCACAGCGGGCTCTGGTTGTCGCACCTGCGGCCGTCCGAGGAGACGATGCGTGCGATGGTCCTCTGGACATGTTCCTCATCGAAGAAGTGCACGCCCGACGGCTCGATCTTGCCGCGGCGCTCGACCATCACCTGGTCGGGCGAGTTGACCATGATTTCGGACACGTCCGGGTCCCAGAGCAGCTCCTCGATGGGGCCGAGCTGGAAGAGGTCGTCAACTACGTACTTGGCCGCCTGGCGCTGGACGCTCTCGTCCTCCTCGGAGAAGGCGGGGGAGCGGTGTACGTACGCCAATGCGCGGTCTCGGAGCGTATCGATGCCGTCGGACACCTGACCGACGAGCGCGACCTGGTTCTGAAGATCGTTCGCGCATCGGCTCATGACCTCGGAGAGGGCGTTGTCGTATTTCCTATCGAGCATGGCTACTCCTCGGGCTGGACGGCAGCGGGCTCCTGGGGCTGATCGGCCTGCTTGGCGTCAACGGTACCATCGTCGGATTGCGCGTCCTCCTGCGCGGCGGCATCCGTCTCCGCAGTCTCCGCATCGTCCTTGGGGTTCTCGCTGAGCGGCTGCGCAGCGAGGCTGATGGAGTCGGCGGTTCCAATCTCGGTGAGCTGCTCGGGAGTCAACTCGAGCGTGATGGTGGAATAGCCCGAGCTCTGGGAGGAGCCGTCCGTGCTCTGGAGCGTCGCGTCGGTGGCGAGCACCTTGACGTTCTGGTAGTTGACGGTCTGCTGGGTGGTGCCGTTGCCGGACTTGAAGGTCGCGGTGACAGTGACGTAGTCGCCGGGCTTCAGCAGCGGGGACATGCTCGCCGCGGCATCGAGCGAGAAGGTTCGCGCCACATGGCCCGAGGCGAGGGCGAGGGAGATGGACGAGGGGTTGGAGGAGCCCTGCACGGTACCCAAGGAGATGGGCACGCCCTTGGAGAGGTCGCCTACCGGGGACTTGCCGATCAGGTCGGACTTACTGGATTCATCGGCCGCATCGGCGGGGACGTAGCGCTTCGGGACCTGCGCCTCCTCGAGCATATCGGCCGTGATGGGGGTTCCGGCCTTGATGGTCTCCTTCGGGACCACGATCTCGACCATATTGGACTGGGTCTTCGCGACGGTATCCTGCGCGGCGGTGAACTCCACCGCGGCGAATGCGAGCGAACCGACCGCGACCGCGGCGCACGCGCCGCAGAGCCACGAGAGCTGGCGGCGGCGCTTCTCGGGGGTCACGATCTTGGAGGCGGGGTCCTTTTCCTTCTTGCCCCCGAAGACGGCGAAGCCCTTCTTTTTAGGCTCTTCGCCCTCCAAGGGCATTTCGGAGAAATCCTTGTCCTTCTTGTTGAACATGTCATGTTCCTTTCCGGCGCTATCTGCGCCTGTCTCATCGCTTATAGCGCAGGTCTTAAGAGAGCTCCGCGAGTCCCTTTTCTATTGCGGCGTTCAGCGCATCGGAGATACCGGATGCGGCGCTGAGCGTCTCGTATGTTTCCTGACCGACCGGCTGGCCGATGAGGTTATGCGTCGGGGGCAAGGGCGTGCTCCGGGAGCCGGCAGCCGTGGCCGTTCGCATCCTGCCGCCAGACCTCGGTCGACGAGTACGGGTTGATGGTGAACGTGATGGTGTTCTTCACGGGGATGGAGCTGAAGCCGAACGTCTGGGCGAATGCGCACCTATATGTACCGGTGACGGTGACCTCGACGCCGATTAGCCTGTTCATGCTCCCCGTCTTGGTCTCGGGAACCTCCCAAGAGGTCACGGATACCTCGGAGGACTCGATATCCTTGAGGTTCTCCGTGAGCGAGGCGTAGACGATCTCATCGATGGCACGCGTGGAGTCGGTAGCATCGAATTTGATTTCGTTGCTGCGCGATAGCGCAGACTCCTTCGCGATCTCGATGGCATCGTTTTGCCTCTGGGATTTCCACCAGCCGCCCGAGGCGTCGATGGCGAGACCCAATACCATGACGAGGGCGGCGGAGACGAGGACGAACATGATAAGGGCTTGTCCACGCATGCGGCGGGTTCCGTATCTCATCATCTAGGCCACCTCCCAGCGGCGCTCCACGGTGAAGCTCTGCTTCACGGAGCGGCGGTAGGGGATTCCGCCGTTTCCGGCGAGTCCGAGACCGCGCCCGAGATGCACCGTGATGTCCGCACTGATGTCCAGATATGATGCCGTGGTCGTCTTGAGCTCGCTGCCGAGCTGCACGGCCGTGTCGTTGCCCAAGTCCGTGTTCCCCTTGTCCTCGAGGTGGATCTCGGCGGTATTGACCTCGATATCGTCCTCGGAAAGGCCTGAGGCCTTCGCGACGCAGCTCTTCACGACCTGCTTGGCATCCATGCTTTCCCAGCCGCTCGGGAGTTCGTCGGCCATATGGGATACCTGGTAATCGAAGGATGACTTCTGGAAGGTGATGAACCCGAAGCAGAGCACGGCCATCATCAACAGGATCAACCAGACTCCGGCGAAGGCGAACTCGACTGTCGTCTGGCCTTTCGGGTCGCGGAACCTCATCGCAGGACACCCTCTTCCGATGCGTTGCCGACGACGGTGGCAGATGCCGTTGCGGTATGCCCGCCCCCGAAAAGGGACGGCAGGAAGGTCTTGATGGTCTTCTTGCAGGTGAACGCCTTGCCCTTCGTGACGGTCTTCGTCTCGGCACTCTTCCAGCCGTCGGCTTGCTTGACATACATGGTGTAGTCGCTCTCCTCGGTGCCCCTGGCCTGAGATTCGAATGAGAACTCGACGCCCTCCGTTCCCTTGACGCAGTTAAGGACATGCGCCTTCACGTCCGCATCGCTCGCCTCGGGACGCTTCGTGTAGTAAGTGGCCGCCTCGGTCGCGGCCGTGCGGACGCACATCGCGCTGCGGTAGTAGGCCGAACCATCGAGGACGGCGAACAGCATGAGGATGAGAAGCGGTGCGCACAGGACGAACTCCACGAGAGACTGTCCCCGTGCCGAATTATGTTTTGCAAATCTATTCATGTCATCACGCAACCAAGACGAACGCGAGGGAGGGCAGGAGCGCGAGGGGCGCGAAGGGCAGGGCGGTGTCAGAGTGCCTGGCTTTGAGTATCGCGAGCGCGACCGCGCATTCGGTGAATAGCGCCAGACAGGCGGCGGACAGGGCGGCGGTGCTGTAGACGGCGGAGGCACCGACCGCACCGAGCAGCAATACGTCACCGAGACCGAAGGCCTCACGGCCACAGAAGAACTCGGCTCCCAGGGAGGCGAGGTAGAGGACCGCACTCAGGACGAGACCCTGGATGAGCCTTGAACCGATACCGGCGGGACCGCCCATGAATACCCCGAGCAGGGCGAGAAGGGCGATAGCGGCGAGGTCGATTCGGCGGTAACGGAAATCGTTCACGCAGATACCGACGAAGGTGGCGACCCAGAAACCGAAGAGAACGCCTTCGGTCGCGCCGCCGATTGCGCCGGCTGCGGTGCCGCCGACAAGACAGGTGGCGAGAAGCCAGTCGGAACAGCCCGTATCTAGACGCCCGGTTTCATTCCCGCCCCAAAACTTAAAGGAACGAACGATATCAGCGAGATCCTGCTCGCTGAAACCGCAAGTCGAGGAGGCTGCGTTGGCGACCGAGGGGGAGACGAGCCCCTTGCTGGCTCCATCGCGAATCTCCTCGACCCACTCGGCATCTGCGGCGCCGCCCTCGTCGATGGCGCGAACCTGCTCGGCATCGACCTTGAGCGAATCCCGATTCTTAGCGGCGAGGGCGAGGACGGTACCGTAAGAAATCAGCACCGCTCCGATGCCTCCAATTACTCCGTTGATGATGGTCATCGGGTGCCTCCTGTCAGCTTATGCCCCTCATAAAAGAAAAGGCACCGACCGTCTTGGGAAACGGACGGTGCCGAAAACGCAAGCAGCCCGGCTATTTGACACCGAAGCCGGAGACGGTACCGGTGTTCAGGGTGGTGGCAATCTTGTTGAACTGGTTGCGGATGGCGCCTGCGACGGCGGGGCCGGCGAAGACAACGACGAGCGAGATCACGGCGATGATCAGGACGTACTCGATGAGACCCTGACCGGACAGCTCGCCAGCCTTGGCGGCGCGGAAGTCACGCACGAGCTTGTTCTTGAGCTGGTTCTTGGCGACCACGGCGTGGGCGCAGGCGGAGTTGACGAAATCCATTGGATGAATCCTCTCAGTTGAGAACGGTATGAAACGAGGGGCGCGCTCCCTCGGCGAACATAATCGGACTCCGTCAAGCGGAAAAATTTGTCATGCCGCTGCGGCAATCACATTTGCTCATTCCGCAGTGGATTTTGGTATCGGTAACAAAGCTCTGTAGTCATTTGCCTTAAATTGCGACTAAATAAAAACGGCTGACCGTATTGGCCAGCCGTTAAACATAGATATGTACGGGAAGTCGCTCTAAGTGAGCTTGCCGGACCCGTCCTTCTCTTTCGACTCCAGGAATGCCTTCATCAGGGATTTGGCAGATGCCAGGTCCGAGCAGATGCCGACGAGCGGGCAATTTATCGGCTCGCGCTTAATAGAGATGAACGGCAGGCCTTCCTTGTTGACCAACACGAAATACTTCTTCACGAAATCGCTTCCTATCTATATAGGTTGATGCCGTCGTCGTAGGCGCTGTCGTCATCCACGTTGGCAATTTCGTCAATATCAGTTGCCTGCGCGGCGGCCTGACAACCCTTCCGCGGCCGATGCGCGGCCGGCCTGAACTCGTCGAGCGAGACATCGAGTGCCGTGGCGATCCTCTCGATATTCGTGAACGAGGTCAGCCTGCGCCCCGTCAGAAGGCGTGTGATTATGTTTTTCGACACTCCCGAGGCGAGGGCGAGCGAAGTCTGGTCCATGCCCTTTTTCCGCATGATTCGCCATATACGGACCCCGAGTTCCTTGTCGCCGGATTCGATATCGCGACCCGCGATCGTTTCCCTGCGGGTCACGTCCTTGTAAGTGTTCATAAGCAGCCGCCCGTTGAGTCAAAATTTTGCACAAGTCAAAACTTAACCCAGCAGGACGTAAAACTTAAGTAGGGTCATTCTGACCCCAGTTCATTATGATTGCTGTTAGGCCTAAACAATCATCTTTCCAAAGATGGAATGTCGCGCAGGTCGAAGGTATTCA
>OAWC01000600.1_pt1 | contig 22521 bp, 25 predicted proteins | sample 1495331 | NCBI WGS metagenome assembly OAWC01 (sample SAMEA2580115, study PRJEB22360) | human gut metagenome | biome: human gut; feature: human-associated habitat; material: faeces | place: Denmark | collected 2008/2010
TCTCAAGGGTAGGAGAGTATTATATGCTGGCTGTGGAACCTGCGGAGCAGGGATATAACGCCTCCTATATTTATTGTGATGAGGAAACGATGTATATTGCCCGTGACCAGATGAATCTTTTGGAAGGCCGACTGCCCCAAAAGGAGGATGAGGTAGCGGTCAGCCGTTATTTCCTTTCCGAATATGGTGCAGACGCCGGGATTGGCGAAAAGGTTATGCTAAGCAGTGAGAGCTTTCACGGAGAATATACGGTGACTGGCATTCTGGAAGGCTATAAGGAAAAAGAGGTAAATGGCTGTTCTATCCTTCTTTCCAAAGAAGCCCTGAAAGGATGGAGTGGCTATGACCCCGCTGATTATCGCGCTTATGTGCATTTTAAGAATGAGCAGCAAATGGATGAAACAGAGCTGACTGCCCGCAGCCGGGAGATTGCCAAGGAATATCAGCTGGAAATGCCGATCATGAACCTCAGCTATATGAAGTTCTATAAGCAGCCTGTGAATGTCAGTATGCTGGCGCTGGTTGCCGGAATCGCAGTTCTGGTCATCATCGGAGGGTATGTTGTGATACAAAGTATCTTCCGAATTTCTATCAATGACAAAATCCAAAGCTATGGACAACTGCGGACTATCGGCACAACGCCAAAACAGATCCGCCGTATTGTCAAAAAAGAAGGCCGTTTCTTAGGATGGGCTGGCATTGGTATCGGTATTTTGCTGGGATGTGCAGCCGGGTTTGCGCTGTTTTCCCGTGGGTTTAATCTGCCATTTTATGCTGCCGCGATTGTTTTGACTGCACTGCTTGGCTGGTTTATGGTATCCATTGCGATCCGCAGACCGGTAAAGATTGCCGCCGGTATCTCCCCGATTGAAGCAGTCCGCTTTACCGGCAGTCAGAGCGGAAAGTCCCACACACATAAGAAGAATATGCGGTTAAATCCCCTCTCCATGGGAATTGCAAATTTCAGGCGTGACCGCAAAAAGACGATCAGCATCGTGGCTTCTCTGAGTCTGGGCGGGGTGATCCTTTTGGTGACAGCCTCTATTCTTCTGGTTCGTTCGCCGGAGCGGATCGCAAGACAGTATTTCCCGGATGGGGATTATAAAATCTATATCCATTCTGAAAAAACAGAATATGAGGTGATGTCGAAAGGAAATCCTTTGAATGAAGCGCTTCGGCAGGAGGTGCTGGCTGTGGACGGCGTGACAGATGTGATAGAGAATCGTCAGGCGGTTCATGTGCGGTTTGAGAATGAGGAAAGTTCTTCCGGCGGAATGTGCGATCTGTTGAGTGACCGAAACAGGGATAAGATGGAAGCGGCGCTTGTGTCCGGAACTTTACCTCAAGATTCCCATAGTATTGCACTTGATATGGAATATGCAGAAGATATGATCGGTGTAGATGTGGGAACAGTTATAAAGCTTACCATAGGGGATCAAGAGATTCCTGTCACTGTTTCCGGTCTGTTCATAAACAATGAGCTTAAAAATGGTCATGGTCCTCTGGCATTGGACAACACCTGCATGGTTGCAACCAAAGAGCTGTTTCAGGAAACAATGCCTATGATCGATTGTTTTGATTATTCCTGGAGCATTGTCAGCGATCCCCAAAAGGCGGAGCAGATTGAAAACAGTCTGAGTGCGATCATTTCTTCCAATCCGGATCTTGACTTGGATACCATTGGGATACATAAGGATTATGAGGAAATGGAAAACCGGGTCGTTTTTGGAGGTTTTCAGGCGCTGTCCTGGCTGGTGTTCCTCTTTGGCGTGGTCAATCTCATCAACACCACCCTCTCCAATCAGATGTCCAGAAAGAGGGAAAACAGCGTCTTTCGCGCCATTGGTCTGACCAGAAAGCAGCTCTGTCAAATGACCATCTATGAGGGAATTTGCTATGCGTTTTCTGCTGCGCTGGCAACCCTGGCAGTCGGCCTCCCGATTGCAATGATAGCTGCCCGAAAATTCAGCGAAATGACTTTTCATGGAGCGATCATGCCATATTCCTTCCCCTTCCTGCAAATGGGGCTGTTCGTTCTGGTGCTGTTTGGCCTGGAGGTCATCCTGTCCTTCTGGACAATGCGCAGGCAGAAAAATCAATCGCTTGTGGAAGAAATGCGAGCGATGGAATAAGCATATAGGATCGGCGGGGCGGCGTGTGCTGCCCCGCTTTTTAAGTTTGCTGTTATATTTTGGATCGTTATTGACTTCTATTACGGTTAGTGATATATTTATTACAGTAACCGTAATAAGGAGGCAGGTGTTATGCGAGACAATGCGAAAGGCGGTGCGCTCACAGAGGTGACATTCTTTATTTTGCTCTCCCTTTATACCCCGAAACATGGATATGCTGTTATGCAATTTATTGAAGATAGTACAAAAGGGCGGCTCACGCTGGGGGCAGGTACTTTATATGGTGCGTTGAACTCGTTGCAGGAAAAAGGCTGGATTGCACCTTTTGGAGATAGTGCGGGACGGAAAAAAGAATATCTCATCACAACACAAGGAAAAGAAATTGCAGAAAAGGAACTTATAAGGCTCAATGAACTTGTAGGCGTGGCTAATGGAATTATTGGAGGTGCGGTATGAGCAAAAAGTATTATCGTTTCTTTGGCGGTTTGTTGACTGCCCAGGAACATTGGCTGAATAAAATGTCTGAAAAGGGCTATCGTCTGATTCGGGCGGAAAAAATGTTGTATGAATTTGAGGAGTGTAAACCGGATCAGGTAAAATACTGTGTGGAGTTTATCGGGCAAAAATCGAAGGCCAACGCGTCCGATTATCATGAGTTTTTAGAGGGGATGGGTTACAAGGTATTTTATAAAAACATCAACCTGAACTACTCTGTTGGTAAAGTGCGCCTACGGCCATGGGCTGAAAAAGGCGGACGCATAGCAACAAATGCCACGACCTTTAACCGGGAACTGTTGATCGTAGAAAAAGATAATGATGGTAAGCCGTTTGAACTTCATACTTCTTATGAGGACAAGGAAAACTATTACAGAAATCTGCGTAATCCGTGGTTGCTGATACTGCTTATGTTCGCAATATTTGCGGTTGTAAATCGCTCGGCAGTTTTTGGTGTACTTGCCCTGGTTTCTTTGATTCCTGTTCTCGTATATCAAACCCAGGTTATGCAAAACAAACGCGAAGGTAAGACAAAAGAATGGTGAGGTGTTTATATCATGAATGAACGAGAAAAAACGATCCGACTATGGTTTGATATGTGGCTCAATCAGCAGGATATGGGCATTGATGATATTTTTACAGAAGATGTGATCTATACAGAAAGCTGGAGTCCCCAGTATAACAACCGAAAAACAGTAAAGCATTGGTTTCAGGAATGGAATACCCGTGGCAAGGTAGTTATTTGGGAAATCAAGCAATTTTTTCATAAGGGAGATCAAACGATTGTAGAGTGGTATTTCAAAAATGAAATGAACAATGGAAGTATAGAGGAATTTGATGGAATCTCGCTGGTTGAATGGACAGAGGATAATAGAATAAAGGCGTTAAAAGAATTTGGGTGTAATCGCAATACCTATAATCCATACCAGGAAGGCGGTACTCCTCAATTTAAAAGTCAAAAGGCGAATTGGTTTTAGAGGTGTATAGGTCAATGTAATTCCCTATGTTTGTAAGCAGGCCATTATTATAAAAAAAGAACCCCTGCCACTTATTCAAGAATGTATCGCAGGTCATGAGTGAAAGTGATTTGTAAAATCACACTGTAATTCCAAAATGGAGGATTAGAATATAAATGGAAAACAAACAAATTGTAAAGTATTTCTATGAATCAGTTGTATCAAAAAACTTATTGCAGGAACTCCACCAGTATGTGTCGAAAGACTGCCTCCTTAGTATTGGTAATGAAAAAGTACCATTGGGATTAGAAGGTATGAGAGAACATCTTGTTGCTATAAAAAAGACATACCCGGATTACACGATGAAAATATTACGGCAGTTTGCTGATGGCGATTATGTAATTTCTGAATTTCTTATGGAAGGTACACATGAAGGGGAATGGATGGGAATAAAACCGACACATAAAAAACTGGTGTTTACAGGTGTTGATATTGACAAAGTAATAAACGGCAAAATAGTGGAACATGGCGGTTACGTTAATACATTTGAAACATTGCTTGAGCATGATTTAATTAAGCCCGTATAAGGAGGTAAAGCTATGATGTATCAGACAGCATTAGTAGAAGAAATTACCGTGGAAAATGTAACAGAGAAAATCGATGCCAAAATAGAGGAAATGGAAAAGGAGAGCTATCGCCTTGTCACAATGTCATTTTGGGGAACAGAAAGAGCCGTATTAGTTTTCAAAAAGGGATTAAAGGGAAGTTTGCTTTAACACATAGTTTGCTTTTGGGCTGCCGGCTATGGTGCATTGACAGATTGGCAGTCTCAACCATTCGTTAAAAGACTTTATTGTGGATTGGACGAGCAAACCATTGGGATTTGAGGTGACAAATATGAAGGTATTGGTTAGTGCCTGTATTATGGGGGAGAACTGTAAATATAATGGGAAAAACAACAAAAATTCAGCAGCTATCCATTTTTTAAAAGATAAAGAAGTGATTTCTATCTGCCCGGAAGTATTAGCAGGGATGGAAACGCCCAGATCCTGCGCAGAAATTGTCAATGGGAGAGTAGTTGATGAAAACGGAAATGATGTTAGTTTAGAATATGATAAAGCAGTGTCAACTGCATTATCGAAAATTCAGAATGAAGAGATTGATTTAGTTATATTACAATCCAGAAGTCCTACCTGTGGTGTTAATCAGATATATGATGGTAGCTTCACTGGGAAGTTAATTCCTGGAATGGGCTTGTTTGCAAAGGCATTAAAACAAAGAGGATATAATGTCATTGATGTTGAAGAAATATAAGTTTACTATTTTTCGTTTGTTGAGGAGCAAAGTTTCTGTGATTACTTCCTAATAGGAACCCTGTAAATATAAGGCTTATTTAATTTTATGAAATCTGAAATTTTAGAGGTTTTTGTTTACTTGACATCAAATGGAAAACTGGTTAAAATAAATTTAATATGACAGTGCAAGAGGTGAGTACGATGTTGTTCGGAAAATTTTGTATTGACTTCGGCTCCACACAAGTTTATACCACGAAACATTGTGCGGAGCCTTTTTGGAAAGTTGATCTATAAAGCGGAAAGGCCAAGGCAGAGAACAGACTGTCTTTAGTTTTTATACCCTTTTATCAGATCAACAATAGATTATTGACTGTTTAGGCCACAGACAATGTTTTGTTTGTGGCCTTTTGTTATGCTTGTTTATAAGTGATTATGCAAAGGGCACACATGATGTAGTGTGCCCTTTTTCTTTTTGGAGGAAATAGATATGACCGAAGAACAAAGTTTGTTGACCGGGAGTGTGCTGAAAAAATTGGCTGTTTTCGCTCTCCCGTTACTTTTAGCAAATATACTGCAATCTTTTTACAATGTAGTAGATATGCTTGTAGTCGGCCAAATTGTAGGAGATACGGGCCTTGCGGCTATTGGTAACGCTTCTAAATTGTGCTATATCATCAATTCAATTTGTATTGGCATGACGATGGGCGGAGCCGTGTTGATTGCTCAATATAAGGGAGCAGACGATAAAAGGGGGCAAGCAGAGTCCTTTCAAATGTTGGCCCTGCTTTCGTTGGTATCTTCTTTGCTTGTGACTATTGTGAGTTTGGCAACCTATCAGCCGTTATTCAAGATGTTAAATGTTCCAGCAGACGCATATCAAGAGGCCTGTGCTTATATGAAAATCATTTGCTGTGGGACTGTATTCGTCTTTGGATATAATGCTGTCTGCTCTGTGCTCAAGGGACTGGGGGATTCTAAATCTCCCCTCTATTTTGTGGGAATTGCTACCGTCATCAATATCATTTTAGACATTATCTTGGTGGGCCCTTTAGGATTGGGAACGGCAGGAGCAGCTTACGCAACGATTACCGCACAAGGAATTTCTTTTGTGATTTCTCTATTCTATTTGAAACGGCGCAAGACATTTTTCTCTATGGAAAATCATAGAAAGTTTACGCTTCAATGGGATAAGCTGGCCACCATTGTGAAAGTTGGCCTGCCTACAGCCATCCAAATGGTCGTAGTCAACACCGCTTATCTGCTTGTGACGGGGATGCTTAATCAGTTTGGTACAGCCGTATCCGCCGCATCAAATGTAGGTTTGCAAATCAACACCTTTGCTGGTATGCCCTGCTGGGCTATTGGACAGGCAGTAACAGCGATGGTGGGCCAGTGTATGGGAGCCGGACAAATTGAGCGAGCCCGAAAGGTGGTAAAAATCAGTTTAATAATGAATGTTACTGTAACGCTCGTTGTCGTAATTGGCGTACAGCTTTTCGCTGAACCATTGATTTTACTTTTCGGTAGTACCAGCCCGGAAGTAGTGAACGATGGAATTTATTATCTGCGTATCTGTTGCGGTATCAATAGTTTGATTTATGCTGTTATGTACACTTTGGATTCCTTTGCTATTGGTGTCGGCGCGGCAAATGTTGCTATGATTAACGCTTTACTGGACGCAGTTATTGTGCGTTTACCTGTGAGCTGGCTTTTAGCTTTTGCACTTAATATGGGATTTTCCGGTATTTATTACGGCCAGGCACTTTCTCCTGTTTTACCTGCTATTGTAGGCTTACTCTATTTCATAAGTAGGAAATGGGAACACAAAACGCTCATTCAGTCAAATCACAAGGAAGGAAGTCTTTGATGGACCGAATGGTATGGCTTCTATGCCCTGTATGCGGAAATAAGACCAGACTTAAAGTTCGTCAAGATACAGAGCTTATCAATTTTCCGCTGTATTACCCGAAATGCAAACAGGAGACCTTAACGATCCTGTTATTCTGTGCAATCTACCTAACCTATTTTGGTGCAACGATGTTCTTATTCAAACGGGTTATTCTTCGACCGGAAATGAGATAAAACTTGTATTGCTACAAAAATGAAGCAATTCAGCCTGTTTTCCTGTCAAAAAAGAAAGCGGTTAGGAGATTTCTGCAACATTTGATCTTTATCATGAAAATAATGAATTAGAAATGCTGATGCCTTACACCATGGAAAGGGGTTATCACTATGGCAAACAGAGAAAAGCGCTTTGAAACAATCTATACACAGGGAACTTCCTTGAGCATTGTTGTAGATACCGAAACAGGTGTAAACTACCTTGTCCATGATACGGGGATTACACCTTTGCTGGATAAAAACGGAACAATCGTTATTACTGAAGTAAACAAGTAAACTTTATATTGGCTGCAGGGTATCAGCATTCTAATTATGAACAAAGGAGGGACATATGGGAAAAATCTTTGTATTGTCGGTAACAGACCATGAAGAATATATACTTAACAGAATTATGGAGATTATTGCAGCCGAGCCAGGATTTGACCATATTGTGTCATTCCACCCTTGTAATACTCTTGTTTTTCCGGGATTGGAGCTTCGCCTGAAGGAGAGAACGGTACACCGAAACGGCGAGTTAATTTCTATGACCCATCGGGAATTTGCGACATTGGTATACTTAGCAAACCACCCATCCTGGGTATTTTCTGCCGGGCAGATTTATGAAGAAGTGTGGGGTGAGGATGGTGAAAACTGCGGAACGGCTGTTGCCAGCGTCATTGGTCAGATTCGCAGAAAACTGACTCCGGATATGCCGAAAGCGGGTTATATCCGTACTGTTTTGGGGAGCGGATACAAATTTGAAGTTCCGCAGGGTATGGCAGAATAGAACAATCAAATATATATTAGCTGCGCACATTATGAAGCAGCCAAAAGCGGGAAACCTTTATGATGGGTCTCCTGCTTTTTGTTTTCAGAAAAATAGTGTGTGATTGTTGAGAATAGGCGTCATATAGGCGTAAAGGATATGTATAAAGCAAAAAGGAGGCATTACATATGCTTATTGGCGTTGATCATGGCAACAAACAAATTAAAACGGTTCATTGCAACCCCTTTGTGTCCGGTCTGAAGCAGAGTGTCACCCGTCCCTTTGGACAGAATGTGCTGAGGTATCAGAATACCTACTATACGCTGTCTACTGAGCGGATTCCTTATCGGAAAGATAAAACGGAGGATGAGCGCTTTTTTATCCTGACCCTATTTGCTTTGGCTGGTGAGATTGAAGCGAGGGGCGCATATTCCTCAGAGGTTCAGCGTATCCAACTGGCAGTAGGGTTGCCGCCGGCACACTTTGGCGCCCAAGTGGAGCGGTTTACACAATACTTTGGGCAGCAGGGAATGGTAGAATTTGAGGTGCAGGGCAAGCCGTACTCCATCTATATTGAGGATGTGGTTTGTTTCCCCCAAGCTTACGCAGCAGCGGCCACCATGCTCCACACGCTTGTGGAGGAACCCAAAGCAGTAATCCTGGATATTGGTGGTTTCACTGCGGACTATTTGCTGATGAAAAACGGAGAGATTGACCTTACCTCCTGCGATTCGTTAGAAAATGGTGTGATCCTGCTGTACAATAAGGTGCGTTCCAAGGTGAATTCGGAACTGGACCTGTTGTTGGATGAAGGAGATGTGGATGCCATCTTGATGGGGAAAAAGACCAAATATCCGGAAGCAGCCATACGGCTGACAGAACAGATGGCGCAGGAATTTATCAATGACCTGTTCAGCACGTTGCGGGAGCGAATGTTGGACTTGCAATATTGCAAGGTAGTATTTGTAGGCGGTGGTGCCATTCTTTTGAAGCGGCAGATCGAAACTTCGGGCAAGGTGGGAACACCATTCTTCGTACCGAAAATCAATGCAAATGCGGATGGCTATGAGTATCTGTACCGGATTGAAACAGCAGGCAGGTGATGGTATGGGCGAGAAAAAAGAACGAGGACGGTTTACGCTGCGCTTTAATGAGGGCGATCCCATACACGAGACTGCCATTGGATTACTGGAGTTACAGAGTCCCCGCACAAAAGCGCAATATGTGGCAAATGCAGTGGTCTACTATAATGAGCACTTTGGGCAGGAGCCGCAGCCGCTAAATGCTTCGATTATCAGCAAAGAAGCGGTGGTAGCTATCGTCAAAGAGATTTTGCAGCAGGAAGGTATGGGACAGGAAAAAGCAAAAGAGCAGATTCCCACAGCCAGATTGGTGGAGAAGCCTGCAGCGCCTGTGATGCTTTCGGCTGCACAGGAAGTGGACGATGATCCGGAAATGGACGATAGGACACGCAGCCTGATTGCCAGTACTTTGTCTGCGTTCCGCAGCAGGGGATAATCAAAAGAGGCATGGGAGCCAGTGGTGCTCCTATGCCTCTTCCTGTATGGCCGCGATAAAACTGTCTAAAATATCTTCAAAATGCCTGTATTGTTTGGGCGTTAGTGTGGAAATCTTCTTCATAAGAAGAGAAGAATCTGCTTCTGTGATGACGCCTCGCAACAAATACTCGGTGCTGATGTGAAGTGCATCACAGACTTTGAGGATTGTCTCAGGCCGCATAGCCTTTTGCCCCAGTTCTGCGGTGGAGATGGTCTGTGGTGTGACATGAGCCAGCTCTGCCAGAGTTTCTTGGGTCATATTCAGTTGTTTCCTCCGGTCGAAGATCCGTTTACCCATATCTTTCAGTAGATTTTCCATGCGTCACCTCCATGCTATAGTTACATTTTATCCGCTATGACATGGATTATTAAGCGGTCATGGTTGATTTATCTCGTCTATGGCAAGTATAATATGCAGAGGAGTATGACGGGAAAGGAGAACCATATGAACAGTTTTTCGTGTGTGATTACAGGCCACAGGCCGGCCAGATTTAAGTTCAAATATAATGAAAAGGATAAACGCTGCCAACGGATTAAAAAGTGTCTGCAGGAGCAACTCATACGACTTTATAACCAGGGAGTACGATGCTTTTGGGTTGGAGGAGCAATGGGCGCTGATATGTGGGCAGCGGAGATACTGCTGCGCATGAAAGAACAGCAAACATATCAAGATGTGGAATTGTGCTTGGCGCTCCCCTTTGAGGGTTACGATTCAGACTGGGATGACTGGCACCGAAAGAGGATGGATTTTATTCGCAGATATGCTGAAAAGGTCTTAATACTGTGTGAAACGCCATCAAGTGAAAGCTATAAGAAACGCAATTACTATATGGTGGATCAGGCCGGATATATGGTGGCTGTCTATGATAATGAAAACAATATGCGGTCTGGAACCCAGCAGGCGGTCAACTATGCCAAGAAGAAAGGACTCCAAATCATTTATATCCATCCGGATACGGCACAGGTAACGATGGAAGATACAACTTTATGGAAAAAATAAAAAATAGCTCTAAAGCAGAACACCGAAGAGATTGCAAAGTAGTGTGCCCGCTTTAGAGCTTGTTTTTTCATATAATGTCGAAGTTTTATCTTTGTTCGAAAGCGACTCCAATGCTACTCCAAGAGTTTCCGAAAACTGTCAGTTACACTATGATTATGGCAGTGATCCCAAAACCAATGAAAACTCGATGAGTGGAGGTGGGGGGATGAGATCAGTACAGTACCCAATGAAAATCGGAAGAAGAGGGTGGTCTTTATCCTGACAATAAGGATGAAGGCCGCCTTTTGTTTTAATTTCATAGATTCATAGAATAGTTGGAATAGCATTTGAAAAAAGTATTATTTCACAATTTAACAATTATCAGCAGGGCGGCAGCGTTGCGCTGCCATATCGCGAAAGAAAGGGGATGATGCAGGCCGCCTGTGTGCCGTCCGCATAACTGCGGACAGGGAGTAACGATGTTATGGAGAAAGGATTCCACGACATCGAGCAGTTCATTGCTTTCATAACTCCAGGACACACGGCTTTTCATGAACGGCTCTCAATAGGGGTGCATCGTCGAGGCAGGACAAGGGAGTTCTCTCCACATAAGGAAAAACCTCCGCCTGCTCGGACGGCGTCTATTGAACTGCTCGATGCAGCAATTCAAGGAACAGCTGGTTTTGTCCATTGGTACAAAGCTGGCTGTTTTTCTCTATCACAGCCAGGTTTTGTCCGGTGCAGGTCACCGCCAGAAGCTCAGGAAATCCATCGGAATTCTTGAGACTTTTGGAGGTAAAGCCATGTGGCAACGGAACAATGGGCAGGCAGAAGATGACCTGCAATTCAGATTTACAGCATATCTGGTTTCGGCGGTCAAGCGCCGCAGAAAAGATTATTTGATCCAGCTTTATAAGCGCAGCAGTATAGAGAGTACTGTGGAAGTGGTCTATGAGTCCGAACCCAGCTCAGAGGAAGTGGTCTTGGACAGATTACCGCTTATGGATGTCATTGAGAATGGAGCGCTTCTGGAGGCGTTGCAGAAACTCAATGAACGGGAACGCCAGATATTTCTGGCTCGAACGCTGGAGGAAGAAGATTTCGAGACTCTGGGAGCAAAGTTTGGGCTGTCCTACAAAGGGGTGGCTGCACTTTACTACAGGACGATTCAGAAAATCAGAAAGAGCATTGAAGGAGGTGACAAGAGATGAATTTTGAATGTCTGCTCTTCAGTGCCAAGGCCGGAAACGAGGATGCCATTACGGCGATCTTACAGATGTATCGACCATTGCTGCTCAAGTATGCTATTATTGATGGTGTGCTGGACGAGGATCTGTACCAGGAATTGAGCATTATTTTGTTGAAGGCGATCAAATTGTTTAAGATTTAAGTCAATGAGAAAGGCTCCGAGATCACTTACGGCCTCGGAGCTTTTCTTACTGACTTAAAAGGGAGAACTGTTAAATTTATATCCGCTGCCCAGTACAGTACGGATATAGCCCGCTTTTGGTGTGTCCGGCGTCAGCTTGCGCCGGATCTGACCGATGACGCTGGCAACGGCAGTACCGCGGTGTTCGCCGTCCCTATCCCATACGGCCTCGTAGATCTGGCTGGCTGAGAATACCCAGTCAGGGTGACGAGCCAGATATGCAAGAACTGCAAACTCATGGTGAGTCAGTGTAACAAGTTGACCTCTGCAGGATACTGTATGCTCCTTCAACCGAATTTCAAGGTCTGGAAAGGAGAGACTGGCACTAGAAAGGGAGGGAGCAATGGGGACAAACTCGGGTTCGTCTGCAATAACTTCCATAATTTTATTGAGTATATGTTCTTCGTGGTCTGCAACGGATAATATTAAAAATTTGCCCATATTGTTCACATCCTTTCTTCTTATGTGCATAAGCAGTAGTTCTGTTTTTTGGTGAATCCTAAGTGAGATGGGTGTATAGTATCAAAGCTTTTTCCGTTTATAAAAGGTTGCTGAACACGGGGACTTCAAAACTCTGGGGCTGAGACGGGATTTGTCAAGGGTGTTTTCTGTAAAGAATTACTTTGGACAATAAGATAAAGAGAAGCGGCAGCTCTGAAACGAACCGCCACTCCACGGGTGAGTGAAAATCTCTCTGCTGTACGACGCTTTTTTCTTTTGCCGTCGTGCGGCAGTTTGCGTTTCAATATGAATTCTGGTATAGTGCCGATGTGATGCAATCAAGCCATTTTCGGCTTATCTGTTTTTCCATTTTTCGGTTTCATGCTCCAAAACACAATATTCATCACGATTACGATCAGCACAACCACGGCCATGGAAACCCAAAAGCCAATGTTAAGGCCCAGCCATTCGGTTGTTCCGAAAAGGGTCATCCAAATTTCTTTCCAGTTCATCATGTGCACCTCCTTAAAGCAGCTCGCCATAGTGGCGGACATAGGCTTTTTTCAAGCTGGTCGCCAGCACCATATACAGCAGGATACAGGGGATCAGATACGCAAAATACGTTGCGGGCAAGGCGACAAAACCAAGCGCCGCTCCGAAGACTGTAAAAGGAATCACAGTCAGGACCGCAATACCGGTCATGGTAAGCAGCGTCACCGGGGCAGATGCGCGGCTCTGGATAAAGGGCAGCTTCGGAGTACGGATCATGTGAATGACCAGTGTCTGGCTCCACATGGATTCCACGAACCATCCAGCCTGGAACATCCCGATATACTGCGCCTGCATGGCCGCAAGCTCCGCTCCGCTGTAATGAGCGGCCAGATCGTTGAACAGAACACCACCGGACACGAACATGGGGCAGAATACAAAATACATGAAAATATAGGTTGTAAAGTCGAAGATGGAGCTGGTAGGTCCAATCCAAATCATAAAACTGCCTACACTGGAAGCATCCCATTTCCGGGGCTTTGCGATAAATTCTTCGTCCACATTATCCCAAGGAATCGCAGTACAGGACAGGTCGTAGATCAGGTTCAGGAAAATCAGATGCACGCTCATCATCGGCAGGAAGGGCAGCAGCGCGGAGGCCGCCAGTACCGAGAACATATTGCCGAAGTTGGAGGATGCGGTCATCTTGATATACTTGATCATGTTGGCATAGGTCTTGCGGCCTTCGATAATGCCCTGCTCCAAAACCATCAAGTCTTTTTCCAGCAAAATAATATCAGCCGATTCCTTTGCTACGTCTACGGCGGTATCCACCGAAATGCCGATGTCAGCGGCTTTCATAGCGGCGGCATCATTGATTCCATCGCCCATGAAACCAACAGTATGGCCGTTTTCCCGGAGAACCGAAACCACACGTGCTTTCTGGCCGGGCGTCAGCTTGGCAAATACGTCGGTGGATTCTGCGGCCCTTGCCAGCTCCGCATCCGTCATTTTCTCCAGATCGGAGCCAAGGAGCATATTGCGAACCTTCAGCCCAACCTGCTTGCAGATGGTATGGGTCACTTTGTCGTTGTCGCCGGTCAGGATTTTGGTAGTTACGCCGTGGTCTTTCAGCGCCTTGATTGCATCCGCGGTGGATTCCTTCGGGGGATCGAGGAACGCAAGATACCCAATCAGCACCATATCACACTCATCCTTCACGCCGAAAGCATCCACCGGGGAGGGGTTGCTTTTCTGCGCAATGGCAAGAACACGGAAGCCTTTGTCATTGAGATCATCCACTGTTTCCAGAATACGGCGGCGGATATCATCAGTCAGCGGCTGCACACTGCCATCACACTCCGCATAGGTGCAGATGGAGAGCATTTCTTCCACAGCGCCTTTTGTCACCATCTGGGTCTTGCCGGTTTTGTCCTGTACCACCGTGGTCAGACGGCGGCGGGTAAAGTCAAACGGAATTTCATCTACCTTCACATAGTTTTCAGACAGGTCGAGCAGCCGGGGATCTTTCGCTTCTTCTTCCTCTGTCTTATGGATAATCGCCAGATCCATCAGATTCTTGTAGCCGGTCTGGAAATAGCTGTTGAGGTAAGCGTGGCGCAACACCCGCGTATCGTCCTCACCGTTTACGTTGAGGTGGTATTCCAGTACAACTTTATCCTGTGTCAGCGTTCCGGTCTTGTCGGTGCAAAGAATGTCTATGGCACCGAAGTTCTGGATGGAGTTCAGGTTCTTGACGATGGTCTGCTTTTTGCTCATGGAGACCGCACCTTTGGCAAGGCAGGTCGTCACGATCATGGGAAGCATCTCCGGGGTCAAGCCGACGGCAATGGAGATGCCGAACAGGAATGCTTCCAACCAGTCGCCTTTCGTAATGCCATTGATAAAGAACACCAGCGGAACCATGACCAGCATGAAGCGGATCAGCACCCAGGAGACTGCATTGACCCCCTTGGTGAAGCTGGTCTCTGCCGCTTCTCCGGCAACTGCGGACGCCATAGAGCCAAACAAAGTATGATCGCCGACACAGACTGCAACAGCGGTTGCGCTGCCGGAAACCACATTGCTGCCCATGAGGGCAATGTTTGGGTAATCGGTGACGCCCTCCCTCTCTGCACTCACATTGGGCGTCTTTTCGATAGGCTCGCTCTCGCCGGTGAGACTTGCCTGACTGACAAACAAATCTTTTGCATCCAAAATGCGGACATCGGCGGGAATCATATCCCCGGCGGACAGATGTACAATATCGCCCACCACCAAATCGTCCATAGGAATTTCAGCTTTTTCCTGCTCTCTGCGGGTAACCGTACAGGTGGTCGTGATCATGGCCAGCAGTTTTTCTGCCGCGTTTCCGCTTCTGGATTCCTGTACAAAGCGAAGTGTGCCGGAAATCATAACCATAGTCAGAATAATTACCACAGTCAGAGGATCAAAATCCTCCGGCGCACTGCCTAAAAGAGAAAAATAGGGAAACACCATATCCGTCATGGTGGACACCAGCGCCAGACAGAACAGGATGGCGGTAAAGGGATTGATGAATGCACCGGCCAGCCGCTTAGCCAGAGATTTCTTTTTTTCGTGTGTTACTTTGTTGCTGCCGTATTTGGTACGGCTTACGAATACGTTTTCTGCATCAAGGCCACGAAGTGTGGTATGCAGGTTTTTCAAAACTTCCTTAATGGGATTGGTAGCCGCAAACTGAATGCGGCGATTCTGCTCGTCGCGGATGACTGCCTTTTCAGCTGCCTGACGAACAGCTATACGATTTTCTTTCTTGTTCATTGGTCTTACCTCCTTGATTTTGTAGAGGCAGGCAGTTCACATGAGGGACACGGAACTCCACGTCCCCAAGTGCTGCTCTATGCCTTTGCGGACTACTGTCAGAGTCCATGCCATTCACCTCACTGTTTTATGGAATATCTATCTGAAACCGCATTGCGGATTATTTTTTGCGATATCGATTACTTTTTTCGATATACCAGATGTCAAAGCCGGCAATCATCATCCATGCAATCATGGCGGCCACAAACCAGTGGTCTGCAAATCCAGACCACAATCCCTTCATCAGGAAAATGATGCCATTAAGCGCAATGACTTCTCCGATATTGCGACAAAGTGGGACAATTTTAATTTTCTCCTTTTCTTCCTGCGGCATATTTTTCCACGCAGATAAGTGAATATGTCCTTTCCCGCAGGCAAACACAAAGCCCGCTATGGTGAAAAGAACTCCAAAAAAGATGCAGGTGTAATCCACGGCTGCTCACTCCTTTCGGTGATTGATTTCATTTCTCAGTTTCTTTAATTTCAGAAGTCTTATGAGCAACATTACTGCCGTAACTGCCAGAGCAAGCCGAATGACAGCAGATACTTGATACCAAATCTGAAACATCAAAATTCTGTGTTCGGAAAATATCCAGCTTAAACAGCCGCATATTATTGTGAACACGGCGTAAAGCGCAAAGAAAACTGTCAGTCTATGATCTTTGATTTCCTTCTTCACTCACAGCACCTCCCAACCGGCGCTTATCACTTCCGGGATTGCCAATGCCTGTCCAACGATTCCCTCCAAAACATTGCTTTTTGGTTTTCCTGAAGAACAGTATTCCGCAACGATTTCAACCTTATCGCCAACGACATCGCCGCTTTCCAGATTATTCAGATACAGCGTTTTGCAGGAATTGCTATCAATCAGCAATAAACGGATTTCCTGCTCTGCATTCGCCTGACAAAGGACCGAAATACGATATTGCATTTCGGACTCATCCCCGACAATGATTGGATTCAGCTTTCTCGCAAGGGGGCGCAGGATCAAATTGGAGCCAATCAGAATCCCGGCAGCGGTAATTGCCATTGCATACATTCCCGTGCTCGCAAGAATACCAATGGCAGCTGTGCACCAAAGCGTGGCTGCCGTATTCATTCCCCGCACCGAACCGCTGTCCTTGAAGATCACGCCGCTGCATAAAAAGCCCACGCCGGATATAATGCTGCTCCCGACACGGAACACTTGATCTGAGCCATAGAGCATGGGAAATAACGTGAAGAAACTGGTTCCCATGCAGATTAGAACATTGATACGGATGCCTGCCGGATGTCCGGTGAGCTGCCGCTCCAATCCAATCAGAAAGCCAAGCGCCAGAGAGAGGGAAATTCTTAAAACAAAATCGGTGTAAATCACGCAAATCGCCTCCCTTCGACCACTTACAGAATACAAAAATCGCAAGGAGAATCACATGGCTAAAACCTTGCGATTTCCTTGCGATTTTGCAAGAATTTAGGCGGGCTGAGTTTGGCACGCCTGTGTTATAGTTGGTCATTAAACTTGTATCCGATGCCCCAGATGGTCAGAATGTACTTCGGAGCATCCGGGTCAGGCTCTATCTTCTTGCGCAGCTTGCGGATAAACGCCATGATGTTGCTGTCATCCAGCAGGTAGGTGTCGTCCCATACCGCCTGATAGATCTGCTCCTTGGTAAATACCTCTCCGCGGTTGCGGGCAAGGAAGTACAGGATGTCAAACTCCTTTGGCGTCAACGGGACTTCCTTTTCGGTACGGGTCACCTTCCGCAGTCTGGGATAGATGGCAAGCTCACCGCAGATGATGGTATCCTTTGAAGGAAGAATCACCCCCTCCGTCCCCAATTCCAGCATGAGGGCTGTGACCTTCCCGCTCATCAGATCTTCTACGCCTTCCAGCAGTTCCTCTGTTCCAACAGTTTCCGGCGCTGAGGAGCGGAGCTTCTCATAGAGCCATTTTGTAAGAGAGGAATCCAAACTGACAAAACCAATATCTTTTTTCATGATAGATTCCTCCTTTCTCAGAATGCCTCATGATATTTTTTGAAATACCAATCCTTTGCAAGGGAAACCAGCAGCAGATACAGCGCGACCGTACCAAGCAGAAATGCAAAGTAGGAGACGGGCAGCACGGTAAGGCCGATGACCTGTCCCACGGGCGTAAAGGTCAGGCCGGTAAAGAACAGTATCCCCAATATGGTAACAAGCATCACCGGGAAGGATGGCTTGCTTTGCAGCAGCGGCACTTTTTTTGTTCGCAGCAGATGCAATATCAGCACCTGCGTCCACATAGATTCCACAAACCAGCCTGTTTGAAACAGGGCGATAAATTTCGCCTGCTCCGCCGCTGAAAGTGCTCCGAAGCTGCCGCCGCAGACGGCAGGGCAGAGGACGAAAAACAAAAATGCGAAGGTAACGAGGTCAAAAATGGAGCTGATCGGTCCGAAGAAGCGCATAAAACGGCCCAATGTCCGCCCGGACCACTCCAACGGCTTTTCAACGGCTTCACTGTCCACATTGTCCCAGGGAAGAACAAGGCACAGCGTGTCATAGAGCAGGTTGAGCAGAAGCAGCTGGACGGAGGTCATCGGGAAAAACGGCAGCAGCACGCTGGCGATCACAATGGAGAAGATATTCCCGAAATTGGAGGATGCCGTGATCTTAATATACTTGGACATATTGGCGAAGGCTTTGCGCCCTTCCAGAATACCTTCCTCCAATACATTCAGATCTTTTTTCAGCAGAATGACATCGGCGCTTTCTTTGACCGCCTCCGCAGCCGTATCCACAGAGATGCCAACATCGGCTTCCACCGTAGCGGGAAGGTCATTCATGCCGTCTCCCAGGAAGCCGACTGTATGGCCGTTTTGCCGGAGCGTTTGTAGGATCTGTACCTTTTGCTTTGGGGACAGTTCCGCAAACACAGTTGTCTGCTCAATCCGCAGCGGCAGCTCATTGTCAGTGATGGAATCCAGCTCATTGCCTGTTAAGGTCTGCGAGGTATCTATTCCCAAACGGCGGCAGACGGAAACCGCCACGCTTTTCTGATCTCCGGTCAGCACCTTGACGCCCACATGGAGGGATTTGAGTTTCCCGATGGCGCCGGCGGCGCTTTTCTTTGGCGCGTCAAAGAACGCAAGGTAGCCCAGAAGGATCAATCCCTGTTCATCCTCGGCAGACAAGCAGCCCTTTTGCATCGGCTTGTAGGCAACCGCCAAAACCTTCATGCCGTCCTCCAGCATTTCATCTACCACAGCATGGACGTTGGAAAGGCCATCAGGCCCCATGAGGCTTCGCTGCCCGTGATGCTCCACATATTCGCACCGGCTGCATACCTCATTGATACTGCCCTTGACGATAAGCAGGTTTTCGCCTTGTCCTTTCACAAGAACACTGGCAAATCTGCGTTCATAATCGAAGGGCAATTCATCCAGCTTTATATGCTGCTTTGCATACATTTCAAAATAGGAGTTTTGCCCCGGCATTTCGCTGCATTTTAGGATTGCCTGATCTAAATGGTTTCTCACGCCGGTATGATACAGACTGTTCAGATAGGAATAATCCAGGACCTGCCTGCTCTCGTTGCCTAAAATATCCATATAGTATTCCAATAACACCGTATCACCGGTGAGGGTACCAGTCTTATCAACGCAGAGGACATCCATACTGCCAAAGCTCTGCATGGCGTTGATGTTCTTGACAATGGTCTGCTTTTGTCCCATGACGGCGCTGCCGCGGGCAAGACAGGCATTGATGATCATGGGGAGCATCTCCGGCGTCAGACCTACGGCTACAGACAGCGCAAACAGGAAAGCGGCGAACCAATCGCCCTTTGTCAGGCCGCAGGCAACAAATACAATGGGAATAAGAACGACCATAAAACGGATCAGCACCCATGCGATAGAGCTTGCTCCCTTGTCAAATCCGTTTTTGAGGTTGCTCTCCGCATGGGTAAATCCCCCGTAAACCGTATCCTGCCCTACCGCCAGTACCACACCTTCGCCGTTTCCGCTCATGATGGTCGAGCCCATGAAGGCGATGTCGCGATAGTCGGCATAGGTATGATACGGCTGCTGAGGAAGCGTGTCCGCACACTTTTCCACCACCGCGCTCTCGCCGGTAATGACAGCTTGAGATACAAACAGATCATTCGTCGCCGTCAAACGAATGTCTGCGGGAATCCGCTCACCCGCCGATAGGCGTACCCGGTCACCGACCACCAGTTCTTCGGACGAAAGCTCCGTCCATTCCCCGTTTCTTCGTACCGAAACATGGGAGTGGATCAAGCCTGTCAGGTAATCGGAGACCCGCTTTGCGCGCATCTCCTGTACGAACCTTATTACACCGCTTACCAGCAGCATCGTCAGAATGATCGGCACCGTTGCTATATTGCTGCGGAAGGTGGAAGGCGAAAGCACATCGGTCATAAAGGAGATTGCCGCCAATATGAAAAGGATGACGGTAAAGGGGTTGACGAAGGCTCGGCGCAAACGATACCAGACGGTATCCGTTGACCGTCCCGTCAGGGTGTTCTCGCCGTATTTTTTTCTGCTTTCCCTCACCTGCTCATCGGTATATCCATCCTGGTCGATGTGAAAATCCTGATAAAGAGCATTTGCGTCTATATGTGCATAGCGGAGAATCCGCTTATGGATCGAATCATTACCTCTCATTCAGCCTACCTCCCATGCCATTTGATGATTATTATAGCATACAGTAGTGCCTTTTCAGGGGTAATAATCTTGCTTTTTTCTTGTTTTTGCATTTTATGCCTTCAATAGCACACAAGTAGAAGCGGCAATTTACCGCTCCTGCTCGTGGCGTCCGGGTTTCTTTTGTTGTAGGTGGTGTGCTTGTGGCTTTTGCCGCTGTCGCTTGCGTTCCTCGGCGGCACGCAGCTCTGCTTCCTCGCCCAGCCGGTCGGAAACATCCCGCTTACTCAGAATTAAATTTATAACCATAGCCAATTACTGTTTTTATATATTCATGACCCTTGCAATATGGTTTTAGCCTTTTGCGTATTTGAAAAATTGTGTTTTCTACTGCGTGCAAATGGTTATTTGTAGGTTCATGCCAAATCTTTTCATAAATCTGTTCTTTTGTGAATGTGGTTTGAGGAGATTGCAGTAACAGATAAAGCACTTCAAATTCGTTTGTCGATAAATAAACTTCCTGCTGTTCTAGTATTACGCAATGCCGCTTAACATCAATATGTAAGGTGTGATTTGTTTGCTTTAATCCCCAAAATTTTTGTGCCAATATTCGGTCGTTTGCAATTTGTTCAAGCAGCAAGGATAATTCATTGAATTTTTTAACTTCCCTCAATTTCTTATATAGGTTGACAGTTATCGTACTCCCGTATATGTCCCTATCAAAATCAAAAATATGTGTTTCGATTGAAACAGAATCATCATTATCAAGTGTAGGGCGTGCCCCAATATGAGTAACACCATAATATCTGTTGTCACTTAAAAGAATATCTGCCACATATACCCCTGTCTTTGGCAAAAATGTATTTTTTGCTATTTCCATGTTTGCGGTAGGTGTCCCCACATGCTTTCCAATACCTCGGCCGTGTATAACGATTCCTGTTAGTGTGTAAATAGGCGCATTCGTATTTTCTTTCATTTCGCTCCTCATATAATCCCATTCATTGAAAGGATGATCAAAACACAAGTCACAATGATGAAATTTGCCAGTATAAGCAGACCGGTATGTTGCTGCCTTGCTTCTTTTTCCAAAGTAGAAATATATCCACTTTTTCTTAAAGCGGTAACTATGGGCTTATACAGTAAAAAGGTAATGGATGCATTTAACCCGCCTTTTAACAAGTTAAATGGAAGAAAGGCAGGGAGTAACAATTCCACAACCGCTTCTCTTGGATACCCCATATAAAGTGGTGTTACCAAATAGTTCCACAGCAGCATAACAATAACCGTTATTAGCCATCCCGATGCCAGACCAATCAGAGCACCAGATAATGTGTGCTTTTTTTTGTAAATAACAGATGCTGTACACGCAAAAGATAGTGTTTGTACGATATTCATAATACAACCTAATATTCCAGTATCGCTTACTGTAATCATTTCAAGGGTTGCCACAATAACAGATACGATGCAGGAAGTCATCGGCCCCCAAATAAAGCCGCCTAAAGTTACAATAACATCTGATGGATCATACTTTAAGAATAGAATAATCGGAATTCTGCCAACAACCATAGTGATATAAGTGATTGCACATAGCATCCCAATAACTGTGATTCTTTTTGTTTTACTGTTCATAATTGCTTTCCTCCATGACAAAAAATTAACACCCAAAAGAAAATGTCTTTCAGGTGTTAGCATTATAATTAGGCCACAGAAAAGAAAGTAAGCCCCTTAAAATCTGCGGAAATCTAACCATATCTTCTTTCATCCAGACTATACTGTTGGTTTTGGAATTACACCAAATCGTGCGTTTTACGCTCGCGGACTTTACCGCCAATCGGGAATTTCACCCTGCCCCGAAGACACTTTTATTCAGTTGTTTCCCCGCAATTATAACATCAACTATTTTTGGAAGCAATGAGTTGAAGCAAGTTCGGAAGTATTTCGGAAATCGTATCATACTCAGTTACAGTTTTTCATACGAAACTAAGTCAGTGAGTGGAATCCTCATGTGTTCATGTCTTTCTGTATCTGCTGGCGCTTCATTTCCATAACCGATTACTAAAATATTGATTGGCTCTAAATTATTGGGTAAGTCAAATTCTTTTCGGATAACATCAGGCTGAAAGTAGCATACCCATACGGTACCTAAACCTAATTCTGTTGCCTCTAACATCATATGATCTGTTAAGATAGCTGCGTCAATGTCTCCAGTTTGCTTTTGGTCAAATGGGCGAACCCATGCTTTGTTGTGATCTGCACATACAATGATTGCAAGAGGAGCGTTATAAATATTTGCTCCTTTGCTGATTTTTTCCAGCCCTTCTTTGCTTTCTACTGCAATTAAGTGAACCGGCTGTAAGTTTGCTGCTGTTGGTGCAACATGAGCAGCCTGCAAAATTTTATCAAGCTTCTCT
>OAWC01000603.1_pt1 | contig 22302 bp, 28 predicted proteins | sample 1495331 | NCBI WGS metagenome assembly OAWC01 (sample SAMEA2580115, study PRJEB22360) | human gut metagenome | biome: human gut; feature: human-associated habitat; material: faeces | place: Denmark | collected 2008/2010
GGGTAAGCTTTGTTGCTGTCTTTTCATCAATGGCTGTTGTCTTTACTGATGGGATGTAGATAGTCTGTCCCTTATCATTGATATTCTCATGGGCTGCAATCTCTGCATTTCCATAGAACATCTTTTCAAATACAACCACTGTTGTATCATCAAGACCCTTTGTATTAAAATGGAAATCTACTGTTGTTTCTCCGTCAGCTGTATCCGGTGTGAAATCAGCTGATGATGTAACGGCTTTTCCGTTTACTGTCACAGCCTTGCCGGTACGCTGATCCATGAGTGTTCCGGAAACGGTGTATGTCTTTCCAGGTACCAGATTCCGGTACGCTACTGTATCAGTAAGAGTCACATCACTGCCTGCAAGTGACATGTGCGAGTCAGTGTCCTTATCCTTAACACTTGTAAAAATGAGTGGAATGTGGACTGTCTGTGCCTCATCATCAATGTCTGCATGTACTGCAATCAGCTTGTCCGTGTAGTAGACATTCTCGAAGAATACCACTGAACGTCCGGCCATGGCTGTTCCGTCGAATGTAAACTTCACATCCACACTGCCGTCTGCTGAAGCTGCAGTAAACTTAGCTGTCGATACAAGCTCGTTTCCGTCTGCGTCTGTAAGAGGCTCTCCTGTTTCCTTGTCTACGGCTGTTCCCCTGACTGTGTACTCCTTGCCAGGTACCAGATTCCGGTACGCTACTGTATCTGTAACAGAAATTTCCTTCTTTGCCTCGCTCACGTTGATTTTAGAGCTGTCATCTATTGCAGTAGTCTGTGCTGCCGGAATGTGGATTGTCTGGCCCTCATCATTAATGTCCTTATGCTCTGCAACCTCCACATCCTCAAGTGTAAGTGTCTCATAAACTACAAAGCTCTTTCCTGCAAGTCCTGTTGTATCGAACTCAAACTTGAGCTTCTTTGTGCCCGATGCACGTCCTGCCGTGAAAGCCATCTCCTGTGTGACAGGCTCTCCGTCAACAAGCAGCTCTTTTCCTGTTTCTTTGTCCATAAGCACACCGCTTAACGTGTATGTCTCACCCTTTAAGAGGTTAGTGTATGTGACTGTATCGGTGATAACAGCTCTGCTGTCTGCAAGTGTAAGGTGATCAGCTGTCTCACTGTCTGTGGCTGTGGTATGGATTTCAGGGAAATAAATAGTCTGGTCTTTATTCTCCATATCCTCCTCTGTGGCTGCCACGTAATCGCCATATGTGAGCTTCTCGCATACAACTACTGTCTTTCCGCCAAGTGCAGATGAATCAAAGTTAAAGTGCATGTCGAGCACCTTCTTTGTTCCATCAGATGTAAATGTCTGTGAAGCTGTCACCGGATTTCCGTTAACCATGACTGCTTCGCCTGTGTCCTTGTCCATGAGTGTGCCGGTAATTGTGTAATCCCTGCCTGCCATGGTGTCCGTGATGGTTACTTTGTCAATGATGTCTGTATCTGCCGATGGCTTGATAATCTGGTACTGCGTCTTTGCATCAGATGCCTGTGTTGTGATAACAGGTGTTGGCTCTGAATGGTTCTCGATTGTACCTATATCAACTGTAACCGTGTCTCTTCTGATAGAGAACTCGCCCTTATAGAGGATTTTGCCCCTGTTGTTGTCACAGGAAAGCTCCTCAAGTGTGTAATCACCATAAGGCATAGCTCCAACCGAGTCATCGACCTTTGCACTGCCATCTGCTGAAGAAAACCACAGTCCGTCATACGCACCGCCGCCGTTTGTGTTCTTTGAGTGTGCGTTCCAGCTGCTCTCTGAGCTGAAATAACCGTTCTCATCAGTTTTGATGATGTGGCTCTCTCCGGTGCCCTTGCATGTAACCCTGAATGGAATGTCGCTCATTATGTTCTGATTGTCTGTGTCAATCTTAGTAAGCTTGAAGTCACCACGCTTGATTTTGTCGCTTACCTTAAAGGTGTTGCCGCCTTTTAACGAAGCAAGATTGCCGTTCTGTGTAATCTGTGCTACATATTTGCCTGTAATCTTCTCACCTACTCCGCCTACCTGAAGATATGCTCCATCAAGATTGTATCCTTCCGGTGCCTTTGTTTCTTCGATTGAGATTGTGCCGAGTGGTAATACAGGTGCCCCTTTTGCATTTGTATAAAAATCATCACCTGCTATTTTATAGTTAGTATTTAATACTGCCATATAATTACCACCTGCAGTCTTTAGCGTCTTTATAACCCAAGTACGTGTGGCATTTGCCGGAAGATTTCCTGCATTGTAATAGCCTGCATAATATTTAACAGTAAACTCAGCATTCTCAAGACTCGCTCCGCCCTGTACCTTGTCACCGGTCTCACTGTCTACCTTGTTGATGCTTATTCTTACAGGATCGTTTGTAGGTATATCTGATACGCTTAGCGCTGTATTCTGTCCGTCTGTTACAGTAAATGACTGTACCGAACTATCAAGTGCATATCCTGCCGGAGCTGTAAGCTCCTTGTAGTAGTATGTTCCGGCATTCAGTGAAACAGCAGCTGCATTGCCGCCTGCATCCGTTGTCAGTGTAGTAACCTGAGCTGAACAGCCTGCATCAGAATAAATTCCGTATACAGCTCCTGCGAGTGAATAACATGAGTTTCCTGATGTGATTCCTGTGTTAGCTGACGTCTTGCTTAACGAAACTGTACCTATCGGTGTGTACTCATAACCAAGAATGTTCTGTGTCGCACTTCCTGTGGAAAGTATATATACCTTAAATGATGCAGGTGCTGTCGCCCAGCAGAGGATTGGTAATGTAGCCTGCCCATTTACCAGATCACCATTGGCATTATATCCAAGTACGTTCTGGTATACCCAGTTCTTAAATGAACTGTTACATCCATGCATAGAACCTACTTCATCGTATGACACCAAAAAAGACAACATTATGTGACTTAATGCAATGTACTTGTCGTCATCCATTGCGCTGCCGTCATACCATGTAGATGGAAAATAGCTTGCATTGAAGCCCGGTGCTCCCCAACAGTAATACGCAAGATTGCGACTCTGTACTGCCTGCGTTTTGTCTCCGGCATTGCTTACATAATTCTCTACATCATAGTGCTTTTCATATGTTCCGGACTGCGGAGTCTTTTTAGACGGCTGTACACAATAAGCATAATTGCCACCTGCATACATCTTGCGTGTTTCGTATCCGGCATACTTGGCAGATTCACTTGATACCGTCAGTTCGACCGTATCACCGGCCGCCTTTACCGGCACTGTTCCCATACCGGTTGTGATGATTGTTGGCACAGATAAGATAACTGCCATGGCCAGTGCCAACACTCTTTTAAGTTTTTTCATGCTTATTTTCTCCTTTATTTTGTGCATTAAAAAAGGACCGGCCGTTATGGTCAATCCCTGTACTCTAATGCTTATGGAGGCGCCCGCTGCATGATGTTTGGACGTGATATAAGGTTTTTCATCCTGCCCTCCTGTTAAGCTGTGTTAAATTTTTGGCTTACAATTTGTAATAAAAAAGGAACTGCACGAGACCTCTGTACAATTCCTTTATCATCAATTATATATTACACTACCATGAAAAAGATATCTACTACCACTTACTACCACCCTATTTTGTGGCACCGCATACGCTGCACTTCTCGCCATACACATACTCTGTATATGCCGGCTTGTCCACTACCCATACTTGGGTTGTTTCTGCATCGTGATGAATTGTTCCTACCTGCACTCTAACATTAGAATAACTTCCATCACAAATATCCCCATGATTGGCGATTGCTTCACCACCATCCAATCCATCACCTAAATCAGCACCACACTTATTACAAACATCATGCCAGTCATACTGTGGCTCATCATATGCAGCCTTTACCACCTTTGTCTCATAATGTCCCTCTTCCTTGTGCTGAATGGTATTGGACACATACTTTACCCATTTATGGGTACACTCCGATTTGCCCTGTGATGTGGTATTTGATGCTGCAGTACTGCTATCAGCTGCCTTATTTGTTTTGGTGCCTGCATTTGATGCACCTGTACTCTGTGTGCTGTTGTGCTTTACGGCTGTTGAGGTACTATTCTTTGCACTGCTCTTTCTGTCTAAACTGTTCTTCTTTACTGTACTGTCAGCGTCTTTACTGTCAGCAGACGAAGATGTAGTAGTATCTGATGTATCTGATTTTGATGTACCGGAACCAGATACCTTTTCATCGTCCTTTACTGTTGCAGCCGTTTCTTCAGACTGTGTATCCCCTGCAGTTTCAGATGTACTTTCCGTGCTGTTTTGCGTATCGGATACTGCTTCCTGTGTATTTGATTGTATATTGCTGCTCTTACTTCCGGCTGTTCCGCACGAAGCTGCCGAAAATACAACCGTTATCGCAAGTATTGCTGTTATGATTTTTCTCTTCATGCTGTTATCTTCCTTTCTTACTGGTTCATCTCCTGATTATCAAAATCAAAATAAGGTTCCTCAAGCTCCGTATCATAATACTGATATGCTTCATTGAAAGTATCTTGAAAATCATTATCATGATTTCTGTAAATATCACCGCCGGTTAAAATAGCTACAAAAATATTCTGTCTGATAACCCTTTGAGCTATAGGTGCTATTAAAATAAATACTGTTGAAATAATAACCACAACAACCATCATAACCGCGCAGAATACATTCTGAATAGTACGCAAAATCTTATTCTTCATTCCTTTTTGCCTCCAGTCTTTTTAATTCTACCATATATGCAAGCATTCTTTTAGTGTATACAGGACACTCACGGTCACCGGATATCCAGTGCCTTAAGGTTCCCATTGGAATACCAAATGTCTCCGAAAATTCTTTCTGTGTCATCTCCAGGGATTTTATCAGTTCCTTGAAGGATACTTTTTCTTCCTGTGCAGACATAACACTCATTTCCCGGTCTGAATATATCATCCAGTCAGTCTTTTCATTTCCCATATTATCCTCCCTTCACTTATAAAGTAATCCAATGGGGTGTTTTTGTCAAGTAAAAACATCCCATTGGATTGTTTTTGTGAGAGTTGCACAATAAATTGCTGCTCTTTAACCGTGATCACAAAGTTGTATTTGTGCAATATTTATCTTTTTTCACAATTATATAATACCACTTAATAAATATGCTATCTACCTCCACTTACTACCGGTCTTTTGTCGGCCGGAATATCTCTGAATTTCCATAAATGAGACCTTTTATGATGATTTTGTAACTTTTAATGCACATTTGCTAATCAAAAAACTCTTACAATTTTATCGTTATTTTGCAGAATCCATATTTATTTATGTAATTCTATAGAAATATTTCATCAAAGCAAAAAATAGAGAAATAAAAATCATACTCTATATGAACAAAAAAGAAGGAGGATATTCCCAATGATTATAACAAAAATAATTAAACTGCTTATCAGATTAACAGCAAACTTTTTGCTTCGCTATCTGGTCAAAAAATACATATCTCGTATTTTCTGGCCGCATATGAACATTCTGTTAACATACCAGAATAAACACGTACATATCATCATTTACATTTTTTCTTAGCTTTATACTCAGATATTGAAAGACTATAATGCAGGTACTGGCTGCCTTGTCTATCAAGGCTTGTCTTTTCCCTTTTAATTCTTCTTTTTCATTAATGGGACTTGTAAGAGTTTCAGCCGGTTATATGATAACATGCGTCATTTAATCCGGAGCGCAGCTCCCGCAAGTCCCATATATGGGAAAAGATAAGAATTAATTCCAGTAAAAGAAAAGGTAAGATATAAGAATGTATATAAAAGCGTTTAAATATATGCCCTTTATGCCTTAAACACTGCATTTGAGCTTACCGGATGCCGGCATTCTTTTGGACTGGTATATGCCATATATATCTGCATTTATGGACTGGTTTTCCGGCATATGACATATATATCGCTTTTTTTAGACTGCTTTAAAAATATATCCGTATTTTTGGACTGATATGTTCAGGGCTGCCGTGACATGCATGTCATCCGGTCTTTCCGGAAATGTTTTTATTCATTTTTGAAGTATTTTGTGGATTTTTCGCGTTTTGAAATGCATATGTGCATGTTTATGTGAACGTTTACGAGGCCTGCGTCATCCGACCCAGGCTGTTTGCCATATTTATATTGTTGAATTGAGAAGCAGGCTCTCCAGCTCTCCATAATCATTGTCACGCTGGCCAAAGCTGTTGAATCTGTTCTTTTTTGATTTGCTGTTTTGCTTCGCAGACTGCGTTTCCGGCACATCCTTTAAGCCGTCCAGGATGGCTTTTAAATGATGATGTACTATCGGTGCAGACAGAGACCTGTCTCTCCATTTATGTCCGCTTATACTGTTATGTATTGCTGCTGAAAGGTATGTTTTTACATCGGCATGTTTTTTTGCAAAGGCTGAAGCATACTGATACATGAGAAAAACGGTATCATCAAAGCCTGTTTTGTCATACTTGATGTTATCTCTGTTCAAGTCCATTCTGACTGCCTGCTCATTATACATGTCCTGGTCATATCTGTGGCCTTCCTGACCTTTAGCCGGCTTTCTAAAACATATCCTTGATGTTATGCGGTAAAAGCCATCCTTGATTCCTATGCTGAAAAATCCGCATACCTTTGACAGTGAATGTATATAGCCTCTGACTGTTCTGTCAGTTACCCCAAGTGTTTTATCCCAGGCATCATAAAAAGCCCTGACGCCATGCTTATAGCCTTTTCCTGTCTCAAAGCTGCGCTTCCTGAATTCAAGGGCCAGATATTTCTCTTTTGCTTTCAATGCCTTGAACTCGCCTGAACGAAACACCGGGCTTGCCAAGTCAACATATCCCTCATTCCTGTATGTAGCCTCGCTGCTTCCCTTCCATGGATATGCATTATCGTTTACCGTAATGTCATAATCACTTGTAGTGCCTGCGTCATTCTGGTTGCGTCTAAAGGTCACAATTCCCTTATCAGCAAGTCCATACAGCGCATTATAGAAAGACTGTTTACATCTGTCATACTCATCGCAGTAGTCTTTGTAGTATGCCCCATACATGGTTCCACTGGCCTCATCAGAATGCTGCACTGCCCATACCAGCAGATCCATTTCACTGTTGCTTACATTATGAAGTTTTTCAAGTATTCTGTACTTAAGCTTCATCGGTTCCTCTTTGTTACTTCATTTTCTAACTGTTTTTTATGATTCCATTCAGACCTTTTCAGTCTTTCATTATCTGTTACGATTCTTATGTTATTTACGGCATCAGGATATTTTTTGAGCTGTGTACATACCTGCACCCATTCAGTCCATATCCAGTTAGGTATCACTCTTACATTCACTTCTTTTTCTCCTCTGCTGATGTATCCATTTAAGCTGCTCTGCATCATCCTTCTCACGGTATTTGGAAGCTGCCATACAGCATAACATCAATCCAGTGCCAACCAATATCCCTAAAGCAGTGCCAACCAATATCCCTAAAATAATAATAATAATAATACTCTCAATTATGTAGTGCATTGATTATCTCCTCCTACATGCCGCACAGCTCATCACAGTTTTTGCTGTAATCCCAGTCTTCAGACTCATCGTCAAACCAATGGAATGAGCATCCTAACCTGCCATCTACATCCACTGCTCCGTAAAACGTGCATCCGCTGCATAGTCCTTCTGCTTCATAATCCTGTAATGTTAATTTCTCAGTATTATATCCGTCCATATTGCCGCTCCTTATTTTGATATTATTTTAGTTTATGCATTAACCCCATCTCATAAAATGGGATTTAAACAGTCTGTCTGAAAGAACTAATTTTATTCTGCTGTCTGTCAATGTTGTCCTTTCTCTTCCGCCTTCAACTGCATACCATAATGTTCCTTTATGCACAAGCATGCTCCCACACCCACTGTACGCAGGCGGCTTTATCTCAAAAGTCTTTGTGCATTCATACATTTTCATGCTCCCACCTTCCTTCTTACTCTTAATTATGTAGTGTATTGCTTATCTACTCCTTATAACTATCTGCTTCGGTCTTGTCCTGTTTTTCGATAAAATCCTCACACTCTTGAGCAATCCCTTTAATGGCCTATATTTACACAAATGTGAGTATATATAGTGTGAAAGATGTTCAATATCATTTTGGGCGGCAAGCTGCTCTATGATATCAGATACATCATCATAACAGCTTGCATAGCCGTCTGACTTCATGTCGTCTGCCATTCCACATTTTCTCACAAATGCATCAAACCTTTTCTGCAGTTCTTTTTTCAGTTTTTTTTCATTAATCATGTCACTTTTCCCTTTCCTGCCGGTTGTTTTTTTCTTTATGCGCCATGAATATACTCATTCCAAGTCCTGCTACTGCTATAGAATGTGATCATTCATTAGCAATTTGTCGATGAACGCATTACCGGGAAACAATACATTCCAATAATTTTGACATACTTATGCCTATATAATACAGCATTAATTAAACTGATCTCATTGTCCGTTATTGAGTCTGAATTACAGGAAATCTTATTACATAAAGATGCTATATTATCATCAGTACAATTAACCTCAACTACACGATATTTATTTTCTCTGTATTGCATCGCCTTTTTTAAACTATTCATATTATGGAATCTAATATCTTCTGGCAACGACTTGATCCAATAAATAAGTTTTTTCTGTTCAGCCTCATTCATATTTGCAATATCAAATGAAGACTTGATTGGATAATATTTTTTATACATTTTTGAATTGAACATATTTCTTATATCTCCTTATCTGATTTTTTTATAAAGTTGTAATTTCAAAACTACTCATTTTCCTATGATGGTGTATATAGCATGAGCTGTCAGAGTAATCGCAACACCTTTTAGAGAATGTTGCAGTTACTTTGATGATTACTTATAAGAGAAGGTCTTAAAAAAATCCAAATCAGTTAAAATTTAGCTCTTTCATTCTTTCATGAATTAAAGTAATACCTATGGAATCATAGTTACCATGAATCGTAACTGTTTCGGTTAAGATGTCAAACAATATATCATGTTCCCATTCAACCATGTCATTTTCTACTTCTACAGAAGACGGATATACATATTGGTTTTCTATGTGAATCGGAGCATATCTATATGAATCTTCATCTTTATAAATTAAATAAAGACCATATTTTTCAAAAAGTATTTTTTCTGTTTTTGTTGGATTTTCATTAATATATTTCATCGGCTATCCCCCTAAATCCTTATTTTTTACAAATCCCAAATAACTTTTGTTTTTCCATTTTCATCAATAAAAATTTTTTTACCATTGGGGGTATGTACACATATCCCCTTATGTGAAGAACTTATTTTGCCAATCTTTAATCCTCTTTTACCTGTCTTATTTTTACTCATTGTCGCTACCTCCGTGTACCGGGTTCCTATCTTCTACATCTTACACTTCCACCAGCATCTATATCACCTGATACGTTACCACAAGTTTCAGAACCACCTGCGTCTATATCTCCTTTGACATCTCCACTGACTTCACAACTGCCACCACAATCAATACTTCCTGAATTGCCGTGAACTTCTACTGATCCACCACAATCAATTTTGTTTACATCTCCTTCGATGGTTACTTTAATATCACCACTATTACACTCTTGAATTGTTTTACCATCTACAATAACCTTTCCATTGCTGATGACAATATTAATTCCTGAACATGTGATTGTTTTACCATTAATGGTTATTCGTAAGAAACCCCTTTCCTGCCGGTTGTTTTTTTCTTTATGCGCCATGAATATTTTAATCATTCCGAGCCCTACTACTGCTATAATTACAAATATCATCAATTCATATGATTTAGTTAAAAGCATTGTCAACAGCGGCAGAAAAAGCTCCATAAACAATGAAAAAAATAAGTCTTCAAAATCTATGCGTTTTGTTATTACTCCAACAACAAAACTAATAAGAAATATTGAAATTGCTATTGTTCCTGATAGTGCAGATACAGACATATTTATTGCATTATACCCTATATGATATGTAAAATCTGAAGCACAGATAAAAGCTGTCCCTATAAGCAGATACTTATTTTCCAGTTTCTTTGGTACCTGTGACATGAACACATAAGCAATCTCAATTATCATTGCCAAATAAAATATCACTTCTCTCATTCAAAATCTCCTCTCCTCATCATCCGATACAACGTGGCTTTTGATGGATACTGTTCATCTGTCTTTATCCCTGATTTCTTAAGCTCATCCAATGCAGTCTGTGGACTGACACATTCATCAATGAGCTTCTGCCTTAAGAATTTATACATTGCAGTATTTTTATCAAAGACTCTTTCCTTGCGGCCCCTGTTATTCATTGATATTTCATACTGCTTCTGCGCATATTGGGCATCATAAACACCATCCTCATTTGTTCCACGTCGTATTTCCCGGTATATCGTTGAATACTCAAACTTCATCCTTTCTGCAATTTCCATAATTGTAATGCTTTTATTATTTTTAAGGATTTCCTGTATCTGACAGCGGTTTTCATAGGTTACTGTCTTATATTTCCTGCTTACGTACATGTTTTTCCTCCTTTTCATTCCCGGTACCGGAATCCGGTACCTCAAGAAAATCCATCATGTCAATCTGTCCTTCAATGCTGTCTGACGGCACTTTTCCTGCAGGAGCCCGGTTCTGTGGTTTATGAATTTTTCCAGAACTTCCTGTTATTAGCTCCCCAACAGACAAAGGGCTGTTTGTGTATTCTATAATCAGATGCAGCGCCTTTTTCCTGTAACGCTCAAATGTGGTCGGTGACATGTCAAACTGTATTCTTACGTTCTCATACAAATCATTTTCAACATATAACTGACTCAGCAGAGTATAATAAGGGTCGTCCAGCGCAAGGAAACAGGCCCATACACGATTAACCAAATCCTCCTGATACGACAGCTCTGTGAGCATCGTTAAAAGCTCTTTACGTCTTATTTCCCTGTCTTTTTCAAGTTTAATTATAAGGTCAGACAGGTCTTTCTTTTTTCCACCTTTAGGGCCGGGCAACAGGCTGTTATGAGCAGCTGAGATGCTTTTTTCAGCTATAAGCTCATCCATAAACACCCCCATGTCACTCCGGCTTACCTCGCGGAAAAGAAGAACCATCTTTTTATTAATGTCATTTAGCATTTTTTCGCGGTTAGACAGTATTTTTTTAATTCTGTCTTCTGTAATTATTACACTCATTTATTCACCCTTTTTCCATATGCGCGGCAGATATAAAAATCTGCCGCAAAGGTTTTATGATGGCTGCCATTTCTGGCAGCAAAGATACTTTCTGCATTTGATGCAACGCACGGCTATATTGCATAGCAACATAGCCTGCGAAAAGTACCATTATTCTTCCATATCTTCAGTATCCCCAACATCCGGACCTTCTCCGTACTCTCTTGCACATCTTTTTGAATCAGGATAGAGATACATGCATGCTCCTCCCGATACCGAACATTCAAATCCGTGATATTCATCTGTTTTTATTGCACACAAACATCCCATATTATTTTTCCTCCTTAGCCAATTTTTCTAATCCCCGTACTATATACTCCTGCCTTCTTAAAACTTTAAGCGGAACATCTGCACCGGCCTCTGCACGCTGTCTAATCATTTTGAGCCGCTCTCTTTGTTCTGTAAGGTAAAAAGCCAAGTCATACATAACTTCAAGACTCTTTTTGAATTCCTTTTCATCCTCATCGAATACATTTTCCTCATCCTCTTCTGACATGATTTCCTCGTCTATGTCCATGTCAATATTATTAAATGCATACTGGCCAGTCATGCCCTGTTCTTCCTCCTGCATCCTTTCATATCTGTCTGAACCTGTAACACCATCCACAAGGTCAAGGAACTCTGTCCATGACAGTCTGTCCGAGTTACACACTATGATGCCTTTTGGCGAGCAGTCATATGATATTCCTGCCTCACATCCGCCACTGTATGATTTTGCAAAATGAGACATAAGGTATTCTCTCAGCTCTTTGGATGAATTAAACCGCCGGTCTGCGTCCTTTAAAAACAGATCATAAAAACTTCTGACCTGTCTTGGTTCCGGCTCTCTTTTAGGTTTGGAAGCTTCTTTGTGCGCTTCTATCTCTCTCATGGTTGTCTTTCCGTCCATTATCAATTCTTCCTGTTTTTCTTCAGGAAGTGAGGCCAGTGCCAGCGCAGCGCTTTTATTTATATGGCCCTTTTCCAGAGCCTCTCTTCCTTTATCACCAAGATTCTTTGAAATATTAACGTAATCTCCAACTGTCGTTTTTCCCATATTCAGAATGCGGGCTATTTTTTCAACCGTCTTACCTCCATGCACATGCTTAAACTCGTCAGGATATTTATCAAGCAGATATTTGATGCGTTCTATTTCATGAAGCTTTTCTGCATCTGTCTTTGGAATGAAACCATTAGTCGCATAAAGCTGGAACTCTGCCTGCACATCATCAACATGCTCTACCTTGCATGGAAGAAACTCAAACTCCTTAAGTCCTTCATGCTCTACCAGATACCTGCAGGCAAGTCTTCTGTGATGACCTGCAATGATTTCATATGTGTCAGTTCCGCTTTTTCGAACCAGTAAATCCTGAAGGACCCTGCCGGCCGATTTTATCAGTTCTGCAAAAGCAGCTATATCATCCTCTGTCGCGCTTTTCCTGTACTGGTCTGTATTGTCAATGAGCTTGGTGTAATGTATCCATCTGGTCTCACTGCGTGGTCTGCTGTCAGTTTTCTTTACTTCACTGTTGAATACAGCTCCGAATTTAGCCATGGAACTCACCTTCTTTCACACCTAAAATCTCATTTGCAAGCTCCAGATAATCATCTGCTACAGGATTTCTTTTTCTATGTTTTGCTACCGGCTTATAGAGCAACAGGGCATTATCAACTGCTGACGAAGCACTTACACATGTTGTAAGAAATGGATAATCATGTCTGCCAACAAGGTCCTCATAAATCTCTCTCTGTGCCCTTCTGTTTGAATTCACCATAGTTGCAAACACCTTCCATGCCGGTGAACATACAGGCTCCATTAACTCACCATCCATAACCGGATATATATATCTAAGTCCATTTATCTTTTCATCTACAACTGATAAATTATCACGACAGAATTTATTCAGGCATACCGGAGTAAGCACCAAATCAGCTGCGCAAATACATGTAATAGTCAGCTGCTCAAAGGCAGGCCTTGTGTCAATAAGGCATATATCATATCTGTTTGCCACGGTATCCAGTGCATTTTTTATTACATCAATCTGTGATGCATCATCTTCCTCCAGTTCTGTACTGCCCGGTATTATATCAATATTGCCATACCTGGTTCTATAAATGCTTCTCTTTACGTGTGCCGGATTCCGGTACACATCTTTGATTGACCGTTCTGTCTTTCTTGGTAAAAAGAATGGCGTTGCATTCGCCTGTGGATCAGCATCCACAACAAGAATCTTCTTTCCAAGCTGCATAAAAGAATATGCAAGATTTACTGTTGTAGTTGTCTTTCCTACTCCACCTTTTAAGTTGCTGATAACTATTTTGTACATCATAAAACCTCTTTTCTGCTGTTTTCACAGCTATAAAGCCTTTTAATAAACAGTTTTGTTGAGTTCATCCGGTAATTGCTAAGGCATATTATCCAAATCAAGTTCCAACAAATGTTTAAGTCGTTCACTTATGTCTGCTTTCACTGCTATATTTTTTCCATTCACATAATGTGTAGAGAAATTTCCTTCTCCATCATACCCACACAGAATTTCTTCTTCATGTTCTCTACGATTCTGTATAAGTATCCATGTTCCACAAGCCTGTGACCTTATTGTTATCTTTTCGTTTTCAAGCCACTCACAGCCTTCAAATTTTGAATAGACCAGCTCTTTCATTTTTGGCAGTTCAATGTAACTTACATTCTGCGCACGTCTGAAAAGCTCTTTTTTGCCAATATACTCGTAAATATTCTTTGCCATAAGTGGCTCCTTTCTCTGAAAATCGTAACTGATTTACAGTTTTACTTGTTTTTTCTAATTAACTTACTGTCATCAAACCATTTAATACTGCTTCCTGCGAACTCCGTCTTTGGAATATACACACTAGCTGTTGAGATGAATAATTTGTCGCTTTTTCTAAAGTATGCTGTTGATGTTGTGTTCATTTTGCGTCCTCACTTTCTTATAAATGTTAGTAAATCAACTTTTGGCACATAACACCGTGTTTTATTGCATACCCACTGTATTTTTTGTTACAATGTGTGTGCGGTGAATGAGTGTTTTAACATAGTGCCTAAAACGAATGCCACTTTGTATTACACCCATTCTTTACAACTAAAAAACGCGGTAGAGTTAATTTCTTAACTCTACCGCGAGCGGTGTAGAATGCATAAGGATTAACTCTTTATGCATTTAATATAATACTTTACGCTTTATTTAGATTGTATTCAATATGGTTATTTTTATGTACTATTCAAATACATTGTTTAATATTCATTCATCGCTAAATTTGTACCCGTATTACTTTAATATCTTCCTTATCTGCTTATCCGTTGCCTCCGGATACATCTCATGCATATAGTCTACAAGCTGCTTCCATGAATCCTGTGGATTATCTTTATAACAGGAAGTTACATAATCGTATCCATAGATATGCTCAATAGATGAATACACTGCAACATCCCATCCATATTCAATACCTCTCTTATTCACTCTCTTCTTAAAATTGCAGTTGCACAGATAGATCTGCATCATAAGATTCGTTATTGCACCATCAAATCCCTTTTCTCCATCCTTACCAAATCCAGCTTGTTTTTTCAATTCATTTGAATAAATCTCTGAATCAGCATTATCTTCCATAAAATTGACCATTATCTTTTTATGCTTATTAGGCGCTTTTCCATCATCATACAATGCATCAAAATCATATCCATCCCGGCGATAATTAGCAAATACAGGAAGCCACTTTTTTGATATAAATCCTGCCTTCTTATCAAAGAATTTTCCATAGACGATATCATGCCGCCTTGCTATAATAGCCCGCCACATCCATGGATCAATCTCCGGATTATCACTCCACCAGTACTCTGGAACAGTTCTTTCTTCGAGTGAAAACCCATCTATGTCATTCTTAAATAATGGTAAAAAGCCAAATTCATTTATATACTTGATTGCTTCATCTACAGAATGGATGCAATCCGGATTATCCCACTTCATGCCATGCATAATCCATTCACCTGATTCGTTTCCCATAATATGTGTACCTCATTACTTAGCGTACTTGTCAATCCAATTTTCGCCATCATATTCATCAATCTGTTTTACTAATCTCGTAAGATAATCTTGTAACCTACTATCTTCTTCACTTGCATACCACACATTTGCCCGTCCAAATCCATAAGCCCAACCATTTGATTTTCTTGGGACTTCCCATTGTACCTTTCTTGATCTGAGCCCTGCAGGAAGTAAGATACAATCAGATGAGTTTGCAATTGCATTGTAATATTGTATATCTTCTGGAGCAAACACTGCCTCTTGATAATGTCTGAAAACTGTAGCATGTTTATACCATCCCACGACCGTCGTAAACTTATGTGCCGGATGCTTTGCACAATAAACAACAAGCACATCATCTACTGATTCTTCTTTTTTTAATAGTTCACAACCTGCAATATTCTCAATCCGCATTTGATTGACATCTTTACCATTATGTGATTTTGTCTCAAAAAATCCCAGACAATATAAGCCTTCCCTACCCTCCATATTCACTGGTGTAAAATTATATTTTTCATGGGCATCTCCTGTCTCATCAACATAGCTTCCACCATTTAACGGAGTATCCTTTCCATCTTCATTTCCTCGATACTCCTTCATCCACGCTATGTTACAAAAAAGTATTCTCATCATATCAACCTTCTTTTCCCTTTGAAAATGGACTCAAGTCGATAAACAGTTTCTTCAATCCGCTTGTGTCCTTGAACTCCTTGAATAAATACTCCAGAAGTTCTTCCTGCCTTGCCTGCCCTAATGTAAGCCGGTAAAGAGACAGAATCTTTATCAGCCTTTCATAATTAACCTCATCCTTACTCATAGGATACATTGGCACAAGCCTTTCTATTTTAACACTCTGATTTTTTCCGAAACACCAGAATGGTACAAGCTCTGACTGGTCATTCTGCTTTTCCGCTTTAGCAGCCTCAAACATTTCTGTCCATATGTCTCGCTTAAATGTGATACCATCTGCCTTACCATATTTATCAGCAACATTCTGTCTTATTGCCAGACACTTAAATCTATTGATTCTGCCTTCCCTTTGTTCCAAGTCGATGGGATTACTTGGAAGATTCCAGTGCATAATCACTCGGCAGTAATTATGAAAATCCAGTCCTTCCTGTCCGATTGATGTTGTGGCAAGCACAAATGGACGCATTGGTGAGTTAAAGGCATTTCTGATATTTTCTTTACGCATGACTACCTTGGAATTATCTCCTGCATCCTTTGTAAATCCAACTGCATAACTCGACCTTATTCGACATCCATCACTCTTCCTGTCAGCTCCATTAATACGCTTTTTGAAATCAGGATAAGTATCAGCGATATAGGTGGCTGTATGTATTTTCAATGAATCCATCATCATGTCATGCACGATCTGATACTGATTTCCATCCGACTGAAAACCTGCTGTTTCTTTCAGCATATGGATATATTCATCAATCATTGCCTGAAAACAGCCATCTTTACAGTATTTAAGTACATTCTGCCAGTGGGAATTATCATCTCTGCATCTGCCATAAGCAAGATCAATGATAGCTGTTGACTCCGACAAATTGAAATTATTGACAAATACCTTTGCAAGCGATGTTGCTCTGGCTGTGCTTCTTCCATTAGAACGATAAATGCATATTGCTGGCGAACCCAGTACCATATTTACCAATGTTTCCAGAAGATTCTCCGGCTTTCTTCCAAGATGAATCTCCTCCGGGGCATCCAAATAACTTCTTAGCTTATCAATATGAGCAATAAAGCCCTTATTTCTCTTATCCTTTGAACTGCTTCTGACCTCAGATGTTGTATCCTCTTCGTCTGTATTCATTTCCCACACAATATCCTCTATCCAATGCTTTGCATAGACGACTCCATCCATGAGCATCGGTGCAAGATAATACCACCTGGCATCTTCCTTATTGTTACCCGAATCACCATACTTTTCTTCGATTATCGCAAGCTTCTCTTTCAGTTTCAGCCGTACAGATTTCTCTATTACTTCTAGTGATTCATGATTATTCAATGACTCAATCGGTAAATACATATCAGAAAGTTTCTTTGAAGGATAAAGCAGTGCAAACAGGCTCATGCCTCTTACTTCTCCATTTGAAACATTAAACCTGAGCCTTGCCACCGGGTATCGTCTCGAACCTTCCGCAAAATACCCCGTATTCTTCTTATCCTGATTCTTTATCTGATGTACCAGTTTTCCAACTGTAAGTCTTTCCGCCTCATAGGAAACAAGCGCACCTATCATTCGTGGAACCATCTCCCATGCAGAAAATACAAGTATTTTTGAAAAGCCTTTGCTGTTTTTATATGCTCCCTGCATCTCATAATATGGCAATGCTGGAGGAATCCACAGATATTTTTCTGCACCGCCGGTAAATGCTTTTTCTTTCAGTGCCTCAAGCCTTGCATTGGTTTTCGGCAATTCATCATATTTATTGATTTTATTGCGATTCAGCCACAAAAGACTTTGTTCTATTTCATTTCCAAATTCATCTGGATGTTTTGTGTAATATTTTTCAATCTGCTCCTTAATCTTATATTTCTTCATAAAAGACATAAGATACGGACAGCTCTTTGCATAATCTACCGGTAAAGAGTGATTTGAATCCGTTTTTGACAACAATCGTGACATCTGTATATAGGAGTTTATGTCATTTTCATCTATCTGCAAATGATGCTTCACGCTGCTGTCATCCGTATAATCACCGGAATCCATGACAGATATACGCTCAGTCCTGCTGACTCCCTGATACATCGCATTCTCTGCCAATTCCTTCATACGGATAATTGCACTGTCTCCTGCTTTCAACTCACTTAGAGCATGAGAATAATTCTTCCACACTTCCTTGAATTTAGTATCTTTGACTTCATCATCAAAAAGAAAGTTCATAACCTGAAAAAACTCTGCATAATGCTCATCAAGCTGATTTTCATCTATCTCTTCAAGGGTAGAATACAATTTATATGGTGTAGCCGACAACAGAAGCACCCTTGTATCATGTCCACTAAGGAAACTGTGTGCAAGGATACCAAGCTCACTGTCATCTGATGACAAAAGAAACTTAAATCTCTGAAACTCATCCATGATTACCAGATCCGGCTCAAGCATGGATACACTGATTCTCGCAAACATCACACGAAGCTTATTCATCACATAGTAATTGGAATATGTAAGCTGTTTATTGTAGCTTCTTTCATGCAAATGATTAAGCAGCATTTCCCTTATACTTTCATACTCCTGATAATTAAGGATTTTATCTATTACATTTTGGGGATAAACACCCCTCGTCATCTTTTCGCATTCTGCCACACGATTTTCAAAGCTCCATTTTGCCCATCCATCCCATGCTTTTACAGCATCCATTATCATAAATTTTTCAAGAGAAGCTGCATGACCTTTAAAGTCCGGCATTCTCCTTAAAATGGCATACATCAGTGCTCTTTCCTGCACACTTCCGCCTCCGGAAGTCATACGGAAAGATGTTTCCGGCGTAAGCGGGATAAGCTGTATATAGCCTTCCTTTATCTGAGGATCATTCTCCTGCTCGGTAATCTTTAAATGCTGCATAGACAGTCTGGTATCTGATACTGAACCGATGGCATTCTTTCCTGTTACATCAAGCTTTCTGATATTCTGATTTGCTATGTTCTGATTAGAGCAGATATAAATCACCTTAAACAGATCATCTTTCTCTTCAATTCTAAGCCTTGCAGTCTTTACAATTGCTCCTCTGGCAATAAGAGTTTTTCCCATGCCCACCTCATCTGCTACAAGCACCCGATTCTGATTATGCCGGAACAGATAATCCACTCTCTCAACAGTCGCTCTTTGAAAATCCTTCAGACCGGAGAGGGTACGCTTTTCAATTTCATCTATATTAAATTGTGACATAACATCACCTCGTTATCTTCTGATTTTCAAAGTATTACAAAAAGTCTCATACAGCTTGCGGAATTCGTCAGGTATAATATCCTTATCTGTAACCATCCTAAGCACATATCCGATATCTTTTATTCTTTCCGGCTCTTCTACGGATGTCTTAAGCATTTTTTCATAGAGTGCCGGCATTGCATCACTCGAATTGGCAAAAAATCCGGATTCCCCCATCTGCTTTCCTTCAAGCATAGATGCTACATAATCATCGCCAAGGACAAAAGCTATATATTCCACAAATGATGCCCTATCTTTTACCACACTGTTTACTGCTGCACTTTCTCTGTCATCCGGGAAACCACTTGTAGGGATCATAATAATTCTGCGGATTGTATCATCACCTGATCTTACAGTAATCTCATAGAACTCAGATAACTGTAATATCTCAAGTTCTGAAAACTCTATGTGTTCTGCTAGTAACTGTTCCTGCTTGGAATTAAATGGTGATACTGTAATTGCACTATCAGATTCAATACCGCCAAACTCAACCACTATCTTATACTTTCCGGCATTCTCACTATCCTTTTGAATTACAGCCTGCCTTTTCACACGGCACAATTCCTTGATTTTCTGCTCCAGCAGATTTCTATTGTCACTTTCTGTTTCCAAAACAGCATCTGCTACTGTAACTTCTTCAAATGAATTTTTACATCTCCTGCCGGTCCACAGAATATATCCTCTAAGAATTTATTCCCATTCAGATACATATTCTTTGTACCAAGCCACAGCATCATTTCAACATTTTTATTAATTGCAGAATAGGAAGCATTCATGGAACCAAGATACAGGTCAACATCCGAATATTTCCTTCTCAGATAAATTTTTGCATGAATATCCTGTTTCTTTTTATCTGCAAGCTCATCTGAGATTTCATCCTCACCATCTATAATCTCATCCTTTAATGCATAGATAGTAAAATTATCCACATCTGATGCTTTGAGTTTTCCAAGCTCAGAACGTCTGGTAATAAGTGTTCTCTTACAGTCTGACAATGCCCTGTCTGTAAGATTAAAATCAGCAATCACACTTTCTGATAAAAACGGAAACATCACTACAAGCTCATTAAATGTCGAATTGGCATTTCCTTTTTCCTTGCAGAACAGAATATCCTCCTGCATCCGGTAGGCATTTTTTCCAATTCCAAGCGGAAGCACTTCAAAATTCTCGCCAAATATTTTACTATCAAGTGAAAAGGATACATCCTTAATGTCTGCACATAATCCACGAATAAGATTTCTTTTCTTCCCGGCATTATTGCTGGTATTATGTACATTCGTTACAAGATAATCCAAAAAATCACAGATAGGCTGAGTCTTTTTCTTCTGTCTGACATTTTTATTGCTATCCATCGCAAAGCTGATATCCCAGCTCCTGTCAAAAGTCAGATTTCTGCTCATTACCACAAAACGATATTTTTTATCTCCATCAGCGTTTACATATGCTAATACCCATGTTTTCGGGTGAAATGACGGATATCGACCAAGCTGTCTATCTTTTGGCAGTGCGACCTCTACTACCATTTTCTCTAATAAAATAGATAGTGCAGTCGGTTTTGTTGGCACTTTAATCTGTCCTGCTTCACAAAACAGCACGATTTTATCTGATACCTTCTGCAATGCATTCAGCATACCAATTGGATTTTGCATAAGCTTACTATCTGTTTCTTCAGATAATCCAAGGCATATCGCCACAGCTGTGAGTGCTTCCAGGTCAAGTGAATATGTAGTGCCTACTGCTCTGTCCAATCTATATCCGTCCGGAGGCATCAAAATACCGCCGTAATCCGTTCTATCTCGGTTTGAATCCGGTCTAAACATCAGCACTCACCTCCCCGGCATAGATGTCATTCACAATTCTTCTGGCATTCGAGAATCTGTAATCGAGCATTCCACCGCCTACCCATTTTGAATGATCAAATTCCTTTGTTCTGCTTAACTTCGCTCTGGCTGCTCCTTTCAGGCTCCGTTCCCTCTTGCGAATCAGTTCATCAGCCATATCAATATCAGATGCCATAAATGCAGCCTGTATCCCACATAAAAAACTCTTTGCCCTTGGATTGATCAACTGCAATTCTCCAAACACTGCATCCAGATCTACTGTCGCATTATGCCTTATATCCGGAAGCAACCTGCTCCATTCATCATTTGCGTATGTATTCTCGTCTTCTGAAAGCATGACATTGTATCTTACTCTCGCCATATACACCAGATTATTAAAATCGCAGGCAAGCTTCATCATATATGCCAGCTTTTCACCTACTTTTTCCGATAGTTCAGCCGTTAAAGAAGCAAAATCATCATATTCATTCAAATCAATACGATTTTTCAATACATATTCCAAAAGAGACCCTTTCGTTGACTTCTGAATCTGCTTATCCAGATAGAATGCTTCCTCCTGCGTCAGCTCTATTGTAAGGTTGTCTCTCCAATCATCATGATAAATCGGAAGATTCCAGAATCTAATATTGCCGATATCTCCTGCATCTGAATCATCTTTCTCATTTTCTTCTGCATCATCATTTCGATTGCCAAATCGGCTAACCTTCTTCTCTTCTCGAAGTTTCGTTGCCAAAGAAACATATTCAGAAATAGATAAACCATAATCACAAAATATTCCATAGGTGCGAATACCATTCCAATAAATGTCGGATGGCTTTCTAGCCACCCAGCCTTTCGGCAATACACGGGTTCCAATAACACCTTCTGCCTTGGAATCTGCTTCTAACAATCTGATGCCACAATCTTTTTCAGTAGAATCTATAGCTCTTAAAACTCTATTTGCATCCTTTCCATACCTGCCATCAACAGCTTCCCTTAACACATATGGAACAATAAGGAAGTACTTTGCTCTGGTCTGGACGGTAGATGTCCCCGGAAAGAAATAATTTGCAAAAGCATCACGAATAATGCCGATTCCAAGTTCATCGACTGCTCCCTGTTCACTCAGAAGGTTAATTACATCTAATGCCTTCTGCCGGTCTTCTTTTGAAAAATCTATCCATCCTAACTGCATATTGTTACTCTACCCACTTAACTGTTTATCTGATACTTATAATGAATTACAACTGTTCTCAGTATAGCATATATTGCTTTATTAAGTATCAATAATTTACATTATGAGAAGTTCCAGGATGGAAGCGTGAAATGTATTGAGGATGA